>JAABUJ010000156.1_pt1 | contig 149020 bp, 146 predicted proteins | sample 5559131 | NCBI WGS metagenome assembly JAABUJ01 (sample SAMN10711875, study PRJNA513366) | rock metagenome | isolation source: Antarctica rocks | place: Antarctica: Victoria Land, Mt New Zealand nord | collected 2016-01-07 | reverse complement strand
TCATCAGCAGCTAATCGCACGAGACGCACACGTTACGACTGTTGCAAAGAAGAAAGCTGCGTGAGATAATCATCTCAACTCGACTGCGCTGATTTTATCTCAACCCCCGCAAATCGGCACGACCTCGGTGCATCGTCGCAACTCGTGTTGCGTCCCTACGTTACGGCCACGGCTAGGCGAGTGGTTGTGCAATTCTCGGTAAGGACAAGCGCGCGCGCGTCGATAGGGTAGGGGAGCATATTATCGGCGGCGTAGTGCGAAGTTATGGCACACACGATCCGCGATAAGGCAAAGCTCCTCGCTCGGGTGCGCCGCATCAAGGGGCAATGCGAGGCAATCGAACGGGCACTCGAAGCTGAGGTTAGCTGCGGCGAGACACTGCAGCTCATCGCCGGAAGCCGAGGCGCCATGAATGGCCTCATGGCTGAAGTGCTCGGGCAGCACCTGCGAGCGCACGTCCTCGACGGCGGCTCACGCGGAGAACGCGACGATGCGGCCGGAGAACTCATCGGTCTCGTGCGCGCGTATCTAAAGTGATCGGCAGTCAGGAGTGGTTGCTCATCGGGGCCGTCGGCGCCGTCGGCACGCTGCATACCGTGGTACCGGACCACTGGGTCCCGATCACGCTCATCGCTCGCCAACAGGGGTGGACCAAGGGTCAAGTCGCTCGTGCGGCTTTCATTGCCGGGACGGGGCATACCGTCTCGACCCTGCTTATCGGTCTTGTTGTTTGGATGGCCGGCTTCGTCTTTGCGACGAAGTTTGGGAACCTCGTTTCGCTCGTTTCGAGTCTCGCCCTCATCGCTTTCGGAGCATGGATCGCATTTTCGGCGCTGCGCGAGCTAGGGATGGACGCGGAGCACGGACGCGCACATAGTCACACGCACGAGCATACCTTCGACGCGACGGCCAACTCTTACGACACGAAGAGTAAGATTCGCGCCGACGCGACGTTCCGCAACGACGTGACTCGCGAGCACGCTAACGAAACCGACGCCGCACTTCACCAGGATGCACAAGCTGCGAAGGAACCGTCAAACCGCGAGCACGCGCGCAAACGGTCGTTTCGGACGACACTACTGCTGATTTTGGGATCCTCGCCGATGGTAGAGGGTATCCCGGCCTTCTTTGCAGCCGGCAAGTTCGGCGCGGGCCTCATCGTGGTGATGGCGGTTGTTTTTGCAATCTCCACCATTGCGACGTATGTGTCGCTCTGCGTGACATCCGTCGTCGGGCTGCAGCAAGTCTCTCTTGGACCCTTCGAACGCTATGGCGAAGTGTTGAGCGGCGCATTCATTACTCTCGTGGGACTTATTTTTCTCATTTTTCCCGTACTGTGATGCAAGAAGATAGCGCTAAGGGCCCGTACCGACTGTATTCGTGCCCTCGCACTCTAGTCGGGAAAGCATTTAGACGGGAATCGATCCGCTAATCGTCGCATGGGAACGCAGTGCCTCGAAGCGATTCGCAAACACGCGATTCCGGTGATACGCCACCGCTGTTGACCTCTCCGGGCGAAGTCAAGCAGCCGCCGCGCCCGAAGCTCATCGAGATCATGGGCCCCGGGCTGATTACGGGAGCCTCGGACGACGATCCGAGCGGGATCGCCACCTACTCTCAGGCCGGCGCCGAGTTCGGTTATGGGCTCGCATGGACGCTGCTTATCACCTATCCGCTCATGTGCGCGATCCAGCAAATCAGCGGCGAGATCGGACGAGTGACGGGTCGCGGCCTAGCTGGAAGCTTGCGCCGTCATTATGCTGCATGGCTGTTGTACGCAATCGTGATCCTGCTGCTAATCGCGAACGCCATCAACATCGGCGCGGACTTGGGCGCGATGGCGGCCTCCCTGAAACTGCTGATCGGCGGACCGGCTTTAGTCTACGTCGGACTGTTCGCGCTATTGACGGTGCTGCTAGAGGTTTTCGTACGCTATTCGAGATACGTGTCGGTACTCAAGTGGTTGACGTTGTCGTTGTTCGCTTACGTAGCGACCGTGTTTGTCGTTCACGTCCCTTTGTCTCAGGTCGCCGAACAACTCGTTCCGCATCTTGCGGTCAATAAAAACTACGTCGTCGCAATTGTCGCCGTGTTCGGAACGACTATCAGTCCTTATTTGTTTTTCTGGCAAGCGGAAGAAGAGGTCGAGGACCAGATGGAGCGGCCCGGCGCTCTCCCGCTAAAATCCGCGCCCGAACAAGCGCCCAAAGAACTGAACCGGATTCGACTGGATACGTACGTTGGCATGGCGTTCTCGAATCTCGTGGCGCTCGCGATCGTGTTGACGGCTGCGGCGACCCTCCATGCGCACGGGAAAACGGACATTGCGACGTCGGCGCAGGCAGCGGAAGCATTACGGCCAATCGCGGGCCCGTTCGCGTTTTGGGTATTCGCACTCGGCATCATCGGCACGGGCTTGTTGGCCCTTCCGGTGCTGGCCGGTTCGGCAGCCTATGCCCTCGGCGAGGCTTTTCGCTGGCCGGTCGGACTAGCACGCCGGCCGCTGAAGGCAAAGCGTTCTATGGAGCGATTGCGATCGCGACGGTCGTCGGAGCGCTGCTAAATTTCTCGCCGATCGATCCGGTAAAGGCACTGTTCTGGAGCGCCGTCATTAATGGCGTCGTTGCGGTGCCGGTCATGGTCACGATGATGCTGCTCGCAAGCCGGCACGACGTCATGGGAGATTTCGTGATGTCGACGCGGCTCAAACTTATGGGCTGGCTCGCGACCGCGGTCATGGGCCTTGCCGCAATCGGGATGTTCGCAACGTGGGGTGCTTAAGTCGGAACGGCTTCGCGCCGTTATAAGGGCCACGCTCGTTCGGGTCGCTTTTGGAACTTGCGCTTTTTCCGTGTTTCCTGTCGTATTCCAGCGCTGAGGAAGGACTGCTGCATCGCGAGCCAGAGCGCTCCCGGGCCGACAGCGCGATGCGGCGCGGACCTGGCGGCACGCGAGCGATTCGCGCCACCGGTTCACGTTACGACGCGGCCTACGGTGCCGTCGGCTTGACTTTCCGTGACAACGTGGCAGCGACATATCGTGAAGTCGACACGGCCGAATACTGACCGTCGATGACGGTCGCACGAAGGTCGCGCCGGTGTACATCTTAGCATCGGCGCGTGCTGTTGGCGAGGCTCATCCCGGGGACGATTTTCTAAGCAGCAGGCTTGCACGAGCCGGCAGTCACTCGGGACGACATTGTTCGGTGGCATGGTGCTCGCCACGATCGTCAATCTCGCGTTCGTTCCGGTTTTATATGTCGTGATCGTCGGCTTGCGCGAGCGGTTATCGGGCCGCCGGGCACCGGTCATCGAGACGGCGGGAGCTCCGACGATCGAGCGTTCGCCGAGCGGCGGCCTCGTCGTGAGCTTCGCCAATGGGAGCGATCCCGTGCGTCTAAACGCTGAGGTGGCGTCAACGTTTCGTCGGCGGCTCGAGCAACGTGTGGATTGCGGGCAGGCTCTCGATGCTCGGTGCGTACGTCGGCGCATGGCGTGCGCGTGCGGCACGCTCGTAAGCGGCACCGAGTGCGAGCAGACGAGCCTCCGTCCAAGCCCCGGCAATGAATGAGATTCCCACGGGCATCGAGCGGACGTACCCCATCGGTACGGTCAGATGCGGATAGCCCGCGACCGCCGGAAGCGACGCAACGGCACCCGACGAGTTGTCGCCGGCGACGACGTCTGTTCGCCAGCCCGGGCCGTAGCTCGGTGCTACGAGCGCATCAAGCTTTTTGCCGGCGATGAGCCGATCGATTCCGCGAGGTCCCGCTAAGCTTTGCGCGATTTTCCGTGCCTTTTGGTATGCGCTCGAACCTAAGCCCGCCGTCGCTTCGGCGTGCTCGAAAAAATCTTCGCCGAAGAGGCCGAGCTCGCGCGGATGAGCGTTATTGAAGGCGATGACGTCGGCGAGGGAACGCGTTCGAACGCTGCGCGGAGTCGTTGCCAGGTATGCTCCGAGATCGACCTTGAGTTCGGTCATGAGGATGGTCGTCTCGGCGTCGGCGAGCGCGGCAGCTGGTCGAAACGCCTTGAGTTCGACGATGCGTGCACCATGCGCGCGTAAGACCACGAGCGCTCGCGCGAAGACGGCATCGAGCGCGGGTGAACTACCCGTCGCATAGCGCAAGACGCCCAGACGTTTGCCGGCGAGCGTCGCGCCCAGAAGCGCCGACGCATAGTGACTTTTGTGGAAATCGGCCGCTTTCGTCGCGCTGTCCGCGGGGTCGCTGCCCGCCATCGCGTCGAGTAATGTCGCGACATCGGCGACGCTACGCCCCATCGGCCCCGCCGTATCTTGACTATGCGAGATCGGAACGATGCGCGCACGGGAGACGAGTCCGACCGTCGGCTTGAGCCCGACGAGTCCGTTCGTCGAAGCGGGACAGGTCACGGATCCGTCGGTCTCCGTACCGACGCCGACGGCGGCGAGGCTAGCGGCGATCGCGGCGCCGGTTCCCGAGGACGAGCCGCACGCGTTGCGATCGAGCGCGTACGGATTCTTTACGAGGCCGCCTACGGACGACCAGCCGCTGATCGAATGCGAGGAGCGGATGTTGGCCCATTCCGAAAGATTGGTCTTACCGAGCACGATCGCTCCCGCCGCCCGAAGCCGCCGCACGACCGGCGCATCGCGAACGGCATAATTGCGGGCGAGCGCATCGGAGCCCGCGGTCGTCGCGGTTCCGTCCGACGATTCGATATTATCTTTGATGAGAATCGGGATGCCGTGCAGGGGTCCGCGAACTTTACCGGCGCGGCGCTCCGCGTCGCGCGCTCGTGCGTCGGCCGTCGCATGCGCGTTGAGTGCGATCACGCTACGCAGTGTCGGGCCGCTCGCGTCGATCGCGGCGATGCGCGCGAGGTACGCGCGCACGAGCGCTTCGGAGGTAACGTTCCCACTCGTGAGATCGGCCTGCAGGGCGGCTACCGACTTTTCTGCGACCGGGTAAGCTGTTGCGTCTGGGGCGATCTGGGCCACGCTGCGGGTGGCGGAGAATGTCAAAACGACGATGAGCGTAAGCGCGCCGAGCCGCAGAGATGCTTTCACAAGTATGCTCTTTCGACGGTCGCGCCGGAGCACGCCTCGTCGGCGCGCTATTCGCGGCGTCCCGTGGCTACATGCGTTTCCGGCCGGCTTCTCATGGCGGCGTAAGGCAGTGCTGCAACGCTGCCGACATGGAACGACATCTCCTGGAACTCAAAAACCTGTCCGCCGGAGCGATCGCGCTGACCGCACAGCACTGGAGCGACTCGACGAGGCGAGCGAACGGCCTGCGACTTCTGGGCATCGTCGACGGTGCAAGTGGTCGCGTCGTCTGATCGAAACTCTCTCGCGGATCGCGCTTCATCTTGCGCGTTACTCAGATCAGCGCCGCGCGCAATCGAGCGTCGCTCGGCGCGTCCGGAATCTGCATGACGATCCAGTGACCGTCGTCGTCCGGAACTTCCAATGTGAGCGCCCTATACGAGAACGTCCCGATCGCGGCGGACTCAACTGTCGTCGAGAGCGCACCCAGCGGCGTTGCGATATCGTACCCGTCCCATGCCGCCGCGAATAGCGGATCCGTGAGCAAGTCGTCGCACATCCGGCGGTATTCCCGGTCTTCTAAGCGCGACGCGAGCGCCGAACGCACCATCGCGACGAGCGTACGAGCGAAGGCGGGAAACCGCTCGCCGTGCATCGCGCGCACGGCCGGATCGCCAAACATGCGCGCGACGATGTTGAACGGAGCACCGCCGGGCGGTTCGATGCCCCAGACGAGCGACATCGCGCGGTTCCAGGCCAGGACCGTCCATTGCGACGTACACACGTACGCCGGCGCCCATTCGATTGCGGCGAGTGCGCCGCCAGTGATCGCTCCGGTTTTTGCTCGCGGCCGATCGACTTCGCGTTCTTCAGCAAGCCGGTGAAGATAGGCGATTTCGTCAGCGCTCAACTGCAGCGCGCGGGCGATCGCGCTCAGCGTTGCTGCGGAGACGTTTGCGGCTGAACCGTTTTCCAGCATCGTGTACCACGTAACGCCGACGCCCGCGAGCGTCGCAACTTCTTCGCGTCTGAGCCCGGTGACGCGTCGGCGCGCGCCATCGGGCAATCCAACGTCGCTGGGACGCACGCGGCTGCGGCGGTCGCGAAGAAAGCGCCCGAGCTCACGACGGCGCGCGCTCTTGTCCATTACACTGCTGATGATAGCATCCGGTGAAGTCTGGTTGCGCGCTCGCGGCGCGCGTATGCTGCGGTCATGCAGGAGCGTACGAAAAGCTGGTTCATCACGGGCACCTCTTCCGGCTTCGGGCGGGCGCTGACCGAAACGCTGCTCGGGCGCGGCGATCGCGTTGCCGCGACGCTGCGCAAGACAGGCGCCCTGGACGACTTGAAGGCGCACTATCCCGACAGCCTCTGGGTCGCGTCGTTGGACGTTACCGATGCCGGCGCCGTGCACCGCGTGATCGGCCGGGCGTTCCAGGAACTCGGGCGCATCGATGTCGTGGTGAACAACGCAGGATACGCGCTCTTCGGCGCCGCCGAAGAAGTGAGCGACGACCAGATCCGCCATCAGATCGACACCAACGTGATCGGCTCGATTCAGGTCATCCGCGCCGCGCTGCCGCATCTGCGAGCTCAAGGCGGCGGCCGGATCTTGCAGCTGTCTTCAGAGGGCGGCCAGATCGCCTATCCAAATTTAAGCCTGTATCACTCGACGAAATGGGCGATCGAAGGGTTTGTCGAGGCGGTCGCTCAGGAAGTCGCACCGTTCGACATCGAGTTTACGATCGTCGAACCGGGGCCCGCTAAAACGAGCTTCGGCGCCGGCCTTATCAGCGCACCGCCGATGCCCGTCTACGAAAATACGCCGGCCGGTGACGTACGTCGCGCAATTGCCTCCGGTGCATTTGCGGTACGCGGCGATGCCCTCAAGATGGCTCGGGCGATGATCGATTCCGTCGACCGCAGTCCGGCGCCTCGACGGCTCACGCTGGGCACCGACGCCTTTGCGCGGGTCCGTGCGGCCCTGGTGAGCCGGCTCGCCGCACTCGACGCCCAAAAGGACATCGCCCTATCGACCGAAGCGGACGGCTGACGCCGCGAAATTTCGTCCCGAATGCGGCTCCTTGGATTCGGGCCGCTCGAAAACGACGGTGTTGCGCAGCGTACCGATTTTCTCGATCTCCACTTCAACGACGTCACCGTCTTTGAGTAACAGCGGCGGCTTGCGAGTAAAGCCCACGCCCGCCGGTGTGCCCGTCGCGATGATGTCGCCCGGCTCGAGCGTCATGAATTGCGTGATGAATGCGATCGTCGTTGCGACAGAAAAGATCATTTGTTTCGTACTTTCATGCTGCACGCGCTCGCCGTTGACGCGCGTGGTTAGCATCAACGACTGCGGATCGACGATCAGCCGAGCCGGTACGATGCCAGGCCCAAGGGGCCCAAAGGTGTCGATCGCTTTTCCCGCTCCCCACTGCGAGGTCTGCATTTGGAGATCGCGCGCGCTCACGTCGTTGAAAGCGGTATAGCCGCCAACGTATTCCAGAGCGTCGCCTTCACTGACGCGGCTGGCATGACGGCCGATGACGACGACGAGTTCGGCCTCGTAGTCGACTGCGGCCGTGGCGGCCGCGGGTACCACGATGTCGTCGTATGGCCCGATCAGCGAGTTACGGTATTTGGCAAAGAGCACCGGCGCCGACGGTAACGCGAGATTCGCTTCCATAGCGTGGTCTTTATAGTTTAAACCTAAGCAGATGATCTTGCCGGGATCGGGGATCGCCGGACCGCGGTGTACGCTCGAAACGGCGAGAGCGCCCGGGGACTGGACGGCGACGGCCGCCGCTTCGAGCATTTCGTCGAACAGCGCGGAGTCGATCGTAAGGGTTTCCTTTACGGTCGACGGATACGGTCCGAGCGTCCTCGTGGCGACGACCTTCCCATCGATCTCGACGCCGGCTTCCCAGCTTCCATTCGTGCGGTATGTCACCAGTTGCATCTGCGTTCGTCTTTCCTGGAGTAGGTTTGCGCCGAAGTTACGCCCGCCGGCGCCGCTTCGTGCGCTCGTTCAATCCGACTCGGAAGACTCGTGGTTTTCCAGAAAATAGCCCGGCACGATCGGACTCCACAGCGCGAGCGCGAGCTCGGGCGGCGTGTCACGCGCCTCCCAGGCACAACCCGCCGGAATATAATCCATGTCGCAAAAATACTCTGCGAAGCTACCCCACGGATCGCGAACATAGTAAAAAAAGTTCGAGCCGGCCTCATGCCGGCCGACGCCCCAACCTTCGCCGTATCCGCATTGTGCCATATGTGAAGCGCCGATACCGATCGCATCGATACTGTCGACCTCAAAACTCGCGTGATGGAAGCCCGGGCGGCTCGATTTCACGAATGCCACGACGTGGTGATCGCTGCCATGGGGGGAATGCATGAAAGCAATAATGTCGCCCGAGCGGTCCGAAAGGCGCATCCCCAAGAATCGTTCATAAAAGTCGACCGCTCGCGATACGTCCGGTGAGAACCGCAAGACGTGGCCGAGACGGCGCGGAACGGTTGTCGTGCCGATCTCGGCCTCCGCTCGACGCACGCCTTCCGGAGCGATCCGCACGTCCATCGTGCCCTTGCTGTTCGGCGCGCGGCGTTTCCGTGCTGCGACTTGCACGAGTACGCCATCTGGGTCGCGGAACCACACGCCCTCCGCCGATATGAAACGTGGCGAATCGACCAGTGCGATCCCGCCCGCCTCGAGGCGGTGCTGGAACGCCTTGAGGTCGTCTGCATCGATGTTGAAGGAGATGTACTCGAGCTGGCGTCGCGCCGCTTCACGCAACAGCGCCGTCGTGCTTCGCGCGGCGCTGATCTGCAAGCCGTGCGCCGCATTCTCGACGCGCAGACCAAACGACGTATAAAATGCCTCCGCAACGCCCAGATCCGGGACGGCGAGCGCGAAGTGATCGAGTGAGTGGACGGCGAGCGCATTCGAAACTTCGCGACCGTGGCTCAACTCTGGTGCGGTCTTGATCATGGGGACCCCTGTGAGCTGTCCGATAGTCAAGGCACTTCGCGAGAATGTGCCGGGAATCCGCGCGCGTCGCTCGATCGCTCCCGGCAAACGCACCTTCATTCAAGCAACCGTGCATGGTCTTGGCAGCGGCCGCGTTCGGCGGTTTCTTCAACAGGAGTACCGTCGGAATCGAGAGCACGAAAGCGATCGCGCAGAAGCGAAAGATATAGTCGTACGACACGACCGTGGCGTTGACGTCGAGGATGCCCGCGAGCACCGCGATCGTCTGCGCCCGATCGTGCGAGCCGCCGAGCATAGCGCTGACCGCAGGATTCGCAAGCGTAACGTTCGCGGCCAGGATCTGTTGTGCGAAATCTTCCCGGCGCGTCTGCACGTCCGAATCGCTCGACGAGATGACGCTCGCCGGCCTTTGCGACCTCTTCTATCGAGCCATCTTCCAGTCCAAACGCGATGTGCCCTAGCGGAGGTCTATCGTGGTGCGCGTGTGGCACCTTCATGAAAAAAGAATCGGAAGCGTTACGACGAGGGTAATAAAAAAGAACCAAACGGCCGGTGCCGCGGTACCGAGCGACCGTCGGCGGGCCGTCACGCGTGCGGCGAGACGTGGATTTATCGAGAGCCACGCGACGTGGCGTCGTTCGAGCGCCAAAATGCGAGCGCCGTTGCCGCACCATACAACAAGTGCCCGACCAGCGACGGCAACTGCATGCCGGCATCGGCGCTGGTCCAGGCGAACGAGCCGCCGAGCAGAATCGGAAACAGCGTCAGCGGACCGAGAAACCACCAGATCGCGCCATACATGAGGCCCCACGTTAGGCTCGCCGCGATATTGGGAGCTTCGTATCGGAACAGGACGCCGTATGTCGCCCCGATGAGAACGCTGATGACCATGTGAACGATAAAGCCGAGTGCGAGCGACGTGCTCCCGACGAGCGCAGCGACGCGTGGCAAGTCGCCCGTCGCCAGCATCACCGTACTAAAGACGAGTCCGCCGGCGATGCTGCCGAGCGTTCCCCAATATAACGAGGAGAGCGTTTGTAAGCCGCCCTCCGGCCGTTCGCGATTCAGGGGATCGGATTCGTAAAATAGTCGCTGCCACGCACGATCCATCGCCGCATAGAGCGCGCCGACGATGAGGCCATAAACGACGTGCCCGACGAACGACCCGAAGATGGTCGCAGCGTGCGCCGAACTCCAGTCGATGGGGTTATGGGTTAAGGCTGGAAGGATCGTCAGGGGTCCGACGAACCACCAGAGCGCGCCGTATGCGGCACCGTAGCACATACTCGAGCCGACCCCTCGGATCTCGCGTTGAAACAGTAGGCCGAACGTCGCGCCGATCGTGACGGCGATTGCAAAGTGAAGCGTCACGCCGACTGCGACGGACGAACTATCGACGAGCCCGGCGATTAGGGGAAAGAAGTGGACGCGTTCCATCCACTTGCCGAACGCCCAACCGCCGCCGACGCCGGCTAAACCGCCGCCGACGAGCGCCCGCGCGAGCGAAATCGGCGTTCCGGTTTTCGCGGCGGAGCGCAACGTATCGACGATTCCGAAGGTGAGTCCCGTCGGTATCCCGAGCGTCACGATATCGGCGACGAGTTGCGGAAACGTCGTTCGCGCCGAATCGACCATCGCTATCGCCGCATGAGCGTGCCCGACGACCGCGAATCCTTGCACGGCCAACCACACGCTGCAAGCGTACGCCGCTCCCCACAGGAGACCGCCTCCGATATCGAGGGTGCGCCGCCCGCATGCGACGCAGAAGAGCGCCGCCGCGACGGCGCCGAGAAGGGGGCAGCCCGTCGCGTTCGGTGCTACCTGTCCGGCGAGAAATCCGCCGGTTGCACCGACGACGACGCAGGCTGCGAGTCGCACCCAAAAATCGGTACGGGTCACGGCCGTAAATCGATCGTTTGCACGATGTCGGGCGGAAAGAAAAGCTCGATACTCCAGTCGATGAGGACGCGGAGTTTCCGTTCGGTGCCGGGGAGCTTTGCGAGATAGATGCCGCGCCAAAGGAGCCACGCAAAAAAACCGGAGAACCGAACGGCCTGCATGCGGAACGGCAATTGCAGCTCCGCGCAAGCGGTTTGGTGCCCCACGACGCAGAGCGCGCCGAGCGACCGAAACCGAAACTCGGTTCGATCGCGCCCGTCGATCGTCGCACGAATATTTGACGCGACGGTCGTCGCCTCGCGCGTTGCAAACTGTGCGGTGGGCGGACGTGGGTTGCCCGTGTACGTGTCGGTAATCGCCGCGCAATCGCCGAGCGCCCAAACGTTGGGATGCTGGCGTACCGCTAACGTCGTTTCGACAACGGCCGCACCGCGCTTGTCGCACGTCAGTCCCAGCTCGTGCAGCAGGGGATTCGGTGCCGAGCCGGCCGTCCACAGGAGCGTTGCGGTCGCGATCGTCTCCCCGTTATCGAGTTGGACGCTCGTCTCGGTCGCATCTCGCACGCGAACGTTCAGCTTAAAGGTTACGCCGCGAGCACTCATGCGTTCGAGGGCGTATCGTGCGAGCGATGCGCTCAGCTCCGGCAGGATGCGATCCCGAGCATGTACGACCAGCACGGAGACGTCGTCGGCGCCTAGCCGTGGATAGTCGACCACGATGCCGCGGGCGAAATCGTTGACGGCTCCCGCCAGTTCGGCGCCCGCAAAGCCCGCGCCGGCGATCACAAACGTTAAGAGATGCGCCCGCTCTTGCGCCGTTCCCAGTCGATCGGCCCGTTCGAACATTTCGATAACGTGGTTGCGTATCGTCATCGCATCGAGCAACGTCCGGAAATCGAGTGAATAACGCGCGACATTGTCTAGGCCGAGATATGCAGAGACGGATCCCAGCGCGAGCACCAGGTGATCGTAGGGCAGCTCGTCGGCGCCGGCAACCACGATTCGACGTTCGAAGTCCACACTCGTAACGCGAGCCCGGATGAAGGTCGTCCGATGCAGGGCCGTGCGCGTCGGGCTATTGATGTGCGACGGCTCGAGACTGCTGCCGGCGACTTCGGACAACATCGGCGTGAAGAGTAACGCGTTCGTGTCGCTCACCAGCGTGATATCGATGCCGGCGTCGAACACGTACAGCCGCTCGAGCGCCTTCGCCGTCGTGACGCCGGCAAAACCGCCGCCGACGATGACGATGTGGGCGGGATCGGGCTTCGCTTTGAGGGAGCTCTTTGTGCCCGGCAGCGATGCTAGCACCGCCGCGCCGACTCTTCGCAACGCAAGCCCGCCGACCGAGCCCAAGAAAATCCAGGCGATGAGCGCACCGAAGGCGCCGCGCATGCCGCCGGCGCTCCATAGCGGCGTCGCTCCGGAGACCAGTGGCACGAGGATGAGGGTAACGGCCACCCATAGGCCGATACCGAGCGTCGCACCGGTCGTCGCTGCATCGAGTGACGTGACGGACCGGTGCGCGCGCATTTATGGCGACTCGTCGATGAAGGCTACGACCGCGCAATTGACCAGAACGCCGATCGGTCCGCAGGCCTTACCGCCGGGGCCCGCCGGAAGCGGCGTATAGGCGCCCGCAGCGGGGCCTGTCGGAAACCTGGCCAGGACGTTCATCGGAGCTCGCAGCGTACTCGCATTCGCGGCAGTCGCATCTTCATCGAAGCTTGCCGAGCATCTCAAGGCGTGCGATGGTTGCGAGCAACTCGTGCGCCCAATGGGGCTAACTCGGCAAACCTTAAAGGCTTAGACGTCGAAGCGTTAGCGTTCAACACGCGCGCGGCGTAGCTCGCGCAATTCCGGCAATGGAAGGCGAGAAAAGAGACGTACGACGTCTGCGCGGGCGAATCCATCAATGCGTTGCGCGCGTGAAACGTATCGAGCGGCGCAACGTTCCGTTGAGTTCCACGACGACGGTTGTCGGCGGGCGCGCGTTTGTGGTGTTTTCGATCAACTGGAGCTCGATCGTTTGCTTCCCGGCCGGCGGGAGTTTGAAGGTTACGCTACGCGGCGCACATACGCGATCCGTGCAAAATGAAGCGATGTACCCGCGCGGAACCTGGAGCGCGCGCAAGCGTACGGCGGATCCGGGGACGCCCTGCACGTGCACTGCGAATTTCGCGGTACCTGGAACGCTGCCGGGTAGAGGAGCGCCGGCGTACGGACCAAGTACGAGACCGACAGCGAGAACGATGAACGATAACATGCTTCGATCATACGTGCTGCCCCGGCGCAGCGCGGTAGGCGACATTACGTTGGACCGCAATCGTGCAGTTCGTAAAGAGCCGTGCCGTCGTCGTCAGCGAGCGTGAGGTAAGAGCGCTTACGGCATCCCTCGGCCGCTCCTGTTAGGTTTACGGCGGAACGTTGCTCGTTTTGTTTGGAGTATTTCGATGATTCGTAGACTCGCCGCCCTCACGCTCTTCGCAGCCTTTCCCACGCTCGCACTCGCCAATACGGCGAAGCCTGACGCGATGCAGGGGCATGCCATGAAAGGGCATGCCGTGAAAGGGCATGCCATGAAAGGCATGCCATGCAAGGGCACGCGATGGAAGGCCATGCCATGCAAGGGCACGCGATGGAAGGCCATGCCGCGAAAGATAAGCACTAAAGATCAGCGTACGCCTATGCCGCCGGCGCGTGGCGTGCCAGACGTCCGGCGCCGACGCAACCGTAAGGTAGCGCACCGCATCGGCGAGCCGAGCCGGCTACAGTGACGGAATGACACGTCGCACTCTCGTCGCCGGACTTTTAGCCGCCCCGATGCTGCAGGAAGCGGCGCTCGCGAAAACCGGTGACGGCTTGGCGCCGCTGTCGCTAGCGACGGGCTGGCTCGGCGGCTACGTTACCGCCGCAAGTCTACACGGACGCGCCGTCCTGGTGGACGTCTTCACCTTCGAATGCGTCAATTGCGTACGCGTCACGCCGTCCCTCAAGCGCCTCTACCGGGTATACTCCCGTTCCGATCTTGCGATCGTTGCCGTTCATACGCCGGAGGTTCCGAGCTACCAGTCGAGCAGTGCATATGTAGCGCGGCAGGCGAAGGCGGCGGGATTGCCTTGGCCGATCGCAATCGACAACGGCGCCCGTATTTGGGACGCCTACCGCGTCTCGGCCTGGCCGACGCAACTGGTCTTCGATCGTAACGGCCGATTGCGAAGGACGATTGTCGGCGACGGCCAGGACGCGGAGGTTGCGGCGGAGATTCGCGCGATCGTGGGCAAAGGCTGACGTCGCTGGTTTCGCGCTGCGTTATGGAGTCTGGTGCGATGAAAATTGGAGTGATGGGTGCCGGCGGCGTCGGTGCATATTTCGGCGCTAAGTTGGCTGCGGCCGGGAACGATGTCACTTTTATCGCGCGCGGCGCGCATTTAGACGCGATCATGGCGCGCGGCTTGTCGGTCCGTAGCGCACTGGGCGACGTAACGCTTCCGTCGGCCGCGGCTACCAGCGACCCCCGGGAAGTGGGCATCGTCGATGTCGTTCTTTTTACGGTAAAGTTGTGGGATACCGAGTCGAGCGCGAGGGCGATCTTGCCGATGCTCGGGCCAAAAAGTGTGGTCGTCTCGCTGCAAAACGGCGTTCAAAAAGATGACACGTTGCAGAAGATCGCCGGAAAAAAAGCCGTCGCCGGTGGGCTTTGCTACATCGCGGCGTCGATCGCGGGACCCGGCGCGATCCAGCACGTCGGTACGTTGCAGAAGTTGATCTTCGGCGAGTTCGACGGAGCGCCGTCCGAACGCGTGACGACGTTCTTTGACGCTTGCCAAGCTGCGGGCATCGAGGCCGAGATAAGCAAAGATATCGGCCGCGCGACGTGGGAGAAGTTCGTCTTTCTCGTCGGACTGAGCGCGTGCACGGCGGGCACGCGCCAGCCGATCGGGATCGTCCGCGCGAACGCGTTGACGCGCGAGCTGCTCCTGGGCGCTATGCGGGAGGTGGTGGACGTGGGCCGAGCGCGCGGTGTCGCGCTCGATCCGAACTACGCCGAGAAGCGGCTGCAATTCATCGACGGCTTGCCTACGGATATGCGGGCTTCGATGGCGGTCGATCTCGAGCGGGGCAACAGGCTCGAGCTTCCGTGGCTCAGCGGCGGCGTCGTGACGCTCGGCGAAGAATCCGGCATCGCTACGCCGATCAATCGAATCGTCACCGCTCTGCTCGCTCCCTATATCGACGGTGCGCCGGCAAAGGCGGCCGTCGGCATATGATGGCCGAGCTGACGATACGCCGAATTCGAGCGCGAGCGGTCGACGTGCCGATGCGACGTCCCCTTGGGACGTCTCTCGGCCGCATCACGTCGGCTCCGCTCGTGCTCGTCGACCTCGAAACAGAAGAAGGCGTCGCCGGTCACGCGTATCTCTTTTGCTATCGTCGCAGCGCTACGGTCGGCGTCCGCGCGTTCATCGCGGATATCGACGAAATTCTGCGTGGGGCGCCGGTCGCACCGATGCACTTCGAGACGCAGTTGCGACGAAGGTTTCGACTGTTGGGAAGCGACGGTCTGCTGGAGATGGCGTTCTCGGCCGTCGACGTCGCTTGCTGGGACGCGCTTGCGCGAGCTGCAAATACCCCGCTCGTCCGGCTCCTGGGCGGAGTTCCTACGCGCGTGCCGGCGTACAACAGCAACGGGCTCGGCCTCATGGAATCGCCCGAATTAGGGGGCAACGAAGCCGTATCGCTTCTCGCGGATGGATTCGATGCGCTTAAAATACGCCTCGGGTATCCGACGCTTGAAGCGGATCTCGAGGCGCTCCACAGCGTTCGCGCGGCCGTCCCTTCAGGAACGTGGATCGCTTGCGATTTCAACCAGGGTCTCGGTAGAAGCGAAGCGCTGCGGCGTGGACGGGCGCTCGACTCGGAAGAATTGGCGTGGATTGAGGAGCCGATCGTCTACGACGACTTCGAAGGCAGCGCCCACATCGCGCGCGTCTGCACGACGCCCATCCAAGTTGGCGAAAACTTCGTAGGCATCCGCATGATGGCCCGGGCGCTCGCCGTGCACGCAAGCGATCTCGTCATGCCCGATCTGGAGCGGATCGGCGGAGTGACGGGCTGGATGCGGGCAGCGGCGCTTTCTGCCGCGCACGATATGCCGATGTCATCGCATCTTTTCCCGGAAGTATCGGCGCATCTGCTCGCCGTCACACCGACTCGCGATCGTCTCGAATACGTGGACTGGGCAGCGCCGATTCTTACGGCACCGCTCGCAATCGAAGACGGACATGCGATCGTCGCCGACATGCCCGGCAACGGTTTATGCTGGGACGAAGAGGCTGTCGCGCGCTGGGCGTTCGAGTGATGGCCGCTTACGCACGCCACTCGTCCGCGGTCTCGCGCGCGAATGCTTCGTACGTACGGAGCGGATGGCCGAGTAGCGCCGTGAGCGTCTCGATATCTGCGTCGTCGGCCGTGAAACCGCGCTCCAGGTAACCCTCGAACATCATCCGTACGTCGAAGGCCGACCAAGCGGGAGCGCGTTCGCGCATGGTCGCCTCGAACGCGTTCATGTCGTGGCCCGCGTAGTGGATGGGCCGGCCGAGCATCGCGCTCCAGATCGCCGCTACCTTCGGCCCGCTCAGCGGCGTCGGGCCGTTGAGATTGTAAATTTTGCCTTCATGACCCGTGGAGGTGAGCGCGATTGCGGCGGCTTCGGCAATATCGCGTACGTCGACCGCCGAGATGCCCGTCTCCCCCAGCGGCATCGGATAGACGCCGGCGCCGGTCAGCGCTTCGCGCAACGTCGCGTCGTTCTGAAAGAAATAGTTCGGCCGCAGGACCGTCCAAGGCACGTCGAATTCGCGCAGCGCCCCTTCGATCGCGAACTTGGACGCAAAGTGCGGCACGTCGGGGAAACGGTCGACGCGGAACACCGAGTGATAGACGACGTGCGCGAGCTTGCGACGCTTTGCCAAGCCGTAAGCGACGAGCCCCTGCGTAAGTTCGTCCGGCGTTACGGCGTTGAGGAGGTACAGCTTGTGCGTACCCGCAAGCGCGCGCTCGACGGACGGCGGGTCGAGCAGGTCGCCGACTGCGATCTCGACGCCGGTCGGCACGGAGGCCTTCGCGTCGCGCACGAACAGCCGCACGTCGGCCTTGTGGCGTAAGAGTGCCTTAACGACGGCCGAGCCCACGAGCCCCGTTCCGCCGACCACGAGAATTTTCACGAGCTGACCTCCGGATTAGAATCGTTCATGTCTTCCGTTTCTCTCACAGCGTTCGGCCGAATTGTAAGACACGCGACGGCATCTGTCTAATGCATGATTGCCATGACATCCATATCGCTCGCGCATCACGCGCTGACCGATTACAATCTTTTCGTGCCGCTCATGGCGTTACTGGAAGAACGGCACGTCACGCGCGCGGCCGAGCGGTGCGGCCTCAGTCAGCCGGCGATGAGCCGGGCGCTCGAGCGGGCGCGACTCGTCTTCGGCGACGAGTTGCTCGCGCGTCGCGGTACGCGCTACGAGCGGACCCCGCGCGGCGAGCGGCTCTTCGCCGAACTGCGCGAACTCTTGCCGCGCCTCGACGCTGTGGTTACCGACGCACGCTTCGATCCCGCCGCGAGCCGCGACCGCTTCCGAGTCGTGACGACCGATTACGGCGGGACGATGCTATTGCCGGACATCGTGGCGCAGGTTGCAACGCGCGCACCGCACGCTAGCGTCGAAGTAACGGCGTGGAGTCCGTCGGCGTTCGCAAACGTGCGCGAAGGTCGCCACGATCTCGCAGTCATCGGTCTCGATGGCGCAGCGGAACTGGAATTCGAGCCGCTTTTTACCGACGAATTCGTGTGCGTCATCGCGCGCGATCACCCGATTGGCGATGAGCCGATGACGCTCGAACGCTACGCAAGCTATCCGCACGCGGCGCTCGCGATCGACGACGGCCGGCAAGCCTGGATCGAGCGTCCGCTGCAAGCACGCGGCTTCGAGCGCCGCGTGGCGTTCAGCACGCCGTCCCTGGTGTCGGCACTGCTCGCGCTTCCCGGAACGGAGTTGATCTGCACGATCTCTAGGCGCTGGTGCGAGCGGTTCGTCGCGCTCGCCGACGTACGTATCGTCGACCCGCCTGCGGACCTAGAGTCGTTCCGTTACGGCATGGCCTGGCACGCGCGCGCTACAAGCGACGCCGCAACGTGGTTTCGCGGTCTCGTCCGCAACGCGGCGGCTCGCGTGGAGGGCGCCTGATCTCGCTCGGGCGTTCGACCGCCTGCGGTTTCCTGTCGTGGGCTTCACGGCTCAGAGATGTATCAACGTACTGCAAAGATTGCGATGCATGCAAAGCCGCACGAGGCAAGCGATGTCAAATACGTCAAAGTTGTCTTACTGAGTGGTGGTTTTCGATGTCCATTGAGCGGCGTACCGGTAAGATGTGGCACGATCCAGTGTTGTCAAAATTGTCAAACACCGGTAATATATCCACATGGCTCAGCGTCGGAACCCGTATCGCACCGCGCCCGGAAGCGAGCCGCCCGAACTTTCCGGTCGTGCTGGAGAGCTTGGGGCAGCCCACTACGCCATCGACATGACGAGAGAACACGCGCCGGCAAATCCGATCGTGTTCACGGGTCTTCGCGGCATGGGCAAGACGGCGTTATTACGGCGCGTCGCCCGAGATGCGGCTGCAGTCGGCGGCATATCCATCGTCGGCGAAGCCGACGCATCGCTGCGATTCGGAGACGTCATGCGTCGCGAACTTTCCGACGCACTCAAGAGAACCGAACCGCTCCCGGCTCGCTTGAGCACGTCGATCGCGCGGATCATCGAAAAGCTTCCGAAGCTCTCCTATGAAATGCCGCATCAAGCCGGCAGCATCGGGATCGCGGGGCGTGGTGATGGTGAAGAAGATGACCTCCATGCAGCGAACTCCCTTGAAGACGTGCTGCTGCTGCTCAACGAGCAACTCCATCGCCACGGCCGATTTCTCGTCATCGGTCTTGATGAGATTCAGGAAAGTTCGCGCGTCGATCTGTTACGGATCGTCCGCGCCGTGCATAAAACGGCCGGCACCGATAGCCCGATCCTGTTCGTCGGCGCCGGCTTGCCCGATAGCCCCGCGGTGCTCAAAGGCGTACGAACGTATACCGAACGCTGGGCCTACTACCGGCTCGAACTTTTAACGCCGGAGGCAACACGCGAGGCCATCGACAAGCCGGCGCGCGAACTCGGCGCTCGCTGGACGCATGACGCGCTCCGCCACGTCTACGATATGAGCCGCGGCTATCCGTATTTTCTGCAAGCTTTTGCGTCCGCTGCCTGGCTCCGCCACACGGGCGATACGGTACGTGCCGACGACGTCGTGGCGATCGCGCCGGGTGTCCAACGCATGCTCGACGAGAGCGTCTACGACCGTCAATTCGTAGCCGTGAGTCCGCGCGAAGCCGCCGTGGTGCTCGCGCTCCATACCCTCGGTCCGGGCGCGCATCGTCTCGAAGAAATCGCCGGTGCGCTCAATCTGGAGTCGTCCGCCGATCTTGGTTCGGTGCGCTCGCAGTTGCTCAAGAAAGACATCATCTATGCGCCGGCGCGCGGCCTCGCGGAATTTCGGTTGCCGCTGACCGTCGAATACATCGATCGTCACATCGACGCGCTCCGCAAGCGTGCCCGGCTCGCACAAAGCTTCCAATAGCTCCGGCTCTCTGCTGACAGCGTACGCTACGCCAGTGCGCCGATGAACCGCGTCGGCGCTTAGCAATCGCGATAACGCGCGCGTACCGTGGTCTGAATCCGTTCGTGCAGCCTACCGCTTCCTCTTGGATTCGCGTGCGACACGGGAACAGGCCGTAAGTCTGGCGCGTCATGCGGGAATTCGCGTTGTCTAGCGAAGGAAACGAAGTGCTCGATACGTTCATTCTTGCGGCCGTAACGGCCGTCTCACTACCGATCCCGCTTACGGATGCCGCGACGCCAATTCTGACGGTGCAAGCTGGGGGCGTTCAAATATATCGTTGCACGAGTACGGCGCAGCAGCCGCCGGCGTGGGCGCTCGATCGGCCGGCTGCGACCCTTTACCGCGAAGATGGCAGTACGTTCGGAACGCACGGTGCCGGACCAACGTGGACGGCTAATGACGGATCTGCGATCGTCGCGGACGGAGCGGCACCGCTCGCGCGCCTAGCGCAGCCGGCGGCCGTCCCATGGTTAGCGCTACGCGTGAAGGCTCATACCGGAAGCGATATCCTTGCCGACGCACGCTACGTCGAGCGCTACGATACGGCCGGCGGAGTTGCCCCGAGCGCAGCGGAGTGCGTGCGCGACAGCGTGGGACAAACGCGGGCGGTCCATTACAGTGCCGCCTACGAATTCATCCGGTAGCGACACCGCCGCTCTGCCGCCGGCGCAGCACGGAAGCGGCACGACGCTTACGGGGGTTCGTAGATGGGTACTGGCTCGGGGGATACTCTTGCGACCGAAGCCTGTCGCTACGCCGTCGCGACGCCGCAATGCTCGCGCTCGACGCGAGTTAGAAAGGTACACCGTGACTACTGAGCCTGAAGGGATCCTATTTGCTAAGGAGGCCGTGCGAGAAGCGCGCGAACGTCTCCAAGCCCCGGGTCTGTCCGACGTCGAGCGGCAGCAGTGCAAAACCGAGCTGGCGTCGGCAGAAAGTCGCCTTAAAAAGCTTGAAGGGGAAGCATCCTAGGGCCATACGAGACGGCAAAATCGTGGCGCTTCAGTCGCGACGACTCGTTACTCTTCGTCCGTCGAACAGTCCAGCGCCGGAGCCGGGAGCACCGTGACGGGAGGCTGGGTCGCGAAGAACGCGGCGACATCGTGCATCGCGCCGTCGTATTCCGCCGCGACCCGGGCCGCAAGCCCGAGCGTCGACGCCGTCGGCGTCCCGTTGCTTCCCGCATACCGGAGGCCTTCGAGATCTTCACGCACCTTGCCGGGGCGCTGGATCGAGTCTTCATCGTTGTGATAGTCGGCGGTTAGTTCGCCGCGCAGCGCCTCCGCTCGCGCGAGCGTTGTGGTAGCGTTCGAACCCGCTTTGCGCGCGACCACGATCGTTGCATCGAGGCGATTGAGCGCCGTATCGACGTTCGAGTATTTCGTCATCGTCTCGGATGCGAGACGGAATGCCGCAACGTGGTCGGGCTGACTCAACGTCGTGCGCGGATCCGCCTTTACGTCGAGATGCTGCACCAGCGTCTTGCCGCCGAGATCCATCTCGATCGTGTAGCGGCCTGGCACGACGAGCGGCCCGGTGCGCGGGCCCTTGTACTTCTCGCGAGCCGCACCGTTCCAACGCACGGGACCGTCTTCGCGCAGATCCCACGTCGTGCGATTGAGACCGTTGAAGTTCGTAACGAACGGCTCCAGCTTTTTCTCGACGCAGCGATTCCCCGCGATCGTGCGGACCAGCGTGTGTTTTGCGTCGTAGATGCGAACGACGGGGGTCGCGCCTGCATGCCGCTGATAGAACGAGAACATCGCGCCCGGGGGCGGGTTTTTTGCGAAATAAAGCGTGTAGGTGCCCTCGTGATCGCCGCCGCGGTTGTACTCGTAGGCGGTGCGCGGCGAGAAAAGCATCGTCCCGGCCTTCTCGGCTTCCGGTAATTGCTGCACGGGCGTTGCATCGTCGAAGATATAGAGCGCACGGCCGTGTGTCGCAACGAGCAGATCGTTATAATGCGGCTGGATGCGGATATCGTAAACGGGTGCGGGCGGCATCCCGAGATCGATCGGACGCCAGTGTGCGCCATCGTCGTACGAGAGCTGGATGGAACGTTCGAGACCGACGTAGACGAGATGGGGATTGCGTGTGTCCGGCCGGATCGAGCGCGCCGCTTGACCGCGCGGCAGCCCGCTCGTAATCGAGGTCCAATGCGCGCCATCGTCGTGTGTCACGAAAACGTATGGCGTGCGATCGCCGAGCAAGTGCCGGTCGTACGCGGCGAACGCCGTGCCGGGCACGAGCGACGACGGTGCGACGATCTCGAAGCGCCCGTCCGGCGGTAAATTCGGCGGCGTCACGTCGTGCCAATGTGCGCCGCCATCGGGAGTCATCTGCACGACGCCGTCGTCGGTGCCGACCCAGATCTGGCCGCGGCGCAGCGGCGAACCTTCGATGTCGAGAATCGTGTCGGTATATTCGGCCCCCGAGACGTCGAAGGCGAGCGGCCCTCCCGCGGGCCGCTGGTGCGCCTTATCGTCGCGCGTGAGGTCCGGGCTGATCGTACGCCACGTCGCGCCACGATCGTCAGTTTGGAAGACGGCGTTGCCGCCGAACCAGACACGGTGCGGATCCCATGGCGCGAATGCGATCGGCGAGTTCCAATTGAAGCGATATTTTGCCTTGGCGAGATCGAAGGATTCGGCCGCGAGTGAAAGCCAGGGCGAAATCTGCGAATGACGGTGCGCGCGCCGATCGTAGAGCGACAGATGGCCGTCCTGCGAATCGGTGTAGACGAAGTTTGCGTCGGTCGGGTCCGGCACGCTCCAGACGCCGTCGCCGCCGCTGACGCGCTCCCAATCCCGGTTGGGAATGCCGTCGGGGTCGAGGGCGTCCGACGGACCGCAGAACGCGTTGTTGTCTTGCAGCGCGGCGCACAGCCGATACGGGGTCGCGTCGTCGTAGCCGACGTGATAGACCTGACCGATCGGCACGTTCTCGAAGAACGACCATTTGCCGTCGTCGAGCGAGAGCGCGTAGCCGCCGTCCTCGCCCGCAATCATTCGCTTCGGATCGTTCGGCGCGATCCAGAGACTGTGATAGTCGACGTGGACGCCGTCCGCAATCGTTTCGAATTTCTTGCCGCCGTCCTTACTTTCCGAGAGCATCTCCGAGATGCCGTACACGTGATCCGCGTTTTTGGGATCGACGGCGACGTGCGAGAAGTAGAACGGCCGTTGATCCACGAGGCTATCTTTCGAGGCGAGCGTCCAGGCGGTGCCGCCGTCGTCGCTGCGCCAAAGGATGCCGGTCTTCGATTCGATCAGCGCGTATACGCGTTTTGGATCGCTCGGTGCGACCGCGAGACCGATTCGTCCCGTGATCCCCTCGGGTAACCCGTGTCCCGCGAGCGGCTTCCACGTCGCGCCGCCGTCGATCGATTTGAAGAGGCCGTCGAGCGGACCGCCGCTGGTAAACGTCCACGGCTGCCGCCGGAATTGCCACATGCCCGCGTACATGACGTTGAAGTCATTGGGATCGAAAGCGAGATCGCTCGCGCCGCTCTGTGGTCCGAGATAGAGCGTGTTGCGCCACGTCTTGCCGCCGTCGACCGTGCGGTAGATGCCGCGTGCGGTCGAATCCTTAAACAAATCTCCCATCGTCGCGACGACGATGCGCTTGGGGTCGTGCGGATCGATCGCGATTTTCGAAATTTGCAGCGTGTCGGCCAGGCCCATAGCGGTCCAGGTCTTGCCGCCGTCGCCCGAGCGAAAGATTCCGCCGCCGTCGATGACGTCGTTGCGCGGATTGGTCTCACCCGTGCCGACCCAAACGACGTTATCGTCGCTCGGATCGATAGCAATCGCGCCGATCGAAGCGATTTTCTGCTTGTCGAAAACGGGCGACCACGCCATCCCGCCGGTCGTCGACTTCCAAACGCCGCCGCCCGCCGCGCCCAGATAATACAACTTCGGATCGCGGGCCGAACCAACGACCGCCGCGACGCGGCCGCCCGCAAGTGCCGGACCGACGGAACGCCAGCCCAGCCGATTGAACGGCGCGACTGGCGCCGCACTCGGCGACGCTTTGGGGCTTGGCGCCGCGGCCGGACTCGCCGCGGACACCGGCGGTTTTTCTTCGCTTTGCGCGTCGGACGGCGCGTATGCGAACGCCACGGCAGCTACGGTGAGAACGAGCGACATAAGAAGGCGGACGCGCAAGAAACGGCTCTTTTCAAAGCGTGGGAGAGCGTGATTTTATGGTCGCGATTCGATTTGCCCTCGCGCCTTCTGACAAAAGAGGCGCCCGGCTCTCGAGCCCGACGAGCTGACGCGGTCGATTCGGCGTACTGTTGTGCATAGCATATGTCTCGGCTGCTGCACATTCGTCCGGGCGGTCCGTCTCCGCTCGGCTCGCTCGAACAGCGCGTCATGGACGTTATGTGGCTTCGCGCCGACCGATGCACCGTCGGTGACGTCGTTGAAGGGTTGGACCCGAGCGCCCCTTCGTATTCGGCTGTGAAAGCCGTACTGGCAAATTTGGTTGGAAAAAAAGCCGTCACGAAGTTTGATGCCGGTAAGGCGAAGTCGTACGTAGCGGCGTCTTCGCGTGCGGAGTTCGAGGGTCGCGTTATGCGCGACATCGTTTCGCCGCTCTATCGTGCTAATCGCGCCCTTTGCTCGCGCACATCGCCGACGTCCTCATCGACGAAGGTGCCGTCGCCGAACGCGCGTGAACGTGCTCGTCGCCGTCGTTCGCGCTTGTATCGACTCGGGTACGCTGCTGGTCGCATTATTCGCGTTGGCGATCGTGCCGTTCGCGATTTGGCGCTCTCGCGGTTCTCGCTTCCGTTCGTTCGCGGAATCGACGACGCCCGCAGCCGCGCGCTGACTGCCGGGTTGCTCGCGATCGCGCCGGGCGCGTCTTTCGCAGCGGCTAGCGCCGTCGTAATTGTACGCCAATTCGTGTCGGCTCCCTGGAAATGCCGGGTGGACGCGTCGTGATCGCAGGTATCGCGTTGCTGCTGAGTTTAGCGTTCTTGCGGGCGATCGTGCGTGCGTGGAAGCGGCAGAAGCGGATCGACGATTTTATCTCGAGGGCAACGCCCCCGGCGCAACGTGTTGCGTCGCTCGGCAGTGCGACGAGCGTACCGGCCTATGAAATTTCCGAGGCGGATTCGCTGCTCTTCGTTGCCGGAATTCGACGACCGAGCGTCTTCGTTTCTAGGGGCGCTCTCGCGCGTTTGAACGATGCGGAATTGCGCGCCGCTCTCGCTTACGAATGCGCCCATGCGCGACACGGCGATCAATTCATGATGACCGCGCTTCTTTTATGCACGGATCTCGTACCGCTGGAAGTCGGCCAACTTACCGAGCTCTATCGCGATGCTCGCGAATTTGCGGCCGACCGTGTGGCAATCGAAAGTGCAGATCCGCCCGAATCTCGCAGCGGCGATCTTGAGCGTCGTATCGCCGCGTCGAGATAACCCCGTCGCCGCACTTGCCGACGCCTGCGTCAAAGACCGCTTATCGTGGCTCTCAACGGTGCGGAATCGAGCGGGAACGCGTTCCCACCATATCTGAAATATTTCGTCGCGGCTCAGCTCACGTTGCCCGCAACGCTCGCTATCGCGGCGATCGTCCTTCCCGCTTGCCGGATCGTTCTGTGAAGCGTCTCTTCTTTTGCGCGCTACTGCTATGCAGCGTAGCGCTACCGCTGGCCGCGCTCGCTTCGCCGATAGCGCAGCCGCTCGGGGCGTCCGCGACGTTGACGCTCGATCCCGATCCGCCGCACACGGGAACCGCTCACGCAAGGCTGGAGCTTAGCTATACGAACGCGATGACCGACGTCAAAGGCGACGCCGCGGTCTCCGTGCGCACGGTCGCCGTCGCGCGCGCTGCGGCATTTTCCGATCCCGCCGTCTACGCACCGGGGACGCTCGCTCCATATCTCCTAAAAGATATCGTTGCGCGCAGCCCGGGCATACTCGAAATGCCGCCTTTCGTGTCGTTCTTCGTCGCGGTCGCTTCTCACGAAATCGATGCGATACTCGTCATTTCTCCCCGCTCATCATTGCTGGTATCGCCGGCTAGAAGGAGGGCTCGCGAGCTGGAATAACTACATGGTGTAGTACCTTCAGGGTGGCCAATGTGGCCCGAGGAGTCTCGATGGTCTTCGCCGATTTCGCCCTTCGCAACGCGCGCGGCCTCGTCCTTACCCTTGCCGTGCTCGTCGTTCTCGGGCTGACGTCCATCGGACAGCTTCCGAAGTCGATTTACCCGCGCGTTTCGTTCGCCCGGGTGGTGGTTGTGGCGCAGAGTGGTCAGACGCCGCCGGAACAGATGCAACAGAATATAACGCGACCGATCGAGCAGGCCGTCTCGACGATCGTCGGCGTCAAGCTCGTTCAGTCGAATTCCGCGCAGGGCTCGAGCCTTATTTCGATTACGTTCGATCCGTCGATCGACATAAACGTCGACCTTCAGCGCGTGAATTCGACGGTTACCAACGTTCGGGCGACGTTACCTCCGAACACGGACGTTCAGGCGCAGTACGTGAATCCCAATATCTTCCCCGTACTAGGGTATACCGTCGATCTACCCGGCAAGAGTGCGGCCGACGTTCATACCCTTGCGGAATATACGATCAAGCCGGCGCTCTCGGGCATCGATGGCGTCGCGCAGATTCGGGTCGTCGGTGGACGCCACCCCGAATATTGGGTTTCGGTCGACCCCCGCCGTGCGGCGTCTCGTGGGATCGCGATGGATAAGCTGACCGCTGCGATCGCGGCAAATAACAGCGTGACGTCGGTCGGGCACTTCAATGGCTATCGGCAAAGCCAGATCGTCCTCGTTAGCGGGAAACCCGAATCGCCGGACGATGTCGCGAACATCGTGATCGATAGTCGCGATGGCACGCCGGTCACCGTTGGCGACGTCGCCACCGTACACGACGCTCTCGAGCTGCGAACGGCTCTGGTCTCATCAGGCGGCAGAGATACGGTATTGCTGAACGTATATGCGCAGCCGGGCGGTAACATCTCGCAGATTTACAGCGATGTCGATGCAGCCGTGAAAAAAGAAGCGCAAACGCTCGGTTCGGGCGCTGCGATTCTGCCATATTGGAACCAAGCGACCCTCGTCAACGACTCGGTAAACAGCTTGCGTGATGCGATCCTCATCGGGACGATGCTGTCGGTCGCCGTTATGTGGTTCTTCCTCGGATCGATTCGAAGCACGCTCGTTGCCGCGACGGTCATTCCGCTTTCAATCGCCATCGCATTTCTATTTATGAAGCTCTTCGGTCAAGGGCTTAACCTCATGACGCTCGGCGGCCTCGCAATCGGCGTCGGGCTCGTGATCGTCGATGCGATCTTCGTTGTGGAGAACATTTACCGTCACTTACAAGAGGGGGTCGATCGCTTCGAAGCGGTCCGGCGGGGGATGAACGAGATCGCCGTGCCGATGATCGGCTCGACGATAACGACGATCGTCGTCTTCGCGCCGATGGCGTTGCTCTCGGGCGTCACCGGTGCGTTCTTCATCGCGCTTTCGATAACGCTCGCGACCGCACTCGCGCTGTCGCTGTTTTTTGCCTTGTTTATCACGCCGCTGATGTCGGCGTACTTCCTCCGCGCACCGACAAACCATGGGCAGCCCGCCCGCCATCCCGGCGCACGCTTGATGGAATGGCTTCTCCGCCGATACGAGCCGGGCTTGCGCTGGATCATGCGTAAGCCCGGTTACGCGTTCGCGGGTGCCGGTCTCATTCTCGCGTTAACGTTCGTGATTGGCAGCGGCCTCGGTAGCGACTTCCTTCCCGAGATGGATGAAGGAGCGTTCGAGTTTAATTTTACGATGCCGCCCGGAACGTCACTCGACGAAACCGATCGGGCGCTCAAACAAGCCGAGGCCGTCATCGCTGCGAATCCGAACGTCCTCGCCTACGCACGTTTGACGGGCCTCGATCCGTCCGGCTTTTTCCCCGCTCCGCCGAATGCCGGAAATATACGTGCAACGCTGCTCGAGCGTACGAAACGTCGCTACGGAATCGATAAAATTCTCGACAACATTCGGAGCGATGTCGGTGCGAAAGTGCCGATTCTGAAATTCACGATCACGCAGATCCTTCAGGACCTCCTCAACGATCTTTCGAATACGCCTGCCACGGTCGAAATCAAGCTCTTCGGAAGCGATGAAGCGCGTTTGGAAGACCTCGCCAAGAAGATCGACGAACGGGTTTCTAAGATTCGTGGCGTCGTTGACGACTTCAACGGGGTCGTCTATTCGACGCCGAATACGCTGGTTAAACTCAAGCCGCTCGCCGGTAGTCGCGCCGGCTTCACGACGCGTTCGCTTACCGATGCGGTGCAGGCCGGATTCGACGGCGTCGTGGCGACGACGATTCCGCGGCTTCCCGTTCCCGTGCCCGTACGCGTTCGGTACGATGTGCCGTGGAACGACGTCTCACTCGACGACCTCCGATCGCTCCCCGTCGTCGCTCCGAACGGGTCGACGTATAGCTTGAGTTCGCTCGCGGACATCGTGCCGCTCGGCACGACGACCGAACGAAACGAAGAGAACCTCCAGCAGATCGTCCGCGTGACCGCGAACGTGAGCGGTCGCGATTTGGGCAGTACGATCGCGGATATACGTAGCGCGCTCGCACCGATCGAGCTCCCGCCCGGATATCGCATCGTGTACGGCGGTCGTTACGCATTGCAACAGCAGTCATTTTCGGAATTCGGCACTGCTATCGGCATCGCGGTTTTACTCGTCTTCATTACGATGATCTTCGAGTTCCGCGGATTTCGAATTCCGATCGTCGTGATCTCGTCGGTTCCGCTCGCGCTCTTCGGCGTCGTCGTGGCGCTACGCATCACGGACATCCCGCTCAACGTCTCGTCGTTCATGGGACTCATCCTCTTAGTCGGCGGCGTCGTGAAGAACGGTATCTTACTATTCGACGAAGTTGACAAACTTATCGAGCATGGCCGCACGCCTAACGAAGCGATGGTTGAATCGGCGCGGTTACGGATGCGCCCGATCATCATGACCACGCTGACGTCGCTCCTGGGCGTCGTGCCACTCGCACTTGGCCTCGGTGCCGGAAGCGAGATGCAGAAACCGCTGGCCGTCGCGACGATCGGCGGGTTGATCTTCTCCACGTTCTTTACGCTCTATCTTATGCCGGCGTTCTACGTCGCGGTCCGAAAGCGTGAGAAGAAAGACGATTCACCAATATCGCAGCCGGTAGCGTTGCGCGGCGCGGAGCCCGCGCTACGATGAGCCGTACGACCATCTTCCGAGCGCTAGTGCCGATAGCGATCGGGTTCGCCGCGACGATTGCGCAAGCGTTCGCGCAGGCAGGGCCGCGGCCGGTACTCTCGGCCGCGCCGCTTCCGGCGACCGTCCCGAGTCCCACGGGCGTGTCGTCGACCGCACCGATCTCGCCTTCCAACGGAGCTAAACCGTCGGCGTTGCCACGACAAGCCACGTCCCCGCCCGCACCGCCCCGCACGAATGAGTCCCCCAGACCGGACGTTCCGCCGCTTTCACCCGGTGGTCTCGCTCCGACGTCGGATGGATCGGCCGCAATAGCTCCGATGTTCGGCCGGGTGCCGCTGAGCGACGTCCTTCGAGAAGCCGACGTCCGGAATCCCGATCTCATCGCGGCGCGATCGCTCATCGTGTCCGCGCAGGCGCGCGTCGCGCAAGCGGCGCGAGCGCCGCTACAACTCGTCGTGCAGCCCGCTATTGCCGAGGACGTGCCCGGCGGCATCGGGCGCTTGCAACAATTCGCCGCCGGCTTCTCGCAGCAAGTGTCGCGCGGAACCAAGCTCGCACGCGCCGTCGCAACGTATGATGTCGCCCTCGCGCGCGGACTCGCCGAAGCCACGTCACGCGACGTGCGTAGCCGGATTGTCGAGGGATACTACGCGCTGGCCGCAACGCAAGCGCGCATCGTCGCTGCCGAACAAAACGTGCGCAGCGCGAAGGATCTCGTCAATATCGTCCGTTTCCGCAAGCGGGCAGGGGCGGTCGGCGGCTTTGAAGTCTTGCGGGTTACCGTCGAATTGCGTCGTGCACAGAGCGAACTCGCTCAAGCACGTCGTCCTTGCGCCAAAACGCGATCACGCTTGGGGCGCTCGTCGGCCGAGCCGTCGATCCCGCCGCGACGCTGCCGATCGACGCGCAGCCGGGCGTCGAAACGACGCTCGATGCTGCAAAGACCGTCGAACGCGCCCTCACGCGCGATCCGACCTCGGCGCAGTTACGCGCGACGCTCGCGCGTTCGAGCGCACAGCTCGATGCGGCTCGCGCGCAACGTCGTCCGGCGCTATCGGTCGCTGCGGGATATCTGTTACAACACGCGCCGATGTTGGCAAATCGCACGTCGGGCGGTGTGACCGCCTCGCTCGGCGTCAGTTTTCCGATCGTCGATTTCGGTACGATTCGCGGCGCGGAACTCGAGGCGCGTGCGAACGCGACGACCGCGCACGCGCAGATCGCCGGGCGCGAATTGCAATTGCGCGCATCGATCTCTGCGGCACGCGAGGCGATCGAGTCGAGTCGCTCGCGGCTCGAGTTCGCCGGTGAGTCGCTACGCCAGGCCGACAAGGGATTACAGATCGCGCAGTTCGGTTTCCGGCAAGGGGCGCTCGGCACGCTCGATATCATCGCGGCGCGGACGGCGGCAACGGCCGCGCGGACCGAGCGCGATCAGGCACGCGGCGATTACGCGGCCGCCGTCGCAAAGCTTCGCATCGTTCTGGGAGATCCGATCGCGCCATGACCTCCGTCTATCGAGTCGCTTCGCTCGTGCTCACGCTCGGTGTCCTCGGCGGCTGTTCCAAACCCGCACCCGAAGCCGCTCCCGCAGCGACGGCGTCGCCCGGCACGGTCAATCGTCCGGCCGTTTCCGTAAAATACGCGACCGTGCAACATCGCTCGCTCACCGGCACGATCACCGCGAGCGGTGAGGTGATCGCGGGCGCGGGCGCCCAGGCAAGTCTCACGTTCCCGACCGCCGGACAGATCGCATCGGTGAGTGTGGCGGTCGGCGATCGCGTTTCGCGCGGCGAGGTGCTCGCGCGCCTCGACGATCGTCTGGCGAGTCGAGACGTCGCTCAAGGTATGGCCGACGTCGATGCGGCATCGGCCCAGCTCGCGAAAGCGCGCGCCGGAGCTCGGCCCCAAGAACTCGCGCAGAATCGCGCGCTCGTCGCCGGTATCGAAGCGAAGGTTCGTACGTCTCGCGAAGAGTTGCAGCGGCAACAGTCGCTCGCATCCGCCGGCATCGCCGCACGGCGAGATGTCGAAGCGGCGCAGGCGTCGTACGCCGACGCCGTCGCCGAACTGCACGATAAGCAACAGGCCGGGTCGCTCCTGGTCGCGGGTCCGCGTTATCAGGATGTCGACGTCGCGCGCGCTCAGCTCAATCAATCCCAAGCATCGCTCGCCACGGCGCGTACGCGCGCGTCGCTCTTAACGCTGACCGCCCCCTTCGATGGCGTCGTGACCGCGCGACTTAAAGGCCCGGGCGAAGTCGCCGATACGGCGGCGAGCGTGCTCACTTTGGTCGATCCATCGAAAGCCATGGTGGCGGTTCGGCTCAGTGAAGATCAAGCGAATGCGGTGAAGCCGGGCGATTCCGCGCATATTTCGATCAACGGGTTGCAGGCCCAGGTCGCGGGTACCGTTTCGACGGTCAATGCGTCGCTCGATTCCGCGACGCGTACCCTACAAGCCTACATCACACCCGTCGGTACGTTCCGCTTGCGCCCGGGTGCCACGGCATCGGCACGCATCACCGTCCGCACGATTGCGGATGCCTACGTGGTTCCGATCGGCGCGATCGTCAAAGATCCGGATACTGGAACGCCGCTCGTTTTCGCCCCGATCGCAGGTGGAGCGTTCCGACGTATCGCGATCCGCATCGCGCTCCAGTCGCAAGGGTATGCGGCGGTGCAGTCGTCGCAGTTGCGCACCGTTTCACGCGTCGTCACGGACGGTGCGTACGAGCTCTTACCATTTGCGGTGAGCGCGGACAAGGGCTGACTTCGCGCCCGAAAGGCAATATCGATGGCGAACATCCTAGCGGGGACGACGAAAACTGCCCTAATAAGGCGAAAATTAACAGTGATGCGTTACGAGATAGGGCAACTCGTGCATGAAATCGGCGTGTGATACGAAGAGAGCCAGAAAGAACGACAGCACGGCGACGGGCGCGATGGCGTCTACGACGCGCGAACGCGTGCGTTCGGCTTGGCCTTCGAAGCACAATGAGCGCCGTTCGCGTGCCCGCCGCGCGAGGAGTCGCTCGTACCGAAGAGGATCTATTTGCGATGCGACGAGATTCGCGCGAAGTTCGCGTCGATAACGAAACGCGCGCTCTATGCCGTTGAAACCGGGTAGGACGAGTGCCGCGAAGGCGACGTGCCAGATCACATTCCACGTGGCATCATGGTCGCGAACGTGCACGAGTTCGTGATGCGCCATCAGGTTCAACTCGACATCGTCCAGACCATCGACGAAACCGCGCGAGACGAAAATCTTCGGAAGCCGAAAGTCGAACCCGGTAAAGCAGATCGGGAGCGCCGCTGATACGTACACGAGGTGCGGTACGGCGATTCGTAGTCGCTCCGCTTCGCGGCCGAAGGCCTCACGGACGGCTTGCGGCGGTTCGCTCGCGAGCGTCGTCAACACGCCGAGGCGCTCGCGCACGAGGTTGACGCGAAAGACGACGGTAGCGATCGAAACCACGGCTGCTACGATAAGCACCTGCGGTAAGAAGAGATGCAGCGCGAGGTACGCGTGATACGCCGAGTCGGTCAGGGCGAAAGAACAAAAACGGTCCGACGCGATCGAGATCGGAAAAAGAAAAACGAGGAGGCCGAGCCAAAGCCAGCGCTTCTCGCGCACGACTACGACCCGCGTCGCCGATCTTGCAATAACTGCAGCGTTGCTTCGAGCGCCGAATCGTCGCCGGCGATCGCTTCGACGAAACCATGGATCGCTGCCTGGCCATGGGCGTCGAGAAGCCCACCGATAACGTCGCCTACGATACGCTCGACGAACTGCTCGCGCGACATCGAAGCGGCGTATCGCGTCTCCCGATGAAGCCCGGTCTTCTTGACGAGGCCTTTTTGTTGTAGCCGCATCAACTCGGTGGAAATCGTGGTGTAAGCCACCGCAGCTTGCTCGTCGAGATCGCGAGCAATAGCCGCCAGCGAATCGGGACCGTTGGACCACAGGTGTTCCATGAGACGGGATTGCAAAGCCCCGAGCGCTTGTGCAGACCCTTTCGCTTGCGGCCGGTACGAGAGGGACTTCTGGAATCTCTTACCTTTCACAACCGCACGCTTACGACGAAATGTCGTAAGCATCCCTGCAGCAGCAGGTAGACTTTCGCTGATATTCTACTACGTAGTGTCGTACATTATGGGGCCCGATCCGGCTCTTGGGTAACGGCGAGAGTCATCACTTCTAGACATGTAAGGAACGAACGTGGGAACATTTCGAATCGGATCCATGATGTTGGCGATCGGGCTCGTCGTTGGGAGCGGAGCGAGCGTGGCGTTGCGACAACCCGCGGCGGCTATTGCCGGACAATCGATGGCCGGTATGTCGATGAAATCGCAATCGAAGTCGGCGGGCGATACGGAGATGAACGCCGCGATGGATCGTATGTCGGCCCAGATGTCGTCGCTGAAACTGACCGGCGTCCAAGATCGGGATTTCATGAACATGATGATTCCGCACCACATGTCGGCCGTCGACATGGCGAAAATCGAACTGCGTCGCGGCACGCGTCCCGAGCTGAAAACACTCGCCCGCGATATTATCAAGAGCCAGGATCAAGAGATCGGCCGGATGCAGGGTTGGCTTAAAGCCTGGTACGCACGATAGTCTTCCGCGAACGTCCGGACGGTCCGCGTATTGAACCCTAATCGCACCCGAGACGAGCGACGGTGCGATCGATACGTTCGAGAAGGTGTACCGCCGTCCGGAGCATTATCGACTCGCCGTCGTCGGCGATGGATCGCCGGAAATCTTCGAAGAGCGCTGTCGTATCCACGGTCGCTGCGTCGCCTTTCGCGTCGAGCCGTTCGGCGGCCGCACGGACGTTCGTAGCGATGCCTTCATCGACGTTCCACAGTGGAGCGAGGACGCCACGATGCGGGAAGGACGGGGCGCGGTCGGCGACTCGTGCGAGGGTGCGGGCATAATAGCTGCAGGCGCGGAGCAAAACGATCCTGCGCCGGATCTCGTGCCCGCTTCCCAACAGCGCCGGCGATGAGACGGCAGGCCGGGAACCCGCGATTAACTGTTGCACGCGTTCTTCGAGCAGCCGCGCCGCGGCGAGCGGATCGACGTCCGTCTGCGGATCGAGCACCCGCGCGACGCTCGCGCGGACGACGTCGCCGACGGCGTCGAGTGCTGCTCTGGTCCGCTCGCGGATCACATCGCGCGTCCGCGTCGGAAAGATCAGCGTCCCGGCAACGCCTCCGAAAAGGGCTCCGATCGTCGTCTCGGCAAGCCGAATTCCAAGCAGACCGTCGCTGAAGCGGCCAAGTACGATATACAGCAGCGCGAGTGATGCGGTAACGAAGAAGATCATCATCGCGTGCGAAATGCGAAGCAAATAGACGCTCAGGAAGAGGCAGGCGAAAAGCAACGCGACCGCGACTCCGGTGTCGCCGTGCACGAGGAGCCCGGCGAGTACGCCCGCTGCGGCGCCGATAGCCGTTCCAACGATGCGCGACCATGCGCGCGCGAGCGTTTCGCCCGATGACGCCGTGCCGATGAAGACGAAGTACGTTGCGAGCACGGCCCAGTACCAGTGCTGCGGCGAAAGCGCTTCTCCAACCGCAATCGCCGCCGCAGCCGCGATCGTGACTTGCACGGCTTGGCGTAGTGCCGGTTGTTGCGCTCCGGGACCGGCCCACGGCGTATCGCCGAGCGCGAGCGCGCCGATCGTGGATTCGACACGCTCGATAGTTTCACAAAGATCGACGATGGCGATGGCGAGCGCGTGCGCCATAACGTCGTCGGTCTGCGGAGCGCCTCGTGCGACGCGAGCTGCGCGCGCGAGGCGACCGCGGCGCAGTGCCACGAGAGCGAGTCGCCCGGCGCGCGGAATCGGTGCGTCCGTATCACGCAGACGAAGTGCTGCGGCGGCAAGGTCTTCAGCCGCGAGCTGCGCGTCGAAAACGATGCGAATTTCCGCCGTCGCCTCACTCCCAAGCCGGCTTTCGATCGAGGTTGCGGTCTCATTGAGACGTTGCACCGCCGCGCGCAGGTGCACGCGCGCGCGCCGGCGATCCGGTGCTTCCAAGACGTCTTGCGCGCAAGCGATGACGACGCGAATGCGGGCCCTAAAGGCGCCGACCGTGCGGCGCGCGATCCAAGCCGGGCGATCGCGAAGGATCACGAAACCCGTCAGGAAGCTGCATGCGGCGCCGACGACCACGGCGACGATCAACGAAGGCAGTTCGTCGAGCGTCGCGCCGAACAAGAGCGCGATGAAGTACGTCATCATGGTAATCGTGCCGAGCGCCGTCCAACGCGGTCCGCGCACGCGCACGGCGACGGCGCCGAAGAGGACGACCAAAAACATGAGCTCGGCGAGAATGCCCTGGGCGGCGAAGAGCGCTCCGAGCGTGACCCCGATGATTCCGGGAACGGGAACGAGCATCGCCGTCATGCGGGGCTTCGCGTCGTTCACGGCTAGCGACGCCTGCATCGCAACGATCCCTCCGAAAAGCGCGATCGCGATCGGCGCGTGCAGGGCGCGCGCGCCCAGCGAAAGGATGGCCGCAGCTGAGACCACGGCCAGGGTGACCCGCGTCGCCAGCACGAGCCGGCTCAGCCCGGGGTCCGAAGCGACGAGCCGGTCCCACACCGTGACGATAGCGGTCGACGGTGTCACGCGCGCCGCAGTTCGTTGGTTCGCATTGCGGTGTGAACGATACGACGTTTTCGCCGAGGATCTTCGAAGAATAAGACGTATCCGCAGCCGAGCGCACGAGCGACGTCGGATCGTACGGCGCGCTTTTCATGGGTGTAAAAATATTGGCCGCGAACCACGCGCCGTTCGCGCTCGCTTCGATGCAAGGGCATACGGCGTGAACGGGCTTCCTAGGTCGGTACCTTTGACGCTCGCGCATGCTGCTGGATGTACGCGAGCAAACGGTTTTTTAAGCCCGCTGGCCGTAAGGCGCTCGCAACGAGTCCGGCCATATCCGCTTCGCGGTGATCGGGGACGATGCTGTCGTGCAGAACCGCGAGAGCATCGTTCGTAATTGTATCCGAGTCCCGCGCGATCTTATCGACGAATGACGGCCACGATTCGGACTCCACGACATGCGTAACGAGCGAGAGCTCTAATGCCGCGTCTGCCGTCAGCGTGCGAATCGTCGCCAACATTTCACGCGCGAGCTGCGCACCGATGCGATCGCTCAGTCGGCGCGTACCGAGTGCGATCCCGAAGCGCCAGCCGGGCATGCGAAAGCGCGCTCCCGGCGCCGCGATACGATAGTTGCATGCTGCGAAGATGTCGGCTCCGGCGCCGACCGCATTCCCTTGCGCGCATGCGATGGTGATGTAGGGAGCGTGGTACAGTTGCTGTAGCAACGACTCGATGCGAAGAAAGCGTAACACGATATCACCCTCGCTCAGCGCGGTTATGTTCGACAGATCGAACCCGCCGCAGAAATTGGGTCCGGCACCGGTAACGACGAGCGCACGTATCCCAGCCACTAGCGACTCTTGCTCGAAGACTTTTAAAAACGAGTCCACCATCGCGTCGTTGAGTGCGTTCGCACGCTCGGGCCGGTTGAGCGTAACCCGAAGCACCCCATCGCCGCGCGTGGCCAACAGTGGCTGCATGTCTTCAACATCCCGATCTTCGACCATAGGAACGACACTTCATAACACGACCATGTAAAGTCCCTTTTACAGGAGAAACTCTTACTATCCGGCTTTTTCTCGAGCTTCATCCGGCGGGCGGGAACGCACGCAGTCGCACGACAACTGATGTCTATGCATTCCATCGCTCCGCCACAAACGGACACGCTCGCACGGGCTCGATCCGTTGCGGAGCTAGTCGAGCCGTTCGCCGCCGAAACGGACCGCACTGAAGAATACCCGTGGCACAGTGTCGCTGCTTTACGTAACGCCGGGCTAATGGGTATGACGATTTCGCGCCAGTACGGCGGCCTCGGCGCGAGTTACCTCGACGCCGTCCTGGTGATCGAAGCGCTTTCGAAGGTCTGCGGTGCTACCGGCCGCATCGCCGTCGAATCGAACATGGGCGCGATCGGCGCGATCATGGCTTACGGCACGGAGCCTCAGAAAAAGCTCGCAGCGGATCTGGTGCTAGGCGGTGACAAGCCTGCTATCTGCATCACCGAACCCGCAGCCGGTAGCGCGGCGACCGATATGATTACGCGCGCGGATAAACGCGGCGACACGTACGTGATAAACGGCATGAAACATTGGATCACGGGCGGCGGAATTTCCAAACTGCACCTCGTATTCGCGCGCGTCTTCGATGAAGATGGAAAGGATCGCGGCATCGGCGGCTTCATCGTCGTGCGCAACGGCCCGGGCGATCCACCGGGGCTCGGGATCGGGCGACGCGAGCCGGCAATGGGCATTCGTGGCATCCCGGAAGCGGAAGTCATCTTCGAAGATCTTCACGTATCTGCGGCAATGATGCTCGATCCGGCGAGCGATTCTCGGCGCGGCTTCGCTCGGCTTATGGACGCTTACAATGCGCAACGCGTCGGGGCCGCCGCCGTGGCGCTCGGCATCGCTGAAGGCGCCTACGAACTGGCGGTCGCTTACGCGAAAGAGCGGCATCAGTTCGGCCGCCCGATTTGCGAGTTTCAGGGTCTGCAGTGGATGCTCGCCGATATGTCGATCGAATTGGCAGCGGCACAAGGGTTACTGTACCAGGCCGCAGCCAGCGGTAGCGGCGCTAGCAACTTTCCCGACATGCTCGCGGCAGCTCGTGCCAAAGTACTCGCCGGCGACACTGCGATCCGCGTCACGAACAACGCGCTACAGATTTTTGGTTCGGCCGGCTATTCGCGCTCTCGTCCGCTCGAACGTATGGTGCGCGATGCACGCATGTTCACGATTTCGGGCGGAACGGCTCAGGTTCTGCGCACGCAGATCGCAAGTCGCATCCTGGGTCGAAAACTGCCTCAGACCCGAGACGGATACAGCGGCAACTAACATTTAGGTGCCAAATATTCTTGCGCCAGAGGTGCGAGAAAATGCTATACTCACAATGCGGTCTCAGTTACCACATAGTGAGACTTTCTTAATTTATTGGGGGGATTTAGCGTATGTTCGTCTCGCGTGTTGCCTCGGTCGCGTTTTTGAGTGCGCTCGCACTTGCCTCGACGGCGCAGCGCTCGCTCGCGCAAGAGGCCAACGGCACGGCTCCCGGCGCCGAAGTCACCGGCGACACGATCGTATTGGGTCAAACCGCTGCCCAATCGGGCCCCAATGCCCCCACGGGCGAAGCGAAGTGGGGACTTCAAGCCTATCTCGATTACACGAACTCGCGCGGTGGCGTTGCGGGGAAAAAGCTGCGGCTCATCAGCTACGACGACGGCTATCAGCCCGCACAAACGACCGCGCTCGTTAAGAAATTAGTGTACGACGACCACGTGTTCGCAATCGTCGGGAGCGTCGGCACGCCGACTAATGGTTCGGTGTACGAATCGCTCAACGATGGCGGCATCCCGCTCGTCGCTATGGCTACCGGAAGTCCGATTTTTTACAATCCGACGCGCAAATCGGTCTTCCCGTCGTGGCCGCTCTACAGCACGGACGGGAAGACGATGGGTGCGTTCGTACAACGCCACTTCGCGCACGATTCGGTTGGTATTATCTATCAAGACGACGCGTTCGGTAAACCAATTCGCGACGGCGTGTTGAGCGAACTTGGCCGGCCGGCGGACATGATGCTCCCGTATGTCCCATCCCAGGTCGATTTCAGCAGCGACGTGATCAAACTGAAGTCGGCGAACATCAAGGTCGTCATCTTTGCCGCTATCGCGACGCCGGCTTCGCAAATTCTTAACCAGATGGCGAACCTAAGCTATCATCCGACGCGGGTTCTGACGTCGTCGGCATGTGGCTACAGCGGAATTTTTAGTTCGATCTCGTCGCTCGATGGAACGTATTGCAGCGCGTTTTTGCCGGCACCGGGAAGTAGCGACCCGCGGTGGATCGCCTTTAGTAATGCCATGAAGCAATTCGCGCCGGGCCACGCGGCGGAAGTCTATGCCGCATGGGGCTGGCTTTCCGGCGAAGTCGCCGTCGCCGGCTTGCGCGGCATAAAGGGCCCGATCACGCGCGAGAAGTTCGTCGCGCAACTCGACAAGCTAAAGAATCTGGAGACCATCGGCGGTCGCCTGACATACTCACCCGAAGCGCACAGCGGGATCTGCTGTCAAATAATGTGGCAAGCCAAGGGCGGCCGCTGGACGGTGCTGCCCGATAAAGCATTCGACGCAACGACGTCAAAGTAAACGCCGGCCGAACCCGTGGAAATTGGATTCATTCTCCAAATCGTCGTCGCAGGCCTCGCACAAGGAAGTTTGTACGCGCTAGCGGCGCTCGGTCTCGTCGTCATCTATAACGCAAGCTATGTCGTTAACTTCGCGCAAGGCGCGATGGGTATGGCTGCCGTGTACGTCGCATGGGTCGCCCTTAACGACGCGCACCTTCCCTATGCATTCGCATTCCTAGGCGCGCTCGCATTCGCTTTTATTCTGGGTGTGATCGTCCAAACGCTCCTCTTGCACCGGCTGCTCGAAGCTTCGGCGATGACACAGGTCGTCGTTACGCTCGGCCTTTTCATGTTTCTCCAGGGCATCGTCGGCCTCGCGTTCGGTTACAATCCGCGTTCGCTCGTCCCGTCCTTGACGATCGCGCCGCTACTGCTCGGGCCGGTCGTATTGCGGCCGCAAGACATGCTCGCGCTCGGATTGCTCGTCGCCCTCGGCATCGCGCTTGCGACGCTGTTCAATCGAACGAAACTTGGGACGGCAATGCGCGCGATTACGCAAAATGCGTTCGCAGCCCGACTGATGGGCATCCCGGTCGGCAGCGTGCTCTCCCTCGCATGGGGTATCGGCGTTTCGCTTGGTGCCGTCGCCGCGCTCCTGGCGGCTCCCGTAACGTCCGTCACGCCGAACATGATGGATACGATCGTCGTGTACGGCTTTGTAGCGGCGATATTGGGGGGCTTTGGGTCGCTCGTCGGTGCGGTCGTCGGCGGGCTGCTTTTAGGTGTCATCAACAATCTCATCGACGCCTATTTGGCACCGGAACTGAGCCTCACGATCGTCTTCGGTCTGCTGCTGGTCGTGCTCTACGTCAAGCCCGATGGTCTCTTCGGACGCACGATTTCGCAGAAAGCTTAGCCATGAAAGAAGAGCTTGCGGCCGATGTCCCTCCTTTGCCCGGCCCCCTGGCACCGTTTCGGCCGAGCCGGCCGGCGCGGCCTCGCACGACCGGTTCGTCGCGCGCGATAGCGCTTTCCATCGTCGCGATTGCTGCGTTGCTCCCGCTCCTCTTACAGCGTCTCAACGGTCAAGTGTACTGGCTGTTCGTCGTCGCGGAATTTTTTATTTACGCGATCGTCGCGATCAGCCTCGATCTTCTCATGGGGAGGACCGGCCAAATCTCGCTCGGGCAAAGCGGATTCTTCGCCGTAGGCGCCTACACTGCGGCGATCCTCAATGTCCGTTCGGGCACGGGCATGCTCGCAGCGACGCTCGCCGGCGGGCTGGTGGCTGCAGTCGCAAGCCTCGTGCTCGGCTTTCCAGCCGCGCGTTTGCGGGGCCATTACCTCGGCATCGTTACTTTCGGGTACGGCATCGCGGTCGATCAGATTGCGTTGAAGTTCGATGCGCTCACCGGCGGCGATCAGGGCTTGCACCTGCATCCGGCGGCGCTGTTCGGCATCAACGTGGGCACGCCGATGCGCATGTATTATGTCGCGCTGATCGCGCTGACCGTTGTGACGGTTCTCGTATGGAAGCTCACGCGCACACGCCTCGGGCGATCGTTTGCGGCTGTGAAAGATTCCGAAATCGCGGCCGCGGCGATGGGTGTGCCGGTTGCCCGCACGAAGGTCGTCGCCTTCTTGTGCAGCGCGTTTCTCGCGGGCGTCGCGGGCGGTCTCTACGCCTTCCTCAACGGTTTCATCGCTCCGGGCGATTTCGGGATCGAGCTCGCGTTGCTCTTCTTCGCAATGGTCGTGATCGGCGGGATGGGATCGCTACCGGGAGCGATCGGCGGCGCGCTCATCGTCTTCAGCGTTCAACAGGCGGCTTCGACGGTCAGCGGTCTATCGCTCGCGATCCTCGGCGCGGTCATCGTCGTTACCGCACTCTTCGTGCCCAACGGCCTGCGCGAGGTCTTTGTGCGCCTACGCTCCGGCCGAAAGAAAGCCTCGTGTTAAGCGTCCGCGGTGCGATCGTGCGCTTCGGCGGCCTCATTGCGGTCGATGCATTGGACCTCGAGCTGCCAGCGCGCGGTGTGTTTTTGCTCGTCGGACCCAACGGTGCGGGCAAGACGACGCTCATCAACGCGCTTACGCGCGTGAGCCCCATGGCGGAGGGAACGGCGACGCTCGACGGCGTCGATCTCCTGCGCTTGCGCCCGCACGACGTCATCAAGCATGGGATAGCACGCAGCTTCCAACGGGCCGAGCTCTTCGGCAGCCTCTCCGTGATCGAAAACGTCATGGTGGGCCTCAACACGTCGGGATCGGCGCATCTCGATCGCGAGCGCGCTTCGGTGCTGTTGCAACGCTTGGACCTCTCGCACGTGCGGGACGCGTCGCCGCTAAGTTTGCCATACGGGTATCAAAAGCTGCTCGACGTCGCTCGCGCGATGGTGTCGGAGCCGAAACTCTTACTGCTCGACGAACCCTTCGCGGGTATTACGAGCGATGAGGCACCGCGTCTGATCGATTGCATCGTCGCTGCCGGAAGCCGTTGTGCCGTCCTTATGGTCGAGCATCATCTCGAACTCGTCATGAAGATCGCGGAGCGCGTTACCGTTCTAAACTTCGGTCGCAAGATCGCTGAGGGTTCCCCGGCCCATGTCCGCAACGATCCCGAGGTGATCCGCTGCTACCTCGGCACCGGTCGTAAAGAAAACCTCAATGGGATTGCCGTATGCTGACCGTTCGCAATTTGTGTGCGGGCTACGGTGCCGTGCGAGCATTGAACGACGTCAGTTTCGAGGTACCGGACGGCAGCGTCGTCGCGCTACTCGGCGCGAACGGTGCGGGAAAGTCGACGACGCTAAAAGCGATTTCGGGCATCGTCCACCCGTTGCGCGGCGAGATTACGTTCGACGGCACGCCGACCACGCGCCTATCTTCAGCCGCCATCGTGCGCCTTGGCGTCGTCCATTGCCCCGAGGGGCGTCAAGTGTTCCCTGGATTCACGGTCAGAGAGAACCTGCTCGTCGGATCGTTCGCCCGCGGTAGCCGTGGAAACCTCGACCGTGTACTCGACGTGTTTCCAGCCCTGCGCGATCGGATGCGCCAGTTCGCCGGCACGCTTTCCGGCGGGGAACAGCAGATGCTTGCGATCGGCCGTGCACTCATGGCAGAGCCGCGCCTCCTCATGCTCGACGAACCTAGTCTCGGCCTCGCGCCCGTCATCGTCGATCATCTCTTCGAAATTATCGCCGGCTTGCGCGAGCACGGCGTCGCGGTGCTACTCGTCGAGCAGAATGCGATGCTGGCACTCGAGCACGCCGACTGGGCATACGCGCTTGCCCATGGCGAGATTCGACTTTCCAACGCCGCCTCGGAGCTTCGCAGTTCGGATGCCATTCGTCGCGCGTATCTCGGCGCGGCGGTTTCTTGACACGTCCTGTCGTGATTTCTATATTGTCATTATCCAGAAGGTCGTCTACATAATGAGACTTTGCATCATTGGGAGCAGAATATGATTCGCAACACGTGGTACGTCGCGGGCTTCGCGCGCAATTTCACATACAAGCTAGAGAAAAAAGTAATCACGGGCCGCCCGATCGTTATGTGGCGAACGCAGGAGGGCGTAACCGTCGCGTACGACGGCCGGTGTTGTCACAAGCGCTTCCCCCTGTGGGAAGGGAAGCTCCTGGACGACGGCACGCTGCAGTGCGGTTATCACGGTTGGTGCTACGACGCGTCGGGCGCGTGCGTCGCGATGCCGAACCAGCCGAACGTCGCTATCACGCCTTCCGCCCGCCTTCACGCGTATCCGGTGATCGAACAAGATGGACTCGTATGGGTGTGGCCTGGCGATGCGACGCTTTCGTCGCAGGTCAAACCGCCGCGCGTTCCCGAGCTTGCCGACCCACGCTACGAAGCCGTTATTTCCGATCCGATTTACGTGCGCGCAAATTCTCGGCTGCTGCTCGAGAACTTGCTGGATATCACTCACTTCTTTCCGCTCCACGACGGCAATATCGGCGATCGCGAGAATTCGTTGATTCCGGTCGGACTCCGCGAAGAAACGACCGATGGAAACGCGATGGTGATGACGACGCGCAGCGTCTCGAATTATCGTCTCCCGCCGTCATACAAACGCTGGTTCGATCTCGACCTGGTCGACCGCGATCACACCCACGCCATGCTGAGCCCCGGCATCGTGCGCGTGCAGCTGCGGGTGGCACCGCCCGGAAAGCTCGGCACGGCCGAGGAAAACGGCTACGTATTATGCCACACCGACACGCCGATCGACGACGAACACTTGGTTTGGCACTGGATCATGATCGCTAAAGCCGGCGCACGCTTTCCGACCGATCCGTCCATGACGCTCGCCCAAGGAATGGCACTCGAATTTCCACCGGTCGTCGCCGACGATGAATGGGCGCTCGCCGAGCAGCAGAAAATGCTCGAATTTCCGGAGAAGCTTCCCAACGACGCTCGCTACCGTGAGACGAACATTCGCACCGATATTGGGGTCGTCACTGCGCGCCGCGTACTCTCTCGTATGGAAAAGGCCGAGGGCAACGAGTTGTACGGCAGTCCAGCGGCGACGCTCGAAATGGCGACGCATCTTCCCGAATCGGTGCTCGGATCGCACCCAGCGAGAGTCTAATGCGCGTCATCGTCGACATGTCCATGTGTGTCGGGAATGGCCTCTGCATGGTCGCAGCACCGGAGGTGTTCGAAGTGCACGACGATGGAACGCTTACATTACTGCAAGAGCGCCCCTCGGAAGAGCTACGTCAAAAGGTCGAGGAGGCGGCGCGCCTATGTCCCGCTCAAGCGATCTTCGTCGAACAATAACGTGTCGACGCTCGAGAACATCGTGGTGGTGGGCGCGTCGCTTGCCGGGAACAGCGCGGCGCATGCCTTGCGCCGGCTCGGTTATACCGGTCGCCTCACCATCGTCGGCGCCGAGTCGCGGCGGCCGTACCAACGTCCGCCGCTCTCAAAACAATTGCTCGCGGGTTCGTTCACGGTCGAGCGTTGCGACTTGCGCGTCGATGCCGCGTTAGGAGCGGATTGGCGCCTTGGACGAGAAGCGCGCAGCCTCGATCTCGCGCGACGCGAAATCGAGATCGATGGTGGCACGTGCCTGCGCTTCGATGGACTGGTCATCGCTACGGGGGCGCGCCCGCGTCGAATGCGCGGACTCGCCGACGGTGACGTCTTCACGCTTCGAACCATCGACGATTGCATCGCGATACGCGAACGCCTCGATCGCGGTGCCGAGCACGTTGCGATCGTTGGGGCGGGCTTCATCGGCTGTGAGGTGGCGGCGACTCTCCGCAAGCGCGGCCTCACCGTCACGCTCATCGACATCGACGCCGTTCCGATGCAACGCGTGCTCGGCCCGGCCCTCGGGGCGGTCGCGCTCGCGCTGCACCGCTCGCACGGCGTTCGTTGCGAGATGGGCGTCGGCGTAGCCGGCGTGACGACGAGTGCCGGTAAAAAGCGTGTGACCCTCAGCGACGGTCGCGCCATCGATGCGGACCTGGTGCTCGTCGGCATTGGAGCAGAACCGGTCGTGGAGTGGCTTCGCGGTTCCGGCGTCGCAACGGATAACGGCGTGCTGTGCGATTCGACCTGCGCCGTTGCGAATATAGACGGCGTCGTTGCCGCTGGAGACGTCGCCCGCTGGAACAATCCGTTGTTCGAGACGATGATGCGTACGGAGCATTGGGATAACGCAATCGCTCAAGGCGAAGCCGCAGCTCACACGCTCCTGGCCGGTCCCGGGCGGGGGCAACCCTATGCCAGCGTGCCGCTTTTTTGGTCGGATCAATATGATTGGAAATTACAAATGCTCGGTGCACCGTGCGGGGACGATGAGATGCGCGTAGTCGAGGGAGCGCTTGGCGAACGCCGCTTCGTCGCCGCTTTCTTGCGCGAAGGACGCGTGGTCGGGGCGTTCCTACTCAATAGCGCGAGCCGCATCGTTACGTACAAGCGTCTGATCGAATCGCGTGGGAGTCTCGACGGCATCGCGACGACCACGGCGGCGGCATCGTCGTGATCGACGATACACGAACGAAGCTTCCGCTCGCGGGAGTGCGCGTGCTCGAATTCGGCCATATCGCCGCTGCGCCGTTCGCCGGGATGTTGCTCGCCGATCTCGGTGCCGAGGTGGTCAAAGTGGAACCGCCGGCGGGCGACGGTCTCCGGTCGTGGCCGCCGATTGCCGAAGGAACGGACGGTGAACCGTTTAGTCTCAATTTCGCGTCACTCAATCGCAACAAACGTAGCGTCGTTTTCGACCTCAAAGATCCGACACAACTGGCGCGCGTTCAAATGCTCTGTCGATCGGCGCATGTGCTGATCGAAAATTACCGCGTCGGAGCGATGGAACGGCTCGGGCTGGGGTTTGAGCACGTCGCCGTATTGCAACCCACAATCGTCTACTGTTCCATCTCGGGGTATGGCCAAACGGGTCCTTACGCGAAGTACGGGGCGTTCGATGTGGTCGTGCAAGCAATGTCGGGCCTGATGAGCGTTACGGGCGAAGCCGATGGTCCGCCGGTAAAGTGTGGCGTACCCGTTGGCGACTTCACGGCCGGACTGTATGCTGCGTACAGCATCCTTGCGGCTCGCATCACGGCGCAACGTGAAGGGCGTGCGATCCACCTCGATTGCCCGATGCTCGATTGTCTGCTTGGCATTTCCGCATTGCAGACCAGCGAATACTGGGGAACCGGCGAAGCCCCGAGCCGGCTGGGCGCGCGCCATCCGCGCAACGCGCCGTATCAGGATTTTGTAGCGAGCGACGTCTCCTTTATCATCGCTGCCGGTAACGACGTGTTGTGGCAGCAGGTCTGTGAGGCGACGGGGAAAATCGAACTCTTACAGGATCCGCGTTTCTCATCTATTCGGTTGCGGGCGAGTCATCAGTACGAGCTCTCCGCAATTTTGGCTCCCGTTTTCCTCGAACGAACGGCTGCGGAATGGATCGCTATATTCACACGGCGGGGCGTGCCCTGCGGTCCGATCAACACGTTTGCCGACATCCTCGCCGATGCGCACGTCCGCGAGACCGGGCTCGTGCGAGAGTTGCCGATTCCCGGCGGATCCACCGAAACCGTCGCCTATCCCGTCCGATTCAATGGATCGGTGATCGATCGCTTCGGCTCGCCACCTCGGTTGGGAGAGGACACCGCCGACGTATTGGCACGCTGGACCGTCGCAGTGTCGGCTAACGACCGTGCGAACGACGTAGCCGCGAAATGAAGGACGATTTCGCCGGTCTTTCATCGGTCGCACGAGCGCTCATGGTTCTCGAAGAAGTCGGCCTCCGTGGCGGTCGAAGTTTGGCCGAACTCGTCGAACGCACGGAATTGCCGAAGTCCACGCTCATGCGGCTGCTCTCGACGCTCATCGATCTCGGCTTTCTGCAACGCACTCGCCACGGCCGATATGCGGTGTCGTTGAAGATGTGGCGTATCGGCTGCAGCGCCGTCGAGCAAGATTCGATCCATGACGCGGTCATGCCCGCGCTGCGCACCATCGTCGAGCTTACCGGCGAAACCGCGTTGTATGCCGTTTACGAAGGTGGCTATGCCGTGTACATCGAGAAGCTCGAAGGCTTACATCCGATCCTTGCGTACGCTACGGTCGGCGGTCGTTCGCCCGCGTATGCGAGCGCGACCGGCAAAGCGTTACTCGCGTGGCGTCAAGGGCGCGAGATCGAACTTGTCGCAGCCGATGCGCAGCCGCTTACAAAAGCAACGCTCCGGGGGCAAGCGATCATCGACGAATGCTCGGCGGCTAGGACGTCCGGTTTCACCGTAAACCGCGGTGAGTGGCGCGAGGGTGTCTGGGGAGTTGCCGCCCCCGTGTTCGGTCGCTCACGCGACGTCGTCGCCGCGATCGGCGTATCTGGACCACGCGAGCGCATCGAGCCCAACATCGACTCGTGGTCGCCCCACATTCGCAGCGTCGCTCGCGAGCTTTCAGTACGCTACGGTGGCATCGAGCGCGTATCATAACGATCGCAAGAGGGTGGCCTAGGCCGCTTCATTCGGGTTGACGCGAGGCCGCGCGCGGATCGTCGGCCGAGTCTTTGCCGGCCTCGATGAGCGTCTCGCGGAGCACGTAACCGCCGACGAGCGTCAGCGCCGATGCGAGCAGCGTCTTCCAGCGGGCGTGAACCGGCAAGAGGCCGAGCACCGTCGGCGTGACGATGCCGCCGATCAGCGTAAGCGCGCGGAATTTCTTCGCCCGCCCGTGCTCGAACATCGGCGCTGCCAGCGGCCCCGCGTGGCGGCTAAAGTGCCAGAGCAGCGCGCCTTCCGCAAGGGACGCGACGGTTTCAAGCCGTTCGAGTTTGCGTAGCGTGGCCGGATTGCCGTCGCCGCGCAATTCGAGCAGCGCCGCGTTCGCCGCGCACGCGCCGGCAACTCCGGAGCAGACGGAAAAAGCCGGAATGTGCCGTTTGCCGATCGCCCAGAACGGAATCGCCGTCGCGGAAAGCAAGACGCCCGTGTAGCCCGCGATGAAGGCACCGAAGAGAGCGGATAACGGTGTGGTGAGCGCGCGCGGGCCGACGTAACGCAGCCAGTTCGGTACAAAACCGTCGCGCGCGGCCTGCGCGGCGGCCGCTGCCGCTGCCGGAGCCGAAAACGCGATGAGCCCCCACACGCCCATCGACATCACGGATTTAAACTTCACGATGCGCAGCATGTGTAAAAAGCGTTCGGGCCGGCCCAGATGCTTGACGAGCACGACCGGGCACGCGGCCGAAAGCGCGAAGGCGAGATACCGTGCGTTACGTGCGAGCGCCGCGTCCTCTCCGTCTTCGTCCGCGAGCGCGACTAACATCGCGGAGCCGCCCATCACGCCGCCGAGAAAGAGATACGTGATCACTTCCCATTCCCAATGCGGCTTCTTGAGCAGCGGCTGATCGTAATAGGTCGGTGACGCGTGCGGCGGCAGCACGACGCCGTCGTTGACGCCGAACGTCGCGCTATCGGGCCGAAGATCGTTCGTCGTCTTCACGCGCGCGGCCGGAAAAGCGCGTAGCCGACGAGCGCCAGCGCGCCGGCAGCGATCGCCGCACTGGTATACCCCGCCGCTTGGCGCGTCGAAGGTAACACGGGCCGCTCCGGCAGGTTGTAGACCTCGGGCCGATCGGTGAGTAGGAAAAATGCGTTGAGATCGCCGACCGACGTGTCTTCGTCGACGCCGTAGAGATACGCATGCGTGCCTCGCTCGCGCAGCTTCTCGACGCGTTCGCGCGCCTGCACCTTGAGCTGTTCGACGTCGCCGAAATGGATCGAATCGGTCGGGCACGCTTTCGCACACGCCGGCGTGAGGCCGTCTTTTTGACGGTCGTAGCACAGCGTGCATTTTCCGGCGACGCCGCCGGTGTGCTGCGTCGCATCGTCGTGCGTGCGGCCGTCGGATTCGAAATTGCGGCCGTAGTCGTAGTCCGCATGCGCGATCAGATCGACCACGCCGAAGGGGCACGACGGCACGCAGTAGCCGCAGCCGTTGCAAACGTCGGGCTGAATGTACACGTCGTCGAATTCGTTGCGTACGATCGCGCCCGTCGGACACGCCTCCAGGCAGCCGGCATTGGTACAGTGTTTACACACGTCGCTCATCATCAACCAGCGGCTATCGCTCGGCGGAGCGTCGAAGGGCGCCATCTGCTCCACGAAAGCGACGTGACGCCACGACGTCGCCCCGAGCGCGACCGTGTTGTCGTAGGAGTTGCCGGTCAATTCGAATCCGTCGGTCGGAAGTTGATTCCACTGCTTGCACGCGACCTCACAGGCCTTGCAGCCGATGCAGATCGTCGTGTCGGTAAAGAAGCCCATCGCCATCAGCGCGGGCCGCCGTCGGCGCCGTGCGCCTGGGATTCGCCGTACGTCGTGCGCTGGTCCGCGGGTACGTCGAGGTCGGCGGCGGCACCGCGTTCGTACCGCGCGCGTCGTCCCGCCCGAATGTTGCACGTCGTCGTCTTCGCTTCGTGGATCGAGACGTTCGGATCCATGGCGAGCGGAATGAGCGTGCCGACGGCATCGCCGTCGACGCAGCCGAGGCTGCCGAAGTTATACGGAATCCCGATCTGATGCACGCGCCGTCCTTTGCCCAGGCGCAAGGGTCGCATGCGTCCGCTTACGAGCGCGCGCGCCTCGATCTCGCCGACCTTCGTCGCGATCGTCATCCAGCCACCGTTGGTAATGCCTTTCTCGACCGCGACCTCGGGGTCGATTTCGGCGAAAAGTTCGGGTTGTAATTCGCCGAGCCACCCGACGTAGCGCGACATGATGCCGTTGTGTTCGGTGAGCCGGTAGGTCGTCAGTACGAACGGGTAATCGGGGTTGTCGGTGCCGTTGTAGCGATTGTCGTCGCGATCCCATTCGCGCAGCGTCGGATTGTTCTGCTGCTTGTAGACCGGATTGCGCATGATCGATTCGACGGGTTCGTAGTGCGCCGGCAACGGGCCGTCCTTGAGGGTATCGGAGACGAAGAGCTGCGCGCGGCCGTCCTTCTGCATGATGAACGGATCGCTCCCGGAAAACGCATCGTAACCGCGCGCGCCGGGTTTCGCTTCGTCGAAGGGCGACTTGTGCGGCGGGAAGTCGACGATATCGGGCCCGACCCACACGTTTTTCTGGGCGTCCCACCACATGTAGCGCTTCCGTTCGCTCCACGGCTTGCCGTCTTTATCCGCCGAGGCGCGATTGTAGAGCATGCGCCGGTTCGCGGGCCATGCGAAGCCCCAGCCGAGCGCGGCGTCGGTATCGCCGCTGCGCGCGCGCGCGACGTTCGTTTCCTTATCGGGATACACGCCGGCATAGATCCACGCGCCGCAAGCAGTCGAGCCGTCTTCGCGCAAATCGTCGAAGTCTCTGACTTGCGGCGAATCGGCGAGCGAACGGCCCGGTGCGGTGTGATAGCCGTTGATCTCTTGCAGCACGCGTTGCGCCGAGGGTTCGCGCAGCGCGCGCTCCACAGGATCGTCGCTCGCGTAGTCCCACGTCAAGTCGAGAATCGGCCGGTCCTTCGGATCGGTCGACTCCGCGTAGAGCGCTTTGAGCCGCCGCCCGAGTTCGGAGATGTAGTAGAGGTCCGAATGTGCGTCGCCGGCGGGCGCGACCGCGCGGTCGTGCCATTGCAGCAGACGGTTGGTATTGACCATCGTGCCGTCTTTTTCGAGCACCGTTGCGGTCGGCAAGAAAAACATCTCGGTGCCGATTTTCGTCGGGTCCGCGCCTTCGCGGCGCCAAAACGCCGAGGTCTCCGTGTCGTACGAATCCATCACGACCATCCATTTCAAGCGTTCCATGGCGGCGCGCGCGAGTTCGCTATTGAGTCCCGACGCCGCCGGATTCATGCCGATGACGAGGTACCCTTCGACTCGGCCGTCCTTCATCGCGATCTGCGTCGGTAACGCGGAATGATCGCCGACGATCTGCGGCAAGTATTCGAAGCCGTAGTCGTTCTCCGCGGTCGCCGCATCGCCGTAATACGCTTTGAGCAAAGAGATGAAGAAGGCACGCGCGTTGGACCAGCCGCCGCCTTCTATCGTAATCGTTTTCAGGTACGCATCGAGCGTTTGCTCGTCGCGCAGGGCCGAGGGCATCGGAAGATACCCCGGCAGCAGATCGTAGAGCGTCGGAATGTCGGTCGCGCCTTGGATGTTGGCATGACCGCGCAGCGCCATGATGCCCCCGCCGGGGCGGCCCATGTTGCCGAGCAGCGTTTGGAGGATCGCGGCGGCACGGATGTATTGCACGCCGACCGTATGCTGCGTCCAGCCGACCGCATACGCGAACGCGGTCGTGCGCTCACGGCCGCTGTTATCGGCGATCAGATTGGCGATCGTCTCGAACGACTCCCGGGGCGTCCCGCACACCTCTTCGACGAGATCGACGGTGTAGCGTGCGAAATGGCGCCGCAGGATGTTGAGAACGCAGCGCGGATGCGCGTACGTTTCGTCGCGCTTGGCGCGCTGCGCCGTTCCGTCGCCATCGAAACGCGGCACGTCTTCCATTTCGAACTTCCACGATTCGGGATCGTAGGTGCCGGGCGTCGAAACGTGCTCGTCGCTCCCCATGAGGCCTTGGCTGCCGCGATCGTGACCGTGCGTACTCGGATCGGCGTTATCGTTGAACCCGGAGAAAAGTCCGTCGAGATCCTCGGTATCCACGAACGCTTCGTTGACGATATACGACGCGTTGGTAAACGAATCGACGTATTCTTTGAAGTACCGGTCGTTGCTCAGCACCCAATGTATGAGCGCGCCGAGGAATACGATATCGCTGCCGCTGCGGATGGGAGCGTAGACGTCGGCCATCGCGGAGGTGCGCGTGAAGCGCGGATCGACGTGGACGATCTTCGCGCCGCGCTCCTTGGCTTCCATGACGAAGCGGAACGCGACCGGATGGCACTCCGCGAAGTTGGAGCCTTCGATGAGAATGCAGTCGCTGTTGACGAGATCTTGGACGTACGAGGTCGCGCCGCCGCGGCCGAACGAGGTGCCGAGACCCGGCACCGTCGAGCTATGTCAAATGCGCGCTTGGTTTTCGACCGATATGACGCCGCACGATTTCAAGAGTTTCTGGAGCAAGTAATTTTCTTCGACGCCGAAGGTTGCGCCGCCGAGCGATGCGATGCCGAGCGTATGATTGACGCGTTTGCCATCCTCGGCCGTGCGCACGAACGTTCGCTCGCGCGAGTCGTAGAAATTCTGCGCGATGCGATCGAGCGCCCAATCCAGAGGTTTCTCTTGCCACTGCGTCGCGTTGGGTGCGCGGTAACGCACCGTCGTCCAGCGTTCTTCGTTGACGGTGAGGCCAAAGCTCGCGGCACCTTTGGGGCACAAATGTCCCGCGTTGACCGGCGATGCGGGATTGCCTTCGACGTCGAGCAGTTTGCCTTCGTCGCTGACGACGGCGAGCGTGCTGCAGCCCACCGCGCAGTACGGGCAGACGCTGACAACCGTTTTCTTGGCGCGAATGCGGGGCGCCAGGGCCCGCGTCCGTTTGCTCGCGACGTTGGGCAGGGCGCCGATACGTTCCGATAGGCGCAGCGCGCGAACGGCGCGCGAAAGGGCAGCGGGAATTGCGATGGCCATCGGAACACCTATTCCCCTGGGCGATGCGTCCAACCGGCCGCGTCAGCCGGTCGGGCGACGCTTCGTCCGCGCGGCATCCACCGAACGCTCGAGCTTGCGCACCCGCGCAGCGCCTTCGTCGCGCACCTGCGCCGCTTCCAAGAACGCCAGCACGCGACGCTCATCGCGCGCGAGGCCGCCTGGTTTGCGCGCGGCACGTAGCTTCGGCAAGTCGAGGCGCAGTTCGTCGAGATAGCGCTCGATGATGGCCGGATGCACGTATGCCTTGCGACAGACGGCGGGCGTGTTGCCCAGCCGTTGCGCGGTCGCGACGAGCGCGGCGACCACGGTCTGCTTCGCCTGCGCTTGCGTTTGAGATGGGCCGGCCGCTTCGAGTTCGGTCGCGCATGCGACGGTCGCGGCCCATGTCCGAAAATTCTTCGCCGAAAAGTCGCCGCCCGTGGCTTCGCGCAGATACGCGTTGACGTCGTCGGAAACGATCGGCTGCGCTTCGCCCGCATCGTCGAGATACGTGAAGAGCACTTCGCCCGGGAGGTCGCGGCAGCGTGCGACGGCGCGCGCGAGCCGCCGATCTTGGATCGTCAGCGAATGTTCGACGCCGCTCTTGCCGCGAAAGCGTAAGCGGACGCGGCGTTGGCCTTCGACCTTGACGTGGCGCGCCCGTAACGTCGTAAGCCCGTACGACTGGTTGTCGCGCGCATAACTTTCGTTGCCCACCCGGGCGAGCGTCGTTTCGAGCATGCGTACGACGGTCGCGATCACGTTGTCTCGCGACATCTCCGGCCGCGAAAAATCCGCTTCGACGCGCTCGCGCAAACGCGGCAACGCTTTCGCGAAGGCGACGGTCGACTCGTACTTGTTCGCGTCGCGCACTTCGCGCCAGCGCTTGTGATACCGGTACTGCTTGCGGCCTTTGGCATCGCGCGCCGTGGCCTGCACGTGGCCGTGCGCGTACGGGCAGATCCACACGTGTTCGTACGCGGGCGGAATCGCAAGCGATCGAATGCGGGCGAGCTCCGCCTCGTCGGTGATCGCTTTTCCGCGCGAATCGAAATAGGCGAACCCCGTCTGCGTCCGTTCGCGGCGCAGCCCGGGCGACCGGTCGTCGACGTACCGCAACCCGGCCGAACGCGCGTGCTCGACTTCCACCGTGACCGTGAGGACCGCGCTCTCTGCTGCCATGAGAGCCGAGATACCCGCGCCGCAGCGGAGCCTCTCGCGGTTGCCCGCAACTACTCTGCGGTGGAACCGCGCGACGCACCGACGTTCGTTTTGCCGCTGCGCGGCGCCGGCGGCGAACCCGTGTCCTTCTCGGCGACGGTGGGCTCGCACGGCCTGGCGTGGCTGCCGCCCAACGCGGTTGCGGAAAACCAGCGCGCGCTCGCGACGACGCTGCTGCTCGGCGACGGCACCGCTCGGCGCGTGACCTTGCGCGAAGAGCCGGCGGGAATGCTCGCCGTCCGCGTTGCGGGCCGCGCGCTTTCGGTCAAACGTCGCGGCGACGTGACGGCGGCGATCCGCGCGATGTTCGCCCTCGACGACGACCTCGCGCCGTTCTACGCGCGGCTCGCCCACGACGGCGAGCTCGCCTTCGCCCGCGCCGGCATCGGACGAATGTTGCGCAGTCCCGGCGCCTTCGAAGATGTCGTGCGGACGATCTGCACGACCAACTGCGCGTGGTCGGCAACGGAACGTGTGATCGGCGCGCTCGTCGGGCACCTCGGAACGCCCGCGAGCGGCCCGTCCATGGCGGACGGCGCGTGGCGCGGTCGTGCGTTTCCCACGGCGGCGCAAATCGCGTGCGCGGACGATGCGTTCTTTCGCGAGGTCGCGCGCGCGGGCTATCGCGGCGCCTACCTGCGAGCGCTCGCGCGAGCCGTCGCCGATGGCACGGTCGATTTCGAGGCGTGGCGGGCGGCGCCGCGTAGCGAACTTTCCGATGACGAACTGGCCCGCCGGTTACTCTTGCTGCCCGGCGTCGGTCCGTATGCCGCCGCGCATATCATGATGCTCTTCGGCCGCTGTTCGCGGCTCGTGCTCGATTCGTGGACTCGGCCGCGCTACGCCCAACTCGTCGGGAAGGCGATCGTCGCAGATCGCACGATCGAACGGCGTTTCAGGCGCTACGGGGATCACGCCGGACGCGCCTTCTGGCTGCTTCTGTGGAAGAGCCGGCACCTCGCGGAGACGCTCACCTCTCCGGCAACGTAGGGCTCGAGCGAAGGTCGCTCTCGCTCGCGCGTGCCCAGTCCAGCACGCGTTGTGCGCTCTCGATCGCAGGGTCGGCATCTCGCCGTTTGTACGTCAGCGATGCATCGACGAAACCGAGCGCATCGGCGTCGTCGCGTACCTCTGGTGGTACCTCGAGCGCGAGCGCATCGAGCGCGGCGAGGAGGCGGATCATCGCGGGCAGCGGCGGCGCGTCCCGGAAAGTCTCGTAACGAGGGCTTTGAGAGCCTTTTCTGCGCTCTGCTGCGCGTGGAAACACGCGATGTGCGCCGCCGTATCGCGGACGACGACGGCCACGTGCATGTCGCTGTCGGCGGCGGCGAACCACGCAGCGACGCCTTCCGCAAGGATCGTTTTGCCGAACGGCATGGCTTCCAGACCGCGCGGGTAATGCGCCGACGCAACGGTAACGATGTCGCCGCCCAAGCCGCCGCTGCGATACAAATCATCCACCATGTCGATCGAGCGCGAGTCGGCCGGAGCGTCGCGGACGACGAGCACGTCGATGTCGCTCCAGGGCGACACGCCGTCCCGCGCGTATGAGCCGAACACGATGACCGCCGTTATATGCGGGCGATCGCGACAATACGCAAGGAACGTGGCAATCTCTGCGCGAGATCGGCCTTGCGTTCGCGGCAGCGCTGCGCGTATGGAATCGGCAACCACCCGCCGGGCCACTCTTTCGGCGTAACCATCAAAGGGCTCCATGCGTGCGCTTGCGGAAGTTTTCGTCGTCGTCGTAAAGCTTCCTGAAGGACTGCATTTCGCGTAGTTGCGCTGCCGGCAGCCCCGCCGTGCCGCATCCCCGCGCAGCCCAAAAAAGGCTCGGCGACCACGGCGAGGTATCTAGCGGGTCGTGCTCCGCCGTAACATCCTCGTGATAGGCTCGGGTCCGATCGTGATCGGGCAAGCCGCCGAGTTCGATTACGCGGGCGTTCAAGCTTGTCGAGCGCTCCGCGAAGAAGGCCACCGGGTCATCCTCGTCAACTCGAATCCCGCGACGATCATGACCGATGAGGAAGTGGCCGACGCTGTCTATCTCGAGCCGCTGACGGTGGCCTCGCTCGAGGCGATCATCGCGAAGGAACGGCCGGATGCGTTGCTGCCGACGCTCGGCGGCCAGACGGGGCTCAATCTCGCCGTCGACCTTTCCGAAGCCGGCATCGTGCAGAAGTACGGGGTCGAATTGCTCGGCACGCCGCTGGCAACGATCGTTCTGGCCGAAGATCGCGCCGCGTTCAAAGACAAGATGATCGAAATCGGCGAGCCCGTGCCGAAGAGCCTGATCGTGCACGTCGTCGACGACGGGATCGCGTTCGGTCGCGAGATGGGCTACCCGCTCGTCATTCGGCCCGCCTACACGCTCGGCGGCACCGGCGGCGGCATCGTGCGCGATGAAGCAGAAATGCGCAAGACGCTGGGCACCGGCCTCGCCGCTTCGCCGATCACGCAGGCGCTCGTCGAAACGAGTCTCCTCGGTTGGAAAGAAGTCGAGTACGAAGTGCTGCGCGACGGTGCGAACAATTGCATCATCGTGTGCAACATGGAGAATATCGATCCGGTCGGCGTGCATACGGGCGACTCGATCGTCGTCGCGCCCTCACAAACGCTATCGGATTCCGAATATCAGATGCTGCGTACCGCGAGCATCAACGTCATCCGGGCGCTCAACGTCCAGGGCGGCTGCAACATTCAATTCGCGCTGCATCCGACGCGCAGCGAATACAACATCATCGAAGTCAATCCGCGCGTCTCGCGCAGCTCCGCACTCGCATCGAAAGCGACGGGCTATCCGATCGCCAAGATCTCCACGAAAATCGCGCTCGGCATGACGCTCGATCAGATTGAGAATCCGGTGACCGGCGTGACGAAAGCCGCGTACGAACCGACGCTCGATTACGTCGTCGTGAAGCTGCCGCGCTTTCCGTTCGATAAATTTCCGCGGGCCGATACGCGTTTGAGCACCCAAATGAAATCGACGGGCGAAGCCATGGGCATCGGGCGCACGTTCGCTGCTGCGTTGATGAAAGCGGTCCGCGGTCTCGATCTCGGTCGCGAGACGCTCACGGGCACGTCGCTTGCGACGTGGACCGACGACGAACTCGAAGCCGCGATCGTCGCGCCGACTCACGAACGGCTCTTCGCGGTGGCCGAGCGATTGCGGCGCGGCACGAGCGTCGAGACGCTCGCAGCGATGTCGACGATCGATCCGTTTTGGCTCTGGGAATTAGCCGACCTCGTCGCGCTCGAAGAGCGCTTGCGGGGCGGCGCTACGGCGCACGATTTGCATCTTGCGGCGGTCGCGGGGTACTCGCATCGCAGTATCGATCGGCTCGTCGGCGGCGAACCGAACTTGCGCTCCTGGAACGATGCGTCGAAGGACGAGCGCAATACACAACACGGCTCGTCGACGGCGTTTCGCATGGTCGATACCGCGGCGGCCGAGTTTCCGGCGCGTTCGCCGTACTACTATCTCTCGCGCTACGAAGCCGACGAGATGCGCCCCCTCGACCGCGAGGCGATCGTCGTCGTCGGTAGCGGCCCGATCCGCATCGGCCAAGGCATCGAGTTCGATTACAGCTGCGTGCACGCCGCCTGGGCGCTCCGCGAGGCGGGCCGCGCGGCGGTCGTCGTCAACAACAACCCCGAGACCGTCTCGACCGATTTCGATATCTCCGACGCGTTGATCTTCGAGCCGCCGGGCGCGGACGAAGTGCAGGCCGCCTACGATGCGACGCACGCAGCGGGCGTGATGCTCGCTTTCGGCGGACAGACGGCGATCAACTTAGCGGCCGAGCTGTCGCGCCGCGGCGTGAAGATCGTAGGCAGCGATCGGAAGAGTCTCGATATGGCCGAGGACCGCGAAAAGTTCGAGGCCGTTTTACAGAAGCTCGGCATCGCGCGGCCCGAAGGCAAGATCGCGACGACGTTCCGGCAAGCGCGTGCGATCGCGCGCGAACTCGGTTTTCCGGTACTCGTGCGGCCGTCGTACGTCCTCGGCGGTCGCGGCATGGAGATCGTCTACAACGAAGGTCAGCTCGCGAGCTACGTCGAGACCGCACCGCCGATCACGCCCGGCGCGCCGCTGCTCGTCGATAAGTATCTGCGCGGGCTCGAAGTCGAGGTCGATGCCGTTTACGACGGCACCGATATTCTCGTGCCCGGCATTTTCGAGCATCTCGAACGCGCCGGTATCCATAGCGGCGATTCGATCTCGGTCTATCCGCCGCAGACGATCGACGCCGCGATGCAGGCGCGTATCGTCGAAGTGACGCGCTCGATCGCCCACGCGCTCGAAACGCGGGGGTTGATCAATATCCAGTTCGTGATCCACGAGGGCGAGCTGTATATCATCGAAGCGAACCCGCGCGCGAGCCGCACCGTACCGATCATCTCGAAGGCGACGGGGATCAATCTCGTCGCCGCCGCCACGCGCGTCGCTCTCGGTGAGAAGTTGGCGAACATGCCGTACGGCACGGGGCTCATGCCCGACGTACCGTTCGTCGTCGTGAAAGTACCAGTCTTCTCGTTTGCCAAGATGGGTGGCGTCGAAACGATCCTTGGGCCCGAGATGAAATCGACGGGGGAGGTGCTCGGCATCGATGAGACATTCGCGGGTGCGCTGCGCAAGGGTTTCGTCGCCGCGGGCGTACGCGTACCGGATCCGATCGAGACCGGTCGTCGAAGCCGCATCTTCGTATCGATCGCCGACGAAGAAAAGCCAGAATCCGTCGCGATCTTACGCCGCTACGCGGAGCTCGGTTTCACGCTCGTCGCGACGGGCGGAACGCACCGGTTGCTCGTCGAGAACGGTATTCCGTCGGAGTTCGTCAACAAAATCGCCGACGGGTCGCCCCACGTGCTCGAAGCGATAACGACGCGTTCGGTCGATCTCGTAATAAACAACGCCATTGGGCCGCGCGAGATTTCCGATGGCTATCGCATTCGCCGCGCTGCGGTCGAAGCGAGCGTCGCGTGTCTCACATCCCTCGATACGGCGAGTGCGCTCGTCAGTGCGCTCGCTTCGACGGCGGGTCCGCCGCGTTCGTTACAGGCCTACCGCGAACTCGCCCGGTCCGGCGCGGTTCCACAACCCGCACGTGGCTAAGCCGAAACGTACGCGTAAGCTCCGCTATGGGGCGAGCCCACATTCGGCGAAGGCGCATTTTTAATGACCCTCGGGCCCGGTCGGCGTTAGCGCTCGACCATCGACATCATCGCGTCGTTGTAGCGCGTGCCTGCGGTGCGCGCCGCGAGCGCCGCCAGTTCCGCCAGATCGCCCGCGGAGAGCTCGAGGTCGGCTGCGCCGACGTTCTCTTCAAGGTATTTACGCGCTTCGTCCCAGGGATCGGCACGATGTCGTCGCCTTGCGCGAGCACCCACGCGAGTGCGATTTGGGCGGGCGTCGCAGCGTAGCGTTTCGCAATGGTCTCGACGGCGCCGACGATCTCCGCGTTGCGCGTCACGTTTTCGCTTGCGAAGCGCGGATCGTTTTTGCGGAAATCGTCAGCGGGCATCGCGGCATTGCCGCCGACGGTGCCGGTGAGGAAGCCGCGGCCGAGCGGACTGAAGGGGACGAGCGCGATGCCGAGCTCTCGTAACGTCGGTAAGATGTCTTCCTCGAGGCCGCGTTCCCATAGCGAATACTCGCTCTGCAACGCCGCGATCGGATGGACGGAATGGGCCTTCCGAAGCGTTGCGGACCCGACTTCCGAAAGCCCGATCGCGCGAATCTTGCCGGCGCGCACGAGTTCTGCGAGCGCGCCCATCGTTTCTTCGATCGGCACGGACGGATCGCGACGGTGCTGATAGAAGAGATCGATGCTGTCGAGCCCGAGCCGTTGCAGCGACGCATCGGCAACGCGCCGCACGTTTTCGGGCGAACCGTCGAGACCGACGATGTGACGCGCCGCCCCGGGTTCGAGTTTAAATCCGAATTTCGTAGCGACGACGGCGCCGTCGCGTCGACCGCGCAGCGCCCGACCGAGTAAGGTTTCGTTCGTGAAGGGCCCGTAGGCTTCGGCCGTATCGAAAAACGTGACGCCGAGATCGAGTGCGCGATGGACGGTCGCGACCGATTCCGTGTCGTCGCCTTTACCGTAGGACTGACTCATACCCATACAACCGAGGCCGATGGCCGAAACGCGTGGCCCGTCGTTCCCGAGAATTCGTGTCTTCATGCTGCGTGCTACTCGCTTGCGACCCGCATCACCCACGTAGCTTTGCAAAATATGAAGCTTTTCTGAACGCGGCCGTCGCGCATCTTCAGCTTCGCTTCATGCGGCACCGCTACGATCGTCGCAACACGCAACTTGAGAGGCTTCACCATGCGCCGTTTCCTCCTGGCCATCACGCTCGGCACGCTGGCCGCCGGTTGCAGCAGCAACGCGAGCACCTTGACGCCGCAGCCGCCCAGCATCTTCACCGAACACAAGGCTGCGGGACAATTTTATGTTGATTACACGGGGCCCAAGCGCCCCGCAATCGACGCACTCAACGCGGGCGGCCGCTACTTTACCGCTTCGCAACAGCTCGTCCTCGACGCGCAGCTGGCGGGGGCGGTTTTTACGGGTGAAACGAATTACTACGTCTGGGGAATCCAGCGCGGATCGGGCACCGTCGCGCCGTTTCCCGACGAGCCGAACGTGAAGTTCGATGCCGTCATCGTCGTGACCGCGGACCCCGCAGTCGGCACGCTTAAAGCCGTCGTCAACCTCTTAAAGGGCGCGCCCGCGCAAGCGGTCACGGCGACGCTATTGAAGCCCGATACGATCGAAGTCGTGGTCCCGGCAGCGATGCTCGCGCCGACGACGGCGGTCCCCATAGCCGGATACCAATGGAATCTTTGGCCGCGCTCCGGCCTCGGCGGGGCGCCCGCCGCGCAAATCGCCTCGTTCATTCCGGAGAACGCACTCGCGAGTTTCGTCTCAGCAAACCAATAGCGTCGCGCTTACGGCACGAGCGGCAGCCGCGTGCGAAACCGCGCGCCCTCGACGGAGATATCGCCGTCGTGGGCACGCGCGACCCACCGGCAAATCGCGAGCCCGAGCCCACTGCCTTCACCGCTCGGACGGCTCGGGAAGAACCGATCGAAAACGCGCTCGCGGTCGCCCGCCGCGACGCCGGGACCATCGTCGGCAACATCGGTTTCGGCGAAGCCGTCGCGCACGGCCACCGTTACCTCCACGCGTTCTCTTGCGTGCCGGACGGCATTCTCGAGCAGATTCACGAGAAGCCGCCGTAAGCGCCGTTCGTCGCCGGCCACAAGCGCTCCATCGACGCACGTCACGGCGATGGGCAGACGTGCCGTCGCAGCGAACCCGGCCACGACGTCGCGCACGAGCGGCCCGAGTGCCACGGGTTCGAGCGCGCGCGCTTCGAGTTCGGGCCGCCGCGCGAGCGTCAAGAGATCGCCCACGAGCGCCGAGGCACCGAGTGAGGCGCGCGCGATCGACGCGAACGCCGCGCGCGAAGCGTCGTCGGCGGGCGATGCGGCTTGCGCCGTCGTCGCGATTTCTGCCAGCGGCGTCCGCAGTTCGTGAGCGGCGTCCGCCACGAAGCGCTTCTCCCGTTCGCGCAGTGCGGCAAGCGGGCGCAGCGATAGCAGCGCGAGTGCGTACGAGGCGATACCGACGAGTGCCAGGAGCGGGACATCGAACGCCGCGATGACGAGCAGCGTCCGGCGTACGACGCCGGCGTACACGGCCGCACCTTCCGGCGTCGCAAGAACGGGTTGCAGCAATTCACGATTCGCGTTCGTCACGAACGACAATGCGGCGGCGCTCAGTGCCGCGAGGATCAACACGAAAACGGCGACGTACGAAAGCGTCAGCCGAACGGCTAACCGTCGAATCGATAGCCCGATCCGCAGACCGTGCGCAACGCAAACGACAAACCGGTCTCCTTGAATTTACGCCGGATCGCGCTCATGTAGACGTCGACGATATTGCTTTCGCCCTCGAATTCGCCGCCCCAGACTCGTTCGAGAATGACGTGCCGCTCGAGAACGAAACCTTTGTTGCGCGCGAGGAGCTCGACGATGCGGAATTCCGTCGGCGCGAGCGGCACGACCCGACCGCGCGCCGAGACGCAGCGCGCGCCGAGGTCGACGATGAGTTCGCCGAAGATGAGTTGCTGCGCCGGCGCAATGCGGGCGCGACGGCCGAGGGTGCGCAGCCGTGCGGCAAGTTCTTCTTCGTAAAACGGTTTGATGAGATAGTCGTCGGCGCCGGCATCGAGGCCGCGCACGCGATCGGCGACGCTGTCGCGGGCGGTGAGTATGAGGATTGGGACGTCGACGCCCGCGCGGCGCGCGCCCTCGCAGACGGCGAACCCATCGAGCCCGGGCAGAACGATGTCGACGATGGCGAGATCGAAGCCGCCGTCGCAGAGCAGCGCGAGCCCGGCGTGGCCGTTTTCAGCGCGTACGACCGCATAGTTCCGGCGTTTGAGCATGATTGCGATTGCGGCGGCGATTTCGTGATGATCCTCGACGAGTAGCACGCGCAACCTATTTGATCTGCGCGCGCAGATCGGTCGCGATGGCTTGCAGCGACGGATCGACGGCGTCCTTCGCGCAGCGTTCGAGTTCGCCGCGCGCTTCGTCGCGACGGCCCAGGCGTAACAACACGCTGGCCAAAGCGAACCGCGCCCGCGCATAGTGCGGCGATAGGTTCAGCGCCGCTTGAAATTCACCGAGCGCGGCGTCGAGCTGCTCGCGGCGGACTTCGGCGAGCCCGAGATCGTAGTGCGCGACGGCGTACTTCGAATCGGCTGCGATCAGCGCGCGAAAACTTTCACGAGCCGCGCCGTAGTCGCCGGCGCGCAAGGCCGTGAGTCCCGCATCGTACAGCGCGAGCGCACCGGCCGGTGCGATCCGAACGAAGCGTTCCGCCGCGGCGCGCGCGCGGGCAACGTCGCCCGCGTCGAGCGCGACGCCGACCACATTTGCGGCCGCGGCGGCGAACCCGGGATCGCGCGCGAGCGCCGCCTCGAATAAGCGCATCGCTTCGCGATCGTGATGAAGATGCGCCTCGGCGAGCGCCAAATCGTACAACGCCGTCGAGCCTTGCGGCTCGGCGGGTTCCAATGCGACGGCCCGCCGAAACTCCGGGACGGCGGCGCTCCAGTCCCCGCGCGCTTCGGCCGCTAGGCCCCGCTGGAAACGTTCGTGGATCTCGCGCCGCACGATCGACCTCTTCAGCGCTGCGGGATCGGTCGTACGGGGCGGTTCGGTTGGCGTAGCGTAGATTTGCGCGACGGCGGCGACTGGTACGAGCAGCGCCGCGAGGGTCAAGATGGCGAGCCGCACTTAGCGATCGGGGTCGGGTAAGACGGCCCGCGCGGCGCTCGTCGCCCGAGCGCGAATCTCCGGCAGGCACGTCCATCCCGTGCGGCCGGCTTCGTCGATGGGCTCGAGCAGAGGCGGCGCAGCACTTGGAAGCAAAGCCGACACAGATGTCTCGAGGGCGCGTTCGGCTGCGAAAACGGCGCCCGTCATTGCGACGCTTGCTAGCGCCAAGGCAAAGATTGTGATCCGCGCCCATCGATCCGAAGCATTCGCTTCAGTATACGCCGAGCGCATGAAGCTTGGCTGAAAATCGGTGCCGCAGTGTCCCTTATCGTCGCCGTGCCGCAGAGCGCGCACGCGGCAGAGCTAGTCGTGGGCGCGGTTCGCGATACCGCCGGGTATCCGGTCGAAGGGGCGGCGATCCGGCTGCTCACGCTCGCTGGAAACGAGACGGGCGCCGGCCATTCGGCGGCCGACGGAACGTTTGCGATCGAGACGTCGCTGCGTGTCGAGCGCATTCGCGTCGGTTGTCGCTACTGCGTCGCCGTGGACACGGTCTTCACACCCGGCACACCGGTCGTTATCGTGCGCCGCTTTAGCCGGGCGATCGTGGGGCCGCCGAGCGCCGCGGATATCGGCGCGCTGCCGCCGCGGACGTTGCCGGCACTCGAGTCGCTCGTTCCATTTGCCGTCGCTCGCGGCGACGCCGTCTCCGATCGCGGGTTGCTGCGCGGAGCCGACGCGACCGCCTTCGACGGCATCGACCTCTACCGCAGGCTAGATAACGCCCCGCTCTCGTCGCTCGTGCCCGCGACGGACGCGGCTCGCATCGATCAGATCGTACATACGTTTACCATCTCGTCGTCGGGAGCCGACGCACCGCGGATGCGCGCCGGAACCGCGAACGCCGGTAACGCAACGCTGCGCGGCTTCTCAAATCCGGTCGTAACGCTCGGGCGCGCGTACGAGCCGTCCAGTACCGCGGTCTCGATCGCCGGTTCGACTTCGCTTGCGACCGGCACGCTCGGCGGCGCGCTCCTGGGCGTTTCCGCACGAGCAGGCAGCATCGCCGGCGCGACGCTGACGGGGACCGTCCCGCGTCAAGGGTTCGATGTCGTCGGCGCGGCAAGCGCGGTGCGCAGCGCCTACAACGGACGTGCGGAAAGCGACGTCGCCTTCGACGTTCACGTCGCCGATCGACGCCCCGTCGCGCTCGTCGCCGGTTTCCGAGGAACGTTTAGCACGGCCGATCGCGATGCCGCAAGCGCTGGAGCGCGGCTGGACGAGGCGGCGTACGGAATTGCAACAGCACGCGTCGGCGACACGCTGCTTCGCGCGGGCGTGTCGATCGAGCCGCGCCTCAATGTCACGCTCTGGGCAAGCCACCGCCTGACCGATACGCTGCACCTCGACGCATCCTATCGGCAGTACGCGCAAATCGCCTCTCTCGTGCCGGCGCTACGGTCACCGCGTGCTCGGCTCGCCGAGATCGGCCTCGATGCGACGGATGCTCGGCGGCTCAGCGCGCGTTTAAATCTTTACGACGAGCGCACGTCGAACGCCGTAGCGGCCGGTATCGCCGGCATCGGTTTGGCGGTAAACTATCAGCTCGCGCCGCTCGTATCGCTGCGGGCGTGGGCGTTGCGCGCAGCGACGGCGCCATTACCGTACGTTGCGTCGCGCGCCACGGACGCCCAGCTGCTCTGGCTCACGTACGACAACGGCCTGCGTTTCGATGCGATCTATCGCAACGGTCGGCCCGATGTGAGCGTATACATGCCGCTCCGCGGCACCGGCGTTTCCTTCGGGACGCACGAGCTTCACGGGCACCGCACGTTGTCGCTGGATATCGGTGTGCGCTGACGGGTCTGCGGTGGACCGCAGCCGTAATGTGCGCGATGCAACGCTTCGACCTCCCCGACGGCCGGGTCGCCGATCTGCTCGTCGCCGGCGCGTCCCACGGCCCGGCACTGGTGATGCATCACGGCACGCCGTCGGATGCGTCGCTGTGGTCCTCGTGGGACGGCGTCGCAAAGGAGCACGGCTTACGGTTGCTCGCGCTATCCCGCCCCGGGTATGCGACCTCGACGCGCGCGCCCGGGCGCTGCGTCGCCGACGTCGCAAACGATGTGCGCGCCGTGCTCGAGGCCTTCGCGGTGCCGTGGTTCGTGACGGCGGGATGGTCGGGCGGTGGACCGCACGCGCTCGCGACCGCGCAGATTCTTGCCGATCGCTGTCGCGGCGTCGCGACGCTCGCGGGCGTCGGCGTCTACGGCGCCCCCGATCTTGATTTCCTCGCTGGGATGGGACCGGAAAATCACCAGGAGTTCGGCGCCGCGTTGCGCGGCGAAACGGACGTACGCGCATGGCTTGTTGCGAATGCCGCGGAGTTCGCGACGGTGAGCGGCGCCGGGCTCGCCGAGGCGTTCGGCGGCCTCGTCCCGCGGATCGATAAGGACGTCTTACGCGGCGGCTTTGCCGACGAGATGGCGGCCGAGATGCGCCGCGCCCTTGCGAATGGTTTCGACGGATGGATCGACGACGATCTGGCGTTCGTGAAGCCGTGGGGCTTCGATCTCGCCGCGCTAGACGTGCCGGTTACGATCTGGCAGGGCGACCGCGATCTCATGGTTCCGAGTGCCCATGGCACGTGGCTGGCCGCAAGCATCCCGCGGGCCGTTGCGAAACCGGCGCTCGGGCACGGACACGTCTCGCTCGTCACGACCTACCGCAAGCAAATCGTCCGCGAATTACTCGAACGATGCGAGTAGCGCGCCCGACGCGAAATGGAACGACAAAGTTGCGCGCCCCGGCGTAACAGTATGGCCCAACGCCCCGCTGCCCGCCGCAGGGCCGATTCGAATGTGGCCGATGTCGCCGCGCTCAGCGGAGATTCCGTGCGTTCAACAATTCTGTTCGCGCCGCTCGGTGGACGGGAGCTTCCCGCCTCGAAGTTTGACTTTCGCGCAGGAGCGTCGCGGCAAGCCGTATGATCGCCGTCATCTTCGAGGTCTGGCCCCATCCCGATAAACGACAGCAGTATCTGGACATCGCTGCGTCGCTGCGTCCGCTGCTCGAGACGATCGACGGTTTCATCTCCGTCGAGCGCTTTCAAAGCCTCATACAGCCGGAGAAGCTGCTATCGCTTTCATTCTGGCGGGACGAGAAAGCCATCGCGCAATGGTGCGCTCTAGAATCCCATCGTGAAGCCCAGTCCCGAGGGCGCGAAAACGTTTTTGCCGATTACCGTTTACGGATTGCCGGCGTGATTCGCGACTACGGTCTTACCGAACGACGTGAAGCACGCTGGACAGCCAAGTTCGATTCGGCTAGTCCGTAAACGGTTCCGCCATCAAGGCCGGTCGAGATGAAGGCTGCGACGTCCGCATTCGGGTTGCGCGTCGGGCTTCGAAAGCAGCCAGTCGCGGGCGTTTGGCAACGCACGCATTATCTCGTGCAGACCGGCGTCACGAATCGCGATCTGCACGTCGGCGGCCTTGGTTCGCAGTGCCATCACGTCTTCGGCAAAGCGACGTAGACGCCCGAAATCGGCGACGTGGACGTCCTGTATGTCGATGACGACGGAGTCCGTGCCCGCAGCAACAAGATTCGCGATTTCAGCGAGCACGTCGTGCGCGGCGCGATCGTCGAAGGTCCCATTGAGCACGAGCGCCGCCGACGGCGGCGCGGGTCGCACGGAACGGGCCGCGGCGTCGCGGCCTTCGATCGGATCGCGTTTGGCCGCGATATAGCGCTGGAAAGACATTCCGATGTGTTAAACGGCGTCGTCTTTGTCTCACGCCGACCAAGCGGACACTTCCCGGCGCGCTCGATGAGTAGCGCGTAACACCCGTTTCGGGTACATCCGCGGCGAGCATCATGCCGCCGCATCGAACGAGCTCGGAAAGCAAGCGCATCCGCGGAGCGGCCGGCTTGGTGAACGTGGTTACGCGCAGGACGCACTCGCTGCGTTCGGCGTCTGAGAGCGTCATGCGGCAGGGAGACCTGGAGACGCATCGGCGATGCATCGGCATGCTCCGAAGCGGACGAGGCGTTCGTCGTCGAGCCCGAGGATGCCAGGCCCCGTCGCGCGCCTAGGGGGTCGCAGCCGGGAGCGGTATTTCCGGTAACCGCGGAACGTTCTCGTCCTCTATCAAATAGCGCACGTGGGGTCCCCCGTCGTTGGGATCGAGAATGATTTTTGTGATCTTACGATTCGCCTGAACGTTCATGAGGACCATGCGCTCGTGAACCGTCTGCTTCGTTTGTAATTGGCTCGCGCAAATGTGCGTCCGCTTCCGACGAACAAACCGGTGGCATGGCCCGAGATCTGGCTCTCGTCGTCGAAAACTTCCATGACGTTGATGGCGGGGACATTGCCGGGGTTGCCGCCGTTTTGCATTGAGAACGTTAAAATGATGTAACCGTTGGTCGGGTTTCTTAAAAGCTGATCGCTTGCGATCGGCCGCGCATCGAGCCGTCGCAACGATAGCGGCTCGCCGTCAAAAACGCGTCAAAGCTTGACGCGCTGTGAGCTCAGAATCGCACGTACGCCGTCGTCGTAGGACGTCTTATGAAGAGGCCCTAGCAATTCACGCAGCGCCGAATCGTCCAACACGATCGGGTCTGTAATAAGGTAGTGCATCTCGACGAGTTCGCGCATAAGGGAGTTGAAACACCCGATCAGACGGAGCATCGTCTTGCCGGCGACCATCGTTTTTACCGGCCGTCCGATCTCGCGTTCGATCCGTTCGATCATCGCGCTGGGTCGTGATTCCGGCGCCGGCAAGGTGCCACACGCGGCCGTACGCAAGCGGTTCGTCGACGAGTCGCGCGACGACGGGTCCGACATCGGGCACGTATACGAATTCGTGCGGCCCGTCGAGGGGACCGATCAGATTTGCCGTCTTGCCGGTGACGGCGAAGGTGAAGAGTTCGCTGAGAAAGCTTTTAGCGACGCCGGGACCGTAGAAGTCCGGCAGCCGCAGCACGGTACCGCGGATGCGGCCCAGACGGTCTTCCTCGAGCAACAGATCCTCTTGCTCCTTGCGCATCCGGCCCTTGAACGTGTGGGGCGTGCGCGGGTGCCCTTCGCGCACCGGCGTCGTCTGCGGCCGGCCATACGGGTAGACCGTACCGACGAGCAGCAGTCGCGCGACGCCCGCGGCGATCGCACCGTCGAGGGTGGCACGCATGAGGATGGGGTGCAGCTCGAATCGCGCGTAGTCTACACCGACCAGGTACACGATCGTGCTGATGCCCTCGGCCGCAGCGCGCACCGACGCCGGCACTACGGGATCCCACGTTACGATTTCGGCGAGCGGATCCGATCCGAACGTGCGCTCGAGCGACGTTCGCGAGCGACCCACCACGCGATACGGACGCCCCTGCGCGCGCAGCTCGTTTGCGATACTTTCGCCGATCGCGCCGGCCGCACCCCATAACGCTATTATTCCCACCAGACTCCTCAATAAACGAACAAAGAACGAATTTAGAACAACGTTCGCTAAACCACGTTCAGTATACGTTGACTGTTTGCTTTGTCAAGTGTAGGATCGACCTATGCCAGTAACCGACCGGCGCGAGCGACGTCGTCTCGCCCTACGCGAGGCCATCGTCGAGGCGGCGCGTACGATCGTGCGCGACGACGGCCTCCACGCATTAACCATGCGCCGCATCGCCGAAGCGATCGATTACGCACCCGCCTCGCTCTACGCACACTTCGACAGCCGCGAGTCGTTGCTGGCCGAGCTTTGCCGCGAGGGTTTCGCGGCGTTGCGCGCGTCGCTCGAGCGAGCGGTCGAAGGGCTACGCGAGCCGCGCGCCCGCTTGTCGGCTCTCGGTAACGCCTACGTGCGCTTCGCGCTCGATCACCCCCAAACGTATCGCTTGATTTTCATGGAGAATGCCGCGCTCACGAAAGGCGTTTTCGAATCGGGCGATTCGGACGACGGTCCGCGAGCCCTCGCGCTCCTGATCGCGCCGCTCGCCGAATTACGCGCAGCGGGTTTGGTCCAAAAATCCACCGATCCCGCGCGTCTGGGCGATCTTTTTTGGATGGTCGTCCATGGCATCGCGAGTTTGCGTCTCGCGTGTCCCGCCGTGCCGGCCAGCGACGATGCGACGCTCATCGCATCCGCCGTCGCCACGATCGTCGATGGTTCGCAACCTCGCTCGGGGCGCTGATATGTTGAGCAGGTCTGGGCAACCGGACCGTCCGACTGTTCGGGACGCCGGAACACGGACGTGATCGCCGGTGGATACCGCTGTGCGCTATGGGGCATCGACCTCTTCGTCTACCATCGGTGCCCGGCGATCGTCGAGCGCGAAATCGGACGGTATTTTTCATAGGCGGCTCTCCCGAGCACAGCCTTGACGTCGCAACACGGTATCTAGACGCTTGCCGCGAGCTCGCCAATCGGAACGTCGCCGGTGACGAAGGCCGTCAGAAAACCCGCGCCAGGCCCTTCGCTTCTTCGTGCGCGTGGCGCAACGTCGACTCGCTCGCCTCGGGACCCATAAGCGTTTTTTCCGCGACGATCGACGCGACGTCGGTGATGCCGATAAAACGGAGCCACAGGTCGACGTACGGCTTCTGCTGATCCCACGCGGCGGCCGGCGTATCGAAGGTGGTCGTCGGCGCGTAATCGACGCCGCGTGCGTAGACGACAGCGGCTTTGGCATGGGTTACCAGACCGTTGAACCCCGCCTCGGTGAACGTGAACAGCAGATCTTTCTGCGAGATTGCGTCGATCAAATGCTTGAACTTATACGGAATGCCGAAGTTCCACATGGGAACCGAGATCAGCAGCTTGTCGGCGGATCGCACGCGTGCGGCGATCGCTGAGATTTCCGTCCATGCGGCGTCTTGCTCCGGCGTGCGCTCTTGGCCGCGCAATGCCGCGTACTTCGCCTCGAGCACGTCACCGTCGAATTCCGGCAACTTCATCGACCAGACGTCCATCGTCTCGATCGTGTCGTTCGGATTGACTTGCGTATACGTCTCCACGAACGTCGCCGCAATCTGACTCGATGCGGAATCGGCCTTTCGCGGCGATGTTTCGATATAGAGAAGCGTAGCCATCGGCGGCGCTTTCCGGATATTCGCCGTCGACGCCTTCGCGCATACGTGCTTGCCCTTCGCGGTGCAGGTCGCAACGAACCGGCCGCCGCCGTCTAGCCTACGTTACACCGACATGGCGTCAGGCGACGACGCTCGCGCGACCCGCAGCGCGAACGCGGACGCCGCCAGTCCCAGAACGCCCGCGGCGATGACGAGCGTGAAACGGTACGAGCCGGTAGCGAGCGCGACGCGGGTCGCAACGAGCGGACCGACAATTTGGCCCACGCCGTACAGCCCGGTCAGCAGCCCGATCGTCGCGTTTCCATCGGCCGGGCGCAGCGCGCGCCCCAGGGCGTTCCCGAGCGACGAGATGCCGATGAACGTCGCGCCGAGTCCGATGGCGAGGGCAAGCGCGCCGGCAGCCCCCTGCAGTACGAAGGGTGCCAGCATCGCGAGCGTTTGCACGACGCACGCAACGACGAGGGCGCGTGGCAGGCCCCAGGACCGCGCGGCGGAGCTCCACCAGATCGTTGATGGGGCGGTGACCGCACCGACGAGTACCCACGTTGTCGCTCCGTAACCCGCGAGCGACGGCGTTTCGGACACCATCGCAACCAAGAACGTAGCGGGCACGATATACGCCGCACCTTCCACGGCATATAGAGCGGCGAGCCAATTGAAGATCCCGGTATCGATCGCGCTCCGCGTTGCAGTCGCTTCCGGCGCGCTGCGGGACGTCGGCAGAAACGGTAACGCGAAGGCGAGCGCGACGGCTCCGATGGCCGCAAGCCCGAGCCAGGCACCGCGCGATCCGCCGAGCAAAACGAACGGCGGTACGACCAGACCGGCGCTCGCGATGCCGACGCCGACGCCCGAAAACATCACGGCGACGCCGTGGCGCGAGTCGATCTCCGCGCCAAGGTCGAGCAGTAGGCTCGCGGTCAAGACGAACACGAGCCCGCTCGCCGCGCCCGTCGCGCACCGCGCCGCAAACCACACGGGCGGCCCGAGCGCCATTAGTGCCGTCGTCAGAACGACGAGGGCGACACCGATTCTTACGAGCGCGGTACGGTTCGCGCGCGCGAATGGATGCATCGCGAGCAGCGCCCCGGCGAGGTATCCCGCGAGATTCGCCGAGGCAAGGACGCCGGCAAATTCGACCGTAAGCCCGGCGTCGCGACGCATGACGACGAGCAGCGGCGTGTAGGCGAAGCGCCCGATGCCCATCGCAACTGCGAGGACGGCCGCCGCTGCTACGAACGGAAGTAACGCACGTCGCGAGCCGTCGTTAGCGCTATGAATAGAAGCGACCGATCTCCCGGCAAAGGGAACCGTTCCACACGATGCTATGCGTGCGCGTTCACGTTGGAGCTTCCTGTCGGGGATTGCGGTACTGTACCGTGTCGCAGGCGGCGCGCTTGCGGTCTTTTGCCTTTTGGGTCGTTTTTCGAAATCGCACACACGAGGTGCAGACCGATGCGTAACGCGACGTCGCGCGAGACCGGTGTAACGGTCAGTGTGGAGGCCGTTGCAGCGGAACCAAATTTATGCCAGCCGCCGATCTGCCACTCCGCAGCCGCACCGTCGAGTACCATCATCGCGTGCGATTCGACCAGGAGTTGCGCGCCGTGACACACACGGTTTGCCGTGTGCAGCACGACGACGTCGTCCCGCCAGCGGCGTTAGCTCCTCGACGTGCAGTTGGACGCGCGTACCGCGAGAGTAGGTGTCGTACGCCTGCTGCTCCGCGCGCGCGATCGCCGTTCGCCCGATGGAGCGCTCGAACGTCGGGGTCGTGAAGACGGCGTCCTCGCGAAAGAGCCAGGCCACGGCCGTACCATCATGAGCCGCCCACGCGGCTTCGACGTTCATGCCTTCCGGCGCTTGAACTCGGCACGCCGAAAAACGGCATACACGATCGGCATCATCGCGCGATTATAGACAAACGCGATCGCGTTGCTGCGTAGACCCGGCCCTAGGCGGCCTTCGTCGGCGTCGAGCATCGCGAATCCCAACATGCGACGCTCGAGCCCGGCGTTAAAGGTGCGTCGTTCGTCCAGGCTCCGGCCGCTTTGCGCGATAGCGCCGCGGGCGACGTCATCGTCATCCGAGCATCGTTCGACCAGCGCCGATATCGTTGCATCGTCCGTCTTCAAGAAACGCAAAACTTGTCCGTCGATGAAGTCGTTGTTTCCGTAGAGGTAGCCGTTCATCAGGTCCGCGCCGCTCGAGCGCCCGTGCGCGTGGCGACGTGCTTTCTCGATAAGTCGCGGCAGCCAGACGAGCCCATCGAAGGCGTCTCGGGCGGGGCGAGGGATCCAAGGCATAACGCAACTCCTGGCTCGAGTTTAAAGGCGACGGCTCCGTTTCTTGTTGGGGGTCGTCGCTTTTCTAAATGTAGCACCGCTGCGTCAGGAAGCCGTCAAATCGAGCGGGGCGCCGGCGACGCCCGTTTCCGTAAGAGCCGGAGTAAGGAAAAGAGCCGAGCCCGGAGAAAATGCACGCCCATCGCCCACCGCCGTCGGCCGGGTCGCCACCTTACTTCGCCCGTTCGCCGACGACGACTCCTCGATTCAGCGTCTCTACATGCTGCGCGTCGCGCAGGCGATGCCGACGCGGGCGACCGTGTCAGTGCCGCGTGGCAGACGTGCCGTGAGGTGCCGACCGAAGAGGCGATCACGCTGGATTATTTGGTCGCACCGCTCCCGCGCGCCGCTCGCACGCGTGGGCGAGACCGTGCGGCGCCGCCGCGCCGGAAGCGGCTCGTTCTGGCTACCCGCCCCACGCACCGAAACGCACCTCGGCGAGCGCGTGTCGTAGCGGCAGTTTTTGACGGGCTTTTGACGGCCCCAGGCTACGGTGGAGCGGTGCTCCGTTCCGTAGCGCGGCACACTTTCCACCAAAACGTGTAAGGAGAACCCACGACGCAACGAAAGCGTACGCTCGTAGCTATGCTGGCCGCCTTTCTTTATGGTCGCGCCGGCTCGTGCAGCGCCCGACGATGACGCGACGGCGCGGAATTACGTGTTGACTTCCGATAAGGCCAAGCGTTTCGCCACGTATATGACGACGTTGAAGCGCGACGGCGCGCACGATGCCGCACTACGGGCCGAACTTTCGCACCAAAGCGCTAATAACGACACGCCGCTAAGCGAGTCGATGAAGACCAAGCCCGTGATGCTCGGCTACGCGCGCCGCGCCGGTCTAACCGAGCAGGACGCGTGCTTCATCCCAATCGTTATCATGTATGCGGGAATGGCATCGAGATGCCGCCGGCCCAACGCAAAACCACTTTGGTGTCGCCGGCGTCACTCGAGTACGTGCGCCAACACAAGGCCGAACTTACCGCGCTTATGAAATCGCTACAGTAGCGCCGCATCACGTTCGCCGAACGCTGTCGCCCGGACGCGGGGCACCGTTGGCGAGAAAGATCTGGGCGACTGCCGGATCGACGCGCAGTTTCTGTTCGTCGATCCGCGATGTAACCCGCCGTTACGTCGCTGCATGCGAAGCCTTCGCGGGCGTAACGCATGGCGATACGACGTGTCGGACGAATCCTTGATGCCTTCGAGGCGCGTTTCGCTGGCCGGCTTCAGTTGTGCAGTGCGGACTTTACTTCGCGGGCCGCGAGTTTCGCGGCAACCGCGCGTTGCGTAGTTTCGTCGAGAAGTTTCGTGAGTGCGTACACGTGTCGCGTCGCCGGCACGGGGATAGCGAGACGCTCGCCGAGTTCGACGACCGCGCCCACGATGCAATCGATTTCGAGCGCGCGCCCAGCTTCGATGTCTTGCAGCGTCGAGGTCTTATGCGGGCCGACGCGTCGTGCGCCGTCGACCCGTTTGTCGATCGACACTTCCAAGATGACGCCCAGCCGCGTGGCGATGGCGAGCGACTCGGCCATCATCTCGCGCAGTAACGGCTCGACGAGCGAATCGGTCGCCATGTCGACGAGCGTCGCTCGCGTTAAGGCGCTAATCGGATTGAGACACACGTTACCAAGCAGCTTCGTCCAAACGTCGCGCCGCAGGTTCTGCTCCACGGGCGCCTTGAGACCGCCCGCCACGAACGCTTGCGATATGGCCTCGATTGCGGGCGTCACCTCGCCGCTCGGATGGCCTAACGAATACCGCGTTCCTTCCACGTGCTTGATGACGCCCGGTTCCACGATTTCGGTCGACGAATAGACGGCGCATCCGATGACCCGGTTGGGATCGAACGTGCGCGCGAGGACGCCGCCGGGATCGACCCGTTCGAGCACGAGGCCCTCGAGTTCACCTCCGTGGTTTTGAAAGTACCACCACGGTATGCCGTTTTGCATCGCGATGACTTGCGTCTGCGGACCGAACAGCGGAGCCATCGCGTCGAGCATCCCGCCGATCTGATGCGCCTTCAAGGCGACGATCACGCAGTCCACAACGCCGACCGTGTCGCAGCGATCGGTTGCGGCTGGGCGAACGTGAAATTCACCGCGCTCGCTCAACACTCTGACGCCGTGCTCCTGCATGGCACGCAGATGCGCCCCGCGGGCGACGAGCGTAACGTCGGCTCCGGCTTTCGCGAGCGACGCGCCGACGTACGCTCCGATCGCGCCGGCTCCAATGACTGCAAAACGCACGTGCGTGACCCCCAGATTGGTGTTGATTGCGCGTCGTACCCAGCAAAGGGCCGACCGATAGGGCGCCGAAGCGCGTAGCTCGCACTTTTTTTTATCGAGGCGCTAAGACTTGATTACGTTACCGGATAGTTTTCTGCGCGGTTCGTACGTACCGCTCGTTACGCCTTTCCGCAAGGAAGAGGTCGACTACACCGCCTTCGCCGCCCTCGTCGGACACCAAGTCGAGCACGGCTCCCACGGCATCGTCGTGGCGGGGACGACCGGCGAGTCGTTCTCGCTCACGTCTGAAGAGCGTATGCGGCTCTTGGAAATCGCGGTAGATATTGCCAAGCGCCGGCTGGTAGTCGTTGCGTCAACCGGAACCGACTCGCTTACCGAGACGCTGCGGCTTTCTCAGCAAGCCGAGCGCGTCGGCGCGAATGCGTTGCTCATCGTAACGCCCCCGTATATGAAGCCGCCGCAGCGCGGGATCGCCGAATATTACATGCGGCTTGGCAACTCCACGGGTTTGCCGTTCATGATCAACAATAATCCCGGGCGGACCGCCGTCACGCTGTCGGTCGAGACGGTCGAACGCATCGCGGAGGCTTGTCCGAACCTCGTCGGCATCGACCACGCCGTCGCGGATTTCGGCTTCGTCGCTCGCATTCTCGAACGCCTCGGGACCGATTTTCGCGTCTTCGCCGGCTTCGAAGAGATGAGCTTTCCGATGCTCGCCATTGGGGCATCGGGTGTCATGAATGCTGTCGGAAATATCGCGCCGCGCCGCATCGAGCGTCTTTGGACCCTTACGGCGCGTAGCGAAATGGAAGAAGCCCGCCAATTGCACAACCACCTGGCAGAGCTCAACGCGGCGATCCATTCCGACACGAATCCGATTCCGATCAAGTACATGATGCATAAGGTCGGGCTGCTCACGCACAACGATCATCGGCTGCCGATGGTGCCTGCCACGCGCGAGCTCGAAATTCGCCTCGATGCGGTGCTCGAACGCGCCGGTCTCATCGATCAGAGCTATGCCTAACGCCCGACCACATCGCCGCCCGGCATTCTGCTTATAAGTAAAAGGCCGGTTTCGCGACGCGATTAGCGTAGGCGTACCGTGCGTGCGCGGTCGCTTCAATCACGCGTGCGCTACGGCTCCGGACCGGAAAACTCGCGCTCTAGAAACGCGAGGGACGCGTTAACGGCCAATTGCCCGGACGCGAGATCGGCGGCGATTTGAAACGTCGGAAGACGCAGTCGTGCCGGAGTGGAGAGCATCGCGTAACGCGCAAGATACGCCGGCGAAGCGCACACGATCCAGCGGCTCGGGGCGATCGTCGCCTAACGAGAGACGAGTCCGCGAGCGAACCGATCGCGATCGAAACGTCGATATGAACTTCAATCGAATTCCAGCCGTTCGTTGCGTCAGTAAAACTCGAGCCGAAGTTCGGGATGTTGCGCGAGCAAATATGGCGGGCGCGACGCGAGCTGATGCCGCGCAAACGACGGCAAACGGGTGACCCGTAGTGTTCCGCGGCGCGACGCCGGAAACGCCCCGGCGACGCCGCGGCTTCCTCGCGAGCAACGAGGGTTCGAACGGCCGCATCGTACAGTGCCGCCTTCCAGCGTCAGGCACGATGCTTGCGTGAAGCGTTCGAACAGGCGGACGCCCCAGCGTGCCTCCATACGTGCGAGCGCGCGGCTCCCGATAAGCTCTTCGTCTCGGCGATCCCGACGAACGCCGGCATCGTACTTCTCGTCGACGGTGGAATGCAGGGCCTGCGCCGCCAAAGCGAGCGCCGCAACGAGCGCCGCGTCCGGCGCCTCCCCTTCACGTAACGGTTAGCGACGGTGCCGTCGGATGCGGCCCGTATCGCATCGCCGATGCTGCACGCTATTATGGAACTGCGTGCAGAGGCGTGCCGCGAAATGCGGCGATTCGTTACGTCGAACGCGCCGAATCCGCATAAGAGGTCATTTCCGGGGCGCGGGCAACGCCCGGTACTCTGTTGCGTATTTCTTAGGAAAGGCGTCGAGGGATGCTGATCGGGCGCCTGAAGGCCGTCGGAATTCTCGGGGCGTCGTTTCTGCTCGCGGCTTATGTCGTTGGGAACAAGCACGCCGTCGACGGCTTGCTCGCGGCGCTCGGTCCGTTTGGGGTTCCGGCTGCCATCTTGATCTTTGCGATCGTGGCGTCGGCGCCGTTCTCCGTAACCGACGCACTCGCGGTGTCGAACGGCGTCCTGTTCGGACCGTGGCTCGGGTCCGGCGTGAATGCCGCCGGTCTCATCCTCGCGGCCATTCTCGGCTATCTCGTGGCGCTGCGCACCGCTAAACTTCTCAACATCGAAGAGCAGATCGAACGGCTGCCGGACTGGGTTCGCCGTTATCGTGTCGGGTCGCCCATGTTTTTGATCCTCGTGCGAATCATTCCGGGTCTGGGGGGAACGATCGCAACGCAAACTGCGGCGGCACTGCGCGTGCCGATATGGCGCCAAATCTACACGATGGCGATCGTCACGATCCCCGTGTGTACGCTCCTGGCCTTTGGAGGCAACGTTATCTCCAATTACGTCGAGCAGCACATCGTCGCGCCGGCGCAACACTATGCGGACCGGCACCATATCCATCTACCGCGCCACTCCCCGCGTCCGTAGGGCTCAGTGCGCCGGCGAAGAAATAGAGGACGTCGAGCAGGCATTTGGGCGATCTTTGGAGTGAGCAGTAAGCCGTTCGCAGGCGGACGAGGCTTGAAGCGCTGCGGGCGCCAAGCAGTACGCGCGCGCAATTGGGAGTCTACGTCCAAACGCCCCGGATGGTCGCGTCGTCGGATTTATGTTAAGGCTCCCGTGATCGTCGCCTATTCCGGTCGCTTTCATGGCCGCTAGCTCGGATAGCGTTCACCAGTCGATCGGCGCATTCGCGCGTAAGACCCCGGATGTTTTTGCGCTTGCTGAAACCGACGGCTCCGGCGTGACGTACCGCGAGCTGCTTCGACGTGTCGACGCTATCGGCGCGATGCTCCGCGGTTCCGGAGTTCGGCAAAACGAGCGGGTCGCAATCGTGCTGCGCGACGGCGACTTCGAGCGCGTGGCGCGGGCGCTGCTGGAGGCCCCAGACGATTTCGATAACTTTCCGGTCGTTCGGCTCAACGAAAACGGCACGTTGCCCCCGTTGTTCTTCTTGCACGGTCTCGGCGAAGACCGTCCGTTGTGTCTGTTGCGTCCGCACGGAGTGGACGGCAAAGCCGCTTCCCGCTTCGATTGCCGACATGGCTGCCGACTACGTCGCGGTCCTCAAGCACCGAAGCCGCGCGGGCCTTCGCCGGTCGGTACTGCGGCTCCATGACCGTCATCGTTTCGGCGGCGACGCAGGACGCGCTGCGGAGGCGAATCGGCAATTGGGCGGCCTTTGCATCCAACGCCGACGTTCGAGCGGTTTCGCGCGACCATCAATCGTGTATCACGGAATTCGTAGCGGAGACGGCGCGAGGAGTGTCGGGCACGCTCGCCCGTGTTCGCTAACGTATGGCCGGAGTTGCAGGTGTCGCTCGTCGATCTCGACGAGGTCGACGAGCCGCTCGTTGCGGAACTGCAAGCCACGCTTTCGAACGCTGAGCTGCTTCGAGCAGCGGCTTTTCGATTCGCGGAGCACCGGCGCCGCTTCGTCGTGTGCCGCGGCATGCTGCGGCGTCTTCTCGCAGAACGTCTCGGCGTGCCACCCGACGCGATCGAGTTCTCCTACGGGCCCTGGGGTAAGCCGGCGGTGCGTACGAAAGGCGACGCTGAGACGGCACACTTTAACGTGAGTCGCAGCGGTTCGAGCGCGGTGATCGCGCTCGGCTGCGACCGCGCGGTCGGCGTCGACGTCGAGCGCACGGCTCTTTTGCGCGACGTCGAGGCGATTGCACGACGCTATTTTTCAGACGACGAACGCGCGCGCATTGTTGCCGTGCCGCCCGACGAACGCGCACGTGCGTTCGCACGCTGCTGGACGCGACGTGAAGCGGTTCTTAAAGCTGATGGCATCGGGCTCTCGGGGCTCGACATGGCCCCGGGCGCATACGAGCAGATCGAGCGAGGGTACGTTTTGCGGACGCGTGAGCTGGGCCAAGGTCGCGTGGTTACGGTTGCCGTCGCAACGACCGCCGCGGAGGCGACGGGGCGCGTCAGTCGGTCTCGCGTGCGTTGAGGTGAATTAATTCGGCGTTGATTCCGCTCGACGCGTCGCTTGTATGAAACGCTAGGACGTCGGCGACTTCTTGGGGCGTCGCCGCCGCGGCGAACTCGTCCGCATCGAGATACGCGCGTGCCGCCTCCGTGGCGACCGTGCCGAGGACGACGGCATTCGCAACGATGCCGTCGGCCTTGTGTTCGCGGGCGATCGCTCGCATCAGCGTATTCACCCCGGCCTTGCCGATGCCCATCATTCCGCGCGTCGGCGCAGGATCGAGCGAACTGCCGGCGGTCACCGCCACGAGTCGTCCGCGCGAACGCGCGCCCGCCCGCGACGCCTGCTTCAACATGACGCGTAACGCCGGGACGATTAGGTTGTATGCCACCTCGAGATTATTGCGGATCGACTCGGCGAGCACGTTGGGATCCGAATCGACGATCGAGACCCAGGCGGATCCGCCGCCCGCTAAAGAAATACGGCGTCGATTCGCCCGAACCGTTGGAATACGTTCGATACGGCTCGCTGCGCATCCGACGGATTCGTAAGATCGACAACGACGATCGTCATGCGTTCGCGCGCATCGTGCGCGAGTTCCCGTTCGACGGTCGCGGTTGCTCGCGCGCGGTCGCGCGAAAATAGAACGACATGTGCGCCGCGCGCGATCAGGGTCGCGAGCGTCGCGCCGCCGACGCGGCCGGTTCCGCCGGCGAGAATGACGACGTCGCCGTCGCCGACTGCATGCACGTTGGGCATACTAATCCGCCGCGCTACGCATATTGCGCCTCACCGTTACCGAACGACCAATTTTCTTTGGGAACTTCGATCAAATTGATAAAGACATCCTCACGTCGCAGGTTCAGACGCTCGTGAAGACCGTCGGCCACGGCCTTGTAAAACGCCTTTTTCATTTCGACGGTGCGTCCTTGGTTGAGCGTCAGCTGGATGAAGATGCAATTCTGCGAGCGTCGGATTCCCAAGTAACCGGGGTCGGCGACGAGCGCGCCTGCCGGGTGCTCCGCTATCACTTGGAAACGGTCGTCTTTCGGTACGTTGATGACGTGAATCATGGCCTCGTACACCACGTCGCCGACCGTGCCGCGATACTCGGCAGACTTGCCCGCGGTGAGGTCGATGCGCGCGAACGGCATAGTGTTTCTCCTTTCAATGTGTTCGAGAACTTCGCTCCATGTGAGCTTCGGCGTGTGCGCGCTCCCCGCAGCCCGCTAGCGTGCGAGGATGGTGACCACCGCAACGGCGGGGCCGCCGCCGAGATGGCCTCCGGGATTCTTAAGCGAGGGCCACGCGCGCACCGTCGACTTGTCGTCCGCCGGCGTGGCCGCGTAGGTGTCCGGTCAGTTCCCTTTGCATGTTGGCCGTTGCGCTGGCCGCCCCTAGTTCCGGCAACGCCGACGGTCAGCCGATCAAGATCGTCGTCGTCACCGACATGTCGGGCGTGTACGCCGCGCTTGCCGGCCGCGGCGCCGTAAAAGCGGCGAAATGGCGGTCGACGACTTCGGCGGAGCCGTTTTGGGCCGGCGGATCGAAGTCGATGTTGTCGATCATCGTAACAACGCGGTGGAGGCGGCGTCCAAGGCGCGAGAAGCGTTCGATAACGGCGCCGACTTGGCGCTTGACGTTACCAATTCGGGGAGCCGCGCTCGGCCGTGTCCGCCGTCGCGAAGGAAAACACGAACTCGCGATCGTGACCGGCGCCGCAAGTTCCGCGTTGACCGGCTCGGCGTGCGACAAGTATACGTACCTGTACGCGTACGATACGTATTCGTTTGCGGCATCCACGGGCCGCAGCATTGCCCGCCAAAGCGATGGGAAAACCTGGTAGGCCTCGATCCGAATTACGCGTTCGGTCAACAGATGCTCGCCGACTTCACCGCAGCCATCAAGCCGGAAGGCGCGCGCTTCATCCAAGCCGACTCGATTCGGCTCGGCACGACCGGCTTCTCGTCGTACCTTCTCGCGGCCCAGAACTCCCACGCACAAGTGCTCTGCGTTCTCAATGCCGGCGCCGACACGGTGAACACGATGAAGCAAGTCAAACAATTTGGCATCGATAAGCACATAAAGTTCGCCGTCGGATTGCTGTACCTTACCGATGTCGACGCGCTGCCCGACGTGTTCGCCCATGCCCGTATCACGACATCGTGGTACTGGAACGAGGACAAGGCGGCGCGCACCTGGGCCGATCGCTACACGGCTCGTTTCGGCGGTGGCATTCGCCCGAGTCAGATTCAGGCCGCCGACTATTCGGCGGCGACGCAGTGGCTCAAGGCCGTTAAGGCGGTCGGCTCGGCCGATGCCGACAAGGTCGTCGCGTATCTTGACGGACGACAGTCCAACGATTTCTACGCGCATGCGGGGGAATGGCCCGCGAGATCATCGCGTGACACACGAGATGTACGCGGTAGACGTGCTGCCAAAGAACAAGTAAAAGAGCCGCATGCAAAGCAAACTGTCATGCGCGCTCTGGGCCGGACCGTCGAAGACGGTCTACGCGCTGAGTCACGCTCGTTCGCGGACGTCGCTTATTCGAGTGACCTCGCGGAAGGCTTAGTCGCGTTTCGCGAGCGCCGTGACGCCGATTTCCAAGGGCGCTAGCCGCTCCGTAACGCCGCCGATTTCTCGTCGCTTCGTGCGGCGGCGAGAGGTATAACCCAGGTGCCGCGTCTTACATGTGACTTCGAGCATGTTGGAATCGATACGACCGCATCGACGACGCGATGTAATGGGCGCTGTTATTCTCGCATTCGCGTTGTTCGCAACCGGACGTTTCGCGAACGCGCAGCCTGTCGTCCCGCCGTCGCCGCTGCCGGCGTCATCGCCTGTCGCCCCCGCCGCACTTCCCGCGGCAGGCAAGATCCCGGCGACGCTGACCCTCGATATCACGGGTTCGCCCGGGGCCGACGCCGCCTTTCTCGACGAGCAGATTCGCGCTGCGTTAGACCGTGCGATCCGGCCGACGCTTCGCCCCGGCGCCTCGATCGCATACGGACCGATCGTGCCGTGGCCGCTGCTCCCACTCTTCACCGGCGAGCGTGCGGCCGTGAACGTCACGGTGACGATTACCGCCGACGACGTTAGCGCGCCGTTGCAAGGCGTTACGCTGATCGTTCTCAATAGTGAAACCGTTCCGCGCGCGGAGCCGGCCGTGCTGTTTTTGAGCGACGATCCGGAATATTTGCTCGGTGAGGGCATGATCTATCGCGGCGACGTCACCGTGGATCGGGCGGCGCGGCTGTACTACTATCACTCCGATATCGGTTTGCCACGCGATCTCGATATCGTCCTCACGGCGAACGCTCCATCACGCGTGCACCTCATCGGCTCCGCGGCCGGGCCCGATCTCGATGTCATGGCCGTCGGGCACGCCGTGTCGCGCGACTATTTGCGCTATCGAGAAAATGGTGAGGGCACGGTCACGAATTTGGTGCCCGGTAAAGCGTTCGTCGTGCGCCACGCATTGCTGCTGCAGGGCGAAGTCGTCGCCGGAGTCGTCGACGTTCGCGTGTTGAGCGGGGGCCCGGTGGCTGCGTCGGTGGTCGCTTCGCCTGCGGGCGGTCGGCCTGAGGCCTATCTCGCCGGGCCGCGCGTGGCATTCGACGGACATCACCGTCACGGTGCGTTCGACGTGTCGAGCTACGGGACGATCGCCGCTTCCTACGCCGTCGGCGGTGAGCCAAGATCGGTGCAGTACGGCGGCCGCAGTCCGACACCCCAAAATCTCGATCCTCGCGACGACGGTCACGATTACGGAGACTACGGCGTCGCGCGCCGAGTGACGTTCGCACTCGCCAATACGACCGATGTTTCACGACTCGTGTATTTTTACGAAAAGCCGCTCGGCGGCCCGGTCCGAAGCAGCTTCGTCATCGACGGCCAGCTCAAGGAGATCGGGTGCGCGCGCCTGCCGCAACGCTATGGAATCATGACCTATCAGCTGCCGCCGCACTCCAGTGGCGCCTCGACGATCGTGACCATGACCGATGGAGGCTCGTTCTATCCGCTCGAACTGGGCATTATGGAGACGCCGCCGCTGCCGAACACGCCGGCGATCGGGGCGTCCGACGGCTGTTCTCCAAACCCGCCTGGAGCGGGAGCCTAAGGATACGCTCCCGCCGCGTGCTTCGCGTCTCACAAGCTCGCAACCACCCGAGCAAACCTACACGATGGTCAGTTTTTGCCGAGGACTACAGCGAGCGCTCTTCCTGGCGAGGCGATACGGATAACCCTCGCAGGCCGGCGCCTACGAACGCACGACACCTAGGCGGAAATTTTGTACGAGAGGCGCAGCACCATTGCCTTCGCGGCCGTCGCAGGAGCCGTCGTTATCGGCGCGAGCGCGCGTGCCGGGACGCCCGAGACGGCTGGCGTGGCGGCGATGCCCTTCATGCCGCACGGCATGTGCTACCTTTGGAATCCCGGCGTCCTGGCGCTTCACATCGCGTCGGATGCCGTCATCGCGCTCGCGTATTTTTCGATTCCGGCACTCCTGGTGCACTTCGTCCGCAAGCGGCCCGACATACCGTTTGGCCGTATCTTTTGGATGTTCGGCCTCTTTATCGTGGCCTGCGGTTCGACCCACGTTCTCGAGATTTGGACCATCTGGCATCCCGCGTACTGGCTCTCGGGCGTGGTCAAAGCCATCACGGCGGCCGCTTCGATAGCGACGGCGCTGATGCTCGTACCGCTCATTCCGAAGGCGTTGCAATACAAGAGCCCGTGGGAAGTCGAGCAGCACAGCACGCGGCAGCTGCAGTTGGTCTCGGCTGCGAACGATGCGCTCACCGCTCTTGCGAGCGTTCAAGCGACGCTGGAGGCGCTCTTAGGCATCATCGTACCGAGTGTGGCCGAGTGCGTCGTCATCAATCTACTCGAAGGTGACGGGGTTCTGCGAGTGCGGGCCGCTCGTGCCCATCCGCGATATTCCGAAACGGTGGCGGGGCTCATCGGAAACTCGTATGCGACGTTGGACGGTTCGTCGCCGAGTGCGCGCGCGATTCGAACCGGCCAGACGCAGCTCCTCACGGCCATCGATCAAGCGAACCTGCGCGCAACCGTCGCCTCCCCGTATCTCGCGATTTTCATGCACGTGAAACCCACGTCGGCACTGGTCATTCCGCTGATGTCCGGCAAACAAACGTTGGGTACGATGGTCGTGCTTCACTCGAACGAAGGCACGTGTTTCGATGAGGCCGAGACCGTCTTATTCGAGACGCTGGCCCGCCGAGCCGTCATTGCAATCGAGCAGCTGCGCCACGAAGAGCGGGCCGCATATGAAGGTTCGCACGACGCGCTGACCCGTCTTACCAATCAGCGATCCCTCGCGGCCGAGCTGCGCGTCGCCATGGTGTCCGAGCGCGCAAATGACGGGCCCGGGATGGCACTGCTCTATGTCGACCTCGATCGTTTCAAGCTCGTCAACGACAGCCTCGGACATATCGGCGGCGATCTCATTCTGGTCGCGACCGCCCGGCGCCTCGAGAGTTGTTTACGCGACGACGACATGCTCGCGCGCGTGGGTGCCGATGAATTTGCGCTGCTGCTGCGCGGCGTTCCAAGCGAGCGCGATGTCGTCGAGATCGCCGAACGCGTCGTCGCGGAACTCTCGAAGCCATTCGCCGTGGGCGAGCAGGAGGTATTTACGACGGCGAGCATCGGGATCGTGCGAAACTCGCCGGCGTACCACAACTCCGGCGACATGATGCGCGATGCGGAGACCGCGATGTATCGCGCGAAGACGCTCGGCCGCGACCGCTACGCCATCTTCGAGCCCGAGATGCGCGACGATTCGCGCAAGCGCTTGCAACTCGATGGCGAACTTCGCCACGCGCTCGAAGTCGGAGAGATCGAGGTGTTCTACCAGCCCATCGTGTCGTGCACGTCGAGCGATATCGAAGGCTTCGAAGCCCTCGCTCGCTGGCGCCATCCGACGCGAGGTCTCATTGCGCCGCTCGAATTCATTCCCATCGCGGAAGAGACGGGCTCGATCCTCGCGCTCGGTGCGCTGGTGCTGCGTACTGCCTGTTTGCAGTCCAAGATCTGGAGGGACCGGTTCCCAACGGGCCGCGATCTTTCGATTAACGTTAACGTATCGAGTACGCAGCTATGCGAACCCGCCTACGCCGACGAGGTTCGTGCAACGTTGCTCGAGACCGGGTGCGAACCCGCGTCCCTGCATTTGGAGATTACCGAGACCGTTCTCATGGACGAAGGATCGTCGACCGTGCGAGTGCTTTGCGAACTGCGCGCGCTCGGCGTTAAAATCGACATCGACGATTTCGGAACCGGTTACTCATCGCTCTCCTATCTCCACGCCTTGCCGATCGACGTGCTCAAAATCGACCGTTCTTTCGTCAGCGGCGGCGGAGACGGATTGGCCAATCCGGAGATCGTTCGAACCATCCTCGCCCTCGCGCTGGGTTTGCATCTGTCGGTCATTGCCGAAGGGGTCGAAACGCTGCAGCAAGAGGAGCACTTGCGTGCGCTCGAATGCGGCAGCGCGCAAGGGTATCTTTTCGCGCGACCGATGAACGCGAGCGCTGCGACCGCCTATCTCGCCGCGCATGCGGCGCGCCATTTGCTCGTGACGGCCGGCGCGCCACGCCAGGATTTCAGCATTTAACACGGGCGCGCGGGGACCGTCATTCTCCCCCAGGCGCGAGTAGCGCGTAAGCTCCCTCCGCGGCGATTCGTTCGCCGGGGATGAGGCCGGAGGCGATGGCGGCGGTCGTCGCGTCGGTCGCACGTACCGCGACTTCACGTAAGGTGAAGCCGGATTCGCCGGCTTTGCGGCGGGCGTCGCGCACGAAAACCACCGTCTTGCCGGTCTGCGGATCTTGGACGATCGCGCCGATCGGGACGATGACCCCGGACGTGCGACCGACGGCGATCGTCGCGGTCACCGCATCGCCCGCAACGGCATCGGGGGGTGCACCGCTGACGGTCACCGTTGCTAGCTGTGTCGTCGGATCCACAGCAGGAACGACGGCGGTAACGCGGCCGTGCGTCTGGCGCTCGCGCGCTTGCGCGACGTGCAGGATCGCGGGATCGCCCACCCCGATGCGGCGCGCGACATCGGCCGGAACGTTGAGCGTAACGCCGCGGCCGAGCGCCGGTCCGACGTCCATCACGGGCTGCGTCGGATCGACGGATTCGCCCGCGTGTTTCGCGATCGACAGCACGACGCCGTCGTTGGGTGCCCTCAGCGTGCCGTTGGCGTAGGCGATGCGTGCCGTATCCAAGCGAGCACGGGCGGAGGCGGCTTGACCGCCGAGGACGCCGGCTTGCGCGCGCGCCGCCTGCAGATCGTTTTTCCCTACGGCGACGTCGGCGCCGGCCCCTTTGACGGACGCGGCGAAATCGGTTCCGGCCGCGGCGAACTTGGAGTCGGCGGCGCGCTGATCGGCGAGATCGGACGCGAGTTGCGCGCGCGCGGCTTCGACGTCTTTTTGCGCGAGCACGCCGCCGGCGAGCAAGGCTTCGTCGCGCGCGATCGTGGCTCGGTCGCCCGCGACCTTGAGTGCGGCCTGGCGAGCGATCGAGTCGGCCGTGATGCGGCTGCTTAGCGCCGCTGTGCCGCCGCGTTGGAGCGTCGCCAGTCGCTGCTGCGCGACCGCGAGCTTCGCAGCCGCACTCGAAACGGTTGCGGCGGGAACCGCGCCGGCGCCGTAGCTCGCGTTCGCCGCGTCCGCATCCGCTTGCGCTTGCGCGACGGCCGCCGAGAGCGCCGAGCGATCCAGTTCTGCGACGGTCTCTCCGGCACGCACCGTCTCGCCGACGCGAACGTCGACCGCGGCGACGATGCCGGCTTGGGCGAATGCGAGTTTGGCGCTGCTGCCGGCCGGCGGCCCGATTTTCCCCTGCGCGTCGACGCGTTCGATGAACGCGCCGGTACGGGCGCGCGCGAGCCGTACGCTCGGTTTCGCGGCGATGCCGGCGCTCTCGCGTTGCGGCGAAGCGTTGGCCGTAGGATGGAACGTCCACCAGCCGATGGCGATCGCTATGACGATAACCGCGAGCGCCCCAAGTACGTTGGACGTACGTCGTGTGGTCATGGTCCGGTCTCGACAGTCAAGATGTTGCGTGCTTTCTCCACGTCGTAGAGAGCGGAAACTTCGTCGACGACGGCTTGCGTGTACGACGAACGCGCCGCCAAAAGCTCGAGGCTCGTCGTCGCGCCGTTTCGATACCCGAGCTCCGTCGCGCGCAATTCCGCCTGCGCTGAAGCACGGGCGCGGACGGTTGCCGCTGCGGCGCGCTGTGTCGCCGCGAGGGTTCGCGCCGATGCCGCGACGTTGAGACTGACCAGACGTTCGATACCGGCCGCTTTCGCGCGCGCTTCCTGTGCGCGCGCGACAGCCACGGCGACCTTGTTCTTATTCGCTGACGATAATGGAATCGCGACCGATGCGTTGAGTCCCGGTGCGTTGATGGGAACGCCCGAGTCGGTGCCGACGAGGTAGCCGCCGCTGACGACGACCGCCGGAAAGCCGAGCGCTCGCGCACTACGGATGGCGGCCTGCGCCGCCTCGGCCGTGCGTCGCGCCGACAGCAGTTCCGGCCGCGTCGTGCGCGCACGTGCGACCAGACTCGCGGAGTCGAGCAGCTTCGGATCGACGGCCGGGAAATCTGTCGGCAGCGTCCCCTCGAGTGCGTCGTTCGCGCTTGCGGTCTCGATTTGCAAAGCGGCCGTCGCGTTCGCGTCCGCGGCGAGCGCGAATTCGAGATCTGCCGTCGCCTTCTGCACGGCGACGTCGGCGCGTACGACGTCGAGCTGTGGCGCGTCGCCGGCGTTCGCGCGCACGCGAGCGGCGCGGATCTGCGAAGCGGCGAGCGCGAGTGCGTCTCGTCGGGCATTCGCGACGGCACGCGCTTTGAGGGCATCGAAATAGAGGCCGACGACCTTCGTGCGCTCCGCGACTTCGGCGACCGTCGCATCGGCTTGCGTCGCCGCAAGCGTAAAGGCCGCTTCGCGCACGGCCGCATTCGCAGCGAGAAAATCGCCAACCGTGAATTGGATACCCGTCGTCACCTGACGGGAGATGATATTCGGCCCGGGCGGATTGCCTTGGGGCACTTGGACGTAACTTGAAATAAACGACGGCGCGATACCGCCGCGGGCGGCGGAGAGCGCGTATTGGCTTTGCGAGAGCCGCGCGGCGGCCGCCGCGATATCGGGCGACGCACCGAGCGCCGCCGTCTCGGCGGCCACGAGCGAGAGGTGCGCGAATACGACCGGCTTCGTCGGAAGCGCGGGCGCAGCGCCAAGCAACGCGAGTGCGAGAAGGAGCGACGTCGCCGCGCCGGCCGTCGCGCCCACCCGTGGCGGCATGATGTCGCGAGAATCGCCGCCGGCTTCCTTTGACGGCGCTGCGCCGCTAAAGGCCGCGTAGAGAACGGGAATGACGATGAGCGTGAAAATCGTCGCCGTCGAAAGTCCGCCGATGACGGCGATCGCGAGCGGCTTTTCCATCTCCGCCCCTTGGCCGAGCCCGATCGCAAGCGGAATGAGTCCGCCGATCGCAGCGAGCGTCGTCATGACGATCGGCCGCAAGCGCGTCTTGCCGGCCGCCACGAGCGCTTCTTCGACGTTCGCGCCGTCCGCGCGCGCGCGATTTGCGACGTCGATGAGTAGGATGCCGTTCTTCACCACGACGCCGACGAGTAACAGTAAACCCATGAACGATGACACATTGAAGGGAGTCCCGGTTACGAAAAGTCCGAGCGCGACGCCGATGAGTGCGAGCGGGATCGCGGTGAGAATGACGAGCGGAAGCCGGAAGGAGCGAAACGTTGCAAGCATCACGGCGAAGACGAGAGCCACCGCGATCGCGATAACGTTCAAAAATTCAGCGAACGATCGTTTTTGCGTTTGCGCCTGGCCGCCCATGTCGGCGGAGTACCCCGGGGGGAACGCAACGGTCCGCAGCGTCCGCGCGATTCCGGCCGTCACGGCGGAAAGGTTCGCTCCCGTCATACCGGCAGTCACGCGAATCTGAATCTGGCCGTTCTTCGTCGTGATGTCGCTCGACAGGCGCACGGGCGTGATCGCCGCGACGTCGCCGACTGCCGTCGTCGTTCCCTTTGCGTACAGCGAGGTCGATTCGTCCACGAGCCCGCCTCCCGCCGTATTTGCCGAAGTGACGCGTACGCGAACCGGAATCAGCGCGTTCGTCCCGGGAAGACTCGTGGCGATCGTGCCCTGGCCAAGTGCCGCGATCGCGTCGCCGATATCCGTGGGAGTCAGGCCGAGCGCCGAAAGCGCCCCTCCGCGCGGCGCGATGCGCAGCGATGGGTTATCGTAGACGACGCCATCGGAAACGTCAACGACGCCTGGGACGCGGGCGATCGCAGTGGCGACTTTTCGCGCGAGCGCGATCAGCGTCGTTTGATCGTTTCCTTTGACGGCGATCTCGATCGGCGAAGGGGCGCCCGAAAGATCGTTGATGATGTCCTCGAGGATTTGGTGAAAATCGTACTGAGCCGAAGGGACGGTCGCGGTGAGGCGTTCGCGCAGGCGCGCGCTAACCGCATCGTAACCCGCGCGGCCGGTCGAAACGAGCCGGATCCGCAGCAAGCCTTGATTGGCCTGCGTCGGCGTGAATCCATTGGAATCGATCCCGGTGAGACGGGCGACGATCGCCACGGCGGGATCGGTTGCGATCGCACGTTCCATGTACGTGCCCGCCGTGTCACTGGCCTCGAGGGTCGTGCCCACGGGCATGCGATAGCGGATCTCGAATTGGCCTTCGTCCATTTTCGGCAAGAAGTCACTCGGCAGGCGTGCGAGTAAGAAAATCGTGACGGCCAGGACCCCGCTGGAGGCGAGGCCGACGATGAGGCGGTGCCCCAAAGCCCACCGTAAGAGCGGCTCGTACCGATCGAGAACTTTCGCGATGACACCGCCCGTGTGGGCGCGTTCTTCGCGGCCCCGCAGCAGCACGCGCGCGATGACGGGAGCGATAAAGAGTGCCAGCCCGAGCGAGACGATCAGCGATGCCGAAAGCGTGAACGCGAGGGCGCGGAAGAAGAAGCCCGTGACTCCCGTGAGCAGTGCGAGCGGGATGAACACGACGACGGTCGTGGTGGTAGACGCGACCATCGCTTTCGTCAGCTGTGCCATCGACAGCTCGATCGACGCGTCGGCCGAGAGTTCGGGATGTTCGCGACGGTTGCGCGCGATATTCTCGATGACGACGATTGCGTCGTCGATGATGAGCCCGACCGCGACCGCAAGCCCGCCCACGCTCATGAGATTGAGCGTTTGACCGGCCAGCTGCAGCGCCCCGATCGCGATCGCCATCGCGAGCGGAATTACCGCGGCCGCAACGAGCGTGAGCCGCAAGCTGCGCAGGAACGCGTAGATGACGACGATCGCAAGCAACGCGCCGAGCACGATCGCATCGCGCAGCGCCTTTTGCGATTCGACGATGAGCGTCGTTTGGTCCCAGTATTTGGAAACCAGCATGCCGCGCGGCAACGATGGTACGAGACTTGCGACGCGCCGATCGAACGCGGCCGCCATCGTTACGATATCGGCACCTTGCAATCCGTAGGCATTGATGACGACGCTGTGCTTGGCCATAAGCGACGTCTGCGCGGTAACCGGCGATACGCCGAGCGACACCGTGCCGAGGCTCGAGAGTGGGACCGACGCGCCGTTTTTGGTCGCGATCGCGACGCGTTCGAGGGAGGAGCGGTCGCGCAGCGACGAATCGATGACGATCGCATAACGCTGATAGAAATGCTGCGCCACGCCCACGGCCGCAACGGTATTCGTACCCGCCAGGGTCTTGCCGACGTCCGCCGCGCTCACGCCCTGCGCCGCAAGTTTCGCCGGATCGAGGTCGACGTGAAATTCCGTCGTCGGTCCGCCGGCGACGGAGAGATTTCCAAGGCCAGGAATGCCGTAGAGTTTCGGCACGATTTGGGTCAGCGCGAGGTCGCGAAGCACGGCTGGGGAAAAATCTTTCGACGTCAACGCGTACGATAGAACGGGTTCGCTGTTGGGATTGACGACGATCGCGGCGATGTTGTTGGCTGCGGGGATCGATGCGCGCACCTGCGAGATGGCTTGCTCGACGATCTGCAAGTCGGCGTGCGGGTCGGTCTTCGGCGTGAAATTGACGAAGAGCTCGGCCGTGCCCTGACTCGAGGTCGTTACGACGTCGGTCACGGACGGCAACGCTTGAAAGGCAGCTTCGAGCGGGCGCGTCACGCCGACGCGAACTTGCGACGGCGGCAAGTCTCCGACGTCGGCTACGACGTCGATCCGCGCAAAGCTCATGGTCGGAAAGATACTTTGCGGGGCGATGAGATAGGCGCGGACGCCGAGCAGCGCGAGCACGGCTACCAAGAACGCGATGACCTTACCGTTGTGCAGCGCGAACTTCGCGAGTTTCAGATGAACCGGCCCCTCATGAGCGGATATCGGTGCACGGCGTGGTTGTCTCAACCCCGCTGCGTATGCCCGACCGCAGTCTGACGCCGCGAGATAAACGTCAGATGAATCGACGATCCAAGGCATCCGCCAGGGGGTTGGGCTAAATGACGGCGCAATGGAACGATCGGAAAGCACACCTTCGGCGCGCGAAAGCCGCGTCTACGTACTTGGCGGGAATGCCAGCACGCTCGCGTTCGTCTCGTCCCTGCGCCCCGAGAAAGGCCAGGTTACCGCGTGGCTCGTGCCGATGGCGTGGACGCCGGTCGGCGTCTCGCTCGGCGAAGGCTGGCAGCGCGTCAGCATCGCCGCCGACAACATCGGCGGTTGGGTCGATCAGACGTTTCCTTCCGAAGACGAACGGTCGTTCGTCACGCCGCTGCGCGATCTCGAGATGCTGCTGCGCGTGGCGTGGCATGCCGAGGTGCCCGAGACGCTGACCGAAGCGATGCTGGTCAATCCAGAAGATTGCCCCGACGACGTGCTCGACGGGCTCGAACGGCCGCTCGAAGCGCTCACGCAATGTGCGGTCTGCCGCCGCATGTGCGTGCGCGGCCATTTCGTGTGGAACGAGCGCCAACTGTGCGCGTGGGATTATCACGGCACGGTCTTTAGTAAGCGCGGTCCGTGGCGCGAAGAGCCCTACGAGGAACGTTTTTTCGATACGTTGCCGCGCGCCTCGTACGTTGCGCCAGGTCTGCTGCAGGAGCTTTCGGTCGAGCCGGTGCTCGCCGTCGCGGGGCTTCCGGAAGCGCGGCTTCGGGCGTTGATCAACACGGCGATCGGCCCGGAGAAAGACGGCGCGTATCTAGCGGTACGGACCGACGAAGGCTTGACGTTGCTGCGCGAGCGCGCCTCGGCGTAGCGTGAACGTCAACGGCGCCATCACGCGTTTGATCGCGCTCTTCGCCGTTGCCTACGCGCTGCTGGTCGCTCGGCAATTTTACGTTCAGGTGATCGCGGGTCCGTCGCTTTCGCGCAACGTGCACAATCCGCGTAATGCAGCCCTGGCGCACTACCGCGGGTCGATCGTGGCGCGCGACGGTACCGTCCTCGCGCGCAGTACCGCGCGCGGGCGCGCCTATCCGCTGGGCGCGTCCCTCGCGCACGCGCTCGGCTACGTTTCCGAGCGCTATGGCGCGACGGGGCTCGAAGATGCGTACGAGCGCGACCTCGCGGCGCGACCGATCTCAAGCGATATCGTCGCCCAAATTCAGCAACTCGCCGGCACGCGCGCGCCCACACCGGCGGTGCGCGGCGCGACGGTGATCACGACGATCGAGCCTGCGACCCAAGCGACGCTCTACGGTGCGCTCTCCGCGTACCCGCGCGCGGCGGGGGTCGCGCTCGATCCGCGCACCGGAGCCGTGCTCGCGCTCGCGAGCGTTCCGAGTTACGATCCCGCGAAGATCGATGCCGTCCTGCCGGCGCTCACGCACGACGCCCGCAGTCCGTTGCTCGACCGGTCGCTCGACGGTCTCTATCCGCCCGGCTCGACGTTTAAGATCTTTACCGTCGGCGCCGCTTTGGAAGCGGGAGCGATCGCCCCCGATGCCACGTTCTACGATCCGGGATCGTTTGCGGTCGGCAATTTCGTCGTCCACGATAACGAAGGGGAAGCGACCGGGACGCAGGATCTCGCCGGGGCCTTCGCCCTTTCCAGCAACGTCGATTTCGCGCAGATCGCCTTCAAGCTCGGGGTCGCGCGCTGGTACGACGCCGCCGAGCGCTGGAAGCTCGGTGAGCCGCTGGGCTTCACGCTACCGGTCGAGCGGGATCGAATTCCAGCTCGCGCGAGCGTCTCGGCGAGCATTTTGGCTCAACTTGCGTTCGGCCAGGCCGATCTGCTCGTCACCCCGCTGCGCATGGCCCTCATCGGCGCGACGATCGCCGTGGGCGGGACGACGCCGCGACCGTATTTGGTTTCGGCGGTGCGCGGCGATCACGTTCGCGTCGAAGGCGCGCCGCACGTTTTGGCTTCCCCGATCACGCCGCAAGTTGCGGCGCACGTCCGCGACTTCATGATTGCGACCGTCAAGCGGGGCACCGGCCGCGCGGCCGCGCTCGATGGCGTCGTGGTTGCCGGAAAGACCGGGACCGCGACCAATCCGGCGGGAAGATCGCACGCATGGTTCGTCGCTTTCGCGCCGGCAGAGGCACCCCGTGTCGCGGTCGCAATCGTCGTTGAGAATGCCGGCTACGGCGGCGACGTCGCCGCACCGATCGCACGTCGCGTCATCGCGAGCGCGCTCGCACACGGACCGCGGTAAGGTGCCATGATCGAAGGGACGCTTTCGGAACGATATCGTCTGGAAGGTCGCATCGGACAGGGCGGCATGGCCATCGTCTATTGCGGGTTCGACACGGTCTTGCGGCGCCGGGTCGCGATCAAGGTGCTGCGCGAAGCGCTGGCGGCCGACGGAGATTTCGTTCAGCGCTTTTATTCTGAAGCGCAGCATGCCGCCAAACTCTCGCATCCCAATATCGTCAGCATCTACGACGTGGGCCGCGCCGGCGAAACCTACTACATCGTCATGGAGCTCGTCGACGGAGCGACGCTCGGTGAGATGATCGAGCACGACGGGCATCTACCCGAACCCGTCGCGATCGACTTTGCCGTGCAGCTCTGCAGCGGCCTAGCCTACGCGCATCGCCAAGGCATCCTGCACCGCGACGTGAAGCCGGCCAACGTTCTGGTCACCAAAGACGACGTCGTCAAACTCTCCGATTTCGGCATCGCTCGCGCCGTAACGACGCAGACCATGACGATGACGCAGCCGGGCATGGTGATGGGCAGCGTCTTTTATATTTCGCCAGAACAGGCGCAAGGCCACGACATCCATGAGACGAGCGACCTCTACAGTCTCGGCGTCGTGCTGTATCAGATGCTTTCGGGCGTGCTGCCGTACACCGGAGAATCCCCGATCACGGTGGCGCTCAAGCACGTCTCCAATCCCGTTCCGGCGCTTCCTAGCGAGATCGCGGCGAGCCCCGCACTGGCAGCGATCGTCACGACGCTGCTGCAGAAAAATCCGGCCGATCGCTTCAAATCCGCGGTCGACGTTGCGAAGGCGTTACGCGACGCGCGCGAACGGCCGCACTTCGCGCCGCCGACCGGCGCGACGCCTAACGGCAGCACGGCAGCCGATGCGACGCCGCGCGGCATGCCCAATCCCAAGCCGCGCCCGTCGCCCTATCCCGACCGTCTCGTGGAACCCGCCGTCGCCCCGAGCGACGCGCAGCCTCGAATCGAGGCGGTACGAGCCGGGTTCAATCGAAATCTCGCTCTCGTTTTCGTCGCGCTCTTCACCCTCATCATCGCAGTCGCCGGCGGGTATTTCGTCGCGAATCGCTCCGCGCCCGGTTTCGGCAAGCCCGCCGCCGTCACGGTGCTCGACGTGGTCGGCGCTCGGCTCGACGATGCGCAGCGGAAGCTCGAAGCACTGGGCTTGCTGACGCGTGTCGTCAACGTGACGAGCACGAGCGTCGCGCCCCGGCACGTCGTCCGCCAAGATCCGGCGTCCGATGCGACGCTCGCCCCCGGAAGCGTCGTGGCGATCTACGTCAGTACGGGTGCGCCGACGGTCTCGCTCATCGACGTCCGCCACTATTCCAGCGACGACGCACAACGCTACTTGCGGACGGCGAAACTCGTGCCCAAGATCTCGGAAGTCTACGACGACGCCGCAAAAGGCACGGTGCTCTCGCAACGGCCGGGGCCCAATACGTCGGTCCGGATCCATTCCAGCGTCGCCCTGGTCGTGTCGCTCGGACCGCATCCCGTGAGCGTTCCCGAGCTCGTCTCGCTGCGGCTCGCCGACGCGCGCGCGGCCGCGACGGCGCGTCACCTGCGGCTCGTGGTCGGCGAACGGACGCCGAGCGATCAGATCGCCGCCGATACGATCGTGTCGCAAAACCCCGCCTCCGGGGCCCAGCTCGCGCGCGACGCCACCGTCAGCGTCGTCGTCAGCAGCGGCGCACCACAGGTGACGCTGCCGAACGTCGCCGGAAAGACGGCCGCCGATGCCGCGCAGGTGCTTGCAAATGTCGGTATGCAGGCCTCCATCGAGTACGTCGTCGATGAGACGGCAACGGTCGGTACGGTGCTAAAACAAACCCCCGGCGGGGCGACGCACGTGAAAAAAGGCACGGCCGTCTTGCTCGCCGTCGCCGTTCCGGGAACGGTCCCCGATGTGGCGGCGCAAAATCCGAGCGACGCGCAAGCGACGCTGATGGCGGCCGGTTACAAGATCGGCAATACCGCCTACGTCCAGGAAGGTACCGAAGGGACCGTCGTCCGCACCGAGCCCGCCGCCGGATCGTCGCTGCGGCCGGGCGAAACGATCTTGCTCTACGTCAGCGGCACGCCGACGGAGCCGCAGTAGCCGTGCGCGTGCTCGGCATCGATCCAGGGCTGCGGACGACCGGCTACGGCGCGATCGAGTGCGGCCCGGGCGGCGCGCGTCTGATCGAAGCCGGTATCCTGACGCCGGACGTACGCGCACCGCTCGAGCGCCGGCTCGGCGAATTACATGCCGAAATGTGCGCCGTGCTCGCCGTCACCCGTCCCGATGTGGTCGTCGTCGAAGAGCTCTGGACGGCGTATAAGAACCCGACGACCGCCGTCCTGATGGGCCACGCGCGCGGAGTTCTATATCTCGCCGCGCACGCAAGCGGGGTGCGCGTGCGGGGTCTGGCACATTCGCTCGTCAAGCGCGCGCTTACGGGCTCAGGCGCCGCGCGCAAAGAACAGGTAAAGCGCATCGTCATGCTGCAGCTCGACCTCGTCACTACGCCCGAACCCGACGACGTCTCCGACGCGCTCGCGCTCGCGCTCGCGCTCGCGAACATCGAGCGCGCCGAACGCGTTCTGGCCCGCGTCGTGACGGCTTGATGTTTTCGCGCATCACGGGGGCGATCGTGGAACGCGGCGTTGCGACGGTGCTGCTCGATGTCGGCGGGCTCGCCTACGAGATCGTGCTGCCGGCGTGCGTCGCCGAGAAACTGCCGACGGAACTCGGCGAGCGCGTCAGTCTAGAAATTCATCCGACGTTCAATCTCGAAGGCAATAGCGGGCGCTTCACGTTCTTCGGCTTTACGAACGCAATCGAACGGGATTTTTTCGAGGCCTTGATTTCCGTCGCGAGCATCGGCCCGCGGACCGCCGCACGCGCGTTCTCGCTGCCGATGGCGCGAATCGCGAAGGCGATCGATTCCGGCGATCACGCCTTTTTGGTCAAGCTGCCCGGTATCGGCCAACAGAAAGCGCGCGATATTGTGGCCAAGCTGCAAGGGAAGGTCACGAAGTTTCTGCTTATTCGCGATGCGGAACCGCGTCCGCACATCACGATCCCAGATTTTGCTGAAGAAGCGCTGCTCGTGCTGCTGCAGCTCGAGTATAAACGGCCGGAAGCCGAGACGATGATCGCGCAGACGCTAGCCGCCGCGCCCGCCATTGCGGACGCCGAAACGCTGCTGGCCGAAGTGTATCGGGTGAAGAATCGGCGCGCGCCCGAACTCGAATCGGCGGCCTCATGAGCGACGCGTCGCCGCGCAAATCCAAAGTCGTGCTCGGCCCGCAGGACGCGCTCGCCGAACGCCTGGTCGCGCCCGACGAAACGATGCAAGAAGAGTTCATCGGCGCGACCCTGCGGCCGCGCTCCTTCGACGAGTACGTGGGTCAGAGCAACGTCGTCGACAACCTCAAGATCGCGATCGACGCCGCCAAGCGGCGCGGAGAATCGCTCGAACACGTCCTCTTTTACGGGCCGCCCGGGCTCGGCAAGACGACGCTTGCGACCCTGATCGCACGCGATATGGGTCGCTCGCCGCGCCTGACGTCGGGTCCGACCCTCGATAAGCCCAAAGACCTCGTGGGTATCTTGACGTCGCTCGCCGCGGGCGACGTACTCTTCATCGACGAGATCCATCGGCTCGGCGGCGTCGTGGAAGAATTCTTGTATCCCGCGATGGAAGATTTTCGCGTCGACATCGTCATGGACAGCGGCGCGTACGCAAAGACGTATAAAATACCGGTCGAACGCTTCACGCTCGTCGGGGCGACGACGCGCGCGGGCATGCTCTCCGCGCCGTTGCGGGACCGGTTCGGCCTCGTCTATCACCTGGACTATTACAGCGATGAAGAACTAGAACGCATCGTCACGCGCAGCGCGAGCGTCCTCGAGATCCCGATCGATCCGGCTGGAGCCGCGACGATCGCGCGCCGCAGCCGCGGTACGCCACGCATCGCGAACCGTTTGTTGCGCCGCGTCCGCGACTACGCCGAAGTGCGCGCGGGCGGCAAGATCGTCGAAGAGGTCGCCGACGAAGCGTTGCGCCGCGAAGGTGTGGACGCAGCCGGACTCGACCGGCTGGACCGCGCGTTCTTACGCACGATCGCCGAGCAGTATCGCGGCGGCCCCGTCGGCATCGGCGCGATCGCGGCGACGCTCACCGAAGATACGGAGACGCTCGAGGACGTCGTCGAGCCGTTTCTGCTCAAGCTCGGTTTCGTCGTGCGCACGGCCAGCGGCCGTAAAACCACGCCTCTGGCCTTGGAACATCTCGCGCTCGCCCCACCGGCCGGCGTCGCGGCGCAGCAGCGGTTGCTCTAGCGCTCGGCCGGCATCGCGCTGTTGCCAAACCCTGCGATGCACATCGTCGTGACGGCGGTGCGCGGCGCTGGTTTAAGCAGCGGCTTGGCTGCCGCGATGTCGCATCGACCGATCCGCGCGCCGCGCGACGAGGCGGCGCGCACGCGCATGGCGGGCTAATGGGTCAGTGCGCGCTAGACTGCCACAATTTCGGGCAGAGCAGCGTATCGACTTTCTCAGTCGCGAGCCCGGCGATCATATCTTCGGAAACGTTCATCTGAATGTGGCCCGGAAAGCCCGCCCACGGCATGGGAAACGCGAACGGAAGCCCACGTAGTGCGCCGTGCTGGCCGGCGTGCGTAGGCGCAGCGCCACCGTGTACTGACCTTGCCGTTCCATTTGCGGGTCGGAATACAGCCAGACATAATACGAGCCTTGATCGTACTCGACGCGAACGGGGGACGTGACGAGCGGGCCGAGGGGTTGATTGCAGGCGACGTTCTTATCGAGCAGCACGAAGGTCGGTCGTACGTAGAGGAACGAGGTCGGTGCCGTTCCGTCTAAGAGCATCACGGGCTGGGGTGGCGCGGGCGGTCCATCCACGAGCGTCTCGTTCACGTTTCGGTTGGCGTCGGGTAGAACTTCGAGAAAGTCCGAAGCGCTGCAGCCGTACTTCGGTGCTTCGACGAGCACGCGGTACACGCCGCGTGGAACGTCGAATTCGACGACGGCGTCCGAGCCGTCGCCGCGCGGAACGCTAAAGCTCTTATTGAATTGCGTATCGCCGGTACGAAACGCCATGCGCACGTGCATGGCAAACGTCGTTGCAGGCGCGGCGCGTACCATCGCCTTGCACAAAGCGACGTGCAAAAAGACGTGCGCGAATCCATCCATGCTTTGTGCTTCCCGTCCGGCGGCCAGCAACATGCCGAAGCCGTCTCCCGGGCTGGCCTGCGTCGCCTGCCGGACTGTGATGGAACGCACGACGAGCCGCAGGGGTCACGCGAGGGCGCATGCCCGGTGTGTCGAACGAAGATGCGAAATGGATCGGCGTGCGTTTATCGCCCTGGCGGGCACCGCGCTCGTGTTTACGCCGCGCGTCGCACGGGCGACGGGTGGTCTGGACGTTGCGGGTGCGGCGGCACAGCATCAAATGCGCGTATTGCTCGCGAGCGGGACGTTCGACGCCCCGCGTCCGATCGACGCGTGGCATTTTGCTTGGGGCCAGCGAACCTATCGTGGGACGTACGTTTCCATTTCGTTGCCCGATGGCCGCAACGGTCTGATCAACGTGCTTCCGCTCGACGCGTACCTCGCCGGCGTTCTGAGCCGCGAAGTATCGCCGTCGTGGGCGCCGGGCGCGCAGCAGGCGCAGGCCATCGTCGCACGGACGTACGCGCTCGGCAAGTTACGCCCCGCTAAACCGTACGACGTCGTCGCGAGCGAAAGCGATCAGCGTTACGACGGCATCGCCGGCGAATCGGTCGAAGGTCGCGCCGCCGTCGACGCGACTGCGGGCGTCGTCGTCACCTACGCCGATGCGCCTGCGCGCGTCGCCTACAGCTCGTGTTGCGGCGGACGGACGGCCGATGCCGGGGATCTGTGGGGCACCCCCTACCCCTACCTGCGCGCCATCGCCGACCCTAACTGCGCGGCCTCCCCCGCATACGCATGGCAGATCGGCGTACCGCGCGGCGCAGTCGACGGTGCCTTCGGCAGCGCGCTCTCGGCGATCGGCGTTCTACGCAACATCGAGCTCGACGTCGTCGATCCGACCGACCGGCCGCGCGGCATTCGTTTCGTCGGCGACAACGCGACCTTTGAAGCGACGCCGAACAAACTGCGATCGTCGCTCGGGCCGAGCGTTATCCGGAGCACGTTCGTTCGCGACATCGCGCTTGTGAAGAACGGCGGCACGATCGCGATTTCTGGTACCGGCTGGGGGCACGGCGTCGGCTTATGCCAATGGGGCGCGCGGGAACTCGGCGCTCGCGGCGCTAGCGCCGAAGAGATCGTAGCGTTTTATTTTCCCGGAACGTCGTTCGGACACGCGTAGCGATCGTCTCCCGCAAAGATCTCCGGCTGACGGAGGCCTATCGCTACGAATTACCGCCGGATCGCATCGCGATGACACCGGCAGAACCGGCCGACGCGGCTCGACTCCTGGTCGCTTGCGGCACGGGCTCGGGAAGCGATGTCGAACATCGTATATTTCGGGATTTCGCCAACGTGCTCCATCCGAGCGATGTTTTGGTCATTAATGAAACGCGCGTCGTGCGAGCGCGCTTACGCGGAACCCGCGAGCCCGGAGGCGGCGCGGCCGAGATCCTCCTGCTTCGGCCGGCGCGCGGTGGCGTCTTCGACGTACGCGAACGCGATTGGCACGCGCTCGTTCGGCCGGGGCGTCGCCTGCCTTCCGGGGCGCGCGTCCACGTCGGCGACGCGGTGCTCGAGATCGTCGCCGCGCGCCCGGATGGTTCGCGAGTCGTGCGTTTCGCGGCGAACGCCGACATCGGTGCGTTGATGGAGCGTTACGGCGAAGTGCCGCTGCCGCCGTACGTCGGCGCCGGCGACGAAGCGCGGGCGGCGCGGTATCAAACGATCTTCGCGCGCGTACCCGGCAGCGTCGCCGCGCCGACCGCGTCGCTGCATTTCACGCCGCGCGTCCTCGCGGCGATTACCGCGCGCGGCGTGACCGTCGCACCGCTCGTACTCGACGTCGGCATCGGGACGTTCAAACCGATGGACGGCACGTCGATCGACGAGCACGTCATGCATCCCGAACGCTATGAGATTTCTCAAGCGACGGCGCAGGCGGTCAATGTCGCCAAACGCGAGGGACGCCGCGTCGTCGTCGCCGGGACGACGGCCCTGCGCGCGCTAGAAGCTTCCGCGCAGCGCGATGGCATCGTGTACGGCGGTGCCGCCGAGACCGCGCTCTTCATCACGCCGGACTTCGCGTTTCGGATCGCCGACGCGTTACTTACGAATTTCCATCTGCCGCTTTCGACGCTGCTCGTGCTCGTCACCGCGTTCGGCGGCTACGAGCGCGTGATGGCCGCCTATCGTTGCGCGATAGCCGCGGATTACCGCTTCTTTTCGTTCGGCGACGCGATGTTCGTCGCGCGTTGGGACCGGGCGGACTTCATTCGATCGTGAGTTCGAAGCGCACGGCGGCGCCCGGCTGCACGTGCTTATGCACGAGGGGGCGTGCGACGACCGTGAAATGTCCGGGCACGGAATCGGTTGCGAGCGTGGGGGTCAGTTCGGCGCGGCCGTCCTTGAGATCGACGTCGTAGGTGCGCGTATCGACGCGACGCACTTCCTCCGGTTGATCGGAAACCGCGAAGCGGCACGGTTTCTGTTCGCACGTGAACCGCACGGTGCCCGATCTCGTGCCGGCGAGGCGTACGACCAGCGGTTGGGCGTAGAGCGTTTCGTACCCCGGCCCCGTCGATACGGCGAACCCGCGAGCGGTCTGCCGGAGCGCGGAACCGGCGATGACGCGAACCTGAGCTGCGGGCGCCGGATGCTGCATGGGCCCTCGATTCGTAGCGCCGTGCGGGCGCCCTATCGAACGTGGGCCGCTGCATAGTACCACCCGCCGGCAGCGCCTGCGATCTCGAAGAGCAGGACGTGGAGTGGAATGAAGGCCTTGCAGAAGCGGCAACGTCCGCCAAGGATCAACCATGCTACGATCGGGACGTTGTCCCACGGCCGCAGTCTCGTCGTGCAGACCGCGCAGTGCGACGGCGGCGACACGATCGATTCGCCCCGCCGCAGCCGGTCGAATACGAGCGCGACGAACGAGCCGAGTGCCGCGCCCAACGCCGCGCAAAAGAACACTGCGACTTCCACGTCTTGAGATCGGGTCTAGGTGTGCGCGGGCATTGCGTCCAGCGTGGGATAGTCGGTGTAGCCGCGGACGTCGCCACCGTAGAACGCATCGGCGATGGGTTCGTTGAGCGGTGCGTTTTGGCGGAGACGCTCGACGAGATCGGGGTTCGCGATATACAGCCGGCCGAAGGCGACTGCATCGACGCGGCCCGAGGCGACGGCTTCGATCGCGAGCGCGCGGTCGTACCCATTGTTGGCAACGTACGGTCCGGCAAAGCGTCGCCGCACGTCGGCGTAGTCGAAGTTCCCGAAGTCACGCGGCCCGCCGGTCGAGCCTTCGATCACGTGGAGGAAGGCGATGCCGAGTTCGCTCAACCGCTCGGCGTACGCGCCGAACGTCTGCGCCGGGTCGGAATCCCAGACGTCGCCGAACGGCGTGACGGGGCTGATGCGCACGCCGACCCGGTCTGCGCCGATTTCCTCGATAACGCCTGCGATGGCGGCGAGGGGAAAGCGCATCCGGTTCTCGATCGTACCGCCGTAATCGTCGGTCCGTTTATTGGAACTATCGCGCAGGAATTCATCGAGCAGATACCCGTTGGCCGAGTGCACCTCGACGCCGTCGAAGCCGGCCGCGAGCGCGTTACGCGCGCCACGCTTGTACTCGTCGACGATCCCGGGCAATTCGCTCGGTTCGAGAGCCCGCGGCGTGACGCAGTCGACGAAGCCTTCATTATTATAGACTTTCGAGGCGAACGAGAGCGCGGACGGTCCGACGGGCAAGCCACCGTCCGGCTGGAGCGTCGGATGCGAGAGATGCGACCGACATGCCACAGTTGCAAGACGATTTTGCCGCCCTCGGTATGGACGGCGTCCGTGACTCGTCTCCAGCCCGCGATCTGCGCGTCGGTGTAGATCCCCGGCGTAAAGGCGTAACCTTTGCCCTGTTGCGAAATTTGAGTGGCCTCCGCGATGATCAGTCCCGCCGAGGCGCGCTGGGCGTAATACTCGACGTTCATATCGATCGGCGCGTCGTCCGCGGCGCTCGCGCGGCTGCGCGTCAACGGCGCCATAAACACGCGATTCGCGAGCGCAAGGGCGCCCATCTTGATCGGCTCGAAGAGCTTTTTTGAGGTGTCGTCGCTAGTGGAGGGCATAGCTGCCTATTGAAGCCGACGCGGCCGCCGCCGTCAAAGACCTTTGGGGCAGTAGCGGTTCGATGTAAGCTACGGGTCATTTGACATCTCTTGCGGTGCTTGGTATTCTTGCCGGGTTGTGGTCCTCGCCGCGAACGCATTTTTGTGCGTCGCGGCGGAAGACCTGAGATGAACGCCAGGCTACGTGGAGTTAAGATGAAAAACATCATCGGCCGGAAGGTCGGGATGACGAGCATATTCACCGCCGATGGACGGTACGTTCCGGTGACCGTCATCGAGGCGACGCCGAATACCGTACTGCAGGTCAAGACGGCGGCGAGCGACGGCTACGAGTCCGTCGCGCTCGCCTTCGCGGACGCGAAGAAAAACGGCCTCACGAAGCCCGAGGCCGGCCGCTTCAGGAAGCTCGACCTCTCGCCCAAGAAGCACGTCCGCGAATTCCGTCGTTCGATCGACGGCGCCCCCGAAGTCGGCGGCTCGGTTGCCGTGGATGTCTTCGCGGAGGGCGACCGCGTCGATGTGGTCGGCATCTCCAAGGGGCATGGTTTCGCCGGCGGCATCAAACGCCACAACTTCCACGGCGGCAGCCGCACCCACGGGCAGATGATCCACCGTCAGCCCGGTTCCAACGGCGATACCAACTCGGGTCACACGCATCGCGGTTCGCGTCGCCCGGGTCACTACGGCGTCGATCGGACGACCCATCAGAATCTCGAAATCGTCCGCGCCGATCTCGAGCGCAATCTCTTACTCGTTCGCGGCCCGGTGCCGGGACCTAAAAACGCGCTGGTAATCGTTTCGGCCGCCGTCCGGCCGCCGAAGGCGAAGCAGGCCGCGCCGGCTCCGAAGGCAGCGAAGGGCAAGTAATGGCAAAAGTTATCGATTCCAAAGGCGCGACGGTGCGCGACCACGCGACGCCGGAAGCGTTCGCGAAGAAGCCAATCGGTCAATCCAACGTGATGTTTCGCGCGGTCTTCCGCGAGCTGAGTAATCCACGTGCCGGCACGGCCTCGACGAAGCGTCGCGACGAAGTGCGTGGCGGCGGCCGCAAGCCGTGGAAGCAAAAGGGCACCGGGCGTGCGCGTCAAGGCTCGACCCGTTCGCCGCAATGGCGCCACGGCGGCGTCGTCTTCGGACCGAAGCCTCGAAATTATATCGTCAGCCTCAATAAGAAAGAGCGCAAGGCCGCGATGCGCGCCGCGCTTTCCGACCGGTTCGCAAACGACTGCGTGACGATACTCGCGACCGACGGTTTCGATCTGACCAAAACGCGCGATCTCGCGACGCTGCTGTTCGGCTCGCCGAAGGCCGCCAAGTCCGGGGCGCGCACGCTGGTCGTCTTCGCGCAGACCGAAGCCGAGGGCGTCGGTGCGACGATCGTGCGCATCGGCAACAACCTCGAGAAAGTCGCCGTGACGCACACGGGAGCACTCGATATCAAAGACGTGCTCGGCTTCGCGCGGCTCGTTCTCACGACCGCCGCGCTCGAACAGCTCGAGAGCTCGTTCCCCGTCGTGCAGAAGAAAGTGCGGGCGGCATAATGGACGCACGCGATATCGTGATCGCACCGATGATCACCGAGAAATCGATGACGGGGACCGTCGTCAGTCAGTACACCTTCGAAGTGAACCCGCGAGCGACAAAGACGCAGATCAAGCACGCGATTCAGGAAATCTTCAAGGTTAACGTCACGAAGATCAATACGACGAACGTACTCGGCAAGATGAAAAACTTTGCGCGCAAAGGCGTGCGCACCGCCGGCAAACAGTCGGACTGGAAGAAAGCCATCGTCACCCTCAAGCCCGGCCAGAAGATCGAACTGGGCGGCGTGAATCCGTTCGAGCAGTAGGATAGTATGGCAGTAAAACGTTATCGCCCGACGTCGGCCGGTCAGCGCTTCATCACGACGATCGATACGAAAGACCTCACGAAGAAGAAGCCCGAGAAGTCGCTCGTCGAGGTCAAGAAGAAGCACAGCGGCCGCAATAACAACGGCCACATCACCGTGCGCCACAAGGGCGGCGGCACGCGGCGCCAGTATCGCATCATCGATTTCAAGCGGCAGAAGGACTCCATCCCCGCGAAGGTCGCGGCGATCGAGTACGATCCCAACCGCTCCGCGCGCATCGCGCTGCTCAATTACAAGGATGGCGAGAAACGTTATATACTAGCGCCCGTCGGCCTCGAAATCGGGCAGGTGCTCTATTCGGGCGATGCCGCCGACATCAAGACCGGCAACTGCCTGCCGATCAAAAATATTCCGCTGGGTACCGTCATCCATAACATCGAATTGCGCCCGGGCGAAGGCGGAAAGCTCGTGCGTAGTGCCGGCTCGTCCGCGCAGCTGATGGCGAAGGAGGGCGAGTACGCTCAAGTCCGCATGCCCTCCGGCGAAGTGCGCAAGATTTTGATGGTCTGCCGCGCGACGATCGGCCAACTCGGTAATCTCGATCACGAAAACGTCGTCATCGGTAAGGCCGGCCGCATTCGCCACATGGGCAAACGGCCGTCGGTTCGCGGTATCGCGATGAACCCGGTCGATCACCCGCACGGCGGCGGTGAAGCGCGGTCCACCTCGGGCCGTCCGCCGACGACGCCGTGGGGCCAGATGACGATGGGCAAAAAGACGCGCCGCAATAAGCGCACCACGAAGATGATCGTCCGCAAGCGGAGTGCCAAGTAATGGGTCGTTCACTTAAAAAGGGTCCGTTCGTCGCAGATCATCTGCTCGCCAAAGTCGAGAAGATGAACAGCACGCGCGAGAAGCGCGTCATCAAAACGTGGTCGCGCTCGAGTACGATCGTGCCGCAGATGGTCGGTCACACGATCTCCGTGCACAACGGCAAGACCCACGTGCCCGTGTTCGTCACGGAAAATATGGTCGGGCACAAACTCGGTGAGTTCTCGCCGACGCGTCTGTTCAAGGGCCACTCTGGCCAAGAGAAATCGGCGGTGAAATGATCATGGCCGATACGCAGACCGTCACGCGCTCCGAAGCCCTGGCGCATTTGAAGTTTGCTCGCATCGGGCCGCGCAAGTTGCGCCGCGTCGCCGATGCGATCCGCGGTCTCACCGTGCGCGAGGCGCTCGTGCTCCTGCAGTTTTCCGGCGTGTTCGCATCCGAGCCGCTCGAGAAACTGCTTAAGAGCGCCGTCGCGAACGCTGAGAACAATCACAATATGGAGACCGAGGGTCTCTTCGTTACGAAGATTACGGTCGACGGCGGCCCCGGCGGATTCTATACGCGTCGCTTGGATCCGCGCGCGCAAGGCCGGGCCGCCTTCAAACGCAAGCGTATGTCGCACGTAACGATCGCGGTGGGCCACACGCCGCCCAAATCGCAGCCTAAAAAGAAGTCCGGCGCCTCGATCGAGCTCTCGACCGTCGAGACGCGTCGTCGCGGCGTCGCGAACGCGCCGCAGCCCAAGCGTACGCGCAAGCCCAAAGCTGACGGAGCGTCGGAGTAACGTATGGGACAAAAAATACACCCAGTCGGCCTGCGGCTCGGCATCACGCGCACGTGGGAGAGCCGCTGGTTCGAGAAAAAGAATTACAAAGCGTGGCTGCACGAGGATCAAGCGATCCGGAAGTATTTCGGCCGCCTGACCCGCGCCGCCGCGATTTCCAAAGTCGAGATCGAGCGCCGGGCGAATCAAGCGCGCGTCATCGTGCATACCGCCAAGCCCGGTATCATCATCGGCAAACGCGGCGTCGGCATCGAAGACATCCGGAAGAATCTCGAGCGCGTCACGCAAAAAAACGTCCAAGTCAACGTCGTCGAGATAAAGCATCCCGAACTCGATGCGCGGCTTGTCGGCCAAAACATCGTCGATCAGCTCGAGAAGCGGATCGCGTTCCGTCGCGCCATGAAGCAGGCCATCATGCGAACCATGAAGGCCGGCGCAAAGGGCGTGAAAGTTATGGTTTCGGGTCGTCTGGGCGGCGCCGAAATCGCGCGCAGCGAGCAGAATCACGATGGTAAGGTGCCGTTGCATACGCTGCGTGCCGACATCGATTACGCGCACGTGGAAGCGTTCACGACCTACGGGCGTATCGGCTGCAAAGTGTGGATCTATCGCGGCGAAGTCATGCCCGACCAGCCGCGCGAAACCAAACCCGAGCGGCCGCTCGGCGAACGCGCAACGTTCCGCGACCGCCGAAACGATCGTCGTGGCGGGCGTGGTCGTGGCGGAACCGGTACCGCGACCGATGCTCCCCGGACGCCGGAAGACGGTGAGTTGGTCCTGCCGACCGTCGGCCAAATCGAGCACGACCATGCATCGCTCGCCTCCGCGATGGAAGGCGCCCACGGCACGCCGGTCGGCGCTCCGCACGGCGGCTCCGCAATTCACAACCCCGGTGCGGAGCTCGCATCGGGTTTGCAAGACACCTCCTCACCGACCCCCGAATCGCAGCATACGACCGATGCGGCCGAGCGCCCCGGCGCCGGCTCGACCGCGCCGACCGCGAGTCACCCCGAACCCGCTCCCGGCGGCGGCACCCACGACCGGCCCGAGCTCGATACGACCTCCGAGGTGACGGAATAACATGCTGACTCCCAAGCGCGTCAAGTGGCGCAAACAGCATCGCGGGCGCATGACCGGCAAGGCGCTGACGGGCAACATGCTGACCTTCGGCGAGTTCGGGCTGCAGGCGCTGGAGCCCGTGTGGATGACCAGCCGTCAAATCGAAGCGGCCCGTATCGCCATGACGCGCCACATCAAGCGCGGCGGTAAAGTGTGGATCAAAGTGTTTCCCGATAAGTCCGTTACGAAGAAGCCGGCCGAAGTCCGCATGGGCTCCGGTAAAGGCAATCCCGAATTTTGGGTCGCCGTGGTTCGTCCGGGCCGAGTACTTTTCGAAATCGCGGGCGTTACGGAAGAAGTGGCGCGCGAAGCGCTTCGCCTCGCATCGGCCAAGCTCCCGATCGCAACGAAGTTCGTCACGCGCGTGAGCGAAGTGGAGGCGGTTTCGTGAAACACGACGAGCTAGCGAAGCTCCGCGACTTCACGGTCGTCGAACTGACGCAAAAAGCCAAAGAGACGAAGGAACAGCTCTTCAACTTGCGCTTTCAGCTGCGCACGGGACACCTCTCGGACTTCAGCCGCGTGAAAGCCGTCAAGCGCGAGTACGCGCAAATTCAAACCGTCATCAGCGAGAAACGTCTCGCGGAAGCGAAGCAGCATGGAGCAGCCTAACGTGGATACGCCCGCCATCTCGACGCCGAGCGCCGAGAGCGACGCGCGTACGACGCGTCGCCGCATCAAGCTCGGTCGCGTCGCGAGCGACAAAATGGATAAGACCATCGTCGTCGTGACGGAGACGCGCGTTCCGCACCCAACCTATAAGAAGATCGTTCGCAAGTCGGTGCGCTTCAAGGCGCACGATCCGAACAACGAGGCCAAGGCGGGCGACACCGTGCGCATCATGGAGACGCGCCCGATTTCTAAAGACAAGCGTTGGCGGCTCCTCGACGTCGTCGAGCGCGCGAAGTAGGCGATAGCGATGATCCAACAAGAGACGCGACTTAAGGTCGCGGATAACAGCGGTGCGCGGGAACTCCTCTGCATTCACGTGCAGGGCGGCTCGCGTCATCCGTATGCCTACGTCGGCGACATCATCGTCGGTACCGTTAAGAGCGCGATTCCCGGAGCCGCGGTCAAGAAAGGCCAGGTCGTGAAAGCGGTCGTCGTTCGTTGCTCGCAGCCGATGACGCGTCCCGACGGGTCGATCATCAAATTCGACGAGAACGCGTGCGTCATCATCAAAGGCGAGAAAGACAACCTCGATCCGCGCGGTACGCGCGTCTTCGGGCCGGTCTGTCGCGAACTGCGCGACCGCGGCTTCCTGAAGATAGCCTCGCTCGCGCCGGAGGTGCTCTAGCATGCCGGAAGCTGTGAAGAAACCGAAGATCGTCAAGGGCGATACCGTCGTGCTCCGGCGCGGACGCGATAAAGGCAAGCGCGGTACGGTTAAGGCCGTGTTCCCCAAAGACGGCGTCGCCACGGTCGAAGGTCTCAACGTCGTTAAGCGTCACTCGAAGCAAGGCACCGGCGGCGCGAAGTCGGCGGGCATTTTCGAAAAAGAAGCGCCGATTCCACTCTCCGCGCTGCAAGTGATCGATCCTAAAACCAATCTCCCGACCCGCGTCCGCCGCGTCCGCAAGGATAACGGCGATGTGGTGCGCGTGTCGGTCCGTTCGGGCGAGGATCTCCTCGTGCCGGCGAAGGGGCGCTAACTCATGGCGATAACGCGACTACGTGAAAAATACGATAGCGACGTTCGCAAGAAGATGATCGATAAATTCGGCTATTCGAACGTGCACATGGTGCCGAAGCTGGAAAAAGTCGTCATCAATATGTCTGTCGGCGACGCGATCCAATCCTCGAAAGTTCTCGACGTCGCCGTCAAAGAACTCGAGACGATCAGCGGTCAGAAAGCGGTCATCACGAAGGCCAAGAAATCGATCGCGGCATTCAAGTTGCGCGAAGGTATGTCCATCGGCTGTAAGGTGACCTTGCGCGGGGAGCGGATGTACACGTTCCTCGATAAGCTTTTCAATATCGTGCTCCCGCGTATCCGCGACTTCCGCGGGCTCAACCGCAAGTCGTTCGACGGCCGCGGCAACTACAATCTCGGGCTCAAAGAGCAGATCGTGTTCCCAGAGATCAATTTCGATCGAGTCGACAAAATGCGCGGCATGGATATCGTGATCGTCACGACGGCGAAGAACGACGAAGAGGCGACGGAGTTTCTGGTGCAGATGGGTCTCCCGCTGCAAGCAGAGCGCACCGACGCAAACGCCGCACCTTCGCTGCAACTCCTTGTCGGAGGATCCAAGTAATGGCAAAAACTTCGAGCATCGAACGCGCGAAACGCGTGCCGAAATTCGCCGTGCGGCAGCACAACCGCTGCCTCACGTGCGGACGTCCGCGCGGATATTATCGTAAATTCGGCATGTGCCGCATCTGTTTCCGGGAGAACGCTCATCGCGGTTTCATTCCCGGCATCACGAAAGCGAGCTGGTAAGCCGTGGGCGTCATCACCGATCCGATCGCCGACATGCTCACTCGGATTCGCAACGCGAATACCGCGAACCATCCGCTGGTCGATATCCCCGCCTCGAAGATGAAGATTGCGGTCGCCGCGATCCTCGCGGAAGAAGGCTTTATTCGCAACTTCGAGCGCGTCGAAGAGGGGCCGCAAGGCACCTTACGCGTCACGCTCAAGTACGGCCCCGAAAAGGAAAAAGTCATCACCGGACTGCGGCGCATCAGCCGCCCGGGTCTGCGCGTCTATATCGGGCGCGGCGAGATCCCGAAGGTTCTCGGTGGTCTCGGGCTCGTTATCATGTCGACGAGCAAGGGGATCATGTCGGGCAAACGCGCTAAGCGCGAAGGATGCGGCGGAGAAGTCCTCGCGTACGTGTGGTAATCGGATATGTCTAGAATCGGTAAGCTTCCCGTTGCGATCCCGGAGAAAGTGACCGTCGAAGTCGGCGATCACAAGGTCCACGTCAAGGGTCCCAAAGGCGAACTCGAGCAGCATTTCTTACCCGTCGTCACCGTGAAGGTCGACGAAGGCAACGTCGTCGTCGAGCGTCTCGGCGATTCGAAGCCGCATCGTTCGGCACACGGTTTAACGCGGACCCTCGTTTCGAACATGGTCGAAGGCGTCTCCAAGGGCTTCCGTAAGACCCTCGAGATCAACGGCGTAGGGTATCGTGCCGCCAAAGCCGGCGAAAATCTCAATTTGACGCTCGGCTATTCGCATCCGGTTTCGTATCCGGCCCCAGCCGGTATCTCGTTTGCGGTCGAGGGCACGAACAAAGTGCACGTCGACGGCATCGATAAGCAGCGCGTCGGTCAAGTCGCCGCGGAAATCCGCGACCTGCGTCCGCCCGAACCCTACAAGGGCAAAGGCATCCGCTATTCCGGTGAAGTCGTGCGCAAGAAGCTCGGCAAAGCTGGTAAGGCCGGCAAGAAATAATGGCTGACCCGAAGGGACGCATCTAAATGCCCGCTACGAGTAAGAACGTCAAGCGCGTCAAGCGGCACTCGCGTTTGCGCAAGAAGGTCATCGGCACGGCCGAGCGTCCGCGCCTGCAGATTCATCGCACGCTGCACCACATCTATGCCGCCGTCATCGACGACGCGCGCGGGCACACCCTCGTCTCGACCTCGACGCGCGAGAAAGGCCTCGTCGGCGACGACGCGTCCTCGACGAACGTCGACGCGGCACGCCTCATCGGCACGGCGATCGGAAGAAAAGCCAAAGACGCGGGCATCAACGCCGTCGTGTTCGACACCTCAGGTCTGAAGTATCACGGTCGCGTCGCGGCGCTCGCGAATGCGGCGCGCGAAGCCGGGTTGGAGTTTTAAGTGAATTATCGTGGTGGTCGCGATCGCGACAATTCGGGCATCGAGGAGACCGTCGTGCGCGTCAACCGCGTCGCGAAAGTCGTCAAGGGCGGTAAGCGCTTCAGCTTCTCCGCGCTCGTGGTCGTCGGCGACCGTAAAGGCAAAGTCGGCTTCGCGATCGGCAAAGCGGGCGAAGTCCCCGAGGCGATCCGCAAGGGCGTCGAGCAGGCGAAGAAGGCCATGATCACCGTGCCGATGGTCGAACGGACGATTCCGCACGAAGTGACGATCCAAGTCGGCGCGGGCCGCGTGTTCATGAAGCCGGCCGCACCCGGGACCGGCGTTATCGCCGGCGGGCCGATGCGCGCCGTCCTCGAGCTCGCGGGCATCCACGACATCCTGACGAAATCGCTCGGCAGCTCGAACCCGATCAACGTCGTCCTGACGACGTACGAAGCGCTGCGCTCGCTACGCACCGCCGAGAGCATCGCGAAATTGCGCGACAAGACCGTCGCCGAACTGTATCGCTAGAGGTTCCCATGGCAGAATCCACATCGAAGAAATCCGCGCCGTCCGTCGCGCGCGGCAACGGTCTCGAGACCGTCGCCTCCGGTACGTCACTCGCTGCGCTGCGCGAGAACAAAGGCGCGCGTCCGAAGCGCACGCGCGTCGGTCGCGGCCACGGCTCGGGCATGGTCAAGACCGGCGGCGAGGGCGGCAAAGGGCAAACGGTCCGTTCCGGCGGCGGTAAAGGTCCGGCCTTCGAAGGCGGTCAGACGCCGTGGGCCCGCCGGTTGCCGCATAAACGCGGTTACTCGCAAAAAGCGCGCGATATCGGCCATTTTCGGACGACGCTCGCCGTCGTGAATATTTCGGCTTTGGCCGCGTGGGATGCGGCAATCGAAGTCTCCCCAGAATCGCTCATGGCGAACAAACTGGTGACGAAAGCCCCCGACGGTATCAAAATTCTCGGTGGCAACAAGGAGGCGAAGACCTTGCCACAGGGCCTCAAATTCCGCGACGTCGTTTTTTCTGCCACGGCGCGCGAGGCGCTAACCGCTGCAGGCGCCGACTTCGGCCCCATCGTCGACAAAGTTTCGATGTCCGGCAAAAAGCTTCAGGCGAAACACTAGCCCTTGCTCGAGAACCTGCGCGTCGCACTCCTGGTCCCGGATATTCGCAAGCGCGTCCTCTTTTTGCTGGGCGCGTTCGCACTCTTCGTGTTTATGATCCACGTGCAGTTGCCCGGCGTCGACGAACGGCGTTGGCAAGATCTGCTCAAGGGCGGCACGTTTTATAACTTCCTCGGCTTCTTGTCGGGTGGAGCGCTCCAAAAGCTCTCGGTTATCGCGATGGGTATCACGCCCTACATCAACGCGTCGATCATCATGCAACTGATGACGGTCGTCTTGCCGAAGCTCGAAGAACTCGCGAAGAAAGGCGGCGAAGAAGGCCGCAAGACGATTAGTCAATACACGCGCTGGCTTACGATCGTGCTCGCTGTCGTGCAGGCGACGACGATGTCGATCAACATGAGTCGCGCCGGCGTTTTTTACGATAATTCGGCATGGTTCGTCGCCTACGCGGTGATCGCGTTCGTTGCCGGTACGCTGTTCCTCATGTGGCTCGGCGAGCAAATGACGGATAAGGGCATCGGCAACGGTGTCTCGCTGATCATCTTCATCGGCATCGTGTTGCGCTACCCGACGTACGTGGCACAGACCATCCAGGCGGGCCAGAAAGAGGGCCTCAACGTCCTCGGCCTCGTCTTGTTCCTGGCGATCTCGCTCTTCACGATCGTCTCGATCATCTTCATGTATCAGGGCCAGCGGCGCATCCCGGTGCAGCAAGCGCGCCGGGTCGTTGGGCGCAAGATGTTCGCGGGCCGGTCCAGTTACATTCCGCTGCGCCTCAACAACTCGGGCGTCATCTCGATCATCTTCGCGATCTCGATCTTGCTCTTACCACAACAGGCGCTCTCTTGGTTCCAGCATTCGCAGATCGCGCCGACGTATCTCAACCTCGGGCCGCTCGGCATTCCCTCGAACACCACCGCATTTTCACTCGCATTGCAGACCTATTTTAGTCCCAACAGCCTCCTCTACAATCTCGCGTATTTCTTGCTGGTCGTCGTGTTCACGTTCTTCTATAGTTCGATCGTCGTGAACGTGAAAGACATCGCGGATAACCTCAAAAAGAGCGGCTCGTTCATCCCGGGGATCCGTCCCGGCGCTCCGACGGAAGACTATATACGGCGCATCTTACTGCGCATCACGACCGTCGCAGCGATCTACCTCGGGCTGCTTGCGATCCTGCCTTCCACCCTGCAGCACGGGCTTGGCGTCACGACGTTCTATCTCGGTTCCACCTCGCTGCTGATCGTCGTCGGCGTGGCGCTCGACACGATGACGCAAATCGAAGCACGGCTTGCAATGCGCGACTATAAGGGATTCATCAAGCGATGAATCGCGCGCCGGGCACATGGTGACGTCGTCGCGTGCGGTGCGCGTCGTTTTCTTGGGCCCCCCGGGTGCCGGCAAAGGCACGCAGGCCAAGATGCTCGAGGAGCGCTATGGTTTCCGCCAAATTTCTACCGGCGACATGCTCCGCGCCAACGTTGCTCGCGGGACGGCGCTGGGCCTGGAGGCCAAGTCCTTCATGGACGCCGGAGGTCTCGTGCCCGACGACGTGATCGTCGGCATGATGGAAGGCGAGCTCGGGTCGGCTGCGGGCTCGACGGGGTCCTCGTTCATCCTCGACGGCTTTCCGCGTACCGTCGGTCAGGCGGTCTCCCTCGACGAAATGCTGCAGCGCATGGGCCTTCCGCTCACGGCCGTGCTCCTCTTCGACGCGGATCGCGACACGCTCGTCGCCCGCCTGACGGGACGTTGGACGAATCCGCGCAGCGGGCGCACCTATCACGCCGTCTTCAACCCGCCGAAAACGGCCGGCATCGACGATGACGACGGCGAGCCGCTGGCCCAGCGCCACGACGACACGCGCGACGTCGTTCTCGACCGGCTCGCGACCTACGACGAAAAAACGAAGCCGCTCATCGACTACTACGCCGGGACCGGTTTGCTCGAGCGAATCGATGGGCTCGGCGCGATCGATGAAGTCACGGGCGCCGTCTTCGGGGCGCTCGCTTTGCCCGATGGCACGGAGCCGGCATGATCACGATGAAGTCCGCGCGCGAAATCGAGATCATGCGCCGCAGCGGGAAGATCACATCGGCCGTACTCGCCATGCTCCTCAAAACGGCGAAGCCGGGGATGACGCTGCGCGAAGTCGATCGCCTCGCCGAGAAGGGCATTCGCGAGCGCGGGGGGATTCCGACGTTCAAAGGATATCACGGCTATCCGGCTTCGATTTGCGCGTCGGTCAACGAGGTCGTCGTGCACGGTATTCCGGGCAACCAAGTCCTCAAAGACGGCGACATTCTTTCCATCGATATCGGCACGACGTTCGAGGGCTACGTGTCCGATACGGCCGCCACGGTCGCCCTTGGCAACGTCTCTGTGGAAGCGAAGCGATTGCTGCGCGTAACGCAGGAAGCGCTCATGCTCGGCGTCGCCGCCATGCAGCAGGGGAACCGCCTCTCCGATATCGGCCACGCCGTCCAAGCTCACGCCGAAGCCCACGGCTACGGCGTCGTTCGCGCGCTCGTCGGTCACGGCGTCGGTACGAAGATGCACGAGGAACCGCAGGTCCCCAATTGGGGCGAAGCGGGGAAGGGCATCGTGCTGCGCCCCGGGCTCGTGCTCGCCATCGAACCGATGATTACCGAAGGCACCTACGACGTCGAAACCCTCAAGGACGGGTGGACGGTCGTGACTGCGGATGGTAAGCTAGCGGCTCACTTCGAGCATACCATCGCGTTGACCGACGGCGGTCCGCGCATTTTGACGCTCCGCGAGAACGATTTCATGGAACTCGACGTCGCTCGCTACCGCCCCGACGCCGAACTCGCCGCGTAGTTCGCATCGCACCGTACAGGAACGTATCATGAAAGTCAGACCGTCCGTCAAGCGCATTTGTGAAAAATGCATCGTCATCCGTCGCGAGGGGAAAGTCCGCGTCATCTGTGAGGCTAACCCGAAGCACAAGCAGGTACAGGGTTAATGGCACGTATTTCCGGCATCGATCTTCCGCGTGAGAAACGCATCGAGATCGCGCTCACGTACATCTACGGCATCGGGCTTCCGACGTCGCAGAAGCTGCTCGTGCGTGCGGGCATCGATCCGAACACGCGCGTGAAGAATCTCACCGAAGACGACGAAAAGAAGCTGCGCGACGCGATCGATGGCCAGATCAAGGTCGAAGGCGATCTGCGCCGCGAGGTCGCGGGCCACATCAAGCGTCTTACGGATATCGGCTGTTATCGCGGTCTACGGCATCGCCGCGGCTTGCCCGTCCGCGGGCAGCGCACGAAGACCAACGCCCGCACGCGGAAGGGCCCCAAAAAGACGGTCGGCGCGAAGAAAAAGGCCACTAAGAAATAGGGAGGCGGCGTTTCATGCCGGCGCCCCGCTTCAGTCGGAAGGACGACGGCGATGCCGTCGTCCTTCCGACTGGGCTAACTCGGGAAACGCAATCTCCTTTTGTCATAGGGTATTCGTACCGACCTATGCTATTTATCCGTCGTATGGAAATCGTCTGCCGCTGTTGTCTACTCTGTTCCGACGCATGATGGCTTAGCGGCGACCTTCTGTATGTCACGTATCGCATTTGGCGATACGAAGGAGCCGCCGGCCGGGCGGCTTTTTTTATTCCTATTCCCTCCTGGAGCACGTGTATCGTGGCGGACCAATCAAAAGTCGAGCATATCAAAAAAACGAGTCGCGGCCTGCGCGGCACCATCGCCGAGGAGCTCGCACAGCCGACGCCACGCTTCGGCGACGATGACGCGCAATTGCTGAAGTTTCACGGCATCTACCAGCAAGAAGATCGCGACGCGCGTAAGTCGCAACGCCGCCCCGACGGCGAGCGGCCCGAGAAGGCGTACTCGTTCATGCTGCGCACGAAGAGTCCCGGCGGGTACGTTCCGGGCCCGCTGTTCCTCGCGCTCGCCGATCTTTCGGAAACGCACGGCAACGGAACGATGCGCGTAACGACGCGGCAGGGCTTCCAGCTTCACGGCGTACACAAGACCGATCTCAAAGAAGTGATCGCCACGATCAACGAGACGCTCGGCTCGACGCTCGGAGCCTGCGGCGATATCAACCGCAACGTCATGGCGCCCGCGGCGCCGTTCGCGACGAAGGCGTACGCGATCGCGCGCGAGAGCTCGCATACGATCGCCGAACTGCTCACCCCGCGCACTGCCGGCTATTACGAGATTTGGCAGGACGGCGAGCTGAGGCACTCGAGCGAGACGGAAGCCGATCCGCTTTACAAAGACGCATATCTGCCGCGGAAATTTAAGATCGCGACGGCGGTCGCGGGCGATAATTCGGTCGATATTTACACCAACGACATCGGCGTCGTGCCGATACTGAGCGAGGTCGACGTCTTACTCGGCTACGATCTCTACGTCGGCGGCGGACTCGGCATGACGCACCGCAAGCCCAATACGTTTCCGCGGCTCGCCGATGAATTCGCGTTCGTGGAACCTGCGGATCTGCTTACGGTCGTGCGCGCCATCGTCGAAGTGCAGCGCGATTACGGCGATCGCACGAATCGCAAACACGCGCGCCTGAAGTACACGATTGCCGACCGTGGCCTGACCTGGTTCCGCGCCGAAGTCGAACGCTACGCCGGCAAGACGCTCGCGCCGTTCCGGCCGCTGCCTGCATGGGCGCTACGCGACTATCTCGGATGGCACGAACAGGGCGATGGCCGTCTCTTTATCGGGCTCAACGTCGAGAACGGGCGGATCAAGGACGATGCGACGTTGCAGATCAAAGCTGCGTTGTACGACATCGTCTCGCGCTACGATCTCGACATCGTGCTTACGCCGCAGCAGAACGTTCTGATCGTCGACGTCCCGCGCGAGGCGCGTACGGCGATCGAGGCGATTCTGAGCGCGCGCGGCGTGCGGCCGATCGAGACGATCAGTCTGCTCGAGCGTCATGCGATGGCGTGCCCTGCGTTGCCGACGTGCGGCCTCGCTCTCGCCGAAGCCGAGCGCGCGCTACCGGCGCTCGTCGATACGCTCGAACTCCGGCTTGCGGAGCTCGGCCTTGCGAACGAGCCGATTGCGATTCGCATGACCGGCTGCCCCAATGGCTGCGCGCGTCCGTACATGTCGGAGATCGGACTCGTCGGCGTGAGCGCCGATCGCTACAACGTTCACTTGGGCGGCAATATCGAATCGACGCGCCTCAATCGCGTGTACCGGGAACTCGTGCCCGGTAGCGAGCTCGCAAGCGTCCTCGACGAGCTTTTCGTCGGCTTCAAACGCGAACGGGAGCCGGGTGAAAGTTTCGGATCGTTCTGCGAGCGTACGGTTCTCGCGGGTACCGCGGTCGCGTGACCGCTCTATAGGGCGCGTTCGAGCGCCGCTACCTCGCCATCGATCCAATCTTGCGTCCGCGCGTTTGCCGGCAGCGTCTCCGTGATCGGTACGACGGTGACACGCGCGGCGCGAGCGACATCGAGCAGGCGTGTCGTGCTCGGCTCGACCGTCTGTCGATTGTACACGAACGCGGCGACGCGGCGCCGCGCGAGCAGCGCTCGCATCGTATCGACGTCTTGTGGCGCGGGATCGTTGCCTTCTTCGATCGCATGCGAGAACGACGGCGGGGTCGCTATCGCGATGTTTGCGGCTCGTAAGACGTAGTCGAAGACGGGTTCCGTGATCGCGACGCGGGCCCGCGGATGATGCCGGCCCAGTGCCTCGAGTCGTTTCGAATACCGCGCGATCCAGCCGTCGATCGTATCGCGCCGTCGCGTGATCTCGCGACGCTCCCCGGCGCTACGCCGAATCAACTCTACTGAGAGTGCGTCGCAGAACGTTCGTAACGATGCGGGTTCGTACCAAACGTGCGGGTTATCGCCCGTACGATGTCCGCCGATCGTGCCGACGTCGATGACCGTGCGCACATCGCGAGGCGATGCGGCGATGAGTTTATCTGCGAAGGCATCGTAACCGAGTCCGTTCTCGATCGCGATGTCGGCGGCAGCGACGGCATCGGCATCGCGTGCCGTTGGTTCGTACGCGTGTGGATCGGCGCTCGGACTGTTCAAGACCGTTCGGACGTCGACGCGGGATCCGCCGAGCTGGTGCGCGAGGTCGCCATACACGCGCTCGATGGCGACGATTCGAATCGTATCCGGCGCGAGCGTCTGGGGGGGCGGGTTCCCCGCCGCACGGGAGCCGCAACCGTAGACGGCCAGGCACGACGTCAGCAGAGCGAGATAACGAGTCGGCTTCATCGCAGGCAGTGTTGGGCGACGAATCGCAATTTCCCGACCGCCGCTGCGATACCGAGGCTCGCCCGCATGGCGCAGGATCGTCTTCCTGTGGCTCCTGCGTGCGCCGTCTCGTGCCCAGCTCGCTGCAGCGGTTCGTCCACGGCCGGAGATCCGGCATAAGCGGCTCTGCGGCCAGCTTATGGCGCGGAGGCGTAGCGGCGCGCCGACGACACGTCGTCGAATATCCGAAAGTGGCTATCGAGATCCGCGAACTCAAATAGGCGCGAACTCAATCTTCCGTGCGGCGCAACGACGCAAACGCTGCTCTGCTGTTGCTGTTTCGAGACGTGCGCCGCAATCCGGATCAAGGCGTTGAGAAACGTCGTATCGAGATAACGCACGTCGGTCAAATCGAGAATTGTGACGGCGTTGGGACCGAATCGCTCGATCTGTCCCAGCTCTTTCTCGAGCCAACGCTTCCGCGATATATCGATCTCGCCGTGAAACGAAAGGACGTGCACGTTTGCCACGGTTCGAGCATAGAGTAAACGAAGCGCATCGTCTGTGCCGTTTTAACCTTATGACCGACCGCCAACTCAAATTCCGATTTAAAAAGGGCTCGCTTATCCGCTGTTGTGGGCGGCGTCACACCGCCGTTGTGGAAACTAACGCTCGCGTGCGCAGCATAACTCCTTGCGCCCGTAAGCTCGGCGGGATATGGTAGATAAAGATTCGGTAAAATTTAAACGGATTAACAGGAGGCCGCAATGCCGGCCACACGCAGGCGCCAATAAAAAGAGAAGAAATATGCCGGTTCCCGTACGGTCGGGGTCAACGACGCTCTCGGCGGAAGCCCTGCACTTAAACGCAATTCTGACCGGCCTGAAAGGGCCGGAAGTTGCTGCCGTCGTCGCCGGCGGCACGCTCGTGCACCTGCCGGTGAAATACGAAATCTATCGGCCCGAGGAGCCGATTCACGACATCTTTTTCCCCATCGACTGCGTTCTGTCGATCGTCACTCGGATGAAAGACGGCAGTCAGATCGAAGTAGGAACGATCGGCCGCGAAGGCGTCTCGGCCATTCCGCTGCTATTGGGCGCCACGACGAGTGCGAACGAGTCGTACTGTCAGGTTCCAGGTGCGGCACTCAAAATCGACGTGGCCCTTTTCGAGTCGCTGAAGGCCGATACCAATTTTCGCCAGTTACTGGACCGCTACGTCCAAGCGTATGTGAATATGCTCGGGCAGCTCGCCGCTTGCAATCGGCTCCATAGCGTGCACGAACGCTGCGCGCGCTGGTTGCTCATGACCGAAGACCGCGTCGATTCGACGGAGATCAAGTTGACGCACGAATACTTAGCGATGATGCTCGGCACGCAGCGCTCCGGGGTTACGATCGCCGCCGGGACGCTGCAGAATGCCGGGTTCATCCGGTACGGCCACGGTGTCATAACCATCGTCGACCGGTCGGGGCTCGAAGGGGCGTCTTGCGAGTGCTACGACGTAGCCCGGCAGCAATTCGGGGGCTTTTTGCGGTCCGTCAGGCGCCTCGAGCAGCCGTTCGAAGCGGCGGCGACCCGGCGGACAACGCGGACGCGCAGGCGGGCTTAGATCAGCGCGCGCGGGCGATCGTCGTCGGGAACGCCGTCGCTCGTGCGACTCGCGTCGCCTCAAGCGGCGATTCCGCCACGGAGATGCGCTGGGCAGCCGTGCCGAAATAGCCGATGTACACGCCGACCAGGCGACCCTGGCTATCGAACACGCCGCCCCCGGAGTCGCCCTCATGGCAAAGGTTGCACGCCAGTGCGTAACGGCCGCGGGCCGCGCCGTCCGGTAAGTCCGTGCCGACGCTGCCGACCGCACCCGGCTCGAACGCGGGTCCGTTGAAGCCGCTGCCCCAGACGTGAATGGCGTCCTGCGTACGCGGCGAAGCGATCGTGGCCGCGTGGAGCGTGGGCGCGAGCGCGACCGGAACGTCCGCCTCCACGATCGCTAGGTCCTGATCGGGCATGACGCTCAAAACGTGTGCCGGCACGCGGGTCCCATCGTCGAAGCGAATGCTGAGGGTGCCGAACGTCGCGACGTGCTTCGCCGTCAATACGCGAATCGTCGTGCCGTTGCGTGCGACGATCGTGCCGGAACCGATTCCGTCGGTCGTTGCGCCCGATGCGCGAATCGTGATCGCGCCGTCGGCAAACCGATCGGTGGCAGAAGCCGCCGTCGATCCGATTGCCGTAAGCGCCAGCGCCGCGAAGATCGTTCCAAATCGGGTTCCCAGAGCAAGCATGAGTGCGGCAGATCTCCCAACGGCGTGGTGCGAGCACGTCGCGTGCCCGATCGTTAGTAGAATCGGGCCGTATGTGAGCTTGCCGGAGCGATTTCCCGGGGGGTGTAAGCATCGACACAGCCGCGCTACGCCGCCATCGGGCAGAGCGTGACGCAGCGCAAAAAAAGCCCGGCATTGCTGCCGGACCTCTCCCTGGGGCGACGCGCCGAACTACATTTTCATGCCTTTTCCAATTTTTTGCGGCGTAATCTTGTCCACGTGGCGAGCGCCCCCGCCTTTCTGATCGTAGGTCACCCGCACGAATTCTCCCGCATGGACTTTGTAGATGGGGCTCGCTTTGCCAAAACGCGGAAGATAGACGAAACTCAGGATCTGCTCTTTTCCACCCTCCATGCCTTTGACTTTCACGTTGAGCGTCGAGACGTGGACGACGGTTCCGTCGAAGGTGCGATGATCGGTGCTCTGCGCGGCCATGCCCGCCATTGGCATCGAGATGGCGGTCGCTAACGCCACCGCGGTTGCCGAAAAATAAATCGATTTCATAAAAGTCCTCCTTGGTGCATCAACGCGTCTGTACCCGTACGCATCGAGAAATCACGATTGACGATGTGGGGCCTTTTCCGGTATAGTGTCGTGTCGGCTGTCCTTCCGGAGGGCTGGCCACGCCGTCGGGCGTTATCCGGATGTCTTCGCCGTTCATCCGGGATCAGACTTGAGTCCGCCGCTCGGCACACGAGGCGCGCGGACCCCGGTCGAGGCGACGACACCCCGGGTTCGCTACGCGGGGCAAGATAAAATCTGGAGCACCATTGGCCGCCAAGAAGCAGACCAAGACGCGTAAGAAGCGCGAGTTTAAAAACGTTGGATCGGGCGTAGCCCACATCCATTCGTCTTTCAACAATACGATCGTGACGATTTCGGACAATCAGGGCAGCGTGATCGCCTGGGCATCCGCCGGCAACCTCGGCTTCAAGGGTTCTAAGAAGTCGACTCCGTTTGCCGCGCAGATGGCAGCCGAAGCCGTGGCCCGGAAGGCTATGGATCACGGCATGAAGGCCGCCGAAGTCTACGTCAAAGGTCCGGGCGCGGGCCGCGAAGCCGCGATTCGTTCGCTCCAAGCCGCTGGTCTGGAGATCACGTTGATTAAAGACGTGACGCCGATTCCACACAATGGCTGCCGTCCGCCGAAACGGCGTCGGGTCTAATAGGAAAAGTATGGCACGTTATACCGGTCCCGTCTGCCGTCTCTGCCGTCGCGAAACCGCGACCAGCAAGACCGGCGAGAAGATCAAACTGTTCCTCAAAGGCGATCGCTGCCTCTCGAAAAAGTGCGCCGTGGAGCGTCGGGGCACCGCGCCCGGCCAGAAGACCCAAGGTAAGCCGAGCCGTCAGAAGGTGTCGGAATACGGCCGTCAGTTGCGCGAGAAGCAGAAGATGCGGCGCTATTACGGCGTGCTCGAAACGCAGTTCGAGAACTACTTTCGCGAAGCCGCGAGCGTCCCGGGGCAAACCGGTAAGACGTTCCTTCAACTCCTCGAACGCCGCCTCGACAACGTCGTCTATCGGATGAACTTCGCGATGAGCCGTGCGCAAGCGCGTCAACTCGTGACCCACCGCCACTTCCGCGTGAACGGACGGATCGTCAACATCCCGAGCTTTCTCGTAAAGCCCGGCGACACGATCACCGTCGGCGATCGGTCCAAGACGTCGCTCGTCTTTGCGGCCAACGCCGAATACGCCAAGGCGCGTCCGCATCCCGAATGGCTTTCGTTCGACGAACCCGAGCTTGCGATCACGGTGTCGGGGCTCCCATCTCGCGAACAAATCGATACGCCGGTTGACGAACAGCTCATCGTCGAATACTACTCTCGCTAGGGCATCGCCGCCGTCGGCCGCCGACGGCGTCGCTACGGACCTCGCGTGCATGCCGCACACGTCGGTCCTAGGCTCCTCGCCAGCGACCGGCGGCGACGATCCTCGCATTGCTAACGTCGAAGAACGACCGCAACATAAATAACGCACTGCTGCTAGGCGTGGGATCGGGGTCCGAGCGGACTGCGGATAACGTAAGCAGGTAAAGGATATCGCTAAAACATGAACGCCCTCGACACGACCCAAGGCTCCACGATCGAAGTTCGCGAGCGCCGCGATAACTACGCGAAGTTCGTGATCGAACCGCTCGAGCGCGGCTTCGGCATTACGCTCGGTAATTCGCTGCGACGCGTGCTGCTTTCGACGATTCCGGGCGCGGCCGTCACGTACGTCAAGATCGACGGCGTGCTGCACGAATTTTCGACCATTCCAGGCGTCGTCGAAGACACGACGAACTTGCTTCTCAACCTCAAGGGTTTACCGATCAAGCTCAATTCCGACGAGCCCAAAGTGCTCACGTTGTCGGTTAGCGGCGCCAAAGAAGTGACGGCCTCCGACGTGACGCCGGATTCCGAGGTCGAGATACTCCAGCCCGGTTACCACATCGCGACGATGACGACGAAAGCTGCGAAGTTGCAGATGGAGATCGGCATCGAAAAGTCGCGCGGCTACGTAACGGCCGACAAACAGAAGAACGTCGAGCACATGATCGGGCTCATTCCGATGGATTCGATCTTCTCGCCGATTCGCAAATGCAATTTCACCGTCGACGATACGCGGGTCGGACAGTCGGTCGACTTCGACCGGCTCACGATCGAGATCGAAACCAACGGCTCGATCACTCCCGACGACGCGCTCTCGACCGCTGCGACGATCCTGCAAGATCAACTCGACTTGTTCGTAAACTTCACGCAGGAAGAGAAGCCGCCCGCGGCCGCGCCGACCAGCGAATGGGACGTCCCCGTCGAGACGCTGAACCTTTCGGTGCGTTCGTTCAACTGCCTCAAGCGCGCCGGCATCTCGAAGGTTTCCGAACTGCTCGATATGAGCGAAGACGAGATCATCAAGATGCGCAATTTCGGCAAGAAGTCGCTCGACGAAATCAAGCAAGTTCTCGAAGAGCGCGGCCTCTCGCTGCGCCAGCCTCTCTAGGAGCGAACGATGCCGCACCAGATCGCGCGCAAGCGCCTCAACCGAACTCAAGGTCCGCGGCGAGCCCTGCTCCGCAGCCTCGCGACCTCGTTTTTCAAACACGAGAAGATCGAAACGACGACGTCCAAAGCCAAAGAAATCTCCAAAGTCGTGGAGCGCTTGATCACCCAGGCGCGGCGCGGCGACCTCCACTCCCGCCGTCTCGTCGCATCGTATCTGCTCGAACCGGCCGTCACGAAGAAGCTCGTCGACCAGATCGGCCCGGCGATGAAGGACCGCACCGGTGGCTACACGCGCATCATGAAGACGCGCGTGCGTCCCGGCGACGCCGCCGAACTTTCGATCCTCGAACTCGTTCGTTAAGGTCGTACCGCTCGTGGCGACTGGCGGGCGAGAGGCCTGCGCTGTTGCAGTAGCCGTTTTTAATCGATGATGTCTCGTACAAGTATTCGTCCGCAACAGCTCGTGCCGGTCGTGCGCGAGTTCGTTGCGGATGCGTTGACGCCGATCTCCGCGTATCTCGCCCTGGCAACGCCGGGGCGTTCGTGTTTGCTCGAGAGCGTCGAGGGCACGGACCGCATCGCGCGGTATTCGTTTATCGGGCTCGATTATTTGGAGTCGGCATCGTTCGACGATGACCCCGATATGCTCCCAAATATTCGGTCGCTCGTGGGTGCGTATCGGCTCGACGCGGCGGGTCTGCCATTCGCCGGTGGCGCGGTTTGTGTGTTCACGTACGATGCGGCGCGCGTGCTCGAACGGATCGGGCCCAAGTTGCCGGCGGACGTCGCGTTCGCTGATGCGCTCGTCGTGGTGCCGGGAACGTGGGTCGTTTTCGATCACTTTACCCATAAAGTAACGTTGATCGGCTTCGGGCGAGAGGCGGCCGAGCGAACGGCGATCGAGGCGCGGCTCGATGCGTATATCGCGCAGTTGCTCGGCGTTCGGCCGACGATTCCGGGGAACGTTCGCGCCAAAGGCCCGGTCGCACAGTCGCTTTCGAAAGAGGCGTATCTCGAGCGCGTCGGACTTGCCAAAGACGCGATTTTCGAAGGCGACGTCTATCAGCTGCAGCTGGGAATTCGCTACTCGTGCGAGCTCGACGGGACGCCGTTCGACTTCTATCGCCAGATCCGCACGCGCAATCCCTCGCCGTACATGTTCTATATCGAGTCCGGCGGCCGGGCGATGTTCGGGGCGTCGCCTGAATTCTTAGTTCGGCTCGATGGGACGCGCGCGCGGGTTCGGCCGCTGGCGGGAACGCGGCCGCGCGGGGAGACAGCGGAGCGCGATAACGCGATCGCGGCCGAATTGCTGGCGGACGAAAAAGAACGGGCGGAGCACGTGATGCTCGTCGATCTCGGCCGCAATGACTTGGGCGCCGTCTCGGCGACGGGCAGCGTCCGCGTCGACGAGTTGATGGTGATCGAACGCTACAGTCACGTGATGCACATCGTTTCGAACGTCACGAGCGAACTGCGTCCCGATCGAGACGCGCTCGATCTCTTCGCCGCGGCGTTTCCCGCCGGAACGGTCACCGGTACGCCGAAGATCCGCGCCATGCAGCTCATCGATACGCTGGAACCGGTCGCTCGCGGCTTTTATGCCGGCAGCGTCGCGCACATCCACTTCGATGGCGATATGGATTCGTGCATTATCTTGCGCAGCGTCGCGACGGCGGGCGGCCGCGCGTATTGGCAAGCGTCGGCCGGGATCGTCGCCGATAGCGAACCGCTCGCCGAATACGAGGAGATCCTCGCCAAGACGCGCATCGTGCGCGACGTGCTCGCACTGGACGCGCGCCCGTGAAGCTGGTACTCGTCGACAATTACGATTCGTTTACGTACAATCTGGCGCATCTTTTCGGATCGCTCGGCGCCGTCGTCGACGTCGTGCGCAACGACGACGAGCGGCTCGCCGCGGAGCTCATCGCCGCGACCGACGGGGTCTGTATCGGTCCGGGACCGGGCCGTCCGAGCGACGCCGGCAAGACGATGGCGACGATCGGCTGGGCGATCGCGGCGCAGCGGCCGTTACTGGGCGTCTGCTTGGGACAGCAGGCGATCGGGGAGTATTTCGGCGGCGTCGTCGAGCACGCTCCGGCGCTCATGCACGGCAAGACGTCGCCGATCGAGCACGACGGCACGGGCGTTTTCGCGGGCTTGCCATCGCCTTTCGCTGCGACCCGGTATCACTCGCTCGCTCTCGCGCACCATCCCTTTCCCGCCGAACTACGCGCCAATGCGACGAGCGACGACGCCGTCATCCAGGGCGTACAGCACCGCTCGCTCGCGATCGCGGGCGTGCAGTTCCATCCCGAATCCGTTCTGACGCCGCTCGGTTCGCAGATCTTCGCGAACTTTCTCGCGCAGCTCCGTCGGAGTGACGCGCCTGCGCAGGCGCTGCAATGAACGACTATCGCGCGCTGCTGCGTGCGCTAATCGCGGGCCACGATCTCGACGCGGAGGCGATGGCCTTCGCGATCGGCTCGATGATGGATGGCACGTGGAGCGCCGTACAAAGTGCGGCGGTCCTGGCGGCGCTTGCGACCAAAGGCGAGACGCCGGCCGAAGTCGTCGGTGCGGCCGAGGCGATGCGAGCGCGCGCGCTGCACGTGGAACACGAATTACCGCTCGTCGTCGACACGTGCGGCACGGGCGGCGACGGTGCGCAAACGATCAACGTCTCGACGGCGGTCGGCTTCGTCGTCGCGGGCTGTGGGCTGCACGTCGCCAAGCACGGCAATCGCGCGGCATCCAGTTTGTGCGGCAGCGCAGACGTGCTCGAGGCGTCTGGCATCGCCATCGACGTCTCGCCCGAACGCGCGCGCCGCCAGCTCGAAGGCGACGGTTTTACGTTCCTCTATGCGCCGCACTATCATCCGGCCGCGAAAGAAGTCGCGCCGATCCGCCGCGAGCTCGGCGTGCGAACGGTTTTCAATATTTTGGGACCGCTCGCGAATCCGGCGCGCGCGACCCATCAAATGATCGGCGTCGCGACGCCCAGTAATCTGGAGCTCGTCGGCGAGGCGCTCGCCGCGCTCGGCGGCCACTGCGGCGCCATCGTCCATGCGACCAGCGGCATCGATGAAGTCGCCGGCGACGTGCCGACGCACGTCTATCAGTTCGGGCCCGCAGGCACGAAGCGCTGGCTGCTCGATCCCGCCGCGTTCGGAATTGCGGCTCCCGCGGACGCCCTCGCGGGCGGTGAACCCGCCGCGAACGCCGCCGCACTTCGCGCGATCCTCGCGGGCGAACGTTCGCCGCGCGCCGACGTTGTCGCGCTCAATGCGGCGCTGGTGCTCGTCATCGCGGAACGCGCGCAGGATCTCGCGGACGGGCTGGCGCTTGCGCGAGAGAGCCTTACGAGCGGTGCCGCCTTCGCCGTCTTCGAACGCTTGCGGCAACCGACCGAAGCGGAGTTTGCATGAGCGATTTTCTCGAACGCCTTTACGCCGCGAAAGCTGCGACGTTGCCCGACGAGGAGGCGCGCGAAAGTTATGCTGTCGTGAGCGCGCGCGCGGAGGCGCGCCGTGGCGAGCGCCGGGGCTTCGCACGAGCGATTCGCGAAGCCCGCGGGCCGGCCGTCATCGCGGAAATCAAACGCGCCTCGCCGTCGGTCGGGCTGATCGCGCGTAATTTCGATCCGGCGGGCGTCGCTGCGAAATACGAACGGGCGGGCGTCGATGCGATCAGCGTCCTCACCGAGGCGGACCATTTTCTCGGCGACCTTTCGTATCTCGACATCGCGCGCGCGCATAGCACGAAACCGATCTTGCGCAAAGATTTTCTATCGACGCGCTACCACGTCGCGCAGGCCGCGGCGTACGGCGCCGACGCCATCTTGCTCATCGTGGCGGGGCTCTCCGATCGCACGATGCGCGAACTCGCCGATGAAGCGGCGCGCTTCGAGCTCGATACCCTCGTCGAAGTGCACGACGAGGACGAACTGGCGCGGGCGCTCGCGCTCGGGCCTTGCGTCGTTGGCATAAACAATCGCGATCTGCGCACGTTCGCGACCGATCTCGGCGTGACGACGCACCTCTTGCCGAGCGTCCCGCCAGATACGCTCGTCATCAGCGAAAGCGGCGTCCACAAGCCGAGCGACGTCGCGAGTTTACACGCGCAAGGCGCGCGTGGATTCCTCATCGGTGAAGCGCTGATGCGCGCGGAAGACCCGGCCGTTTTCGTCGATCGGCTCAAGAAAGCCGCGGTCGCGGGCGCGTGAGCGCACGCACGCGCGTCAAGTTGTGCGGTATGACGTCGCCTGCGGAGATCGCGCTCGCCGTGGAAGCCGGGGCCGATGCCGTCGGGCTCATCCTCGCGGCGAGCCCGCGCCGGCTCGCGCGCGAGCGCTTCGCCGAACTCGTCCGTGCGGTACCCCCGTTCGTCGATGCGGTAGCCGTGCTTGCGGACAACGATCCGGCGGACGTGGCCTTCGCGCGCGAATGCGGCGTCACGCTGCAGTTCAGCGGTACCGAATCGAGCGAAACGTGCGAGCGTGCCGCCGCGGGAAACGCGTATCTGAAGGCGTACCACTTCGCAGAAAACGAAGCGGCTCGGGTGCCCGGGGGCGGCCGCGCGCCGGCAGTCGCCGACCTCGACCGCTATCCGAACGCACTCTGGCTCTTCGATTCGACGGTGCGCGGGGTGCTCGGCGGCACGGGCGTTCCCTTCGATTGGGTCACCGTCGCCCCGCTGGCGCGCGTGCGGCCGATCGTCGTCTCGGGCGGCTTGACGCCGGAGAACGTCGCCGCCTGCGTGCGCGCGGTGCGGCCCTATGCCGTCGACGTTCGCAGCGGCGTCGAAACCGACGGCTTTAACGACGACAGAAAGATGCGCGCGTTCGTGCGCGCCGTAAGGGAGATCGATGCAAAAGCCTGACGCGCGTGGTTATTTCGGTGGCATGTTCGGTGGCAAGTTCGTGCCCGAAGTGCTCGTCGGCGCGATCGCCGATCTCGAAGTGGCGATGGAGGCCGCCTTCGCGGACCCATCGTTCTGGGCGGAATACCACGCGATCTTGCGCGACTTCGTCGGCCGTCCGTCGCCGCTCATGGAAGCCGCGCGAATGGTCGGGGGCGGCTCTACGGCGACGCTCGTCTTCAAACGCGAAGATCTCAATCACACGGGCGCGCATAAGATCAATAACACCGTTGGCCAAGGACTCTTGGCGCGACGGATGGGCAAGAAACGGATCATCGCGGAAACGGGGGCGGGTCAGCACGGCGTTGCGACCGCGACCATCGGTGCGAAACTCGGCATCCCGGTCGACGTCTACATGGGCGCACTCGACGTCGAACGTCAGGCCCTCAACGTCTACGTGATGAAGCTGTTGGGCGCGACGGTCCACAGCGTTACGGGCGGTACGCAGACGCTCAAAGACGCGACGAACGAAGCGTTTCGCGAGTGGGCGGCGCGCGTCGAAGACACGTTCTACATCATCGGCAGCGTCGTCGGCGCGCATCCGTACCCGTACATGGTGCGCGAATTCCAGAAGGTTATCGGCATCGAAGCGCGCGCGCAGATGGTCGATCGCTACGGTCGTCTACCGACCGACATCGTCGCCTGCGTCGGGGGCGGCAGCAATGCGATGGGTATTTTCGCCGGCTTCGTGGACGATCCGGAGGTCAGACTTTGGGGCGTTGAGGCGTCCGGTCACGGCTTACACGCCGCCGATACGGCCGCGACGCTCGGGGTGGGGACGATCGGCGTGCTGCACGGCTCGCGGTCCTACGTCATGCAGACGGCGGCCGGGCAAGTGAAGAACACGCACTCGATCTCCGCCGGGCTCGACTACCCGGGCGTGGGTCCCGAGCACGCGTACCTCAAAGATTCCGGCCGCGCGGTCTATGTCTCCGCAACCGACGATGAAGCGCTGGCGGCGTTCCATCGCTGTGCGGAACGCGAAGGCATCGTTCCGGCACTCGAAACGGCCCACGCGCTCGCTTTCGCGGAGAAGCTCGCGGTGGAGCGCGGTCCCGGCGGACTCGTGCTGGTCAATCTCAGCGGACGCGGCGATAAGGATACGCGTCAAATCGGCGAGCTCGAAGCGGCGCGCGCCCGCGAAGCGGAACTCGCGCCGGTCGTGCGGTGACGGCGGCGACGGTGACCGGCACGGCGCGCATCGCGGCGGCCTTCGCGGAGGCCCGGGCGGCCGGGCGCGGCGCGCTCGTTCCGTATCTGTGCGCGGGGGATCCCGATCGCGCGACATCGCAGGCGATGGTCGAGGCGATGGGTGCCGCAGGCGCCGACATCATCGAGCTCGGCATTCCGTACGGCGACCCGCTCGCGGACGGCCCGACGATTGCGGCGGCCGCTCAGCGCGCGCTCGATGGCGGTACCACGATCGACGATGCGCTCGCGATCGCGACGCAAGCCCAGCGGCGCGGTGCACCTCCGATTCTGATGTTCACGTACTTCAATCCGGTCATGCAGTACGGACTCGAGCGCTTCGCCCGAACGCTGGCCGGCGCCGGCATCTGCGGCGCGATCGTACCCGACATGCCGCTCGAAGAGTCAGTCGAGATCCGCAGCGCGTTCGCCGCGCACGGCCTCGCGTTTCCGTTGCTCGTCGCGCCGACGACTCCGCCCGCGCGTGCGGCGACGCTCGCCCGGGCCAGCGACGGCTTCACGTACCTCGTTTCGCGGCTGGGCGTAACGAGCGCCTCGAAGGAGCCGGATTTTCCGTGGATTGCCGAGCGCGTTGCGGCCTTACGGCGCGTGAGCGACGTGCCGCTGGCGATCGGGTTCGGTATTTCGACCCCGGAGCACGTCGCGCGGGCGTGCGCGATCGCCGACGGTGCCATCGTGGGCAGCGCGCTCATCGATGCGTACGGAACGACAAGCGGCTCTGAAGCCGTCGAGCGCGCGCGAGCCTATATATGGAAACTTCACTACGGAACCGTTCGAAACGCGTAAACGCCGCTTACCCTGGCGGGCGCCATGCGACCGAAAGGCGTAGCAACGACACCGTCACGTTTCCGTGGAGATTTTCCGTTTGTCCGTTTCTCGTTCGCTCGTCTCACTCGCGCTCGCTGCCGTCTGCGTAGCGGTCGTCCCGGCGCCGGTACGAGCCGCCGATAGCAGTACGATCGTCTTCGGCGCAGCGCTCGCCGCGACGGGTCGCGACGCCCGCGAAGGCGTGCTCACCAAAGAAGGCTACGAATTCTGGAAAGATTACGTCAACGCCCACGGCGGCATCAAAGCCGGGGGCAAGACGTATAAAGTCGAGATTCAGTACGCCGACGACGAGACGAACGCTCAGACCTCCGCGAAGCTGGTCGAAAAGTTCATCAATCAAGATCATGTGAATTTTATCTTAGGACCGTATGGCTCGGCGACGTCCTTTGCGTCAGCGGCCGTGACCGAACGCTATAAGGTGCCGATGGTCGAAGGCAACGGCAGTTCGGAAAAGATTTTTAGTCAAGGCTTTAAATATATCTTCGCCGTCCTCTCGCCCGCGAAGCGGTACCTCGAAGGCGTCATCGATATGGCGCTCCATCAGAAGGTGCGGCCGAAGACGGTCGCCGTCGTCGCAGCCAACGATCTTTTTTCCACCGAAGTTGCCTCGGGTGCCGCAGATTACGCGCAGCGCCACGGTCTCCAAGTCGTCTATAACAACAAGTACCCCGCGGATACGACCGACGTCTCGTCGATCGTCAGCGCGATCAAGGCGGCCAATCCCGATATCATCCTCAACGGCGGCCATCTGCAAGACGCCCTGCTGCTGCAGAAAGGTTTTAAAGAGCAGAACGTGCTCGCCAAAGCGTACGGCTATTCCGTCGGACCCGATACGCCGGATTTTCGCAAATCGCTCGGCAACGACGCGAATTACGTTCTCGGCGGCACGCAATGGTCGCCGACCGCGAAGTACAAGGGTGCGCCCGGCTTTATCACGAGCTCCGCGGAATACGCCAAGCTCTTTCAAGCCAAGTACGGGCACGTGCCGGACTACCATAACGCCGAATCGTCCGCGACGTGCCTCGCCTTCCAATACGCGATCGAAAAAGCCGGCTCGCTCGATCCGCAGAAAGTGCGCGATGCGCTCGCCGCACTCAACGTCGTGACGTTCTACGGCATTTTGAAATTCGACGACCGCGGCATCAACGTGTACAAACCGATGGCGGTCAACCAGATTCAGCACGGTAACCTCGTCACCGTTTGGCCGACCGCCGTGCAGAACGCGCAACCCGCGTATCCTGCGCCGGATTGGGCGAAGCGCTAAGTCCTTCGTGCAGCTCTTACTGCAGGTGCTCGTCAACGGGATTCTCACCGGCGGCATCCTGGCCGTCGTAGCGCTCGGATTTTCGCTCGTGTGGGGGATCATGAATATCATCAATCTCGCGCACGGGTCGTTCATCATGCTCGGCGCGTATCTGTCGTTCGTGTTGTTCGCGGCGTTTCATATCGATCCGTTTTTAACGGTCCCGATCGCCTTTGCGGTGATGTTCGCGTTCGGCTATGCGGTCCAGAAATACATCATCAATTTGGTCGTGCGCGCGCCGATCTTGACGACGTTTCTCCTGACGTTCGGGCTCTCGTTGCTGCTGGTCAACGCGGCGCTCCTGATCTTCCACGGCGATTCAAAAGCGGTCACGCCGGCATATCTCGGCTCCAATTTCGCACTCGGGCCGGTAACGGTCGCCTGGACGAAGTTGTGGACGCTGGTCGTCGCGCTCGCGATCACGGGCATCATGCAGGCGTGGCTCACGCGTTCGAAGCTCGGTCGCGCGATCCGCGCGACGTCGATGGATATCGGGGCCGCGCAGATGTCGGGCGTGCGGGTCGCCCACGTCTATGCGATCGTCTTCGGTCTCGGGGCGGGTCTCGCGGGCGCCGCGGGCGTGCTCGTCGGCCTCAATCAACCGCTCAATCCGTCCATGGGCGATTCGTATATCATCAAAGCCTTCGTGGTGTGCGTGCTCGGCGGCCTGGGGAGCGTACAGGGCGCGCTCGTCGGGGGACTCGTGTTCGGCGTCATCGAGGCTCTGGGTTCGCAGTATATCGGAACGGGCGTACCGGATGCGGTAGCGCTGCTCGTGCTCATCGTCGTGCTGATCGTTCGGCCGACGGGTATCATGGGGAAAGCGACGGCGTAAACGGTGGCGGTTAAGAAAGTCGGGCTCGGCGGGATAACGGGCAGTCCGCGGGCGCTCGGGATCGTTGCGGCCGTGCTCGTGGCGCTGCTGGGCATTCCGTTGTTGCACAACGGCTACTACGAAAATCTCTGTCGCGGAATTCTGATGTTCTCGGCGATGGCGCTGGGATGGAATCTCATCGGCGGCTACACGGGCTACGTGAGCTTCGGTAACGTCGTGTTCTTCGGACTCGGGGGGTACACGAGCGCGTTCCTCGCGCAGCGCGGCATCGAAAGCGTGTGGCTCGCGATACCGCTCGCGATGATCGTGGCGGCGCTCTTCGCCGTCGCGTTCGGCGTGCCGATCTTACGGCTCAAGGGCCATTATTTCGGCATCGCGACGCTCGGGATCGCCCTCGCCGTGCAGGAGCTCGTGGCCAACATCGACGCGCTCGGCGGCGGCACGGGCGTTACGCTGCACCAAGGGGCTTGGTACGGCCAGTACTATTACGCGATGTGGCTCGTTTGCGCTGGGAGTTTGCTCGTAACGTGGCTCGTCGCTCGCTCCAAGTTCGGTTACGGACTCGTCGCGATTCGCGAAAACGAAGACGCCGCGGCGGTTCTCGGCGTCAATGCGACCTATCTGAAAGTCGCCGCCTGGGCGCTGAGCGGCATGATGGCGGCCGCGGCGGGTGCGGTCTTCGCTTTCGCGACGGGCTTCATCGACCCGCCCTCCGCATTCTCAGTCGACAACAACGTCTTTCCGATCGTCATGGCGATTCTCGGCGGAGTCGGAACCGTCGCGGGGCCCGTCGTCGGCGCGTTCCTCCTCACGGCGATCAACGAGACGCTGTGGTCGCACTTCCCGCAGATCCATACGCTGTTCTTCGGCGCCGTCATCGTGCTGGTCGTGCTGTTCTTACCGCGCGGCCTGCTGTACTTGCAGAACGCGCGCGGCGGCTGGCGCGGCATGCTGCGCCAGCTCACCGCGTACCGGGTTTAGCCGCGTGGCAGCGTTTCTCGAAATTCGCAACGTCGGTATGCGTTTCGGCGGCTTGCAGGCGCTCTCGGGCGTTTCGTTCGACATCGAACGCGGCTCCGTCGTCGGGCTCATCGGGCCCAACGGCAGCGGCAAGACGACGCTGATGAACGTCATTTCCGGCGTCTATAAGCCCTCGAGCGGCAGCGTTGCGTTCGGCGGCCGTACGATCGCGGACGTCCGCACCCACGACGTCTGCAAACTCGGTATCGCGCGCACGTTTCAGGTCGTCAAGCCGTTCGCTAATCTCACGGTGCGTGAGAACGTCGCGGTCGGCGCGATGTACGGCCGCGACGGAAAGAAGCGCTCGACGGCCGATGCCTTCGGCCGCGCATCGGAGCTGCTCGAGATCGTATCGCTCGCGCGCGTGGCCGACCGGCCCGCGAGCGATCTGACGATCCCCGATCGCAAGCGTTTGGAAGTCGCCAAAGCCCTCGCGCTCGATCCCGACGTTCTCTTGCTCGACGAAGTCATGGCGGGGCTCAACGCTAGCGAAGTCGACGAAGCGCTCGCGCTGCTGCGCAGCGTCAACGCGCGCGGCGTCACCCTCATCGTCGTCGAGCATCTCATGAAAGCGATCATGTCCGTCTCGACGACGATCGTCGTGCTCGCCGAAGGGAAGAAGATCGCCGAAGGTGCGCCTGCGGCGGTCACGAGTTCGCCCGCTGTCATCGAAGCGTATCTCGGTGCGCGTTACGTAAAGCGGCAGGAAGCGGCGCGCGCCGCCGCCGACCTCGCGCGCTGATGTCGCTCGTAGTCGAGGGGCTCGGCGCGGCTTACGGCGATACGCAGGTGCTCTGGGACGTGTCGCTCGCGATCGAACCGGGCGAAGTCGTCGCGCTCATCGGCAGTAACGGTGCGGGCAAATCTTCTCTGCTCGGCGCCATATCGGGTCTGGTCGGCAAGCGCGGCGGCCGCGTCGCCTACAACGGCGTCGATATCACGTCGCTCGCGCCCGACGCCGTCGTGCGGGCTGGCGTCGTGCAGGTGCCGCAAGGCCGGCGCTTGTTCAACTCCTTAACCGTTCACGAAAATTTGCTCATGGGGGCGTATCTGCGCCGCGATAAAGAAGTCGCCGAGGACCTCGAACGCGTGCTCGAACTCTTGCCGCGCTTGCGTCAACGGTACGAATTTCTCGCGGGCCGGCTCTCCGGCGGCGAGCAGCAGCAAGTTGCGATCGCGCGCGCGCTGATGGCGCGGCCGAAGATCCTGCTCATCGATGAGATGTCACTCGGCCTCGCTCCGGTACTCGTCGATCAGTTGCTGGAGATTCTCACGCTGATCAATGCGACGGGCGTCGCGATCGTGATGGTGGAGCAAGACGTGCAGACCGCACTCGAATTCGCTTCGCGCGCCTACGTGCTCGAGACGGGGCGCGTCACGCTGGCCGGTCCCGCCGCGCAGCTTTTGGACGATCCGCAGGTCAAACGCGCCTACCTCGGTGTTTGAATTGCTCGCGATGCGGCGTGCGATCTTCGCGCTGCCGCTCGGCGCGCTGCTCATCGCCGTCACGCAACGTCCCGCCCCCGCGCAATCGCCGGTCCCGGGCGCGAGTGCGCCGGCTGACGCCTGCCGGCTCGTCGATGCGGGCGGCGCGGCGCGGGTGCTCGGGTATCCGGTCGATGGGCCCGACGAGGCGTCGGTGCGCGGCGGCATCTGTTTCTTTGCGACGCGCGCTATTTCGCAGGAGGGCAGCGTGAGCTACGCGCTAGTCACGCCCGAACGTTTACCGGCGCGGCGTGCGTTCTTCGCAGCTGCGGCGCGGCGTTGCGCCGGCGTGGCCAAGGGGGCTCCGAACGAAGCGCTCTGCGGCACGTTCGCGCGGATCGCTCAAGCGGCCGATCTCGACGCGTATTACGAAGCCCGCACGACCTTCGCGGACGCAACGTCGGTTGCCAAGCTCGGCGAGCGCGCCGTTGCGGCTCCCGACGCGCTCTACGTACGGCGCGGAACGACGATCTTTGAATGTGCCGTCCGGCGCGATGGAGCGCTCGACATCGAGCGCTCGAAAGAGCTCGCGCGACTCTTGCTCGAGCGCTCGCCGCAGCCGTAACGCGGGCGCGCGTCGTCCAAAGCGAACGTGAGTAAGATCGTCATCGTGACCGGCGGTTCGGGCGGCATCGGATCCGAAACGGCGCGGCGTTTGGTCGCGCGTGGCGATCGCGTCGTGCTAGTCGCGCGCGACGAAGCTCGGCTGCAGCGCGTGGCAGGCGATATCGGCGCGACGGCCGCCATCCCCTGCGATCTGCTCGATCTCGCGGCTTTCGGCGCCGCGGTCGAGCGTGTCGAGCGGGATATTGGCGAAATCGACGGGCTCGTGCACGCGATCGGCAGTATCGTCTTGCGACCGTTGCACGCGCTGTCGCTCGAGGATTGGCGCGCGACGCTGGACCTCAATGCGACCAGCGCCTTCATCGCGGTAAAATGCGTCGTTCCCAAACTCATGCGTCGCCGCCGCGGCAGCGTCGTGCTGTTTTCGACCGTTGCGGCGCGCACCGGGCTGCAGAATCACGAGGTGATCGCCGCCGCAAAAGCGGCGGTCGAAGGTCTCGTCCGGTCGGCGGCCATTTCGTACGCGCGCTACGGCGTACGCTTTAATGCGGTCGCTCCCGCGTTGACGAAAACCGAACTTTCAAAGAATCTCTGGTCGAACGAAGCGATGCTCGGCGCGTCGATCGCGCTGCACCCGCTGGGGCGCATCGGCGTACCGGCCGATATCGCGGCGGCGGCTGCGTATCTACTCTCCGACGATGCGGCGTGGGTGACCGGTCAAGTGCTCGGCGTCGATGGCGGACTGGGGGCGGGCAGCCCGCCACCGAAGATGGTCGCGGGCGCTTAACGCGGCTTGGCGACCGTCGGTAACCCGTCGTGCTGCCATTCCATCCACGATCCATCGTAGACCGCGAGGTCGGTGAAGCCGGCTTCGAGCAGTGCCAGATACGCACCCGACGCGGAGACGCCGCTGCCGCACGAGACGATCGTACGTTTGGAACGATCGAGTCCGGCTCCGTCGATGAGCCGGTGCAGCGTTTCGGGTGCCGCGACGCGGCCGCCGCGCACATCTTCGAGCAGCAGCGAACCCGAGAGCCGGACCGCGCCCGCGATATCGCGATCGCGCAGGGCGTACGTCGTATCGCGCTGCGTTTCCAGCAGTTGCGCGTCGCTGCGGCCGTCGGCCACCGCGAGCACGTCTTCGCGCGAAGCGCGCAGCTGCGGCCGGATGCGCGGTGTGAACGTCGCCGGCGGATACGCGGGCACGTCCGCCGTTACGGTTCCGCCGTTCGCCCGCCACTCGGCGAGGCCCCCTGCGAGCACGCGAACTTCGTCGTGGCCGTAATAGCGGCACATCCAGACGAACCGCGCGGCGTAGGGCACGTCGCCGTCATCGTACGCGACGATCGTTGTCGCGTCGCCGATGCCGCACGCACCGAGCGTGCGCGCGAATGCCTCCGGCGGCGCGACGCGAGCCGCGTGGGGCGTGCCCGGATCGGCCAAATCCGTCGCGTAATCGAGGTGCACGGCGCCCGGGAGGTGTTTGGCCGCATAGCGCTCGGTGCCCGACGGACCGACGCTGCCCGGAGCGCCGTGCGGGGTGCTGCGGGCGTCGACGATGCGGACCGAAGCGTCGGTGAGGTGCGCGCGCAGCCAGGCTGGGTCGACGAAGGCAGCGTTCATGCTTCGTGTTTCGCAGCGTCCGCCGGCGCTTCCGTTAAGCGTCCGCCGGCGCTTCCGTTACGGCTGCGGTAAGAGTAACTTCCGTTTGTTGATGATCTTCGGCGTGAGCACGAAGACGACGTCGGTTTCCGTTTTCTGATACGAGACCGAGCGAAAGAGGGCGCCGAGAATCGGCAAATCGCCGAGCAGCGGAATCTTCTGGATGCTGCGCTGCTCCACGCGGCGCAACAGGCCGCCGAGGATGATGCTCTCGCCGTCTTCGGTCACTACTTCGGTTTGCAGGCGACTCGTTTTGAGCGCTGGTACGACGAAGCCGTTGAGCGTGATGCCGTCGGCGAAATCGAGATCGGAGATTTCCGGGGTGAGCAACGTGTCGATGCCGCCGTCGGCTTGAATGGTCGGGGTAACGTTGAGCGAGACGCCGAATTGTTTGTAATCGATCGAGATCGAGCCCAGACCGTTGGACACGGGGATCGGAATTTGGCCGCCGACGAGATAGCTTGCCGCTTTTCCGGGCATCGCGACGAGTGTCGGCGAGGAAAGCACGCGCGCATGGCCTTGCTGTTCCAGCAGATCCAGCGTCGGTGCGAGCAAGCTCACGCGCTCGAACGGTCCGATGAGAAACGGGTTGGGGCCGCCGATGACCCGCGGATCTTCGACGGCGGCGATCGAGGTCGACGGCGAGAGCGAAAAGGGACCGGTGCCGATGCTCGAACGCTGCGCGGTTGCGAGTCGTAAGCCGAGCGCGCTCTGCGCGGTCTTATCGACTTCGAGAACGTCGACTTTCACGCTTACGAGGCTCTTCGTATCGAGCGCGAGCCGATCGACCACCTTGCCGTCGCTCTTGAGATACGGCGCCGCCAGGCCGTTGACGCGATCCAAAATTTCTTGGGCTTGCTGACGGTCCGTTACGTGGCCGCTCACGACGAGATTGCCCGTGGGATCCGAATCGACGCGCAAGTCGCGCGCCGAGGGAATGCGGTCGATTTCGTCTTGCAGGCGCCCCAGCGGCTGCCGCATCGTGATCGTGTTCGTGATGTTGAGCGGGGTCGCCGTATCGAACTTGATATCTTTGAAGCGCTCGATGACGGCCGAGACGCGGCCGAATTCCGCGAGATCCGCGACTTTACCGCCGAGTACGATCGTATTGCCGACGACGTCGACCCGCACGTTCTGCGAGTCGATCTGCGTGCGGAGCATCCGCACGACTTGCTCCAGCTTATGCTCGATGACGGTTAACTCGTAGGTGTGCTGTCCGTCGGCGTCCCAGACGAAGACCGTCGTCTCGCCGGCGCTTTTGGCGTTGATGACGATTTTGGTCGGATCGAGAGCGATGGCTCCGGCAACCTTGCCGTCACCGACGGCGACGCGCGAAATGCCGCGGCCCCGTAAGATCAATGAATGGCCGGTCACGACGGAAAGGATTTGTCCGTCGCGGGCCAAGGCCGGTCCCGACAGCGACGCCGTGATCGCCACGGCGCATAACAGCGCTCCGGTCGTACGTACGGAAATCATCGCAGGACACGTCTTAAGTTCTGCCGTGGCTGGAACGACAATAGATACATCACTTTACGTATCGGAAGGTCGACACTGCGAATGAGCTTTCATCCCAAAGTATTCAAAGCGGCGGCTTTAGCGCTCGCCGCGGCGACGGCATCCGCCGTGCCGGCGAGCGCCGACGATGCGGTTTCGCTCGCTGCGATCGCTCGGGAGCTCGGGTTCTCATACACGTACCTCCCATACGAAAACGCCGTCTCGTTGTCGCGTCCCGGGGCCACCGTGGTCGTACGACCGGGCGATCCGTTCTTCAGCGCAAACGAGCGCCGGGAGCCGGTCTATGGGATCGTGCCGGTGTATCGCCGCAACGACGTGTACGTCTCGCGTGCGTTCGTCGATGAGATCCGCGGCCTCGGTCGACGCTATGCGAACCTCGCCGCTCGGGCGGCCGAGGCACCTACGGGCGCGCCGCTACGGCCCGCACAGGCGCACCTGCCCGACGGTAGCGTCTCGACACTTTCCGCCGCCTACGATGCGGCCGACGACGCGATCGTCGTGCGCGGCGTCGCCACGGCAGGCTCCCGCGTGATGCTGGCGGTCAAAGCGACGCTCTCGGAAAGCTTGCCGATCGTGACCGTCGAGCGGGCCGTCGCATACGCCGCTGCCGATGGCTCCTTTGTGAGCACGCTATCGTTCGGGACCGACCATTTTGCGAAATCGCACTACGTCGTCGAAGCATCCGGCAGCGCGAACGCTGCGGCCGTCGTCGCCAAGGTCCCGGCACGCGTGCCGACCGCCGGGATGCGCACGTCCGCCGACGACCGCCGCTAGCGCGCGCAGTCCGTTACTGCGGACGCGAGATGTACTGAGCGATCACGCCGCCGAAGATCATGAGGAAGAGCGCCGGCAGCATGAAGAGGGCCATCGGAAGCGCCATCTTCGTCGGCATCATATTCGCTAATTCTTCCGCGCGATTCATCCGGCGATTGCGGACTTCTTCGGCCAGTTCTTTGAGCACGAGCGATAGATTGGAACCGAGCGCCTCGGCCTGAATGACGGCCATGATGAAATGCCCGAGCTGCTCCTGCTTGACGCGATCGGCCATCGCCCGCAATGCGTCGGCCCGGGAGCGTCCCAGGCGCACTTCGGAGAGCGCCGCCCTGATCTCTTCACCGAGCGGGCCCGTCGCGACGTCTTGCGCGTAGGCGAGCGCCGCGTTGAAGGCGAGCCCGGCGCTGACCGTCGAGACAAGCATATCCAACAGATCGGGCAGGGCGCGCAGGATCGCGGCCTTGCGTTTCTTGATCGCGCCCTTGAGGCGCGAACGCGGCGAGATCGCGCCGAGCAGCGCGAGCGTGCCGGCGATGACGTAGCTGATGAATCCGAGATTCGTATAGAGCGCGAACGCGAAGCCGAGCGTCGCGAACAGAACCGTACTCGCGATCATCCGGAAACCGATCTTGGCGGGCGTGACCGTATACCAGCCGGCTTCGTCGAGTTCGCGCCGAAGGCGTCCGCGTTGCTCGTCGTTGAATATTTTTTCGAACGCGTCGCTGCGCCGCTTGGTCTGGTCCCAGGATAGCGCTTCCACGCGTTCGAGCCGCTTCGCGAGCTCCGTCTTAACCGGAATGAGCGTGTAGATCAGAATGCCGAGCGCGACGGCGACGGCGATTCCGATGAAGATCAGGACGACCGAAACACCGAAGATCATACGTCGAGCTGCAAGATTTGCATGAGTGTGAAGATACCTGCAGCTTCGAGTGCGAACACGCCGCCGAGCATGCCGAGCCCCGGCGTCGTGTGAAGTAACGCGTGCGCCATGCTGTCTTGCGTGAAGACGACGAAGCCGCCGACGGCGAGCGGCAGACCCGCGATGATGGCGGCGCCGAAACGGCCTTGTGCCGTGATCGATCCGATCTTTCGTTTGACGCGACGGCGATCGCGAATCGTCGCGGCGAGCGTCTCCAAAATGGCGGCGAGATCGCCGCCGGTTTGCTGCTGGACGCGGATCACCCGCGCGAACATCTGCATCTCGCTGCCGGGAACCGTCTTCGCCATCTCGTCGATCGCGTCGATCATCGGAATACCGATGTTGCATCGCCCGATCACGCGCCGGAACTCGCGGCGTGCCGGATCCGGCAGCTCGTCTGCGACCATGATGAGCGCTTGGCGCAGACCGACGCCGACCCGCAACGCACCGCTCACCATGCGAAAGACTTGTTCGAGTTGCTCCTGCATATTTTTAAGTCGTAAATAGCCGCGCAGGCGCACGTTCATAACGCCGACGAGCACGGCGACGGATTCGGCAAGTGGGAATTCGGCAACGGCGATGGGCGGATTCGGCCGCGTCATCCCGATGAGGAAGAGCCAGCCAAGCATACCGGCGACGCCGGTGACGAGCGCGTATCGCGTGGCGCCAATTTCGAGATCCGCAGCGCCGAGCTCGGCGGCAAATCGCTGCGAAAAGCTCTTGAAATACTTACCGAAATCGACGTCCGTGGCGAGCACGATCCCGATTAGCGCGGCGAAAACGATCCCGCCGACTGCGTAAGGCAGAATCACCACGCCACTCCGACGCGACCTAGTGCGTTGAGCATGCGCGGATCGAAATCCACGCCCATCTCGCGAAAACGATCGATGTAGTGCGGTTGGACGCCCGTATATTGGAACTCTCCGACGACGGCGTTGTTGTCGTCGAGGCCATGCGATTGGAAGCGCACGATCTCTTGCAGGGTCACGATCTCGCCTTCCATGCCGATGACTTCGGTGATACTCGTAACCTTGCGTTTTCCGTCGCGCATCCGCTCGATTTGAACCACGACGTCCACGGCGCTCGCGATTTGCTCGCGGATCGCTCGGATCGGCAAGTCGAAGCCGGCCATAAGGACGAGCGTCTCGAGCCGCGCCAGCGCGTCGCGCGGGGTATTGGCGTGGAGGGTCGTGAGCGACCCGTCGTGACCCGTGTTCATCGCCTGCAGCATGTCGAGCGCTTCGCCGCCGCGACACTCGCCGACGACGATGCGATCGGGCCGCATGCGAAGCGAGTTCTTGACGAGATCGCGGATGGTGACGGAGCCGCGGCCTTCGATGTTCGCGGGGCGCGATTCGAGGCTGACGACGTGCTCTTGATCGAGCGCCAGTTCTGCGGCATCCTCGATCGTGACGATGCGCTCGCCCGCTGGAATGAAGTTCGAGAGGATGTTCAGGAACGTCGTCTTGCCGGTGCCGGTTCCGCCGCTGACGACGACGTTGAGGCGCGCCTGCACGATCGCGCGTAGGAACGTCGCGGCTTCGGGCGGGAGCGACCCGAAGCGGACGAGGTCGTCGATATTCAATCGTTTGGTACCGAAGCGACGGATCGTCAGGGTCGCGCCTCGCAACGCGAGCGGTTCGATGATCGCGTTGACGCGGGAACCGTCCGGCAAGCGCGCGTCGACCATGGGCGACGCTTCGTCGATGCGGCGGCCGAGCGGTGCGACGATCCGTTCGATGACCACGCGCAGGTGACTGTCGTTGCTGAACACGCGGTCCGACAACGTCAGCTTTCCGCCGCGCTCGACGTAGATTTGCTTCGGCCCGTTCACCATGATTTCCGAGACCGATGGATCGCGCATCAAATCCTCGAGCGGCCCGAGGCCCAGCTGCTCGTCGAGAATCTCTTGCTTTATTTCCGCCCGGTCTTGCAGGGTGAAATCGGCGAGATCGGGTCGCGACGCGATAATTTCGTCGATGATCGCATCGATCGAGTCGCGCAGCTTGGCGATTTTCTGCGAATCGGTGTGGCCGCGGCTGGCGGCGACGAGATCGACGCGTCCGACCATGCCTTCGTTGATTTCGCGCCGGATACGGTCGCGCCGTTCGACCCGGCGGCGCGCTCCGTCGTCGGAAATCGCAGCTTCCGCGGAATCCACGTCGGCCGGATCGCTCTTGCGGCGATTGTGTTTGGCGACACCGTTGGACGTCGAGCCGTTTCCACCGGCGGGGAGACTGTGGACGCGGGTGAACGTCGTTTCGACCGGCGTATCGAGTAAACGCGTCGCGAGCGCCTCGATCACGCGTTCGTAATTGCGGCGGTCGCTGCTTCGCGAGAGTTCCGCAACGATCGGGATGCCGAGTATCTTTTCGAGTTCGCGTGGCTGAATATCGTAATGGCGGTTGCGCGCGTTGACGACGAGCCACATGCGGTCGAGCGGGATCCCGAAGCGTACCAGATCCCGCACCGTGGTACGGGCGGCCGACGCACCGAGCATGTCGGGCTCCATGACGACGATCGCGTGCGACGCTTGCTGCACGAACGCGCTGACGAGACTTTCGAACGGTCGCGGTGCGTCGATGAGAACGAGATTACCGTTTTCGGAAATGCTCGCTGCCACAGTTTCTAGTTCTTTGGGTTTGAGCAACACGACGTCTTCGTATTTATCCAATAGCTCGACCACGTCGATATCCGCGACGTTGGCGACCGAGTGGATCGTCACGCCGCGGTTCGCGTTGAGCTCGCGAACGCCGTCGAGGAGCTCTGCGACCGAGCGCCGGCCGGAAAGATCCGCATCGACGATCGTGACCGCTTTGCGCGCACGACGGACCGCTCGCGCGACATCGACGCACAACGTCGTGACGCCGCAGCCGCCTTTCGCGCCGACGACGAGATAGGCGTTGGTCATGCTAGTTTTGGCCCGCTACGACCGTGTCGCCTTCGATGACGAGAATACCGGATTTCACCGGCGCGCGGGGCGCGCTCGCTGGAACGGCAGGCGCCGGGACGTTGGCCATCGGTGCGGGGACGGGATATGCGGGTGGCGGGATAACGGGCGAGTCGTTGCGGAGGGGAGGTGCCGCCGGCACGTCGTCGCTACCGACGTCGATCGACTGGACCGGAAAGGCCCGGATCGGTTCTTTCGGCGGACGCAGCGCGAGACGCAGCGTCGTGTTGATATCTGCGAACGTGAGGAGATTGGCTTGGGCGGGCGTGACGCCCAGGGTGACCGAGATCGGGCCCGACGGAGTGCCTGGGCCGGGCGATGGAGCGGCGTCCGTTGCCTCCAGCGTCGTGTTGACGGCGAGCACGAGAGCGCCGCGGATGATCGTCCGCGTAGGATGCGACCGGCCGCGGGTGTTGGTTGCCAGGACGTCGACCCGATCGCCCGGGGACACCAGCGACGATACGGATTTGATGAAGTCTACCGGAATGCTGACCGCGCGCATGCCGTTCTGGAGTTTTGCCGTCACGCCGAGGGCGGCCGGAACGCCGAGCTTCGATTGCGTCAAGGTGTCGCCTTCGGGGATGGCGATCAAGGCCACCGTTCCGGCCGCTTCGTGCGGTTCCGCTAGGGCCCCGGGCTGAACCGCGGTTTCCGGCCGGCTCACTCTGGTAAGCATATCGGGAACGATCTTCTCGTGCGCGTGAATCGTTCGCCCGGCGATGAGGACGTAGCGCTGCGCGACGACGGCGGGGGTGTCGGGGGAACGCTGTATGCCGCTCAGGTAACGTATCGTCAGGATGCCGGCCAGGGCGGCGGCGACGACCGCGACGATCAACGTGATTTTCCGGCTGTTCAACGCGAGTGCCATATGTGTCTGTCATCGGCACGCTCGGTACCAAGTGTGATACTTTTGCTTCGAAACTACAAAAAGGGTCCGCGTCGAAGGCTACGCCGGAATAGCGACCCGCTTGAAATCGAAACGCTTTTCGGCATCGTCGACGATGTACTTCCCGATCGCGAGGGACGCGGTTGCTGCGGGCGACGGTGCGTTGCGCACGTGCAGGACGCCCTCGGAGCCTTCGAACACGAAGTCGTCGACGAGCGAGCCGTCCGGCGACATGGCTTGGGCGCGCACCCCGGCTGGCCCCGCCAGGCAATCCTCGGGCTGCAGCTCGGGAATGTAGCGCTGCAAGGCTTTCACGTACGCGCTACGCACGAGGTCCCGGTACATCTCCCCCGCGCCGATCTTCCAATATTTCGTCGCCAGCTTGACGAAGCCGGGGTAGGTAATGGCATCCCAGAGTTCCGGCGGCTTGATCGTGAAAAACGAGTAGCCTTCACGCGCGAATGCGAGTACGGAGTTGGGACCGAGCCAAATCGAGCCGTCCATACGCGGTGTGAAATGCACGCCCAAAAATGGAAATTCGGGATCGGGGACCGGGTAGATGTTGCCTTTGACGAGGTGCGACTTCTCGGCTTTGAGGATCAGGTAGTCGCCGCGGAAGGGCACGATCTTCGGATCGCGCTCGCCGCCGGTCATCTTGGCGAGCTTATCGGAGTAGACGCCGCCGCACGTGACGACGTACCGGGCTTGAATCTCGCCCCGCGCCGTGTTGAGAACGGTTACGCCGCTGCGGCGGGCGATGCTCGTGACTTCTCGCCCCAGAAAAAAGTCGGCGCCGGCGGTTTTCGCATCGGCGGCGTAGCTCTTGGAGACCAGACCCCAATCCACGATGCCGGTCACGGGGGAGAAAATTGCTTTGATGCCGCGGCAATGGGGCTCGGCCTGGGAAATCTGCGCCGCGTCGAGCATCTGGAGGCCCTCGACGCCGTTGGCTTGGCCGCGGTCCCAGAGATCTTGCAGGCGTCCGAGTTCGCTCGGCTCCGTCGCGACGATCAATTTGCCGACCGGCTTGTACTCGATGCCATGGGAGTCGCAGTAGTCCCACGCGAGTTTTCGTCCTTCGACGCACAACTTGGCTTTGAAAGACCCCGGCTTATAATAGATGCCCGAGTGGATGACGCCGCTGTTGCGGCCCGTCTGGTGTTTGTTGAAGACGTCTTCTTTCTCGACGCCCGCAACTTTGAGGCGGGGAAAGCGCTGGGTCAGCTCCCGAGCGGTGGCCAGGCCGACGATTCCGCCGCCGACGACTGCGATGTCGTAGATCATGGAAACGTATTCTGCCGGCCGGCCGGGGGGCCCGCTACTGCGAACGCCGAGGGCCGTTCCGCGATGCGGCTGAAAGGTGCGCGATGGCTACACTGCTCGAACGTCTCCCGCCCTTCACAAACGAAGCGATCCGGTCGTTTGCCGACGCGGGCGACGTCGCTTCGATCCAAGCGGCAATCGCCCGCGTGCGCTCCGCCGGTCCGCGCCATTATCCGGTCGTCGTCGGTGGCCGCGCGCTGCCATCCGAGGCGACGATCTCGTCGCGAAACCCCGCCTGCCCGAGCGAGCTCGTGGGCAGCGTTGGGTCCGCGTCGCTCGCCCACGCGAACGATGCTATAGATGAAGCCGGGCGCGCCTTCGAGACCTGGAAGCGGGTGCCGCCGCAGGAGCGGGCCGGTATTTTGATCCGCGCCGCCGACGCAATTCGCCGGCGCCGCGACGATTTCAACGCGCTGCTCGTGCTCGAGGTCGGCAAGACCTGGGTCGAAGCCGACGCGGATACCGCCGAAGCGATCGATTTTCTCGAGTTTTACGCCCGTGAGGCAATTCGCTACGCCGAGCCGCCGCCGCTGACGCCGGTCCCGGGTGAAGAAAATCGCCTTTCGTACATACCGCTCGGCGTGGGGATCGTGATCCCGCCTTGGAATTTCGCCTTCGCGATCATGGCCGGCATGACGGCGGCCGCTTTCGTAGCGGGCAACACCGTCGTGCTCAAGCCGTCGAGCGATTCGCCGGTCATCGCTGGGGCGTTCGTGGAGCTGCTCGGTGAAATGGGTTTGCCGCCGGGGGTCGTGAATTTCGTGCCGGGCGCGGGCCGGACGATTGGGGATGCGCTCGTGACGCATCGAAAAACGCGCTTCATCGCGTTCACCGGCTCAAAGGAAGTCGGCCTTCATATCAACGAGCTCGCCGCCAAAACGCAGCCGGGCCAGATCTGGATCAAACGCGTCGTCGCCGAAATGGGCGGTAAGGATTCGATCGTCGTGGCCGCCGACGCCGATCTCGATGCGGCCGCCGACGGCATCGTCGCTTCCGCGTTCGGCTTTGCCGGTCAAAAATGCTCGGCCTGTTCGCGCGCGATCGTCGAGACGTCGGTGTACGAGGCGCTCGAACGCAAGATCGTCGAACGGGTCGATAAACTCGTCACCGGAGATCCTTCGAAAGAGGGCACCTACGTCGGGCCGGTGGTCAATCGAAGTGCACGAGAGACGATCTTGAGCTTTATCGAGCGCGGCATTGCCGAAGGGGGCCGCGTCGTTGCCGGCGGTAAGGCGCTCGAGGGCGACGGATATTTCGTGGAACCGACGGTCGTGGCGGACGTCGCTCCGCTGGCGACGATCGCCCAGCAAGAGATCTTCGGCCCCGTCCTCGCACTCATTCGCGCTGACGATTACGAGCACGCACTCGCGATCGCGAATAACACGGAGTTCGGTCTCACGGGAGCCGTCTATTCGCGTGACGATGCGAAACTCGAACGCGCGCGAGACGAATTCCACGTTGGCAATCTCTATTTTAACCGCAAGTGCACGGGCGCGCTCGTCGGCGCTCACCCATTTGGCGGATTTAACATGTCCGGGACCGATTCGAAAGCCGGAGGCACCGATTACCTGTCGCTTTTCACACAGGCGAAGGTGGTGTCGAAGAAAATCGCCGCTCGGGGTTGACGGTGCAGGGCGACGTGCGGTGTAGGGCCGGAGACGCGGCGACGTGCACGAAAGACGTTTGGTCGAACCGCTCGCGTAGGGTTATTTAGCGATTATTACAACGAACGCGTTACGCACGTCCGCGCGACGCACAGCCGCAAGTGCTTTCTCGTGCCGCGGGATCGATTGGTCGTCGCATCGTGGCTAGGCCAAATTCATCAATCCGCGCTCGGCGGCGCTAACCCTTTGGTAAGACGTTTTAGCCTTGTAATTCCGGCCGCCCTGCATCGAAGACCCGCTTCGCCGGAGAGGCGACGGCGGCATCGCGGCAGCGTTGTCCGGGTTCGCGTCTGCCATCGTCTTAGGGGGCATTGCGTAGCGAGTTCGCTTGGGGTCAACGGGCCGCGGCGGCATGGGCTTCCGAATCCGTTCCCAGCTGCCGCCAAAGGGGTGGCGCGCCGCACGAGCCGTGCAACGCCGAACGATGTCGCCGACTGCCATGCGCCGGCGTGCGGTGACCTATCCGAGCAGGTGCGCCGAGGATCATAAGAGACCACGGCTCGTCGTTCGAACCTCGGCCCGATGGGTTGACTCCGCTTGCGGAGCGTGATAGATTAGCACCCGTGACTCCGACGCCTCGCCACTACGGTGCGGTCAAAGATCCGGCCCGACAAGGGCTTGGCGTTGCAGTTCGTTCCTTGAAAACTGAGCAGTACAGTAGCGCATAAGTCTGTGGGTCTCCATAAAGAGAAGCAGATCGATGCGCGGCGCAAGCCGCGTTTTTATTTGCTCTCCGAAATGCGAGAATTTAGTCGATCGCGCCGAGGACCCGGCTCCACCGGTTCTGAGGATTTCGCGATTGACCGTACAAATTGACCGATTTTGAGCGTGCAACGCTTTCAATCAATAATCTCGCGCTAAATCGCGAGATTTGGACTCGAGTTCGCTCGAGTTCAGCCTAGTCAGCAGTTTTTAGAGCCTCAAAGGCTCCGAAAAAGCTTTCCGGTAGCGATACCGGTCAAGATATTTTTGGAGAGTTTGATCCTGGCTCAGGATTAACGCTGGCGGCGTGCCTAACACATGCAAGTCGAACGAGGTAGCAATACCTAGTGGCAGACGGGTGAGTAACACGTGGGCAATCTACCGTCGAGTGGGGGATAACTAGCCGAAAGGTTAGCTAATACCGCATGAAACGTGCTGTGGCATCACAGAACGTTAAAAGGAGCAATCCGCTTGATGACGGGCCCGCGTCCGATTAGCTAGTTGGTGGGGTAAAGGCCTACCAAGGCTCCGATCGGTAGCTGGTTTGAGAGAGCGACCAGCCACACTGGGACTGAGAAACGGCCCAGACTCCTACGGGAGGCAGCAGTGAGGAATTTTCCGCAATGGGCGAAAGCCTGACGGAGCGACGCCGCGTGTGGGAAGAAGGCCTTCGGGTCGTAAACCACTGTCGAAGGGGACTACAATGAATGTACCCTTGGAGGAAGCCCCGGCTAACTACGTGCCAGCAGCCGCGGTAAGACGTAGGGGGCAAGCGTTATTCGGAATTATTGGGCGTAAAGCGCTCGTAGGCGGGACAGGAAGTCCGTGAAGAAAG
>JAABUJ010000155.1_pt1 | contig 150309 bp, 162 predicted proteins | sample 5559131 | NCBI WGS metagenome assembly JAABUJ01 (sample SAMN10711875, study PRJNA513366) | rock metagenome | isolation source: Antarctica rocks | place: Antarctica: Victoria Land, Mt New Zealand nord | collected 2016-01-07 | reverse complement strand
GCCCCCCAGGGCCCCCCCCCCCCCCCCCCCCCCCCGCCCCCCGAGGGGGGTACGACTGTACCCAGGTTCTGCAACGCATTGCGCATCACAGCGCGGCAAGGCAGGTGGCACTAACGCGGCCAGGGCTTCCAGGCAAAGCAGATTTGTGTAGCGGCCGCAGCAAGACAGGAGTTCCACTCCCAACGGCACCTTCTTCCCACCAGCACGAGTATCCACCCACCCACTGCCACCCATTCCGCATTTTTTGCGCTGTGCTGCGCTGCGCTGGGCTGTGCTGTCACGCTCAGGGACGGGTTGGACCTAGCCCTGCTTACGCGTGCAAACCTTGGCCTCATGCCATTGACTGACAACATGGCCGCACCTGGGTTGTTCGCCTCCTGCCGTAATTTGCCTGCCCTTGCAGTTTGAGCCTCTATTTGCTTTGCTGCAGACATCATCCTACTCTACCTGGGAGTCCTGCCGCATTGCTCCCAACCGCCGTGCAGCATAGTGCGCAGTTGTTGTCAAAACCTGGCTACAGCCATGCGCCCCTCGTGCGCTTTGTCTTATTGAATTGGTACACCCTGATGTTGCTGCATCGAGCAGGAGAAAACTGGAGCAGCCGGTAAAATGCAGTTGGTGAGCTATGGCCTCCCTCTAGCCGGTAAATATGCAGTTGGAGCCAGATAGTCGCAGCGGGCAAAGCAAGCAGGCTACGCCAGCAACGCGACTGATCATTGCGAATATGCAAAGTGCCTGCCCGCACCCACAGAGAGCTCAGGCAAAGCCGGCCTCCGACAGTTGCGTCCAAAGCCACCTCCCGCGCCAAGCGCGCAGACTTTATTCATTACTGTGCTGCCCAGGGGTGTCCAGTGTTCTGCAGGCGCTTTGTAAGCAGCACAAGGCCACAGCATCACCGCCATCCTAGGGCTAGTGCCGCTGGCGCAAGTCGAAATGCGCAAGCAACATGTGGGTGGTAATGTACACCCAGGCAGCCATACAACACAGCAGAGCAGCCCACCTGTACAGGTCAGTCCTGCAACCTACGCGCGCGTGTGCACTCAGCTCATAGCCGCACCCCTGCTGGCGCAAACTAGTGGCAGCACCTGGCCATTGGCGCACGCTATGTGTACAAATGCCTGAATCTTGTCGCCCGCTGTCGTCAGATGTACGCGCTGCCTGCCCACCGCGAACGTCTGCCGGATGAACCGGCCAGAGCATGAAAATGCTGGCGCATGCAAACTACTGAGTGCGGCGCAAGCACCGCATGGGAGGTGCACATGCAGCTAGCTGCGCCTGCAGAGGCTACTGCGCTGGCTGCATGCTGCTGCCATTTATACCCTATGTCTTCTGGTGCACCAGCTGCTGCTAGGGTTGCCGCCAAGCTGCCCTGTTCGTAACACTGCGGCGGAGAGCGTCACGCAGTAGCCTTATGCTAAGGCAAGGAACGCGCACCTTGAGATGGTCTCTGGCTCTGTCTTACATGTCGGTTCTATTGTGACCACCGTTGGTTTACCGTTGGTGGCTTTGAGCATGTGTGCTTCATTGTCGGCTGACCACTGTCGTCCGGGATTCTGTTGGTAGAAAAGGGAACAAACACGATGCATTCATGTCTTCAACGGCATGCGCTGCTTGCACGCTAGCCATACGCCAGCCTTCAGACACTTCCGTCACTCCGTCACAAGGCATGGTCGCGGCGCATACAACTTCTTAGCCTCTTCAAGGGCTGTGAAGAACACACACCCTCCGATGCCGATCCACAGCACACGAGGCTCCCAGCCCTGCGCATGCCCGGCGTCAGGGGAGCCGGTACATGGAAACTGGACGGTCTCACAGGCTCAAAAGCGCACCTTCAGGAAGGCTGCAGCGCCCTCCTCCTTGGCAATCTTGGTGGCGCAGTCGACTATGGACGAATACCGGCCGCTCACGCCCTGCGTCATCATCCGTGTCTTGATGACGTCCAGGGGCGTGGTCAAGACGCCGGTCACCGCTCCAGCGAGCGCTCCCACGACAGACGTCTCTGCTGCGTTGAGCTCAGTCCGCGAACCCCGCAACGACGCCTGCGCCGCCGTATGCGCTTGACAAGGTGAGAAATATGCTTTGAATCTTGTTACTGACCTTTTTCCGTCAAGCTGCAGCGTCGTGCTCATCACACGTCAACAACAACCACACGCCCAAGGTAGCCCTGCAAGCTCAAGATGGCAGATTGACAAGTCCGGCGTGTGCGGGCAACACCATCAATGCAAGGGAATGCTCTCGCAGAACAGGCTTGCCACGATTCATACAACCAGAGCCACAGCAAGGGTTGCTGTGGCGCAGGGGCAGTCACCGCACTTTGTATGACTTCTTCAGCTGCTCGTACGCCACAAACTCGATGGCGTCAAACGGCAGGTCGCGCAGCAGAAAAGAGCCATAGCCCGCGAAGAGCCCGCGCACCCCCTCCCTGCCTAAAATGCCTCGCACCGCTTGCAGCGCGCCGCGGAACTCGCCTGCGCGCGCTGCCGGCAGTGGCGACGCATGCCTGGTAGAGCCGGGGCTGAGACTGTGGGAGACACAGCACGCACCTGTCTGCATCCGCTGCTTCACGACTTCTGTTGGGACGCGCACGACAGACGCCGCAAAGCCCGCCGCCACGCCGCCGGCGAGCGGCGCAAGGAACTGCCGGTCGTCGCGCACGCGCCGGCCGGTGGCCCCCTTGACGGGCTCGTACACGCCCATGAATATTGCCGAAGCAGGCACGACACCCGCCAGGTTGCCGACCAGGCCTGCGTACAGGGCCTTGCCGCCGCCAGACTGCAGGAGGGCGCGCAGCCCGCCCCCAGACGACATGGCCTGCAGCCGCGTCTTGATCGTGTCCAGGGGGTACAGCGCTGCAAGGCAACCCAGTCCGTCACTGCATGCTGCAGCAAATCCATCAACCGCTGCCTTGATGGGCGGTTGCGCATGGTGCACATGCGTTTCAGCGCACCGGCTTCCACTGCCGCGCCGGCAGTTGCACCTGCAGCCAGGTTTCCCAACACCACCCGCCACCGCGGCGCGTCCACAGGCGGCGCGGCTGCGCCGCCCGCCGACGCCAGCGTCATCACGGGCGCGCGTGCCCGCCCACGCTGCGCGGCTTTCGGCTTGCGCCGCTGGATGATGCGGTGGCCCGCCACAGACGCAAAGGGCAGGGCTGCCGCTGTGTGCTGGACGGCACTGCGCACGCTCACGTCTGGCTCTGCGCCATCCTCGGCCCCAGTTGCCCTGTCGTGCCGTGCCACCCACCGGCGTCTGGCTGTCAGAGCCATGGCCACGCCAGGGCGCCTCACTGACGTCAGGCGCCCACTGCACAAGGATGATATGGGATGATGGGATAGTGACGAGAGCACGCTCGGTCTCTTCGCTTACCCGCTAAAGCAGCTAGAACCCCTCTCAACGGCATGCAAGCATGCATGTACAAGTGGGCACACTGGAGTAATCAGTCTGAGCGAGCACACATGCAGGCTCGAGAGATGTCGGCAGTGACAGGTAGCGACGCAGCACACATGAACAGCCTGGGTGCAACCCGGCAAACAGCCTGACCTAGCGGGCTACCAAGAGCGCCCACATGTCCGACGCCCAAGCAAGCCCGCCATACCCCAGCAAGCAGGGCTCAACACAGCGCGTGTCAGGCTGCAGCGTTGCCAACCGCCGCATCAAGCTCCTTCCTGTGCGCAGCGAGGGCCGACGTAAGTGGCGCAGAAGCCGCAACAAAGTCTGCAAGCCTGCTCGCCAGTGAAGCAAAGAGTTGCGCGAGCTTTGGGGGCCACCTGGCGGCAGCGACCTGCTCCGGCGAGAGCAGCATGACAAGCCGCAGTGGCTGCAGCTCGTCCTTCCGCAGCGGCCGGCTCGTCACCGGGAACGTGTAGGACCAGGTGCAGTGCCGGTGGTAGAACTCATCCTCCGGACGAGCATAGACCACGACAGGCTCCTGCGCGCTCGGCCGCGCGCTGGGCCGCGCCCTGCCACGGCCGCCGCGCGCGCTCACAGCAGGCCGCACTGCGGCGCCGTCGCCGGACGGCGGGGCGCGCACCTCCTCCCCCTTGGCCCGCTTGCCGCGCGGGCGCGCAGCAGCGGGGTCGCAGTAGGCGCGCGAGAGCGCCACATAGCGTTGCAGCTGGAAGGAAGCGCGCAGCTCGGCGGTCGGCTCGTCCTCGGTTGCCCAGGCAATCTCATCAAACAGCGCCTGCTGCAGCGGCGGCGCCAGCTGCGGCGGGCTGTTGACGAGCCGCTCGCTCACAAGCAGGCCGGTGGAGTCCGCGCCCCATGCCTGCGCAGCGCGCCACGCGACCGCGGTGCATGAGGCGGCGGCGGCAGCGGGTGACCCCGCGCGCAACTGCGCCAGGCAGCACCCCGCACCTCGGCCATCTGCTGCCGCAGCGAGCTCGTGGGGCACCGCGCCGTCAGGAAGGCAGCAACCTCCCGCAAGCACGCCAGGTGCCTGTAGCGCCCCAGGCTGAGCACGGTGAGGAGCCCAATCGGTCCCTCGTCCGCCGCCGTCTTGACGACGGTGCCCACGGTGGGCTGGCGCGCCGCGCAGCAGCACGTCAGAGCCTTCCCTGCAGGCGCAATGGGGCACCGTGCCGCGGGGCCCGGCGCGCCTGGTGTATGACTGCGTCCACCAGCTCGGAGCAGCTGAACTCCTGGCCGTCCAGGTATGTGTGCAGAAGGGCCTTCAGGCCCAGGAAGTCTGCCTCCCTGGGGTCATGGAACTCAAAGTCGACCTGCACCTCCGACGCCTCGCTGCCGGACGGGCTGGCGTCGCTGTCGCTGCTCTCGCCGCTGCTGCTGGCGCCGCTGCTCATGCCAGACGGCTCCCGCTCTGGCGCCCCAACGCCGCTGCCGCGCGCCCTCTTCTGAGCAAGCTTGCTCATCCCGTGGAACCCCGCGGCTCGCCACGGAGTACCTGGGTGCGTCGTCCCTCAAGTGCCTTATCTTGCACTCCGGCCTGGCGCAGGACTTTGCCTGCGCATGGCAACTGAGACGAGCCTACTTTGTTTGCATCGGCCAAACTTGGCAAGCGGACGCGCAACCTTTGGGCACCCCGTCTTTGCATGCTGCAGTAGCAAGGAAAGGTGGCCCCAGCCTGCCAGAAGCGAGTGTGCACACCTGTTAAGTGTGGGCTGTTTGTAAAAACCGCTGTGTGACGCCCGTCCTGGCGTGCCTGCATTGGCCTACAGGTGTGGTGCGACGCTGACTGCAAGGCCGTGTACTACCGCAAGCCTGGTGCGGAGCAACACTGTACCGCACGTGGCAGCAGCAGCGCTCTGACGTCAGGCTGGTCAGGCCGTGCACGGCTCCCGGGCAGGGCGTATGCTCGCGCCGAGACACTGCGGCGCCTCCGTAGGGCAGGAGCGCTGTGCGCAGCAGGCCTGGCGTCCAAGCTGCCAGCGTTGTGAGGCCGCACTGTGCACGGGACGTGGCCGCACGTGAGCGACGGGATGCGGTCGCAAGCCCCGCCAAGCAACGGCGGGCCACCCTGCCCGCACGGCCACGCGCTGCAGCGCCTGGCCTGCGTCGCCCGAGACGCACGGGGCAGGGCGTGCCTGCTCGGAGCAGGCGCCCCCGCCCACCTGGGCGAGCTGCTCGCCCCGGCGCGCGTCCTGTGGCAGGAGTCGCGCGGCCCCGACAGCGCGGCCGCCGCGCAGCTGCTGGGCCTGCTGCTCGTGCTGCGCAACCTGTGCGCAGCGGGCAGTGCGGCGACCGCGGCGCTGCTGCGCTGCTCGGCGCCGGCGCAGGTGGCTGCGCTGGTGCTGCTGCTCGCGCCGCGCGCGCCGCCGCCGGCCGCGCAGCCAGGTGTGCGCCGCGGGCTGGCCGCCCGGCGGGCGGGCTGCAGCGCGCCCCGCCCTGCTGACCGGGGCCGTGCGCCAGGCTCGGCCAAGCTGCTGGTGGTTGCGGCCCAGCTGCTGGCCAACCTGGCGGCCAGCAGCGCCGAGGCTGCGCGCAGCGTGTGGGCCGCCTGCGAGCCCGGCGCCTTCCTGGCGCTCGCGCGCGTGCCCGACGGTGCGGGAGGCCGAGTCGCCGCCCCTCCTGCCCGCTTGCAGAGGCGAGGGGGGGGCCGCCGGCTGACTGACCCGCTGGGTGTGCAGGCAGCGTGCACGGCCCGCTGTGCCGCGCCCTGCACCTCTGCAGCCTGGCGAGCGCGCACCCTGGGGGGCTCAGCGGCAGCAGCGAGGGCGGCGAGGTCCTGCACGCGGTCCTGCTCCACGCCGGCCGCCAGGCGCGCACCCCCGGACGGCCGACGCGGCCCGAGCGCGGCCTGCGCGCGCGTCGAGCGCGGCCCACCGGCGGCCCTGGCCGCAGGCAGAGGGAGGCGGGCCGCCCACCGGCGCCGACCACGCCGCCGCGCTCGTGGGCGAGCTCGCGCTGGAGCGCGGCCTGCTGCCGTGGCTGCTTCGCGCCACGGACGCCGCGCCGGCGGGGGCGCGCGACACGTGGCGGGCGCAGGAGGCGCTGCTGCGCTTGCTGGCGGCGGCGGTGGACGAGCGCGCAGGCAGGCGCGCCCGGCGCGCATGCTGGCGCGCGCGCTCATCCATCCCTGAGCAGCGGCTGCACAGACGGCGCCGCGCCGTCGCGGGCCGCAGGCTCGAGGCGCCGGCGGGCGAGGGCCGCTCTGGTACCGGCATGGACGGCCTGGCCGCCAGCCTGCAGGCGCTGGTCACCGCGGCAGCCTCGCATGCGGAGGCCGCTGCGGACGGCCCCGGCAGGGCGCCGGTCCTGCGGGCCGCCATGGCGGTGCGCCGCTCACCCGGCCCGCGCTCCTGCGCGCGGCCTGCCGCCTCGCGGGCCCGCAGCCAGGCACGCGCGCCGCAGGCCCTGCGGAGCCTGTCGAGCGTGGAGGCCGGCGCGTGGCGCGCGCGCTTGGTGGAGGGCCTGCGCTGCGCCGGAGCGGTCGCCCAGCTGCTGGCCATGCTGGCGGCTCTTGGCCCCGCAAACCGCCGGCGCCCGGCGCCGCACCCTGGCGCGCAGCAGCCTGTCGCTTGCGCTGGGCCAGCGGCGGCCGGGTTGAGGCCAGAGCTGGCTGACCGGGCTCGCGGGCTGCCGTCGAGCGCGCCCTACATAGGCTACCGCACCGACGCGGCTGCAGGTCCGCTGCGGTGCTGCTGCCAGCCGGCGTGGGTGTGCTCGCGACCGCGGCGCCGCCTGAGTCTGCTAGGGGCCGGCAGTGCTGGCAAACCTCCTGTACGCCGCGCCGTCGGTGCAGCGGGACGTCCTGGAGCTGGGCGGGGTCGCGGTGCTGCTCTCCCAGTGCCAGGTGCGGCCCGCAGCCGCGCTGCGCTCTGAGGCGGGGCGGGCGTGCCGGGGACCGACGCGCGCGCCGGGGGCGCTCAGGTCGACGACCAGAGCCCCTGGGTGCGCGAGTGGGCGCTGTGGGGCGTGCGCAACATGTGCGAGGGCAACGCGGCCGTGCAGGCGGCCATCGCAGAGCTGCAGCCCCGCGCGCCGGTCGCCTCGCCGGAGCTGGACGCACTGAACATGCGCGTGGAGCTGGACCAGGCGACCGGGAAGTTCAGTCTCGTGCGGGGGCAGGCTGGGGCGGGCCCTGTGGACTGAGTCACAGGCGTACGATGCAGCGGAGGACAGCAGCAGGCTGCAACGAGTGGCACGCTCCTGTAACACAAGCACACCAGGAATGCTTTGACGCGCTTCCAGAGGTTTCACATGGTGGCTTCACATAGCGGGAGAGGCAGTTGAAGTTTGAAAGGTGGGTCTGCATCATGCCGGTCCTGCATACATGCTGCACTGCGTGAAGTGCGCGTGTGCATAGTGAGCCATGCCATGTGCATGCATCATGCGCATGATGCATGTGATGCGAGCCAGAGCCGGTATCTGACCTCACAACTCGACGTTTTGCCTTTCCTCGGTCTCCCCCTCACCTTGTGCGACACAAGGTGACAACAGCACTGGCTCAGGCGTGCACAGAGGCCCGGCAGGCAGCTGCAGCAATGCTGGCGCCCTGACAGCCGCGCCGCAGCATGCGCAGCCTCCTGCGCAGCGTCGTCCAGCGCAAGGACGGCGGGCTGGTGGGGCGCACGCTCAAGGTGGGCCCCTACACGTGCAAGGTGGAGGCGCACCTCGGCGACGGCGGGTCCGCGACCATCTACCGCGTGCGCGACAACTCCAGCGGCGCGGCGTACGCGCTGAAGCACATCCGGCTGGCCGGCGAGGCGGACGCGCGCGCCGACTGCGAGACGGAGGTGGAGACGATGAAGCGGCTGCGCGGGCACCCCAACATCCTCACCCTGCGCGCCGTCGCGCTCGCCGGGCCCAAGGGCGCCGAGCAGGAGGCGTTCCTGCTGCTGGACCTGTGCCGCGACAGCCTGCCCGGCTACCTGGCGGAGCGCGGCGGCCAGCTGGGCGACGGGGACGTGCTCACGATCTTCCATGCGGCTGCCAAGGCGGTCGCCGTGATGCACCACCAGAGCCCGCCGCTGGCGCACAGGCGCGACTCGCAGCGTCCCTCTGGCTGTGCATGCGCCGGAGCGCGCGCGCCCCGCGGCCCCGGCGCGAGCCCCCTGCCCGGCCGCGCGGCAGGGACCTCAAGGCCGAGAATGTGCTGCTGCACGGCAACGGCACCTGGGTGCTCTGCGACTTTGGCAGCGCGTCGTCCTGGGCGGGCACGTACGACAGCACCGACGCGGTGCTGGTGGCGGAGGAGTACATCCGCAAGTACACCACGCCCGCGTACCGGCCCCCGGAGGCGCGCCGCCCGGCGCGCCGCAGGCGGCAGGCCGCTCGCCCGGGCGGCCCGGCCCGCGCGCTGATCCCGGCGTGCGCCGCGCCCGCAGATGTTCGACCTGTACAGCCGAGTGCCAATATCGACCGCCGCCGACCTCTGGGTGCGCGCCCGCGCCGCGTCGCGCGCCCCCGCCCGGCCGCTCCGCACCTGTCCGCCCGACGGCGTGTGTCCGCGCAGGCGCTGGGCGTGCTGCTCTACCTCCTGTGCTACGGGCGCCTGCCGTTCAGCGGCGACTGCAAGCTGCAGGTGCTGAACGGCGAGTACAGCCTGCCGCCAGGGCGGCCGGCGCAGCTCGTGGAGCTGGTCCGGGGCCTGCTGGCGGTCGACCCAGCCGCGCGCACCGACATCGACGACGTGCTGCGCCGCCTGGAGCGCGCGAGCGCGAGCCTGCCGGAGGCGCCTAGCGAGGCCCCGGCCGGCCGCGCGGCGGCCGACCGCGCGGACGCTGACGCGGACGCGTTGAGCGGCGCGCTGCCCGCGGCGCCCGCCTCGCCCGCGCCGGCCGCCCGCGAGGCAGTCCCCGGCGTGCGCTCAGGAGGGAGTCCCGCCCACGCCGACAGCTGGGCCGCGTCGCCCGAGGCGCGCTGGCCGCGCGAGGCCAGCGCGCCTGCGGCAACCGCGCTGCCGCGCAGCAGCACGCCCGACATTGCGGGCGCGCGCAGCGCGGGCGCGCAAAGCGCCCCCGCCGGCGCGGGGCGCGGCGGGGCGGCGGGCGCGGCAGAGGTCGCCGCGCTGCGGCAGCAGCTGGCCGCGCTGAGTGCGGGGAATGCGGAGCTCAGTGCGGCGGCGGCCTCGCAGCAGGCGACCATCCGCGCCCTGCAGGCGCGCCGGGCGGCCCGCCCGCTGCCTGTCAGGCTGTCCGCCGCCGCCTGTCCGGGCGTGGAGGCGTTTTTGGTCCTGCCGGGTGTGCACCGAATCGCAGGGCGCGGCGCAGGCGGAGGTGGAGGCGCAGAGGCAGGCAGCGCTGGTCAGCAGGCGGCAGGCCTGTGCTGCCTGCGGGCACCTGCGGGACGGCGCGGCGGCCGGTGCACACCTGCCCAGCGCGGCGGACGCCGCGCACGCATCCCCGGGCGGCTGGGTCGCCTCCTTCGACGGCGGGGGCGCGCATGCGGCCGGCGGCACGCCAGGGACCTCTGGCGGTGCTGCAGCCCAAGCCTCGCCGCCGCCTGCGGGCCTGCCTGCGTCTCTTGACCCCTTCCTCATGGCCGACGCCGCAGCAGAGCCGCTCCAGGCAGCCGAACACACAGCGCCTCTGCCTGCCATGGGGCATGCAGCGGAAATGGGCGGCGGTGCCCGGCACCGCCGCACCACCTCTGAGCCCACGTCCGTAGACCGCTGGGGGCCAGTCTTTGGGGCATGAGTGATGATAGCTTGCGGGTGGAGCGCTGTAGAGTGAAGGGCCGCGACCTGCCTGTAAAGAAGCGTGCACGCTGAGCCTGGGCCGCTCAGGTCACGTTCGATACACGCACGCTGGTCCGGCGCGCAGACGCCTGCGTCCTCTGTGGTGTCGTACAAGCGCTAGATACGCACACAGCGTCCCCCAGGCTAGCCCCGGACACACCAGCAAGGCCCACACTAAACCAGGCAGGGCCGCCTGGACTGCAGCAGCCTGAAAGCCGGGCAGGCGGCAGCGCGCCCGCCCGCCACGCCTGCCGACAGCAGCTCAGGGAATGCTGCGGTCGTACGTCTTGCCGGTGCCCAGGCGCGCCTTCTCCTCGTTCTCAGCGACGACTCGCTCCAGCATGTCCTGCGGCAGCGCAGCCCCCGGCCCTGCTCAGTGCCGCGCCGCGCACGAGCGGGCCCGCTCGCAGGCCCCGCGGGCCAGCGGGACGCACGGCCATGTAGGGCTTGAAGGGCGTCTGCACTGCCTGCAGGTCCTTCGGCAGGTACGCCTTCTTCAGCGAAACGTCGGACGCGCGCTTCAGGCGCTGGTTGCGCGCGTCCACCTCCTCCTGCGGCAACCGCTTGAGCGCCTCGTCCACGTCCTGCCCGCGGCGCGCCGGCCGCGTCAGGCTTCGCTCACGCGGCCAGCGCATGCGCGCAGGCGAGGCAGCTCCGCAGCGGCGCGCTGCCCCGGGCCCGCGCCTGGTTCAGGAGCGGGTCGTACAAGTCCTCATAGCGCAGCCCGTGCTTCCTCAGGTTGTCGCCGACCGCGGCGCGGTACCTGGTGGACATCCAGGTGAGGGCTGGGTCGAGCATCTTCATCACTGCGCGGCCCGTCGCTGCAGCCATTGCATTCATAACGGCTCTGCCAGAAGCGTCACGGCCTCCCTGACTCGTGTACCGCTCGCCACAAATTGAAGTGGAGAGAGCCGGAAAAGCTTTTGGCAAAGTTGGGCGCTGCCCTAGATGCACAGGATGTGGGAGCAAACTTTTGGGGTCTGGTGGCTATGCCTGAGCAGGCCACCGCCAAAGCCTTACAGCAGGGCCATCACAGCAGAGCTATCACTTGGCCTCCTGATTGCATCTCTGCCGATGTATCTGACGACGCTATGACAGGCTGAGGGTGGGGGCAGGCTGAAGAGACGCAACACACACACACACACTCGCGCGCGCACCCACAAACACTGGTACGCGCACAGACACTCACACACCGACAGCTACACCCTGCAGGGCGCTGGATGCGAGGCCGCGGGCCGAGACGTGGCCGCCCCTGCCGCAACACAGCGGCCCGCGGCGCCAGGCGCCGGCCTAGACGAGCAGCACCGCGTTCACGACGCCGTCGTTCTCGGGGTTGTTGGTGACCTGGGCGTACTTGCCCCACACCACCTTGCCGCCCGGCGTGACCAACCCCAGCTCGCTCACGTTCACCTGCGGCGCGGCGCGCGGGGTGAGCCCCGGCCCGTGTCGCGCGTGCGCGGGCGCGGCGCGGGCGGCGGGGCGCGCCTCGACGATGGTGCCCTTGGTGACCACGCCCAGCTGCGTGTACGAGGCGCCGTTCGGGTTCTTCTTCACGCCCAGGATGTCCAGGCAGAAGGTGCACTTGAGCTCCGGGTGCGTGACGTGCGCCTTCTTCATGCGCAGGCCTGCGCGGCGCGGCCCGCCGCGTCGGCCCCGCCCGCCCAGCGAGCGCGCCGCCCGGGCCGCAGGGGCAGCAGCGCCGCGCGCGCACCCATCGGCCGGATGAAGCGCTCGTACTTGGGCGGCTTGCGCGTGAAGGACGGCCCCACGAACGTCACCTTGGTGACCATGCGCTTCCACTGCTTCTTCTTGCGCTTGCCGCTGTGCAGGACCTTGAACATCTCCTCCTCGGCCACCGGCCGCACCTGCGGCCGGCGAGGCAGCGCTCGTGCGGCGCTCTGCCGCGCCCGCAGCGGCGCTGCGCTCAACTCGGGCCGGGCGCGCACCTTGGGCAGCGGCACCTCCCACTTCCCGGCCTTCTGCTTGCGCTTCTGCTTCACGGTGTTGCTGAGCACCTTGGCGCGGTCGACCTGCACGCCCCGGGCCGGGTGAAGCCACGCGCGGCCGCTCGCCCGGGGGCTGCGGGCCGGACAGGGAGGTCACGCGCCTGCTCGCGCTCCAGCAGGTAGGCCGGCACGGCGCTCTGCGGCGCGCCGTCGTCCGCCTTGTGCTTGTTGTCGCGCTGCTGGTGCATCGCGATCGTCTTCTTCATCGTCGCCTTCTCCGCGTGCCGCTTCTTACTGCGCCCCGGCGCCAGGTCGTTTCCGGCGCCGCAGGCCTCCTGCGCACGCTGCCACCGCACGCCGGCCCGCGCACCTGTACAGCTTGGCCTGCAGCCCGATGGCCTTCTGCGCAAACGCGGCGCGCTTGTGCACGCCGCGCGCCTCCTTCTTCCGCTTCTTCTCGTGGTAGTCCAGGCGGAAGCCATGCCGCTTGCGGTGCAGCTTGATATGCTCGCCCTGCGGCATGGTGGGCCACCAGGCCTCCGCGGCCCGCGCGCTTGCGGCGCCAAAACCGGCCGCAGCTGCCGCGCGGCACGTCAAGCTCTGCTCACTATTTGGCTCAACCGAAGGTGGGACGCAGGTGTGTACAGCAAAGAACCAGACAGTGCGGTTTCAGCCTGCACAGCTTGCTATACAGCGGGTGTGCCACTGTGTGAGGGGGAAGGGCGGCGAAGGGTAGGGCAGCCATGTAACTCCGCGTGCCCGGAGCGTGAGACGAGCAACCGAGCTCAGCTCTGCTGCGATGGCCGAGGCGGCAAAGGATGCCGAGCAGCTCGACACGCCGGTGGAGTACCCGGACCTGTGGGCCAGCGCGGTGCGGGCCCGCCGCGGGGGAGGGCCGGTCCCTGGCGCGGACCGACGTTACAGAGCCTGCCCAAGGCGTGCAGGCGCGCGCCCCGATCCCGGACGACGCCTGGGAGTACCAGGTCCGCAAGTCGCTGAACGACGCGGCTTACAACGGCCTGGACTATGTGGCCTACTGCCCCTACATGCCGGTGGACAAGGAGTGCGAGGCGCCGCGCTTCATGTGGGTGCGGCGCCCCGGGCCCGCCTGGCTGGCACGTGCCCGCAGGGCTGGCGCGCCGGCAGGCTGATGGCAGCGTGCGGGCGCACAGAAGAAGAAGGCGGCCAAGTAGGGCAGCGCGGCGACTCAGCGCCGCTCGCAGGTACCGAGGAGCAGACACAGCTCCCTGTGCACCAGCTGCTCGCACACGACCTGCGGGTGCAGCGCCACCTCTGGCCTGGCGTCTTTGGCACGGGGTCGGAGCGTGCTGGTCGGCCCTGGCCCGCACCTGGCCCTGGGCTTTCAAGCGCTGCTGGGTCAGGCGCTGCAGCCTCTGTAAGAGCTGCTCGAGCGCGCGCCACGTCTCGTACACTTGCTCGTCCACAACCTCCTTCAGGGCATCCCAGCGGTGCTCCTGCGGGCGGGCGGCTGGCTGAGCAGGGCGCACATCCCAGCAGGAGGGACGGGCGGCGCTCTGGGTGCCGCGCACTGCATCCGGCGGGTCGAGTGGCGCGCGTGCCGGCTGCTGCTCGCCCCGCCTGCTGCCGGGCGCCCGCCTGTCACTGTGAAGCGCTGCGCGGTGGCGGCCTGGGCCCCAGCATGCGTGCGCACACAGCCCGACCCAGTGGCGGGCCTACGCACGCTGGGCCGCCCGCGGCTGCATCCACGGCGCCGGCCCTTGGCCCTGCCGCCTCGAGCGGCCTGGTGTCGGCCCAAATAACAGCTCCACCTGCCAGCTGCACCGCGTCGCAGGAGCGCGGCGCGAGGGCTGCATGGCGTCCGCTCGCGCGCGCCGCGGCAGGCGCGCTCACTGGGGCCGCGCTCCAAGCCCAGCCCAGCTGCTGCTCGTGCACCGTGCGCAGCGCCTCCAGCAGCTGCTCCTCGAGCAGGCCCAGCTCCGCAGTCTTCATGCTCAGGACCTGCGGCCCCGGGTCTGCGGCGTTCGCTGCCGGGCGCGCGCGGGCCGCGCGCCGTGCGAGCCTGGCCGCCGGGCGCACCGCCGTGCGCTTGGCCGTGTCGGCGTCCTGGAAGCGCCGGAACTTGTCCTGCAGGCCCGCAAAGGCCTGCAGCGTGCGCCGGTAGTCCTCTGTCGTGCGCAGGTTGTCCTCCGCGCATTTGCGCTCAGCGTGCGCGTAGCGTTGCTGTGCGCAGGCACACCGCGCGGTGGGTCCTCGCACTGCAGCCGGCCCCGGCGCAGCGCGCATGCTCGCCGCCGGGCGCACCTTGATGCCTGACAGCACGTCGCGCTGCCGCGAGAGCCGCCGCTTCTGCTGGCTCAGCGTGGCAGCGCTCTCCTGCGCGCGCTCGGCGAGCACGCGGCAGTTGTACACCAGCTTCTCCGTGTTGGCCTGGTACGTCGCGCGCAGGATGCCATAGTCCGCCTCCAGCGCGTGCAGCTGCTCCTCCAGCCTGTCGGCCGGCGCCGCGCGCCTCGGCGCGCCGCCGCCGGCGCGTCGCCACCAGGCCGCTTCGGCAGGGGCGGGCCCGGGCGAGCGCGCCTGCTCTTGAGCGCCTTGTACTCCTCCGCATCCACGCCGCGCTGCTCGCGCAGCAGCCCGCGCGCCTCCTCCGCTTTGGCCAGCACCTGGTCCACGTAGGCCTGCTCGCTGGCGCCGCGCGCCTCCAGGGCCGCCTCCAGGTCTGCCGCAGCGGCGCTGGCGGCGCTCTGGCGAGCCTGCACGGCTGTGCTTGTGAGCGGGCTGGCCATGCGCGCGACTGCTAGCGTCGCACTGGCTCTGCGGCCCGGGCCAGGCAGACCTGCAGCAGCGCGGCCATGACGCGCGCCAACTCCGTCACGCAATTCTGCTCCATCGCCTGCGTCTGGCTGGTCACGCAGGCCAGCAGCGTGTCCACGTCCTGCGGCCGCAGCCGCGCTCAGCGGGCGGCCCCGCGGCGCGGGAGACCCCAGCATGCGCCCGAGCTGCGCGCCCACCTCGGCCTGAGCGCTCAGCGTGGCCACAAACTCGTCGTCCTGCGCCCTGAGGATGTTGCGCGCGGCCTCTATGATGGCGCCCTTGCGGCTCAGCACCAGCTCGCACTCGGCCTGCTGCGCCTGCAGCGCTGCCTGCAGCTCCTGCGGCACCTCCATGTCCAGCAGGAGCGGCCACCGGGCGGTGATGGCCGCCAGGCCGTCCGCGCTGCCCCTGGACTCCGCCTCAAACCTGTTCCCCAGCTCCTGCGCGGCAGGCGGCACGCCCAGAGTGCGCGGCGGCCAGCGTGGTGACGGCGCGGGCCAGCCGATATGGGCCCGCCTGCCTGCCTGCGGCCCTCTATCTGTGTGCGCCGCTCGTCCTCGCGGCGCACGCCCGCCAAGCGCACCGCCGCGGCCTCTTGCTCGGCGAGCTCCCGCGCCGCCAGGTGCGCCTGCCTGCTCTGCTCGAGGTGCTGCGCGAGGTGGAGCTCACCCGCGGCCTCCCGGCTTGCGGCGGACCCGGCTGCGCGCAGCAGGGCGGCTTTACGCCTTGCTCTGTGTGGTTTGAGCAGCGCCCGGGCGCTCGGCCCGCACCCAGGGCCTCCGGGCTGCCATCGAGCGCCTGCCGCTGCTTGCTTATGCGCGCTCTGCGTGCTGCAATCCGCTGGTCCCTGGCGGGTCAACAGTCCTGTGAGAGGAGCGAGGGCCAGCGTATCATGCTTTGTGCCTGCACAAGCCCGAGGGCGTGCTCTGACCGTGCCCCCTGTGTCCCCAGCTCATCCTCCATGCCAGATGCCTGGCTGCGTTCCGAGGCAGTAAGAGAGAGCGGCCTGGAAGCACGCCTGCCAGGCGGCTCTAGCGCAGTGCGAGAGTGCCGCACGGAGCTGGATGCCTTACAGGCCACACCGCCGACCGTCGGCCGGCCGACAGCTCGACTAGATAATTTAAAAACCGACAGCTCGATCGCTTTCTGGCACAGCACTTCCCGCGCACACGCAGTACGCTGCTGCAAGAAGCGCCCTGGATTCACGCGCCTAGTTCGAACGCAAGTTCAACGGGATTTCTGAAGCGGTGCCGCGCGCCCCGCCGAGGCGCCGCCGCGGTCACCTCGTCCGCGCGGTCTTCCGCGCCGGGCGCGCCGCGACCGGGCTGGCCGCCGGGTTGGCGCCGCTCAGGAAGCTGTCCAGCTTGCCGGACGCCGCGAGCACCAGGCCCAGAAACAGCGCCGACGGCCGGTTCGGCCGCGACTTGAACTCCGGGTGGAACTGGCTGGCCACGAAGAAGGCGTGGCCGGCCAGCTCCACGATCTCCATGCGCTGCCCCGTCTCGTCCTTGCCGACAAAGCGCAGGCCGCGCGCCTCCAGCGCCGCCACCATGGTCGGGTTGACCTCGTAGCGGTGGCGGTGCCGCTCGTCCACGTGCCGGTCCGCCTGCACGCGCGGGGCGCGCTCAGGCCGGACGCCGGGCGCGGCGCGGCGCGGGCGGCGTGAGCAGCGGCGGCCGCGGCCCGGCGCGCCTGGTACAGCTTGGCGGTCATGCAGTCGACGGTCTCCAGGATGGTCCGGCGCGTGCCCAGGCGCATGGTGCCGCCCTTGTGCGTGGTGGAGCCCTCCGGCATGAAGACCACCACGGGCGTGGGCGTCGCGGCGTCGAACTCGGCCGAGTTGGCGTCGGCCAGGCCGAGCACGTTGCGCGCGAACTCGATCACCGCGATCTGCATGCCCAGGCAGATGCCCAGGTAGGGCTTGTTGGCCGTGCGCGCGTACTGCGCCGCCAGCACCTTGCCCTCCACGCCGCGCGTGCCAAAGCCGCCGGGCACCAGGATGCCGTCCGCGCCCTTCAGGCGCGCCCAGGCCTCCGCGTGCGCCTTGGGCTCCTGGCCCTGCGCGCGCGGCGGCCGCCGGCCGCTCGACGCGCACACGCGCGTGCGGGCGGCCGCCGAGCGGGGCGACCGAGGCCGGGGCGCGCCTTGCCGGGGTCCTCCAGGTCGCCGGCCTCGATCCACTGCACGTCCAGCTTGCGGTTGATGGCCAAGCACGCGTGCTGCAGCGCCTTGAGCACGCTCAGGTACGCGTCGGACAGGCCGGTGTACTTGCCGACCATCGCGATCTTCAGGCCCACCGCCAGCCCGTCCCAGCGCTCGGCCAGTGTGGTGCGCCAGCCTGCGCGCACGCGCGCCCCAGCGCCTCGCGCCGCGCCCCGCGAGGCGCTGGCGGGCGCGCAGCGGGCGGGGAGGCGCGCGGGGGCGCCGCTCGGCCGTGCCGCGCGCCTGTGAGGTTCATGTTGCCGTAGCCGCCCAGATTGAGGATGTTGCACACCGACGCGTGCGCGCCTTGCGCCTCCAGCAGCAGCGGCACGTGCCAGATGTTGGACACGTCGTGCATGTTCAGCACGTGGTTTGCGGGCACCTGGCAGAACAGCGCCTGCGCGGGCGCCGCCCGTCATGCACGGCGCTCGCTTCGCGTGCCGCGCGGGGGCCGGCCGCGGGAGCGCGGCTGGGGGCGCGCACCAGCTTTTCGCGCACGGCGTCCGACAGCGGCTCCTGGGAGCGGCAGGCGAGCAGGTGCGGGCTCAGGCCCAGCGAGCGCAGCGTGGCCACGCTGTGCTGCGTCGGCTTGGTCTTCTGCTCGCCCACCACGCCCAGCACCGGCACCAGGCTCACGTGGACGCAGCAGAAGTTGCCCGGGCCGACCTTGAACTGGAACTGCGCGCGCCGCGGCGCCCCCGCTCGGCACACGGCGCGCGGCGCGCGCGGCGGCACCGGGCGGCACGCGGCGCGGGCGCGCCTGACGCAGCGCCTCGATGAAGGGCATTGACTCGATGTCGCCCACGGTGCCGCCGAGCTCGATGACGCACACGTCGGCCGGGCCGTCGCGGCCGTCCACGGGGATGTGCGCCACGCGCTCCACCCACTCCTGGATCGCGTCCGTGACGTGCGGCACCACCTGCACCGTCTTGCCCAGGTAGTCGCCGCGCCGCTCGCGCTCGATCACGCCCTGCCACGCAGCCGGCCGGCGCCCCTCAGCTCCGGCGGCGGGCGGGCGGCGAGCGGCAGCGGCGGGCGGGCGGCGGGCACCTGGTAGACCTTGCCGGTGGTCAGGTTGTTGTCCCGGGTCAGCGTGACGTCCAGGAAGCGCTCGTAGTTGCCCAGGTCCAGGTCCACCTGCGCCGGCCGGCGCGGCGCTTGCGCCGCGCGCGCAGCGGCCCGCAGCCGCCGCTCGCACGGGCGCCGGCGCGCGCACCTCGCCGCCGTCGTCCAGCACAAACACCTCGCCGTGCTCAAAGGGAGACATCGTGCCCGCGTCCGTGTTCAGGTACGGGTCTGCCGCGCACAGCCCGTCGGCGCGCGCCCCAGCGCCTGTGGCGCACGAGCGGGGCGGCTGCGCACCAATCTTGATGGACGTGACGCGGTGCCCGCAGTGCTTCAAAATGACGCCAATGCTGCTGGCCGTCACGCCCTTGCCAAGGCCCGAAACCACACCCCCCGAGACGAGCAAATACTTGACCATCTTCTTTGGCAGGCGTCCCGCCAGACCAGCCTGAGAGCCAAGGAATGCGCAGCGACGACCGGCGCCAGCCGGGAGCCACTAGCCCTGCACCGGCACACCTTTGCTGAACACGCACATCTGCGCTTGTCTGACTGCAGCCGCTCCTTGCAGTCAGCCCCTCGTTGTGGTTCAATCACAGAGCTAGCACCTGCAGAGGGCCCCCCACCCCGGAACAGACCAGTTACAATATACGGCAGTGTGCTGCTTGCGCGGAAGCTTGGTCCCCCTTGAGGCGAGCGTACACTGCACAGCTGCGTCAGGCTTGAAGCCAGGCGCTGAACCAGGTGTGCGTAGCGACGGAAGGGGCGCACTTGGGCGCACAAGCCAGGAATGCCGCCTGGCGCGGCGGTGCATGCCTTCGCGCCGCCCCCGCCTGCATGTCTGTGTCCCTGCCACGCTGCCAGACCGTGTTTGCGCGCCCGCGGGCGCCCGGCGCACGGCGTCCATGTTCGCGCACAGTCGCCCCTGGACCGGGGCCTGGACACCGTCACGGAGGGTGAGGCCGCCGCTGGCGCCCTCCCGGGAGGTGCCCTCGGTCCCTGCTCCGACGCGGTGACACAGGCGGTGGCCAGCCGCAGGCGGTGTGAAGAACGCCACGCTGCGCTTTGACCTGCCGCCGCCTGCGGTCGCCGTGCGCAACCTGGTGCGCACCGGGGTCGGGGCCGCGTGCGGCCGCGCGCGGGGCCGGCGTCGCTGCGCTGGCGCGCCGGTGCCCGGGCTGCCACGCGCGCGGTCTGCTCGCCGCGTGCGCTGACGCCTGCCGGGTTGCGGGGCGGGCAGGTGGAGCAGGCGCAGCTGGCGCACCTGTGCACCGTCATGTCCGCCATGCACCACCGGCGCGCGGGGTACCCGTTTGCCACGCTGACCGACTTTGCGTCGGACGGGGCGGGCTACCCCGTGTTCTGCCTGTCGCCGCTGGCCATCCACACGCGCAACATCGTGGAGGACCCGCGCTGCAGCCTGGTCGTGCAGCTGCCCGGCTGGACCGGCCTGGCCAACGCGCGCGTCACCATCTTCGGCGACGTGTTCCAGCTGCCGCCGGAGCTGCAGGAGAGCGCCAAGGACGTGTTCCTGCAGAAGCAGGCGCGCCGGCGGGCGCGCGCGCGGCCGGACTGCCGCGGCCGCGCGCGGGCGCTCAGGGCTGCGCCGCGCCGCAGGCGACGCGGAAGGAGCGCTGGGTGAGCGGCAACTTTTCTTTCTTCCGCATGCACCACATCTCCGACATCTACTTTGTCGGCGGCTTTGGCACGGTGCAGTGGGTGGACGTGGCGGAGTACGCGTCCGTCAAGCCCGACCGCATCGCCATGGTCGAGCCGCACAGCACGCTCAAGGCGCGGCCGCGCGCGCGCGCGCGCCGCTGAGGCCGCCCGGCCGGTAAGCGCGGCTCCAGCCGGGCACGCGTGGCGCCGCGCGCAGGTGCTCAACGAGCGCTTCTCAGAGCCCCTGCGGGTCAATCTGTCGCGGCCGCAGCTGGCGGCGGACGATGCGGCCTTCATCTCCATCGACCGCCTGGGCACCGACGTGCGCGTGCGCCACGGCACCGAGTACAGCGTCGAGCGCCTGAGCTTTGACACGGTGCGCGGCTGCGCACGCGCCTGCTGCGGGCGCGCGCCGCCGCGCGGCGCTGACGCGCGGGCGTCGGGGCCGCGCAGCACGTGCACACGGTGGAGGAGGCGCTGGTGGCCACGGACGCCGTGCTGCAGGGCGACAGCCTGAGGTTGCGCAAGCGGTAGGCGCCTTAATACATCATCTCACATGCTCTCTGGCGGAACATCTCTTTTTTTGGGCCGACAAGCCCAAAAGTGCCCACCGCCTGTGTCCAGAGCAGTTCCGGGCACCAAGCACCAGGCCAAGCAAAAAGGTCCGGGCTTCGACAGAAATCAGAGACCACTCAGTCGGCCTTCTGCAGGGCCGCTATGAGGGATGAGCCAAAGTAGAGGCCGACAGCTGCCGCGCCCGCCGCCCCGCCAGCACAGCCTGGGCTGCCACCAAGCCCGCGGAGCTGTCCGGTATGAAGTACACGATCGCTGGCGCGGCAACGCCGAGCGCGGCCGCCAGGGCGAACAGCGCTCCCGGCGTGTTCCTGCGCGCGCCGGCGTCGATCTGTCCAGCAAACGCTGCACTTCAGGCACTGGTCCTGTGCCAGGCGCGCCACCGCCAGTGGAGCCAAGCACTGCAGGTGCCGCTCCTCTGCCGCGCAGGCCCGCGCCCCCAGCCGCCGGCAGGGGAGAGCGGGTCGGGGGTCGGGGCGCGCCTGTCCGTTGCGGCGGACAGCAGACCCAGCGACTCTGCCTTGGAGAGCAGGCCGGTCTCCTCGATGAGCGTCAGGCTCAGCCCGTTCCGCTCCGCCAGGGACAGCAGGCCCGCTTGCTCCTGGCGCCGCGAGCAGCGGCATCAGGCGCGGCCGGCCGCACGGCAGGTTCACGCGCCGCGTGAGGCGCCCGCGTCAGGTGGGGGAAAAGGCTAATCCTAGGCGCCAGGGGGCGCACCGCCTTGGACAGCAGCCGCAGCTGCTCCAGGCGCGTCAGCAGGCGCGGCGCGCTCTGCGCGTCCTTGCGCTGGCGCAGGCCCTCCTTGCCGCTGCCGAAGAGGCCGATGGAGGACAGCTGCGAGCGCGGGAGCCGCGTCAGGCCGCGCCCCGGCTCGCGCTCGCACAGTGCACACACCCGGGCCGGAGCGCGCCTTCTTCTTGACCTGTGTGCCGCCCTGCCGCAGGTCGGGCGCGGGCGGCTTCAGGCGCTGCGTGCCGGCAGGCTTGCCGGGCTTGAGGCGCTGCGTGACGGCTGCGCCCTGCGCGGCAGTGTGCCAGGCGGGCCTCGCGGGGCGCCGCATAGGCGCCAGCACAGGCTGGCCCGCGATGCTGGAGCGCAGCCCCAGCGAGCTGGGCATTGCGGGGACCCGGGCCCTGCCTCGAGCGCCTGTCGCCGTGACGCGCTGCCTGTGCGGTTGATGGGCAGATCGTGGGCCCCTGGAGATAAGCTCCTGCTGCTAGGGATCTGGGCACGTGCACGCCCTCTAAAGTGCAAGTTTAGAGGCCTTCCGACTTTGCTGGAAGCGCTTGACACGCTTGGTTGCAAGCACAGACAGGAGCGAGCCGTTTGGCTGTGAGTGGTACACGCATAAAGAAGGAGGCCTTCACGCGGAAGTCTGCAAGCAGGCGCCTCACTTGGCGACACTCGGTCAGCAACGGACCGAGCAGCCTGCAGTATCAGACGCATACACCCTCGCCGCTCAAGCAACCTCGCAGACTGATCACCTGCGCAGGCATGCACGCACACCCCCGTCGGTAAACTGCCAGCTCCTGCTCCTCCGTGGCCCAAGGGCACGCGGACGCACCGCAGCGACCGCAGACGCAGGAACCGCGTTCCGCAGGCGTTGCACAGCGTCTTCGGTCCTGCCAAGCGCGGGTCGTGGGGTTGAGGGGGTCAGCGGGGCACCAGCGCGTTGCAGCCAGCGCGAAGCAGGAGTGACCCACCCCTCGGCCCTGCCCGCCACTGCGGCGTGCGCGTAGTGCCGCACTGCGCGCATATCTTGCTCTGCCCAGGCGGATCGCGGCTGCACAGGTCCCACCGCGCGCGCTTGGCTGTGCGGCGCCCCCGCATCAGAGGCGGCACAGGCTCCGAAATACCGCAGCCGCTGAGCACAGTGCTGGAGGTGTGGGGGTGCCTGGTGTGCCGCACAGCCTGAAGGAGCAGGCCAGGTCCAGCCGCACGCACTTTGCTGGGGCGCTGCCCTGCGCGATCACTTCCAGGCGGTGTGCCCTGTCAGGCGCGCTGGGTGCCCCGCAGGGCTGCAGGGGCGGCGTGTCCGCCAGCGCCACACTGTGCGTAGAGCCTGCCCGCCTCTGGCTGGGCGTCCAGGCCGCCCTGCGCACGAGCCGCGCATGGCTGGGCGCGGCGCGGGCGCGCCGGCCGTGCGCGAGCGGCCTGCCGTGCATGCTGGGCGCACCCGGCAGCGCCGTCAGCCAGCGCTTCACACGCCAGCAGGAGCAGGAGCACGCCGCTCGCGGGGTGGCCGGAGGCCTCCGGAGCGCCGTCTCTGAAGGGCGCAGAGCCGGGCGGGGCGGGCGGGGGGCCTGCCACCGGCGTCTGGGGGCGGGCTGCGTGGCACCACTTGCCGCGCGGGGCGCTCGGGAAGGAGGTCGCGGTGGACCGCGCGCTGCCGCCTGCGCTCTCGGGCGCGACCGCGCCCGGCGTGCTGGGCCGGCAGGGCGTCGAGCAGGCGGGACTGCAGTCCGGCCAGCCCGGCCGCTCGCCGGCGCCTGTCGCCGGCGCGCTGCACGCGCCGGCCGCTGTGCCGCAGGCGGGCTGCACCGCCGGGCAGCCGGTCGCGCCCGGTGGCGGGCGCTCTGAGCGCAGCGCCTGGCGTTGACCGGGGTCGCCCACGCCCGGCTGTACATGCACGAGCTGGGACGGGCACGCACCGCACGCGGTGAGCGCCGTCGCCATCGGCGCGGGCGTGCAACCCGGCCGGGCGTGGGGCGGTTGGTGCGGCGGCGCGACGCACTCGGTCAACGCCTGACACGCCGGTGCGGAAAGTACCAGCAAGGTTGGCGCTGTCCCACCATGCGCTGTGGTGTGACAGGGCAGTTCCAGGTGGCCCCGCATGGCTGCGAGGCCTTTTGTTCTATGTTGTCTGCCAGGTCTAGGGCGGCAAGAAGAGACTCCGGCTGCAATCGGACAACTCTCCGCCTGACTGCCTTGCCGCAGACACCTGAGCATTTTTGAATGACTCCAGCCCACAGGCAGGCCCGGCACGCGTCTGTGCAGCCGGCAGCGGACTGGCGGTCGAGCAGCCATCGTCGGGCCTGGCTTGGCGCGCCATGACGCAAGCCGGCGGGCTTGACGACTACGGCTCGAACGCATCGATAGACCGCCTGCTGCTGCTGCTCTCCTCGCTCAGCGGCGAGAGCAAGCGCAGGGGCATCTCAGCTGCAATCAAGGCCGTCCTCGCGCAGCAGGAGGTGGGCCCTGTCAGGCGGGGCCTGCTCACGCGTGTGCCGCTGCCGCCGGCGTGTGCGGCCCCCCCGGCGCAGCGGGCCTGCCGGCCAACTGCGGCGTGCGCGCGCGGCAGGCCGTGCAGGGCGAGGCCAGGGCGGTGGAGGGCAGCGTGTCGAGCGGCGATGCGGCCACCTGTGCCAGCGACGGCGTGCCTGGCGCCGCGGGCGAGAGGCTGCGGGTGCAGGAGGCCGACGTGCTGCCCGACTTCAACGCGTGCCTGGACGCGTACCCGCGGTGTCAGCGACTCGTGCAGGCCTTCCGGTGCAACCGGAACACCCAGAACAAGACGCCGCTGTCGATCGTGCACGAGCACGCCACGCGCTTGGGCCTCGAGGCGCGCCTGCCCGGCACCTGGCGCGCGCGCCCCACCCGTAGCACGCGCGCCGCGCTGCGCCGCTGACGCGCGCGCCCGGGCGCGCAGCTGGCATACGTCGAGAGCGCGGACAGCCAGCTGGGGCCCTTCAGCGTGGAGGCCAAGCTGACGTCGGTCGGCGGCGGCGTGCTGTACGCCTGCGGCAGCGGCCGGGTGCGCGGCGGCCGGGCGCTCGCGCGGCGGCCCTGCCGCGCGTCGCGCTGCTCCGTTGCGCTGCCCCGCGGCGCCGGCGCGGCTTACGCCTGCCGGCGCGTGCGCAGGGCCGCGGGAAGAAGGACGCCAAGCAGGTGGCGGCCGCGGCGCTGCTGGAGTCGCTGCTGAACGAGCAGGGCCAGACCGAGGCCGACTTTCTGCAGCCGGGCAAGGCCAAGCTGCAGAAGGCCGTCCAGGTGTGCGCCCGCCCGCGCGCTTGCGCGCCCGCCGGACGGCCTGCGCGCGCCGGCACGCCGGCCGAGCCGCGCGCCCCGCGCCGCAGGCCAAGGCGCAGCGGCGCTGGCAGTCGGGCCGCGCGCGGCTGGCGGACTGCAAGGCGCACGTGCTGCCGTCGTACAGCGCGTCCGGCCTGCAGTTTATCGGCGACCCGACCTGCCGCAGCGACGCACTGTTCGACCCCGGCTTTGGCGCGCTGACGGCGGGCGAGCAGCTGGCGGCGGCGGGCGCGCTGCCGGGCTTCTGCGACGCGCAGCACAGCCTCTTCGGTGGTGGCCTGTTCGCCGGCGGCGCCGGCGCGCTGGCCACCAGCGAGGCGGCGGCGTGTGCGCAGCGCTGCCTGTCGCTCCCGGACTTTGGCGCGCCTGTGAAGCTGGTGCGCCGGCCGGCCCTCCTCCCCACCCCTGGCGTGCGCCTGCGTGCGCGCCCCGGTGCTGCATGGGCCGCAGCGGCGGCGGAGCGGGCGGCTGACGGAGCTGCACGCCGGGGCGCAGGGCATGCACAACGGCTCGTTTGCACACGAGCCGTTCAGCAGCGACGTGGGCCCGTCCTGGGCCCCCGAGCGGTGTGAGGGCGCCGCTGAAGCCCTGTACGCAAACTGCGCCGCGCCCCTGGCCACGGATGGCTTTGCGCAGTGCGCGCCGTTGCTGCAGGGCTTTAGTGTGCCCTTTTCGCAGAACACGAGCTTTCCCTACTGATAGAACCTGCCCCGGAGCGCCCGAGCCTGTACACTAACAGCACCTGGGCGTGATGCTCCCAGCACCTTGCCACATGCGGCGTGCCGCCGCCTCGGCGCACGCGACATGTGGACTGTGCGGGTCTCCTCGGATGCGTCGGGGTGAACGCAGTTTTGATGCTGTTGGCTGCGTGCGCCCGCGCGGCCATGCAATAAGGGGAGGTTGCCGGCCTGGGGCGCCCAGGCCGGCAGCCTCCCGGTCGACAAAATAATTTGCTGCCCCAGGCGGGGCAGGCGTGCTCTGCTTGCGCCCGGGCTGCCCTCCCGCTCGCACCATGGCGCACCTTGCGCGGTGTGGCTGGCTGTGGAAACGCATGCAGCATGCACAGTGGCAGCACCGGGCAGGGCATTGGCTGTCGGGTGCCGTGCTGTGGCCCTTGTACGGCTTGCAATTACAAGCCGCATGCTGCCGCCGAGACCATTTCTTGGGAGCGCGTGACGCTTGGCGGGTTTCGATAGGACAGGCTGTAAGCAGTGTTCCGCTCGCATCGCCCCGCTGTGCTGGCCCAGGCATGCAGGGCGGCGATGCGCGGCATGTGCCAGAGAGCCGGGGCACCAAAAGGACAGGTGGCGACAACTACACAGCAGCTCGCAGCCAGGTAGGCCGGGCATGCTGGAGGCGGCAGAAGTTGAGAAGAGTCAGTAGCCCTAACATGTAGGGCTTGCGGCCTGCCATCCGTCTCTTCCGAGTTCTCCCCTTGGGAGTTTGGGAGCCAAGGCCACGCGCTGTGATGGATAACAGCGGTAGCTACACTGCTGCACTTCTTTAGACACGCAGACAGCGAGGAGCGCAGGCAGGGCGGGTGCCGCGGTGGCGTGCACGAGACCCGGCAGCCAGTGCCATCCCAGGCACGGCCGCCCCACGACAAGGTGGGCCGTCCAGGCCTGGACCAACCCGCTTTGGGGGGATGCAGTCCAGCCTGCCTGCTGCCGGAAACGCAGCGCCAGGGGGCGCAGGCCCGTGCTCTGGAGCGCAGCGCGGTGCGTGGTCGGGTTGCTTCCCCACGAGCGCCTGTCCTGCGGGCGCCTGTCCTGGGGGTGCCTGCAGCAGGGGGTCCTTGTACGTCTTTTCCCGGGCGGGCCCGCTGTGCGCGCGCCTTCGCCTGTGGGTCCACACACCGACCCTGAGCGTCAGCAACGCCCTGGCTGCCCGGCGTGTGTCACAGCCTGGCCCGCGCGCTGTGACTCTCGCCCGGATCTGGCCTGTGTGGGAAAGCGATTGTGCGGGCCAGCTCGCACCCACTCAGATTGCAGGGATGCTCGGCGATGGTCGGCGCACGGGCGGCGCAGTGGAAGGCGCTCAACAGAGCGCTCGCCCACGCGCGCAGAGGCCGGACCGGATGACGATGGAGACCAAGGAGTTCTTTACCGAGTATGGTGCGCCGCACGCATGCGCAGGCCGCCCCGCCGGCGTGCCCCCTGCTTCTGCCGCACGCGCAGCGGCGGCGCGCACGGCACTGAGCGCGCGGCCGGGGCCGGCCGCCAGGCGAGGCGAACCGGTACACGATAAATGAGGGGATCGGCAAGGGCAGCTATGGCGTTGTCTGCTCAGCGCTGGACACAAAGACGGGCGAGAAGGTGGCTATAAAGCGCATCATGAACGTGTTTGACCACGTCTCGGACGCGACCCGCATCCTGCGAGAGATCAAGCTCCTGCGCTTGCTCCGCCACCCGGGTGCGCCCCGTGCGGGGCCGCGCAGCGTCCCAGCTGCCCGTGCGGCCGCGCGCTGTCTGACACCTGAGCGGGCTGCCCGCAGACATCGTGGAGATCAAGCACATCATGCTGCCGCCGAGCCCGCGCGAGTTCAAGGACATCTACGTTGTCTTTGAGCTCATGGAGACCGACCTGCACCAGGCGCGGCGCCCGGCCGGCCCGCGCACCGGCGCCTGCCCAGCCGGGCACTGGCTCAGCTGCGCGCCGCGGCGCAGGTCATCAAGGCGAATGACGACCTTACGCCGGAGCACCACCAGTTCTTCCTGTACCAGATGCTGCGGGGCCTGAAGTACATCCACACGGGTGCGCGGCCGCGGCGGCGCCCCCGCCGCTGCAGGCTGCAGGCGGCCGGGCGGCGCGTGCTAAGCGCGGGGCGCCGGGGCGGTGCAGCCAAGGTGTTCCACCGGGACCTGAAGCCCAAGAACATCCTGGCCAACTCGGACTGCAAGCTCAAGATCTGCGACTTTGGCCTGGCGCGGCCGTCCTTCAACGACATGCCGACCACCATCTTCTGGACCGACTACGTCGCCACACGGTGCGCGGCCGGCCGCGGCCGGCCCCGCGCGCCGGCGCACGTGCGCGCTCCACATCCGACGGCGGCGCCCGCGCCCGCGCGCCAGGTGGTACCGCGCCCCGGAGCTGTGCGGGTCCTTCTTCGCAAAGTACTCGCCGGCGATCGACATCTGGTCCATTGGCTGCATCTTCGCCGAGATCCTGCTGGGCAAGCCGCTGTTCCCGGGGCGCAACGTGGTCCACCAGCTGGAGCTGATCACCGACATGCTGGGCACGCCCGCGCCGGAGGTCATCGCCAAGGCGCGCCCCGCCGGCGGCTGCTTCGTTCGCGCTGGGCCGCGCGCCCCCGGCGTTCCGCTGTGTCCGGCCCGAGTCCGCCCGCGCTGAGAGCCCGGCCGCGCGCAGGTGCGCAACGAGAAGGCGCGGCGCTTCCTGATGAACATGCGGCGGAAGCCGGGCGTCGCGTTCCCCGCGTACTTCGCGCGCGCGGACGCGGGCGCGCTGCGGCTGCTGAAGCGCATGCTGGCCTTCGACCCGGCCGAGCGGCCGACGAGCGAGGAGGCGCTGGCCGACCCCTACTTCGCCGGCCTGAGCCAGCCGGGGCGCGAGCCGTCCGCGCAGCCGGTGTCCAAGCTCACCTTCGACTTTGAGCGGCGCAAGCTGACGACCGACGAGGCGCGCCCGCGGCGCCCCGACCCGCCCGCCCATGCGCCTGCCGCGCGGCTGCAGCAGGGCGGAGCTGGGGTTGCGGTCGCCGCTGGGGGCGGCGCGGCGGGGCGCGGGCGCGAGTGGGCGCGGGGCGCGCGCGCGCAGGTGCGCGACCTGATCTACCGCGAGATACTGGAGTACCACCCGCACATGCTGGCCGACTACCTGGCGGGCGGCAAGCAGCAGGCCAGCTTCATGTACCCGTCGGCGGTGGACAACTTCAAGCGCCAGTTCGCGCACCTGGAGGCCGGCGGCGCGGGCGCGCGCATGGGCGCCAACGCCAACCTGGGCCAGGTGCGCGGCCGGGTCAGGCGGGCGGGGCGCCAGCCGCGGCGCCGCTGCGACCCTGCCGCCTGCCAAGCAGCCCTGTGTCTCCTGTGATGCGTGACCCTGCCGGTGATGCGCATGCGGTCTCTGTGTAGGCGCGAGCGGCGGTCGGTTGCTGAGGGGCGGGCTTGGCCGCCTGTGCCCTGGGGCGCCAAGCTGCGCCTGCAGCCAGGTGGGCCGCGGCTGCCTGCCATGCGCGCTGCAGCGGCCGGGCGGCGGCGGTGAGCGCGCGTGGGGGCGCCGCGCGCGCGCAGGCGACCAGCCTGCCGCGCGAGCGCGTGAAGGAGTTCCAGAACGAGGCGCAGCGGTACATGGGCCAGCCGCCGCGCGGCGGCGAGGCGCCGCAGGTGTGGGATCGCACGGGCGCGCGCGCGGCGGTCGACAACATCGGCAGCGGCGTCAGCAAAATGAGCGTGGTGGAGGGCAACGGCTACCGACCACCGCCCGGGCCGCCGCCGACCGCGGAGCAGAAGGCGCAGAACCTGCTGCGGTCAAATAGCTTCCAGTAGCGGTCCCGGCCGCGGCCCGCAGCAGGCGGGCTCGGCCGGGCCGCGGCTGCGGCGCCGGCTGCCAGCAGCCGACAGCCTCAGGGGGCGGCGCCGGCTGCCATGCCGGGCGCGCGCCTGACTGCGCGATTTTGCAGCGCAGGCGCGCTCGTAGGCAGCCCCAACGCCGGCGGCGAGGCGGCTGCAGGCTCCGGGTCTGCAGTTGGGGTATTTCGGGGTGTCTACGGTGAGGTGGTCCGCGCGTCCGTCACTCGTTCTCCTAGCAGCCCTGTTTCGGATGTTGCTTGGCTTTTTCCCTGTGTGCCGGTGTGTCTGGCGCTTGCGCGCAACCCGGCGCGTCTGTGGCGGTGTGTCGCTGGGGGTGCGCCCCAGCTATGTGTCTGCACCCGACCAGCCCGTGCAGCGGCGACGAGTAAGCAAGCGAGTCTCGGCAGTGGGCCACAGCCCTGGCGCGGCTCAACGTCCTTGTGCTTCGTGCGGCGCAATACACTGATTCACTTGGGCAGCTTCTTACTCTGTGCAGCCACAGCTAGGCCGACGAGTCCCACCCATCCACTTCAAGGAAAAAAAAACAAGGTCCACTGCCCTAGTTGCTAGGGAAGCCCTCTTGCAAGCAGGCTCAGCGATCGGCTTGCCAGTAAAGGCTGTTGGAGAGGCCGAGAGTCGGCAGCGCTTCGCACCCACAGCTGAGGCCCAGCTGCCCGCCAGCGCCACACGTGTCGCCATGGCCAGCTCCTCGACGCTCATGAGCCATGAGGACTTCCGGCGCGCCAAGGAGCTGGAGGAGGTGCGTGTGCAGCGGTTCGCACGCGCTGGCGGCGCACCCGCCGTCCCCGGACCCACGGCAGCGCTGACCCGCGCGGCGCGTCGCAGGCGCGCAAGGCGGGTATCGCGCCCGCCGCCGTCGATGAGGAGGGCAAGGAGATCAACCCGCACATCCCGCAGTACATGTCCAGCGCGCCCTGGTATCTGAACAACAACCAGCCCTCGCTCAAGCACCAGAAGGACTGGCGCACGCACGCCAAGGACGAGGTCGGCAAGTTCTACGACCGCGGCGTCAAGGTGTTCCAGGCCAAGAAGTACCGCAAGGGCGCGTGCGAGAAGTGCGCCCCGGGTCGCCACGCCTCCTGGCAGCCGCTGCGCGCAGGCCTGTCGCGTCCGCCCCGCTCACGGGCCTGGCGCGCGGGGCGCAGCTGCGGCGCCATCTCGCACAAGACCAAGGACTGCGTGGAGCGACCGCGGAAGACGGGCGCGCGCTGGACCAACAAGCACATTGCGGCCGACGAGAAGGTGGAGGACATCCAGCTGAAGACGTACGAGGCGCGGCGCGACCGCTGGAACGGCTACGAGCCCAGCGAGTACACGCGCGTGGTCGACATGTGCGCGCCCGGGCCCGCTCGGGCCCCCGGCCGCGGCGCGCCGGGCGCGCGCCTCAGCGCGCGCCGCGCCACCGCGCAGGTACGAGAAGGTCGAGCACGCCAAGCGCGAGATGCGGAAGAAGCAGGAGCTGGAGGAGCGCTTCAAGACGAGCGAGGGCGGCGGCGCCGGCAGCGACGAGGACAGCGACGTGGAGGACGAGGACAAGATCCGCGACGTCGAGGAGGGCGGTGCGCGGCCCGCCCGCCGCCGCCGCGCCCGCGCCAGGGGTGCTCAGCGCCGGCGCTGCGCGCCCGCGCGTCCGAGCGTGCACAGGGCCAGGACCAGAACCAGAGCCGGGGCGCGGCGCGCAGGCTTCTCCAAGCTGGAAAAGCGCGTGCGCACGACGGGCGGCGGCTCGTCCGGCACCGTGCGCAACCTGCGCATCCGCGAGGACACGGCCAAGTACCTGCTCAACCTGGACCCCAGCTCCGCGCACTACGACCCCAAGTCGCGCTCCATGCGCGAGGACCCGCTGCCCTACAAGGACGCCAGCCAGAAGAACTTCACCGGCGACAACGTCGTGCGCCGCACCGGCGACTACTTTGAGTGGGAGCGCCTGGCGGTGCACGCGTACGCCGCGCACGACAAGGGCCAGGACATCCACGTGCAGGCCTCGCCCAGCCAGGCGCGGCCCCCCGCGTTCGTCCCCCGCGAGCCCCACATTTGCTGCGCGCAGCGGGCTGACGGGCGCGCGGCGTCGCAGGCGGAGGCGCTGTTCCGGCAGTTCAAGGCGAAGAAGGAGGTGCTGGTGGGCAAGAGCAAGGAGAGCGTGGCGGCGACGTACGGCAGCGCGGCCGCGCCCGCGGACGAGGCCGCGCTGCTGCTGGGGCAGACCGAGGACTATGTGGAGTACGACGCGCGCGGCCGCCTGCTGCGCGGCGACGCGCGCACGGCCTGTTCGCGCTACGAGGAGGATGTGCACCCGGGCAACCACACCTCGGTGCGCGCCCCGCCGTCTGCTGGCTGCCAAGCAATGCGGGAAGCGCCGGGCCCGGGCCGCCCGGGCAGGCGTCGGCGTTTCTCTGGCTGACGCGGCGCCCGGCGCGCAGGTGTGGGGCAGCTGGTGGGCGGACGGCCGCTGGGGCTTCGCCTGCTGCCACCAGACGGCGCGCAACAGCTACTGCACTGGCGCGGCGGGCGAGGCCGCGGCCGCAGAGGCCGCCGTGCAGATGGCGGTCAACCTGGAGCAGCGCGCACTGCAGGCCGAGCGCGCGGCCGAGCGCGCGGCGGATGGCCAGGCCGCGGTGCGCGCCTCTCCCGACCACTGCCTGAGGCGCCCCGCGAAACAGCGCATGCGGGCCTGACCGCTGGGGTCGGGCGCGCAGCCGGCGCGGCCAAATGCGGATGTGTGGGGCACGGACGTCGCGCCGGACCTGGAGCTGGACGCGGAGCGGCTGGCGGCAGCCATGCGCGCGCAGGCGGCGGCCGACGCCGCGCCCGCGGTCGCCGACGAGCGCCGGCGCGGCTACAACTCGCTCAGCGGCAACGCGGAGCTGACTGCCGAGGAGATGGAGGCGTACAGGCGCGCGGCGCCCGCCGTCCAAACTTGCCTGTGCGCCGCTGAGCGGCTGCTGCGGCGCCCGCGTGCGCGGCCGGGCGCAACGCCTCACACGGTGATGTACGAGCGCGCCGCGCCGGCGCTGACGCGCCGCCCGCCGCAGGCTGAAGAAGGCGCGCACGGAGGACCCGCTGGCCGCGCTGGGCGGCACCGGCACGGGCGGCTACGACCTGGTCTGATGCGCGCGGGCGCTGCGCGGCGGCGCGTCTGCGCTGTCCTGCCCTGGTGGACAGCTCGCTCGGGGTGGTGCGCGACTTGCATGTAACAACAGGGGAGGCGGGGGAGCCACTGTAAAGCAAGGGGACTCCGTCCCCAACCGTCCCAGGTTGCAGCCCCTCACGCAAAGTATGCGCAGCAGAAGCGCCCGGACGCCGCGTCGGCGATCACGAGCGAGCCGCCGCTGGGGCCCCAGCGCACGCTGGACGCCTGGAAGTGCGCCGGGGGGATGCTCACGCAGGACGCGCCCTCCGCGGACCACAGGTAGAGCCGCGGCCCGCCGCACACCAGGGCCAGGCGCCGCTCGCACGGGCTCCACGCCATGTCCTGCACGGCCGCGGCCTGGCGGCGCGGGACGGCGCGTGCGTCAGCATGCGTCTGCGCTGCGGGGCGTGAGCGGGCACCGCGTGACACGTAGGGGCCACATTGGGGCGCCCGCTCAGCGGCGGGGGGCACCTGCTGCACGACCGCCGCCAGCGCCAGCCGCGCCGCGCTCCACAGCCACACGCACTCGGGCTGCGCATCATTGCGCGTCGCCAGGAGCTGGCCGTCCGCGCTCCACAGCGCCTTGCCTGCGCGCCGCGCCCGCGGGTGAGCCCGGCGCGCCGCCGCGGGCGCCGGCGGGGCCGGGTTGCGCAGGCCGGGCGCGCCTATGCCCATGCGCAGCGCCGGCTTGTCCAGGACCGGCCGCGCGGCCGGCAGGCGCAGCGGCAGGCCGACCACGACGTAGTGCGTGGCGGGCGGCGCGCGCGGCTGCTCCTGCGCGGCCCGCGCGCCCGCGCCCTCGCCCGCCGCCCGCCCGGCGCCGGCCATCACGCGTACCGCGCCGCGCGCGCCGGCCTTCGCCGCGTCGCCGGCCGGGCCCCGGGCCGGCGGCGCGGCGGCGCCGACCTCGCGAAAGGCCACAAAGCCGGCCGGCGCGTCGGCCAGGTGCTCAGGGTGCGCGAGCGAGGCTGCCGGCAGCCAGCTGGCGTGGTCGAGCAGGCGCGCCTCCTGCGCGCCGCAGGGCCCGCCTCGGCGCGCGCGCGGCCCGCCCGACGCCCAGCGGACACCCGGGCGCGGGCGCGCCTGGTCGTAGCTGCCCACGGCCAACAGCTGGCCGGAGGGCGCCCAGGACGCGCACTTGACGCCCAGCGCGTCCTCGTACGCGCGGTAGCGCGCGAGCGGGCTGCCGTCCAGCGCGAGCACGACCACGCCATACTGCAGCGGTGAGTCCCACGCCGCGAGGCAGGTGCCGTCCGGCGCAAAGGCCAGGCCCTCCAGGTCGCTGGTGCCAACCTCCGCATGCGCGAGCGGCGCCCAGTCCGCGCACGCGTACAGGCTCACAAAGTCCTTGCACTCGTGGCGCTGCGCCGCCCGCGCGGCGTCAGGCTGCGCGCCGGCGCCGGCCTCCTGGCGCAGCGGCAGCGGGAAAGGCGGGTGGCACCTCGGCCACCGCCAGCATGGCGCCGTCAGGGCTGAAGGCCAGGCAGCCGCTGCCGCGCTTGGGCCCTGCAAGATGCACGCATGCGCGCGTGACCAGGCTCCAGACCGCGAGCCGGATCTGGAAGTCGGCGACCGTGAGGATGTGCTGCCCGTCGGGGCTCCAGCACGCGTGCTGCACGCCCGCCGCGCCCTCCTCGACCCTGCAGACCGGCTCCTCCGGCTCCGCCAGGCACCACACCTGGGCGGCGCAACGCGCAGGTGGGCGTCGGGGCGGGCAAGCGGCGGCGGGCGGCACGCAGGGCGGGGCGGGCGCGGCACCTGCACGACCGGCTTGCGGAGCTGGCACAGCAGGTACTCGCTGCGGCAGCACCACTCCAGGCGCCGGACGCGGTCCAGGCACGAGAACAGCTGCACCACCTCCAGGCTATCCACGGCGCGAACCTGCGCGGCGCCGCCTGTCACAGAGAGCGCCGGCGCCTTCTGTCACAGAGAGCGCCGGCGCCTTGCAGCGCACTGACAGCCGGGGCGTGGGGCTTCTCGGCGTCATCTTGATGTCTGGCAATTTGAACCCACAGCGCGCACCACCACGCGGTCGCCCTCCGCGGCTGCCACATACTGCCCGTCCGGTGACACCGACGGCAGCGGCCCGCTGTAGTTGAGTGCCTCACTGCGCGCCGGGCGGAGCTGATGCACTGGGGTGGCAGCGCGCTGGGAGGCGCTTGCAGAGCGGCGCAGCCGCCCGCGCACCGAGCGGGGCGCACCTGAAGTCCATACCGGCGCCCTCTCGTGGCTGCAGCGCCTGTGTCGCCACTGCACCCGCACAGAGAGGGCGCACCCCCGTGTTGCGGTTGCACTGGAGCTGCAGTGCTTGGCAGGCACTGCTTGCTCTGAACTGGGCCTGCAAGTCAGGTAGACCTTGGCGACAGACAACAACAAGACGAGGGCAGACCCTGGCAGTACCGGGGTATACGCCAACCCTGCAGGCACTGGAGCGCCTTGCTACACTAAAGCGGGCTGTCTCTGTCGTGAGTCTGGCACATATGGCCTGAGGAGCCAGTCCTGGCAGCTGCAGGCCGGCCCTGAGGCAATGACGTCCACGCGCACCACCCGCAGCAGCGCCGGCGCGGAGAGGCCAGTGCGCAGCTATGAGGACGCCCGGGACGAGCCTAAGCAGAACCAGCCTCCGCCTTTCCTGACAAAGACGTGAGCGCCGAGCTTTCGCGCGCTGCCGCAAGCTTCGCCACTGCAGCGCCGACTGAGGCACGCCTTGTGCGCAGGTATGACATGGTGGGGCACCCAGCCACAGACCACGTCGTCTCCTGGGGCCCCGAGGGGCGCAGGCACGTCCTTGTCCTCCTTTCCACAATGTGTGGCCTGGCCCCTGCCAGTGCGCTGACGGAGCCCTGCCTCGGCCGTGCTCACCGACTCGGCCTGCCTCGCAGCTTCATCGTGTGGAAGCCGGCCGAGTTTGCACGGGACGTGCTCCCCCGTCACTTCAAGCACAACAATTTCTCGTCATTTGTCCGGCAGCTCAACACCTACGTGAGTGGCCCTGCCCCGCCTGCCCGGCGGCGCCTGCCGAGCGCCGCAGCGGCGCTCACGCGGGCGCGCTGTGCGCAGGGCTTCAGGAAGGTGGACCCAGACCAGTGGGAGTTTGCGAACGAGTTCTTCATAAAGGGCAGGAAGGAACTGCTGCGAGAGATTCACCGGCGCAAGGGGCCTACGCACGGCGCCCCTGCGAGCAGGGAGATTGCCAGCGTGGGCAACGCGGCAATCGAGGTGGGGCCCCAGCGCGCGGCAGCGTTTGCTTCGGCACTCTGAAGGCGCGCAGAGCGGCGCCGGCGAAGGGGCGCGCTGAGCGCTGCGCCTGCAGGTGGGCTCCTTTGGCGGGCTGGCGGACGAGGTGGACGGCCTGAAGCGCGACAAGAACGTGCTGATGCTGGAGCTCGTGCGCCTGCGCCAGCAGCAGCAGGCACGCCGCCCTGCCCACTGAAGCTGCTCAGAAAGCACGGCGGGGGCAGGAGGCGGGCGCCTGTCGCATGCGGCGGAGCGGCGGGCGAGGCGCGGCGGCCGCCCGCGCAGGCGTCGGAGACCGAGATCCGCAAGCTGCACACGCGCCTGGAGAGCACCGAGCAGCGGCAGCAGCAGATGATGGCCTTCCTGGCCAAGGCCGTCAACAACCCGGGCTTCCTGCAGCAGCTGCTCAGCGCGCGCCAGCCGCAGCAGCGGCTCGCCGGCGTGCGCGGTGCGCGGCCCGGCCGCCGCGCCGCCCCGGCCAGCGCCGCCGCGCGCCCCGCTGACGGGCGCTGCGCGCCGGCAGGGCGCAAGAAGCGGCGCGCGGCGCAGTCGGGCCAGGACGCGGAGGAGGACGGGTCGCCGCCGCCGGACGAGGACCCCATGCGCGCGCTGGTGCAGTACCAGCAGCACAGCCTCCGCGACGCCGACTTCTCCTCGCAGTTCCTCGGCCTGCTGCAGCGCGAGGGCCACGCGCGCGCGCCGGACGACGGCGCGCACGCGGCGGGCAGCGGCGCGCGCGCGCCCGAGGACGGCGCCGCCGCGGCGCCCGATGCCGCGGGCGCGCCCGGCGCGTACGCGCGCGGCGCGCCCGGCGCCGCGCCCGGCGGCGGCGGCGGCGGCGGCGGCAGCGGCGGCGGCGGCGGCGGCGGCGGCGGCGGCGGCGGCGGGCGCGGCTGGCCGCCGCCCGACATGGCCGGCGTGGGCAGCGCGTTCCACGGCCTCAACCTGCGCAGCGCGCCCTCCAGCGTCACGATCGCGGAGCACCGCGAGGCGGCCGGCCTGCCCGCGGCGGCGGACCTGGGCGCGCTGCTGGCGGCGGCGGCGCCCGGCGCGCTGCCGAACGGCGGCGGCACGGGCGGCCCCGCGGCGCCGCCGCACGCGTACGCGGGCGCGCTGGGCGCGGGCGAGCCGGGCGGCGCGGGCGCGGGCTTTGGCGGCGGGCCGGGCGCGGCCGGGCTGCCGCTGGACGACTTTGCGCTGGACATGCTGTCGTCGGCCAGCGGCGACATGCCCATGGCCGACGACAGCTCGTTCTGGGAGCAGCTGATGCAGCAGCCCAGCGGGGGCGGCGGCGCGGGGCCCGCGTTTGCGCCCGCGGCCGCGGCGGAGGCGCCGCCGGCCGGCGGCGGCCTGGGCGTGCCAGCAAGCGGGCCGGGGCGCTGACGCTCGCGCTGGGCGCGCGCGGCCGTGGCCGCAGCCTTGGCTAGCACCTCCTGGGGTCCTGGATTCCCGGGTCGCCAGGCATGGCCGGCTGGCCGCCAAGGCGTGCTGCGTGTTTTGGAGCCTAGCTGAACTAGGCCTGCTCCCAGAACTGCAAGCCGCGGGCGCCGACAGCGCCCGCAACCTGTTTTCAGAAGCGTGTATATGTGTGTGTGCCGGTCCGGCAGGAGCAGGTTCGCGGGTCTGCATGCTCTTGTGTCCTTGTGTGCTGCGTCTGCTGTGAGGTCGGCCCCCATTGGAAGGTCGCTGGAAGTGAAGGTTAGAGTGAACGTGTAGCCCCATGCACTCCTTGGGGCCGGCCTTGTAGTGCGCCGTCGTCAGGGTCGGTGGTCCACTTGGCTTGCTGGCGGCCTCCGTGTCGTGGCCTGAGAGCTGCTTGTGTGGTGATGTGCACTGGGTCACCGCAGCACCTCCAACAGCTTGCATCAGCAGCTTGGTAGAGAACTAGCTTTGCAGCAGCCACACCGCATCTTGTTGTCTCTGCGCTGCAAGGAAAGCTTTGCTCTTTCCGTCTATGTATACACCCAAGTTACAGATTGGTCGAAGAGGAGGACAACTGGTGCATAGGCTACAGCCGGCTAGGTCCACAAGTCAGGCAGCCGTGCTAGAATGCTACAAGTGCTGCACGGGCGCATCTCTTTCAAGGCTATACTCCTCCCGTCAGGCACAGCTGGGCGGCAGCGCCAAAAGAGTGAGTCCAGCTCGGAAACTGGCGCACCGGCCCAGAGCAGCTTTTGCTGACAGGCGGCCTTGTGAGATGAGGCGGTCGGGTCGTATAGCGCAGCTGTCTGGCGCGCAACCTGCCGCGCCGACCTGCGCCGCCCGTGAAGCCACCCCTGCGGCACGGGCAGAGCCGGCGCAGGCCAGCGTGCCCAGCAGGGCCTTGGAAGCGGCGCTGTGGGCCCGGGGTTTCAATGTTGTTGTGGGTGCAGCCCGCTCTGCAGTTCTTTGCCGACAGTGAAGCCATGTGACAGGACTGAGCATACCGAGCGCTGCCGCAGGAGTGGACGAGGCCGGCCGGGGGCCTCTGGCCGGTCCAGTGCTTGCTTGCGCGTGCTCCATCTCGCCAGATGCCTGCATCGCTGGCGTGCGGGACTCCAAGCAGCTGAGCGTCGCGCAGCGAACAGCCGCCTATGCACGCCTCACCGCGCACCCGGGGGTAATCTGGGCAACGTGCGGGCAACTTATATATCAAGATCGCCTCGGGCAGTGCTTGCTCATATCTAGGAGCCGCAGGCCGACGCCTGCCCATGCGCTGCAGGGCGGCCGTGGACGTGGAGACGATTGACAGGATAAACATCCTGCAGGCCACGCTCCTCGCAATGGAGCGCGCGGTCCGCGCTCTGCCGACCAGCGCTGAGTACGTGCTGGTGGACGGCAACAGGGTGCCGACGGTGGGCGCCACCGCGCTTCAACGCACTGCCACGCCTCCGAGGCCGGGCGGCGCCGCTGCGACGCTGGCGGCGCGCGCGCGCAGGGCCTGGGGCAGAGCGTGCCGTGCGAAGCCGTGGTGGGGGGCGACCGCCACAGTCACGTCATCGCTGCAGCCTCCATCATTGCCAAGGTCAGCTTTGCGCGCTGTCACGAGGCTGGGACCCCAGCCGGGGCCCGTCGCACGCGAAAGGGTCAGAGGTGGCGGCCTCGCCGTGCGCAGGTCGAGCGCGACCTGCTCATGGACGCGTACGACAAGGAGCACCCGCAGTACGGCTTCAGACAGCACAAGGTCCGCTTCCCGCGTCACTGCTCGCTCTGCTGCTCGCGGCGCCCAGCGCGCCTGACCTCTGCTGCGCGCACAGGGCTACGGCACGGCCGCCCACATGCGGGCGATCGAGGCGCACGGGCCCTGCCGCGTGCACAGGATGTCCTTCGCGCCCATGAAGCACATGGGCGCCTGATGTCTGCTTGGGGGGAGCGCTGCGGCTGCACGCGTGCACACGGACGTGCTCGCCTCACAGGGGACAACGTTGCTCGGCACCACTTCGTCCCGCTAGATGTAAACAACTTTTACAGACCCGGAAGCTGACAGCACCCCTGTAATGTCGGCAGGAGCTGGCCCGCCCTCAATGCTTCACTTGCGCACGCCGCCGCGCCAGCTCCATCTCCAGCTCCTCCATCCTCAGGCCGCTCAGGTCCAGGCCGGCCGCGGCGTCGCCGCTGGCGCCCGCGCCGCCCGCGGCTGCCCCGCCCTGCGCGCCGCCCTCTGCGGACCGCACGGGCGGCGCGCTGGCCGTGCCGGCGTCGCCGGCGCCCCACGCCGCGGCCGCCGACGCCTGCCGCTTGCGCTCAATCTCCGGGTCCACCTCGGTCTGCTGCGGCGGGTCGGCGGGGACGCTGCGCAGCTGCGGCTCCAGCGCGGCCTCCGCGTCGGGGTCGCTCTGCAGCATGCTGCTGGCCTGCGCGCGCGTGCCCGCCTCAGGCACGGCCGCGAGCAGCGGCCACAGGCAGGCGCGCAGAACCAAGCCGCTCGCGTGCCTGGTTCGAGACAGAGCTCGCGCGCCGGACGGGCACCGTGCTGTTGCGGAACTCGGCGCGTATGTCGTCCAGCCCAATCTGCTCCTCCAGCGTGTTCTTCAGGTCGCTCGACACGCTGGCCAGCTCCCGGATGGTGGGCTGGAACGTCTTGAGCGTCTTGCCCAGCGACTTTACCGCCTGGTGGGGGACCGCGCACGCGTCAGCCCGGGGCCGGCATGCTGACGGGGGGCGCGCCGCAGGCGCCGGGCACACCTCAGCCAGCCCCTTGGGGCCGAACACGATGAGGGCGACCACGCCGACCAGCAGCGCCTCCGGCGCGCCCACGCCGAAGAAGGACGCCTGCACGCGCTGCGGGCGCGGCGGGGGCCGGTCAGCGACCCCGCGCACCGCCTGGCAGCCGGCTGCAAGGCACAGGACGTGCCTGGGCGGTGCGCCCCCGCGGCCGCTGTTGCACAGCGGCGCGGTGGAGGCTGCGCCAACCTGTGCACGGCGCACAGCTCAGCGCAGGCTTGTCACAGGTGCGGCAGCCGTGCGGGCCGAGGCCCGCCGCAGGCACAGCCCGTCACCTGCTCCCGGGACCAGCTGCACCGCTCGCAGCCGCTGCCCCAGGTACCCGCTCGCAGACGAGGACACCGCTAACAGCGGCGTGCGCTGGGCGCTCAGGCAGGGCCGGCCGGCGCCCGCGGCTGCTGTCCACCCATGCATCGCCAGAAGCAGCATCCTGCAAGCGTACACACCCACCTTGCTGCGGTGCAGGTGCGGCTCTGTGGCTCCTCCGACCAGCTCCGCAGCTCGGTCCCGATCTGTCCTCCTGCGAACCTACCCTGGACAGCCAGCTCTGCAGGCATCCAGAGCAAGCTAGCTGTTGCGCGTTCCTGATAACGCTTCTGCTTCCTAGCATCGGTACATCCGCGTCTGCTCCATGCTGCCAACGCTTTTGAGGAGCTGTGCGCCATCTTGCCATATAGGAAGGCGCCCGCTCGCTCGTGCGCTCTCTGGTGGTACGCCCCCCCCGTCGCGCCTTGCTGCAAGTTCGCCACTGCATCCTGCGCGGTGATGGGCTGTCCTGGCCTTGGTAAGGCCGGGCGGCCGCGCTGCTGGACGGGCTGTCGCTGGCCGCGGCGTGGATCGGGGAGCTCGCCGCCGAGGCGCGCGCGCTGGCCAGCGCTCTGGGCCGGCCGCCGGGCCTGGCCATCCTGCTGGTGGGCGACCGGCTGGACTCGCGCCTGTTCGTGCAGCGCAAGGTGGAGGCGTGCGCCAAGGTGCGCGCGGCGCCCCGCTCCCCGGCCAACCCTGGTCCTCCCAGCGCCCCGGCCTGCACGGTCTTGCCAGCGCCCCCGCCCGCACGGCCGGGCCGCCGCTGCAGGTGGGCATCGAAGTGAGGGTGGAGCGGCTGGGCGCCGGAGTGGGCCAGGCGGAGCTGGAGGCCGCCGTGCGGGCGCTGGGCGGCGCCGGCGCGGTGGACGGGCTCGTGGTGCAGCTGCCGCTGCCCGCGCACGTCGACGCGGGCGCCGTGCTCGCCGCCGTGCGGCGGGACAAGGACGCGGACGGCTTCCACCCCGGGAACCTGGGGCGCGCGGCCCGCCGCGGCCCGGCAGGGGCGTTCTTGCACTGACCCGCACGGAGCCGAGCGCTGCGGGCGTGGCGCCGCAGGCAGCTGCTCACAGGCGGCGCGGGCAGCGCGCCGGTCCCCTGCGCGGCGCTCGGGTGCCTGGAGCTGCTGCGGCGCAGCGGCGTGAGCCTCCAGGGCCGCGCGGCGGTGGTGCTGGGTGCGCCCCCCCCCGCCTGGCCCCCCGCGCGCGGCCTGGTGGGCGGCCTGCTGCCCTCCGGCCTTCATGGCCGGAGGCAGCACAGCCGGAGGCAGCATGGCGCGGCCGCGCAGGCGACTCCCCCACGGTGGGCCTGCCCATCGCGCTCGCGCTGCGCGGCGCGGGCGTGGGCACGCTGGCGATCGTCCACCGCGCTGCGCTGGCGCCCCTGCTCGCCGGGCGCGGCGCGCCCCCGCCCGCCGCCCCGCCGCCGCCCGAGGCTGGCGAGCGGGCGAGCGCGCCGGGCGCGGGCATGTCGGGCCGCGCCGAGGCCACGCCCGCTGCGGACGGCCGCGTGGCCCCACACGTGAGCTCTGCCGCCACGCCAGCCGCAAGCGGGGCCCCGCTCCGCGATGACGCCCGAGCGAGCGCAGCGCGGAGCGGCGGCGCCCCGGAGGCAGCGGCGGCCGCAGCGCGCCTGGCGGCGCAGGCCCGGCAGGCGGACGTGCTGGTGGCCGCCGTCGGCTGCGCAGGGCTGGTCACCGGGGACTGGGTGAAGCCGGGGGCGGTCGTGGTCGACGTGGGCATCAACGTCACGCTTGCGCGCAGCACCTGTGCGGCATCGTACGACTTTGCGCTGGCCGGGGGCGCCGCCGCGGGCGCCGCCGCGGGCGCGTACCAGGTCGTGGGCGACGTGGACTTTGAGTCGGCTGCGCGGGTGGCGGGCGCCGTCTCGCCCGTGCCCGGGGGCGTCGGGCCCATGACGGTCGCGGCCGTGCTGCACAACACGCTGCAGTGCGCGCGCTGGCGCCTCGGCGCCCGGTGATGCCAGTCACAGAGACTTGGGACCGGCGCTCGCGTTGTTACACTACGCCTGCTGGTACATGCGCTGAGGGGTACATGAGCCCCGGAAGGGGCGCCAGGACTCGCTAGGCTAGGCTACAGACAGGCCGTGAGCGGCCGTGGGCCGCCGCGGCGCCGCGGCTGCCAGCGGCTCGTCGCGCAGGAAGCCGCGCAGCATGGCCAGCGCGTGCTTGCCCTGGTCCATGGGCACCATGTGCCCGGCATTGTACACCTGCGCGGGCGGGCCCGCGCTTCAGCCGGCTTTTGTTGCCCAGTCAGCGATGCCGACAAGGCGCTGTGCACAGAACACGGGCAAGGCGGCGTGGGCGCCTGCGACCGCCAGAGGTCCGCCCGAGAATGATGTGACAGGCCGCCGGCCGGGTCACCTTGACAAACGACAGCGGCCCGTGCGCCTGCACGCTGCCGGCCAGCTTGCCGTCCACGGTCCAGTTGCGCTCCGGCGCCGCCACAAACTGCGTCTGGTTCGACCACGCCATCTCCGTAAGCCACTTGCGGTTGCCCATCCAGTTGCAGATCCAGTCGTCTGCGGCGCGCGCGCGCCGCCCGTCAGTCCTGCGGCTGCGGCCCTCGCGAGCCGCGGCGGGCGCGGGCGCGGGCGCGGCGCGCGCACGCACCCACGCCGGCGTAGATCATGATGCGCAGGCCCTCCTCCAGCTGCGGCGCGACCAGCGGGCGGTAGTTCTTCATGATGTCGCCTGCGCGCCGCGCGCGTCAGCGCCGCCCGCCAGGTCGGGCGCGCTCCGGCGCCCGCCCGGTCAGGCCCGCTCCGGCACAGGGGCGGGCGCGCACTCGACATGTCGCTGTAGACGTCGGGCGAGCAGCTCTGCCAGGGGCGAGCGCCCACGCCCAGCGCCTCGCGCACGGCCGGCTGCGCCAGGTAGTCGTCCAGGCGCGAGAAGTCATAGCAGAGCGGGCCGATGCACTCCTGGCGCGCGCGGGCGGCCGCGTCGGGCCCTGTGCGCCGCCAGGGCGGGCCGGGGGCTGCTCGGGGGCGCCGGGGGCGCGCCTTCCTCACGTCGTACACGTTGAAGTTGCCGCCGGCCGCCTGCGCAGCACAGCGCGAGTCACCGCCCCGGTGCTGCCGCCGGTGCCGACCGGGCAGCGCAGCGGCACGGACGAGGCGAGGCAGCCGCATGCGCGACGCGGCCGCCCGGCGGGACCGGCTGTCGCCGCGCGCGCTCGCTGCGCTCGCCCGCACACCCGCGCGGGCGGAGCCCGCCGGTGCGGCGGTGGGGCGGGCGCGCCTGGATCGGCCCGACCACGGTCTGCTGGCACACCAGCAGGGCCAGGTAGCACAGCGGGCTGAAGTCGAACGAGTTGCACGTCCGGATGAGGACGTTGCAGATGGGGAAGAACTGTGCGCGCGGCGCACGGCCTCAGCGGCCGCCGCAGCCGTGCAGGCGCTGCTGGCGGCTTGGGGGGCGGCGGCGGGCGCGCCGTGTTGATGGAGACGCGCAGGGTCTCGCCGATGAGGCCCTTGGACGCGCTGAAGTCGGCGTACAGGCTGTACTGCTTGGCCGGGTCGGTGAGCCCGTTGCCGATCGCGATGCCGACCAGGTTGATGGCCGCGTCGGCGCCGCGGCCGCGGTTGTGGGCCAGGATGGCGGCGCTGACCGCGGGCACGTAGTGGCCCCCGTAGCTCTGCACCGCCGGAGTCGTCATCAGGGCCGCGCACGCACTTGCGTGCCGCACACTTGCAGGCGGGGCGCACGCGCCCCGCTCAGCAGCCCGCACGCGCGGGGGCCTCCTGGCGGGTGGACAAGGTTGCCTGCTCGCCACAGGCAGGGCAGGCGTGCAGATGCCCCCGCAGGCGCGCGCAGGCTGCGCTCTGTATGCACCCCGCCTCCCCGCCGCGCTTGCGCACCTCGCCGGTGATGAAGAACTTGCGCCCCTTGTATTTGGGGAAGCGCTCGAGGAATGCGTGCAGGAAGTCGAGCATGTCCGCGGCGACGACGGTCTCATCGTAGACGCGGTCGCGCGGGTCCGCCGAGTAGGAGAAGCCCGTGTTGATCGGCTGGTCCACAAACACGATGTTCGCGGCCTGGTCCCAGCCGTACTCGCTGTCGCGCAGGCCCAGGTCCTCCGTTATCTTGAACGGGCCGTTCTCTGCGCGGCCCAATGCGCGCATGAGGGCGCTGGGCAGCGAGGCCGGCAGCGCGCAGGCCGGGAGGGGGCGCCTGCCGTAGAAGATGGCCAGCTCGCTGGAGCACCCCGGGCCGCCCGTCATCCACAGCACCAGGGGCAGCTCGGAGCGGTTGGCAGACCGCGCCTCGAAGAACATCAGGAACATCTCTGCAGCGTACGTCCGGTTAATCTGCAGGCGTGCAGCGTGCCTCAGTACAGCCGCAGCGGCAGCACACACGGGGTCAGCCGCAAGCGCACACGAGGCGAGCAGGTTGTTAGTGTACGCTTCATGCGAAGGAGCAGAAGAGCAGCCGGCAGCTAGCACAACTGGCACGCATGCTTCCGCATGCTGCAGCATAAAGCTCCGGTCAGGCCGCCACAGGCATATGGCAGGGCAGGCGCTGCTACGGCGCACCTGAAAGTACCCGGAGAACTGCTCTGGGGCTCCGTGCACGTCGCGCGGGAGCCCATCGGCCTGCCCGCGAGCCGCGCGCAAGTCCAGCGGCTTCATAACCAAACGGGATGCACTTGCAGCGGCATTGCACGCCGCCGCGCCGGCTAGTGCCAGGCAAAGAATCACGAGCGCGGTGTTCGCCATCACGTGCGCCGCGCAGGGCCTGTCTTGGCAGGGCAGCGCACACACAGCGCCCCTCTGCGGTTTATGCTATCTGTCGTCTGTTGCGCCGTGTGGCCAGGCTGCTGCTCGAGCTCGCCCTCGGCCCTCGTGGAGCCTATTCAGAGCGAGCGTGACTCAGTCCGTGGGCGGAGATAGTTGTCTCAGAAAAGAAGAGACCAGATCGGTGATAGACGGGCAGAGTTGGAGTTCAGAGTTGTTGAGTGAACAGGGGAACCTTCAGCGCAGGAGCAGACATGACGCGGGCGGCGCTGGCGGTGTGTGCATGCATCCTCGCCTGCGTGGCTGGGGGCCTGGCAGCTCGCGTGCCCCAGCTCAGCGAGCACGCAATCAGCGACCAGTCTGCTGCAGCCTACAGCCTGGCCGCCGTGCAGGTAGCCCGCGGGCCGGCCTGTGCGCTGTACAGAGCGTGCTTGGCGCCGCCTGCCGCTGACGGGCCGCACGCGGCTGCAGGAGAACCCAGAGCAGGCCTTCAGGGCCTTCCTGTCAGCGCACGGCAAGGCGTACGCGCCGCACAAGTTTGCGGAGCGCCTCGCTGTCTTCCGCGCTAATGCGGACTTCGTCGCCCAGCATGACGGCCAGGCCGCCGGCTTCACGCTTGGCCTGAACCACTTTGCTGACCTCACTTTTGAGGAGTTCAGCTCGACGTACCTGGGCCTGCTGCCCCTGGCCAACGGCAGCTACCGGTGCGTGCCCCAGCGCGCCGGCGCCCGCGCGAACTGGTCGCGCGACGGCGGGCGTTCATGCAAGGGGCGTGCGCAGGGCGGGCGGGGCCAATTTCCGCTACGCCAACTCTGCCGTGCCCAAGAGCGTGGACTGGGTGCGGCGCCCGCCGGCAGGATGCACCGCTCGTGTAGCCGCGCTGCGGTCGCTTGTGTGGCTGCGCGCTTCGGCTGCTTGTGTGGCTCCGGGCTGCGGCGCGTGCGCGAGCGCGCCTGTGCGCGCGCGCGCAGGTGAAGCGCGGCGCCGTCACGGAGGTCAAGAACCAGCTCGCCTGCGGATCGTGCGCCCCACTCCGCCCGCCCCCGCGAGCCCGCCGTGGCCCGCCGCGCGAGCCGCGCTGAGCTCGGCTGGCTGCGCCGCAGGTGCTGGGCGTTCTCGGCCACAGGTGCGGCCGGCCGCCCCGCCGCGCGGCGCGCCCTGGTGGGTGGTTTGTGGACCGGCCGGCCCACGCCGGCCGGTGCGCGCGCGCAGGCTCCGTGGAGGGCGTCAACTTCCTGGAGACGGGCGAGCTGGTGTCGCTGAGCGAGCAGGAGCTGGTGGACTGCGACACGGAGAAGGACCAGGGCTGCGGCGGCGGCCTCATGGACTACGCGTTTGGTGCGCGGCGCTGAACACGCACGTCATGCGTCAAGCTTGCAGGTGTGCGCGCGCAGCTGCGCTGAGCGTGCGCCTGCCGCGCAGAGTACATCCTGAAGAACGGCGGCCTGGACACGGAGAAGGATTACAAATACTGGTCCGTCGGCACCATCTGCAACAAGCTGCGCGAGGGCCGCACCGTCGTCAGCATCGACGGCTATGAGGCGCGGCCCGCGCCTGGCAGGATGGACGCATGGTATTTGGCCGCGCCGGCCGCGCCTCGCCGTTGCGCCCCGGCGCCCTGTGCTAATCCTATCCCTGCTGCCGCCAGGACGTGCCGGTCAATAGCGAGGCCGCGCTGGCCAAGGCGGTCGCCAACCAGCCCGTCTCGGTCGCCATCTGCGCCAGCCCTTCGCTGCAGTTCTACTCAGGCGGCGTCTTCGGCGGCGCCTCGTGCACCGGGCTCAACCACGGCGTGCTCGCCGTTGGCCTGGACGAGGTGCGCCCGCCGCGGCCGCGACCTCGCTGCCGGGCACCGGGCAGGCCGTGTTGGGCCGCCGTGCGAGCGCCGTGCCTGGCGCCGGCAGGACGAGGCGGGCGCGCCCTACTGGCTGGTCAAGAACAGCTGGGGCGCGGGCTGGGGCGAGGCCGGCTACTTCCGCATGGTGCGCAACGTGGCCGCCAAGGAGGGCCACCTGGGCATCGCCATGGCCGCCTCCTACCCGACCAAGAGCTCGCCCAACCCCAAGGCGCGCCGCGCCCGCGCCGCGCCGCCCGCTGCGGCCCGCCCTGGCTCGCCGCGCATCCGCGCCCGCGGGGCGCCCCGCGCCGCGCCTGACGACCTAACCCTATCGCGGCCGCGGCAGAACGCGCCCGACGTCTGCGGCTTCTTCGGCTGGTCCGAGTGCGAGCACGGCTCGACCTGCTCCTGCAAGTTCAGCCTCTTCGACCTCTTCTGCCTCTCCTGGGGCTGCGCGGACGCGGCGCGGGAGCTGTGAGCGGCCCGCGCGCCGGCGCTGTACAACAGCTGTATTGGATACGCGGGCGAGCGCGGCTCGGCCGCGCGGCAGCGTGCTGCCTGAATGTTGCCAGGACTGGGGGTGGCTTGTGACGCGGCTGCGGCTTGAGGCCTGCCAAAGGATGCCGATGTGCAACGCACAAGGCCTCGTGTAGCCCTGTAAAACACATCATGCCCTCTGCAAGAGCCTCTCTCCTCCTCAGCAATAAGCACCACTTCCAAAGCCTGCGAGTAGCTGATGAGCCTGGTGCGGGCCGCCGCACGCCGCCTGCTGCCCCAGCTCCGGACCTGCAGCGCAGCACCCCAGGTTGCCTACCCGCAGCTCAGTGCATCGCCGCTCGTGCTCCCAGGCTCCAGTGCAGCGCTGCACCCCCTCCTGGCACAGCCAGCAGCGGCGGCAGCGCGTGGCTTTGCGAGCCAGGGGCGAAAGCAGCCCGTCGACCCGGAGCTCCTGCCGGTGGTGCGCGCGGCGCTCGGGCCTGTGTGAGGCCCGGCCGGTCCAGGGGCTGCGCGCTCAGGGGCCGGCCGCGGCAGGTGGCAATCGCCGGGCGGCCCAACGTCGGCAAGTCCGCCATCTTCAACCGGCTCGTGGGCCGCAAGCTCGCGCTGGTGCGCGCCGCTGCGCCCGCATTCCCCACCCATGCGCCTACCCCACACGCGCGCCGGCAGCCGCACCAGCGGCGCCGGGCGGCCGCGCAGGTGTACAACACGCCGGAGACGCACGTGACGCGGGACTGGCGCGAGGGCACCGCGCACCTGGGCGACCTGCACTTTGTGGCCGTCGACACCTCGGGCGCGCCCGCGTTTCCCGTTCCTGAGGCTGGTGCTGCGGCAAGCCGGGCCCGCTGTGACCGTGCGGCTGTGCGCGCACGCGCCAGGCCTGGAGCCGCAGCCCGAGCAGGGCAGCATCCAGGCGCGGACGGCCGGCATCACCGCCAGCGTGCTGCAGCGCAGCGATGCCGTGCTCTTCGTCCTGGACGCGCGCTCGGGCGTGCTGCCCGGCGACCACACGCTCGCCGCCTGGCTGCGGGCGCACAACCCGGCGCGCGTGCTGCTGGTGGGCAACAAGGCGGAGGGCCGGGGCGCGGCCGGCGCGCTCGGTGCGTCCCGGCTGCTGCCCGCCGTCAGGGGCGCCCTGCCGGCCGCGCTGACGGCGCGCCGCGCGCAGACGACTTTGCAGCCGAGGCGACGCGCCTGGGCCTGGGCGTGCCCACGCTCATCTCCGCCGAGACCGGTGCGCCGCCGCGCCGGGCCTGCCCCTAGCCTGCCCAGGCCGCAGTCGCGCCCTGCCGCACGTCCGCCGCACGCCACGCCCTGGGGCGATCGCAGGCGAGGGCTGGGTCGACCTGTACGGCGCGCTGCAGCCGCTGGTCGACAGCGCCGGCCGGGCGCGGCAGGCAGCCGCCGCCGCGGCGCAGGCCAGCGGCGCCGCAGAGTCCGGCCTGCAGGAGGCCGCGCAGGGCCCTGGCGGCGAAACGGAAGCCGCGGCGGCCGCGGCCGAGCCCGCCGCCCTCAAGATGGCCATCGTGGGCCTGCCCAACGTGGTGCGCGCGCGCCGGCGGTCCAGAAGTCGCTGTGGCAGCGTGTCGGGGCGCGCGCGCGCCAAGCGGGGCGCTGAGGCCGGCGCGGCGCGCAGGGCAAGTCCACGCTGGCCAACCGCCTGCTGGGCCGCGCGCGCTGGCTGACGGGGCCGGAGCCGGGCCTGACGCGCGACTCGGTCGCCGCCAGCTTCGAGTGGGGCGGCCGCGCGGTGCAGCTGGTGGACACGGCGGGGCTCGTGCGCAGCGCGCGCCTGGACCGCGACGAGGCCGGGCGCGCCCCGCAGCTGTCCACGCCGCCTGCCCTCGCGCGCGCGCGGCCGCCGCCCGGCACCCTTGCAGCGCCCCGCGCGCCCCCGACGCACGCGCGCGCCGCGGCCGCGCAGCGAGGCGGTGGCCGGGCGCGCGCGGCAGCAGGCGACGCGGATGTGGAACCTGGCGCACCTGGTGCTGGTGGTCGCGGACGCGGCCGCGGCCGCGCCGGGCGGCGGCGGCCTGTCGCAGCGCGAGCTCGCGCTCGCCGGCAGCGTCGTGCACGAGGGCCGCTGCCTGCTGGTCGCGCTCAACAAGCTGGACGCGCTGCCGAGCGCCGCGGCGCGCGCCCAGGTGCCGGCCCCGGCCGCCCGCCGCGGCCCACGGGCGTGAGGCCCTCCCGCTGCCTGCCCCCGCGCTGGACCGACGTCTGCAACTGATCAAGCAATGGGAAGGCGCTGTGCCGCGCACGTCGAGGCCGCGGCGCCTCACGCGGCGGCGGCGGCCGGCGCGGCGCCAGGCGGTGGCGGACGCGGAGGCGCAGCTGGAGCGCGCGCTGCCTGAAGCGGTCGGCACGCCGTGCATCGGCATCAGCGCGCTGACCGGCGCGGGCGTGGAGCGGCTGCTGCCCGCCGCCGCCGCCGCGTACGCCGTCTGGGCGCAGCGCGTGCCCACCGCCCGCCTCAACCGCTGGCTGCTGCAGGCGCGGCCCCGGCGCCCCGCCCCCGGCGGGCCGGCGCTGGTTAGGGTAGTGTATCACTCTAGGGTGAAGGTAGGGTTACCATGCGCGAGCCGGCGGCGGCGGCCGTGCAGGTGCTGGAGGAGTACCGCGGCACGGCGCAGGGCCGGCAGGCGGCGCGCATCCGCTACGTGACGCAGGTCGGCGCGCGGCCGCCCACGTTCGCGGCGTTCGCGTCGGGCGCCAAGCCGTTCTCCGAGGGCATCACCAAGTTCCTGGTCAACGCGCTGCGCAAGCGCTTCGCCTTCCCGGGCGTGCCCATGCGCCTGCTCATCCGCCTCAAGGGCCAGGAGGCGCGGCAGCGGCGCCGGCGGCGGACGCGGTGAGAGCGAGGCGTCATGCGTGCGCAGCGCCCGCAGCCCGTCGCGCGTGCTTGCAGCGCCTGTAACACCTGTCAACCGGCCTATCAACCCGCCTACCAACCCGCCTGACAGCATGCGTTGTGTGCGCCGCGCGGCCTGCAGCCCCGCGGCCCCCACCGCGCGCCCTCAGCCCAGGGGCGGCACGTAGAACTGCCGGCCCGCCTGGTCCGACAGCAGCACGCGCTGGCCCACGGTCATGCGCTCGCACTCGTCGCGCGCGCTCGCCATCATGACGGTGGACAGGTAGCGCTCGCCTGCGCGGCGCCGCCGCGCGCGTCAGCGCCGGCCGCGCCTGCCAGGGGGCCGCGGCCGCACGCGCGCGCGCGCACCGAAGCTGGGCAGCACGACCACGATGAGCTTGTCGCGGAACTCGGGCCGCGCGCCGACGCGCAGCGCGGCCACGACCGCGGCGCCGGACGAGATGCCGCAGAAGATGCCCTCCTCGCGCGCCAGCTGCCGCGCCATGTCGACCGCCTCCTCGCTCGCGACCTGCGCACGCGCTAGGGTTAGGGCGCGCGCCACACGCAGCAGCACCGCGTTTGGGCGGGGCCAAGCGCGCGCGCGCCTGCACGACCTCGTCGTACACGCTCGTGCTGAGCACGCCCGGCACGAACCCGGCGCCGATGCCCTGGATCTTGTGCGGCCCGGGCCCGCCGCCCGACAGCACGGGGCTCTCGCTGGGCTCCACCGCGACGACGCGCAGGCCGGCCTTGCGGCCCTTCAGGTACTCGCCCGCGCCGGTGATCGTGCCGCCCGTGCCGACGCCGCTCACCAGCACGTCCACCTGAGCCGCCCGGCCGCGGGCGTGAGGCCCGCCGCCGACCTGCGCAGGCCGCGCGCGCCCCGCGGCGCCGCGCGGCGCGGGCGCGCGCCTGCCCCGCGCTGTCGCGCCAGATCTCCGGCCCGGTCGTCTGGCGGTGAACCTCCGCGTTGGCGGGGTTCTCAAACTGCTGCAAGATGTACGCGCCGTCCGTCTTGGCCGCGATCTCCTCCGCCTTCGCCACGGCGCCCTTCATCGCCTGGGCGCGCCGCGCGCGCGGCCCCCGTCGGGCGGCTGCGCCGCCGGCGGGCGCCGCGCGGGCCGCGCGCCGGGCCGCTGCCCACCTTGGCGGGGTCGGTCAGGACGAGCTCGGCGCCGAACGCGCGCAGCAGGACGCGGCGCTCCGTCGACATGCTGGCCGGCATGGTCAGCACCAGCTTGTACCCGCGCGCCGCGGCGATGAAGGCCAGGCCGATGCCGGTGTTGCCCGACGTCGGCTCCACCAGCACCGTCTTGCCTGCCGCGCCGGCGCGCCGCGTCCGCGCGGCCCGGCGTCCGCGCGGCCCGAGCAGAGGCGCCGCGGGCCGGCTGCGGGCGGGCGCTGCCGCGCGGCGGCGCACCCGGCCGGATGAGCCCCTTCTTCTCGGCGTCCACGATCATGTTGAGCCCGATCCGGTCCTTCACGCTGCGGCACGGCTCCAGCGTCTCCAGCTTGGCGGCAATCCGCGCGCCCACGCCCTTGCCCACGCTGTTCAGGTACACCATGGGCGTGTTGCCTATCAGGTCGGTGACAGACGTGGCGATTTTGGGGAACGCCGCGGTCGGCTGCGGCGCCTCGACGGGCGGCGCCGCCGCCGCCGCCGCGGAGCAGCGCACTGTGACGGGCCTGCAGACCTCCGGCGGTGGACGCGCGGCGCGTGGCGCTGGGCTGGGGCCGACGCTCGGCGCATAGCCGAGCGCGGAGTGCTTCAGCGCACGCATGGCCAGAGCCAATATGGAGGCTGCTTGCTGGAGCTCACGCGCAGCACCAGGGGCAGGGCCTACTCACCTTACGACCGCCTCGGCCTGTGGCGTGCTCTCCTGCCTGTGCATGCATGCCAGGGCTCGAGCCCTACTTGTAACTAGAGCACACTCGCAAGGAGCTCCTCCTGGGCGGGGCAGACACAGGGAGCATGCTGCGTTGGGGCGGGACCGCGTCGGCCCCCCTCACGGGCGAGCGGCGCCAGACACCCACATGGGCGACGCGACCATCAGAGCGGTGCTCGTCGACGCGGCATCGACCCTCCTCCAGCCAGGCAGGCCTCGGTCGGGGCGCGCGCGTGCACCGCAGTGCGGCCCCCGCCGCTCAGCCGGGCGCCTGCGCAGGCGCGGGGGCGGACGGCGCGGAGGCGCTGGCGGAGGTAGCGGCCGGGGGCGTCGCGGTCGCCGTCCTGGTGGTGGCGCCCGCCGCGGCGCACGCCGCGCGGCTGCTCGCCGAGCTGGGCGCGCTCGGCCTGCCGCCCGCCGCCCGCGTGCACACGGCCAGCGCGCTCGGCCTGCCCGCGGCCCTGCGGTGCGCCCCGGCGCGCACGGGCGCCCTTCTGGCGCCGGCGCCCGGCCCTCCGAGCCGCGCGCCGCGGGCAGGGCGGCGGCGGAGGGCGCCGGCGCGCCGCTGCGGCAGACCTGCCTCGTCGCCGGCGGCGCGCCGCCGCACCTGCTGGCGGCGAGCGCGGCGTGCGGCCTGCGGCTGCTGAGCCTGGGCGGCCCGGCGGTGCGCGCGCGGCCCGGCGTACTGATTGCGAACACCCGGCCCGCCGGCGGCCGGCCGACGCGCGCGCGCGCGCGCGAGCCAGGACGCGGCCGGCCTGGCCGCGCTGCCCGCGCGCATGGCGGCGAGCCAGCGCGCGGGCGGCGCGCTGCTGGTGGGCGTCGTGGCGGCGCCGCGGCGCTTCCGGCAGCTGGCCGCGCGGGGGCTGCTGCCGCTGGCGGCCGCCGACGGCATCGCCTTCACGCGCCTGGGCGCCGCCGCGCTCGCCGGCGCGCCTGTCGCCTGCGACGCCGTCCTGTGGAAGGCACGCGCCCGGCCGCCGCGCCGCCGCGCGGCACGCGCCGCCCGGCGGGCCGCAGGGGGGGTGCGGCCGGCGCAGGCGACCGACGAGCTGGAGCCGTGCGGGGCGCCCGGCGCGCCGCCCGCCTTCTCGGCCGGACTGCGCGCGCTGGAGGCGCGCCTGCGCGCGCAGCGCGCGTGCGTCGTCGACCCGCTGTCGGCCATCGGCCAGGCGCGCCCGCGCGCGCCGGCAGGTGCTGGGCCGTCCGACCAGCGCCCGCGCCTCCTCCAAAACCCCTTACGACCCTGTTTTGCTTTTTTCCGGCAGGTGGTGGACCGCTGGGTGCTGCACGGCGCGCTGCAGCGCGCGCTGGCAGCCGTGGCCGCCCGCGGCCTGGCGCTGCGCGCGCCGGCCGCCGCGCGGGTGCGCGGCGCGCGCGCCGGCCAGCCCCCCCCGCTCCGCGGCGCGCGGCGCGCGGCGCACGGCGCGAGGTTGCGCGGGTGGGCGCAGGTCGATGCGCTGGGCCCCGACACGGCGGCGGAGCTGGCGGCGGCAGGCGTGCGCTTCCCGCTGGTGCTCAAGCCGCTGGCGGCGTGCGGCGCGCCCGGCGCGCACTGCATGGCGGCCGTCGCCGCGCCGGCCGGCCTGGCGCGCGCGGGCGCGGTCGCGGTGCCGGCGTTGGCGCAGGAGTTTGTCGACCACGGCGGCACCATGCACAAGGTGTACGTCATTGGTGGCGCGGTGCGGCCGCGCGGCCCGGCCTCCCGGCCGCCCACCGGGCGCGCGTGCGAGCCGGGCGCGCGCGAGCCGGGCGCCGCGGCGCAGGTGCGCGTGAGCGAGCGGCCGTCTATGCCGGACATGGCGCCGGGCGCCGGCGCGCCCGCCGGCGGCCAGCCCGACTGCGTCCTGTTCGACAGCCAGCGCATGGCGCCCGGCGCGGCAGGCGCGCCCGCGGCAGCTCGGCCACGCGGGGCGGCGTCGAGCGGGCGCGGCTGTGACCGCGCACCGCTCGCAGGGCCCGGCGCCGCGGCGCGGCGCCCGCTGGACCGGGCGCTGGTAAACCAGGCGGCCGCGCTGGTGCAGCGCGCGCTGCGCCTGCGCGTCTTCGGCTTCGACGTGCTGGTCGAGTCGGCGACGGGTGCGCCGCGCGCCCCCCGCGTCCTGCAGCTGATGGTGTATATCACCAAGCAGCCTGCGCGCATCTTTATGACTGCGGCGCGAGCGGCGGCCCCGCCCCGCGAACGCCCGGGCGCCGCTTGGGCCGAGCACGCGCGCGCCGCGCAGGCGACCACTGCATCGTGGACGTCAACCACTTCCCGTCCTTCGCGGACGTCCCGGACGCCGGGCCCGCGCTGCGCGCCGCGGTCAGGGCGGCCGTGCAGGGCGCCGTGTACTGGTAGCCCGGCGTGCGCCGGGCGGGCGCCGCTGTGGCGCGAGCGCGTCTGCAAACGTTGTGAGCGCCGGCGCGGCCCGACTCGGAGCGTGCGTGCTTGGCGGTCAGTGCGAGCGCAGGTGCCTTGGCAAGCATCCAGGCCGTGTTCAGACTGGCCTGAGACGCAGTCCAGGCAGCTCCGCCAGCACATGCTGAGGCTTTGCCGGGTGGGTGTTGCGGTGTGCGGTGGCAGCCGCCACTGTCAGCCTGTGACCGAGCGGGCCCTCCGCCGCCAGTGAGGCCTGCGACGCTGCGTCTGGCAGTCGCACAGCTGCTTTAGCAACCACTGGCTGGGCATGCATGCCGTGAATGTGAAGACAAGACGGACCACAAAGCACTGGCTCCTCCATCGCCATGGTGGCCATCAGCTTCTCATGCAGCGTCCGACCTGGCATGCCATGCTCGGCATGCGCCACCCAGTGCAGCTGCAGCCCATGTCACTTCTTCGCACAAAACGCCGGCCCGGCCTCCCTGCAGCCAGCGCTGCCCCCAGCGTGAGCGTGCAGCCATGGCAGAGGCGGAGGCGCCGGCGGAGGCGCCGGCGGACTTCACAGGCGGCGAGGTCCTCTTCACCGGCATGACCGACTGGTCGCAGGCGCAGGGCCGGGGCGGCGGCGGCGCGAAGAAGAAGACCGACGCCGCGGCCGCGGCCGCGGTGGAGCGCCAGGCCAAGTATCCCAACATCATGAGCCCGATGCGGCTGAGCGGGCTGCAGGTGACATCCGCTGTTGCGCCCCGGCGGGGGCTGGCGAGCGCACAGGAGAAGCTCGCGCTCACTGCGGTGTGCCGCGCGCAGGACGTGCGCGTGCGCTTTGTCGCCGCGGGCAACTCGAGCACGAGCTGCATCGTGGGCGCGATGGATGGGCGCTGCTTCACCTGGGGCCGCAACGACGTGCGCGCCGCCCCGCCCAGCACCGCAAGCACCTGCCGTGCTGCAGCATTGGTGCACTAATACATCAAGATGTGGCCGCCCGCCCGGCAGCGCGGGCAGCTGGGCCACGGCGATCAGACGCAGCGCAACGTGCCGACGGTGGTGCAGGGCCTGGCCGGCAAGGCCGTCGTGTCAGGCGCGCCGCCGGGTCGCCGGGCTACGCCCGCAGCTGCTGCCTGCGGGCTGCGCGCGCGCTCACGCCGCGTCGCCGCCCGCTGCAGGCGCGGGCGGGAAGCACCACAGCGCCGTGGTGACGGACGACGGCCACTCGTACACCTTTGGCAGCAACCAGCACGCGCGCGCCCGCCCCTGCGCCCCGCCCACGGGCGCCGCTGCAGCTGCGCCGCGCGCCGCTGACGCCCGCGCGCCCGGCCCGCGCAGGGCCAGTGCGGTACCGGCAGCGCCAAGAGCACGCCAAAGAACGAGGGTGCGCGGGCCGTTGCGCCGCGCGCCTGCGCGCGCACGCCGCGCCGCGCGACTCAGGCGCGCCGCGGTGCGCGCAGAGCTGCTCCTGGCGCCCGTGCGCGCGCTGGTGGACGCGTGCGCGGCGGTGTCGTGCGGCGCCGAGTTCACGGTGTGGCTCACCGAGGAGGGCCGCCTGCTCAGCGCCGGCCTGCCGCAGTTCGGACAGCTCGGCCATGGCACCGACAACGAATACAATGCCAAGGACTGTGCGCGCCCGGCCCCGCGCCGACCGGCCTGCCGGCGCGCGCGCACCAGGCCGCGACGCGCTGACCCGCCGCGCGCGCGCAGCCTCCGTGCAGCTCAAGTACGCGGCGCAGCCGACGCCGACCGTCATCGCCAAGCTGGCGCACACCAAGATCGCCAAGTTTGCCTGCGTGCGCGGCGCCCGCGCAGGCCCGGCCGCAGCGGCGCGCCCTCGGCGCACGGGGCCCGGCGGCGCTGACCGCGGCGGCGGGCGTGCAGGGCGCCAACCACACGCTGGCGGTGGACGACCAGGGCGCCGCCTTCACCTGGGGTGCGCGGCCCTACCGCCGCACGCGTGCGCCTCGAGCAGCCCGAGCCAGGCTCGCCGGCCGGGTGCTGAGGCCGCGGCGCGGCCGCGGCTGACCGCGCTCGCGGGGGCGCGCAGGCAATGGCGGGTACGGCCGCCTGGGCCACAGCGTGCAGCAGGACGAGTTTGCGCCGCGCCAGGTAGCCGCGCTGCAGGGCCGCATGCCCGCCGACCCCGCCGGCGTGGTGCGCCGCGGCCGGCCCCCCGTGCCGCCCACATCTCAAGTGCCCGGCCGGCGCACGCGCCCACGGCGCAGCCGGCCGCGCGCGCGCAGGCGGCCTGCGGCGCGGCCACCAGCTTCTGCTGCGCCGCCGGCGGCCAGCTCATGGCCTGGGGCAAGCTCAAGACGACCGACAACACCATGTACCCCAAGCCCTTCCAGGACCTGTCCGGCTGGGCCGTGCGCTCCATGGCCTGCGGCGCGTCCACGTACGCCGTGGCGGCCGCCGGCGGCGGCGACGAGTCCACCATCACCTGGCGCGCCCCCCGCGCCCGCCCGCCCGATGCGCGCGCCGCGCCGGCCGCCGGCCCGTCCGGCGCGCGATACGGTCGGCGGCCGCTCGGCCGGCATGCAGACGCGGCGGCCAATGCCGGCACGCCTGAGCGTGTGCGGGCGCGCGCGCAGGGGCCAGGCGCACAACGGCGAGCTGGGCTATGGCGCGAGCGGGAAGAAGAGCTCAGCCAACCCCGACAAGTGCAGCGCGCTGGAGGGCGTGCGCGTGCACCAGGCGCGGCCGCGCGCGCCAGCCGCAGCGCCCGGCCTGCCTGCGCTGCTCCGGGCGGGCTTGCGCGCCGGGCGGCGACATGGCCGGGGGCTGGCGGACCTCGCGGCGCTGCGCGCGCAGGTGGCGCTCGGCGTGGGCCACGGCCTGTTCCTGGCCGACCCGGAGCACGCGGCTGTAAAGGCGGCGGAGGTCTTCACGCCGGCGGTATTAGAGGAGCAGGCGCCGGCCGCGCCGGAGCCAGCAGCCGGCAAAGGCGCGCATGGGCCTCGCAGCGCCCGGGCGCGCAGCCGGCTCTGGGCAGCATATGCGTGCGGATGCGCCAGAGCCCGGCTCGTGCGCGCCCTTCTGGCTGAAGCGCACGGCGTGCGCAGGCGCAGCAGCCAAGGGCAAGGGCGCGGCCCGCGGCGGCAAGCGCAAGGCGGACGCGCAGCCGTCCAAGGCGAAGAAGGCGAGATGAGACCTGCTGCTGCTTACAGCCAGTCCTGCATGCGTCCTGGGCATCCGTTCTCGACATAAACTGTCCCGCCGCTGGCAGCCATGCTCGCCAAACCTGTGCACCGAATCTGCTGACAAACTCCTGTGAAAGAGAGAAACCTCGGGGTCTCTGATCTGACCTGACCTAAGCTCCACCACCACTACTCTATCACCACCACACACCACCAAGCTAGCACCACACACACATCGGCTCGCCGCCGCCTCGCAAGTACCACACTCCCAGGTCAGGACAGGCCCCGCTGCGCGCGCGGCCGCTGCGCCGCAGCAGCGCGCGCGCGGCGGCGGCCTGTCAGGGCGCCGCCCGGCCGCCCCCCAAGCGGGCGCGGCCGGGCTGAGCGCGCAAAGAATTGCAGTAACCTCTACATATAGCTCCCCCGTGATAACAGTACATGCGCCGCACGCGCGCCGACGGCGCCGCCGCCGCTCAGCGCACGGTCTTGGCGGGGCGCGGCGAGGCCGGGCGCGGCGCCTGGCGCGGCGCCGGGCGCGGCCAGTGGAATGCCGGCGCGCGGCCGTCCAGGCTGGACACGCGCGTCAGCGCCCGCCGCGGCAGCGGGCCAGCTGGCCCGCGCTGCGGCTCGGCGCCCGCGCCCGCGTCGGCATCCTTCTTGTCCGCGGGCTCGCCCGCCGCGAGCGCGGCGGGCGGCGCGGCGGCGAGGCCCAGCGGCGCGGCGGGCGCCGGCGGCGCCGGCGCGGGCGCGGGCGCGCCCTCGTCCGCCGGCGACGCGAAGATGCCGCGCAGCGCGGCCGCGACGCCCGCCGGGCCGGTGGGCTCGTCCTCGCCGGCGTCGCCGGCGTCCTCGGGCCCGCCGCCATTGGCGCCGCGCAGCGCGTCCTCCAGCGACGACGGCGACACGGACGTGCCCAGCACGGCCGAGGACGCGGGCGCGCGCACGGGCAGCTTCTCATACTTGTTCAGCATGGTGGTGATGTACGACAGACGCTCGCCCAGCAGCGCGGTCGCGTCGTACATGCCCTCCGACGGGTCGGACAGGTCGCGCAGCAGCTGCGCGGCCGGGCGCGCGTCACCGACCAGAGGCAGCAGCCGGTGCAGGCAGCGAACAGCAGCTCCCATTGCAGCTCAGGAGATGCACCAGGCGGGACGCGCAGCGGCCGGAGCGGGCTGGGGCCCGCGCGCTGCGCCAGGGGCGCGGCGCGGGGCGGCGCACCATGATGACGAACGACATGACGCCGCACAGCACGGTGAAGAGGATGTGGCGGCCCTCGTTGCTAAAGCTGCCGCCCGTCTCGAACAGGATGAAGGTGGCCACAAACAGGCTGCCGACCGTGTACAGCAGCGCCCAGTGCACCGGCGGCAGCAGCCGGCACGCGGTCGCCTGGCGCTCGCTCTGCGCGCCGGCCGCCCGCTCAGCCGCCGGCGCCGCCCAGCGCTGGCGTCGCCCGACCGACAGAAAGGACGCGGGCGCGCGTCTCGGGCGGCGGGGCCGCGCCTGCGCGTGCGCGAGGCGCTGCGAGGCCTGCAGGATCTCGCCCACGTCAGTGCCGGCGCGGCGGTAGTTGCGCGCCTTGGCCCGGATGGCCGCCAGCGCGTGGCCCTCGCCCAGCGGCGGCGACTGGTTCTCCGGCTCGAAGATCTCCTGGTCGATGTACACCCTGCGGCGCGCGCGGCGCGTCAGCGCGCGCCGCGCACCGCGCCCTCTCCTCCAGGCCGGGCCCGCCGCCGCGCGGCGCGCCCGCAGCGCCCAGCCGGCGGGGCGCGCCGGATCTGCGCCAGGATGTCCCGCGCGTCCGGCCCCAGCGTGTTGACCGACTCCTCCAGCAGCTCCTCGAGCGCCATGCACTCGGCGTACAGGTTCTTCACCACCTCCTTCTGCCGCTGCGCGCGCCGTGCCCCCGCGTCAGCGCGCCCAGCCGGGCGAGCCGCGCACACAGGCGTCGAGAGCCCGCCGCGCGCGACCAAGCCGGACGCGCGCAGTGCGTGGGGGGCGGCCCGGCCCGAGGGCGCGCACGTCGTAGAGGAAGGCCATGGTGTTGCCGGAGAAGATGGCGAACACGAGCGACAGGAACGAGAAGAAGGACGTCTGGAACGCGGTCACGGAGTCGCGAAAGTCCAGGTTGAGCACGTGCGCGGCCGTGTTGAGCAGGTACGGGTGCGCAAAGTAGGCGGCCGAGGTGGCCGAGCCGGTCACCAGGAACACCTTGCCCAGGCTCTGGATGCTGCGCTCGGGCGTCCACGCGCGCAGCCTGCGCCGCCGGCGGGGGCATCAGGTGATGGGCCAGGATATTTCCAGGGCGCCCGCGGCGCGGCGCGCGCTGCGCGCGCCAGCCAGGCGGCGGCGGGGCCGGCCGCCGGGCTGCAGGAGCCGGGACGCGGCGCGACAGCAGGGCGCCGCACTTTGATACCCGCGGCGCGGCCTCGGCCGCGCGCAGGCACACGGTGTCGCGCCGGCGCGCCGCCCGCGCCGCGCCGCTCTGCTGCGCCAGCCGGTGCGGCGGCGCGGCGCGCAGGCGCGCGCCCTGAACATGCCTGCTGCCTGCGCCGCAGCGTCCTGCCTCGCTCAGACGCTGCTCCACAGCGCGCGGAGCCGCGCCTCGGCGAGCGCGGCGACCGCAGCAGGGAACTGCACACGGTGGTGACGTTCACGTGCCCTGCAGCTGTCGGGATCGCACCCACAGCAGACAGAGCACGGCACTGCCGCCCTGGACACCTGCCGGGCCGGCCTGCAGCCGGGCCGGCCGATGCAGGCAGCCTGCGAACGTTCATCCGCTGCCTCAGCCGCCTTGCCAGAGACCTGCTGAGCGGGCTGCCTGCGGGCGGTCGAGAGGGGTCTTCTGTCTGCACTTGCGGCCACCCAGCAGGAGCTCGAGCGCGTGGAAAGGGGACAACAGCTGCTCTGTGGCCTGCTGTCGGGCCTGGCTCACCACAGGCAAACGTTCCAGGGCAAGCAAGGGGGCTAATAGGTTTGAAAGTAGCCCAGCCATCATCTGGAACGCGGCCCAGGGCACCTGCCTGGGCACCCGAGGACGATGCAGATGCAGGCACCGGCGGCGCAGGGCAGCAGGTGCCTGGGATGCCGGGCGTCGCACAGCGGGCGGTGTGCGGCGCCCGCAGGCGCTGCCCGCCTGCAGCCCCCGCGGCCGCGGCAGGGCCACGCGCCGCACCGCGCCCCGGCGGCGACCGTCGCCAGCGCCGGCGGCGCCGACGGCACGGTCGTGTGCCTGGGCGAGGCGCTTTTTGGTGCGCCCTGCGCCGCGGCGTGCTGATCGGCGGCACCCGGGCGGTGGGGGGCGCCCTGACGCGCTCGCCGGGCGCCCCGCAGACTGCCTGGCCAAGGAGAAGGGCGTGCCGAGGGAGGAGGTCACCGGCTGGTGCGCCCGCCGAGGGCACCGTCGCCGCCCCCGCCGCCGCCGCCGCCGCGGGCTGACCCGCGCCCCCGCCCGCAGGACGCCCTTCCCGGGCGGGGCGCCGGCCAATGTGGCGGCCGCGCTGGGCAAGCTGGGCGTGCACGTCGCATTCCTGAGCGCGCTCGGGCGCGACGAGCTGGGCGACCAGATGGTCGGCCTGCTCGAGGGTGCGCGCGCCGCGCCGCGCCGCGCCGGGCGCCCTCGCAGCACCGGGCGCGCGGGCGCCGACGCGGCGCGCCCGCCGCGGCGCAGGCGCGGGCGTGGACGTGCACGGCGTGCAGCGCGTGGACCGCCCCACGCGCAACGTGCTGGTGATGTCCGACGCCAGCGGCGACCGCGAGTTCGTGGGCTTTGGCGGGCCCAACGAGAGCTTTGCGGACACCGCGATCGACGCGGCCAGCCTGCCAGAGGACGTGCTCTCGAGCGCGTCGGCGCTGGTCACCGGCTCGCTCGGCCTGGCCTTCCCGGACACCGCGGCGGCCATGCAGCGCGCGCTCGAGGTCGCCAAGCGCGGCGCCTGCGAGGCGCGCGCCCCGCGCGCACAGCGCGCTGCACTTGGGGCGCGGCGGGCCGCGCGGCGCCGCTGAGCGGCGCGCCGCGCGCGCCAGGTGCTCATCGACGTCAACTGGCGGCCCGTGTTCTGGGAGGGCGTGGCGGCGCCGCGCGAGGTCATCGCGCCCTACATCGCGCGCGCCGACATCGTGAAGCTGTCGGAGGAGGAGGCCGAGTGGCTGCTGGGCATCCCGGGCGCGGACGCGCTGGAGCACCCGTGCAAGGCGCGCCGCCGGCCGGCCCCGCGGCCCCCCGGCGCTCGGCTGCCCGCCCCGACCGGTGCCCGCGGCCCCCAATCCGCCGCGGCCGACGGCGGCGCCGGCGCGCGCGCGCGCGCAGGTGCTGGAGCGGCTGCCGGAGGCCAAGGGCGTGCTGGTGACGGCGGGCGCGCTGGGCAGCGCGTACTGCTTCCGCGGCCCCGGCGGCAAGCAGGACCTGGCCGGCCGCGTGCCCGTGCTGCGCGTCAGCGTGCAGGACACGACCGGCGCCGGCGACGCCTTCCTGGCCGGCTTCCTGTTCGTCATGGTGCAGGCGCGCCCCCGCGCCGGGCCAGCCCCGCCGCCACCCAACCCGCGCGCGTGCACGCCTGCACAACGCTGAGCGCGGCGGGCGGCGGCAGGCGGGCGGCCTGGGCGCGCTGTGCGCGGACGCCGACAAGCTGCGCGCCGCGGTGGAGTTTGCCACGGCGTGCGGCGCGTTCACGACGACCAAGCCGGGCGCCATCGGCGCGCAGCCGTCCGAGCAGCAGGCAGGCACCCGCCGCTGCCCCGAGCCCCGCTGTCGCCGCCGGCCACGCCCAGGGCTCACGCGAGTGTGTGCCGCGCCCAGGCCAGGGAGCTGCTGGCGACGGCCTCGTTTGCAGCGGCGTCCGCCTGAGGGGCGGGCGGCGCGGGGAGCGGGCGGGCGGGGGGCGCGCGCGGTTTGCAGCGCACACTGGCAACCTTCGTTACATGCCGGCGGGCTGTGCAAGCGACATGCGACGCGTGCAGCAGCCGGAACCGGCCAACCCAGGTGAACATCAGGGCGGCACTGTCACAATCCAGAGCACATCACTCTGCTCCAAAGCACACCATTCCGCGAGCAGACGCCCCCGGATACAGCAGCCTGCTGCAGGCTGCAACCGCCTGCAGCATGCACACACAGGGCGGCGCCGCAGCACCCGACTTTTGCGGCGGCCGCACCTGTCAAAGGACCCCGCAGAGCCCGCAAATGGCTGGGCTCCGCGACCAGGCTGGACTCGTTCGGGCGGCACGAAGCAATCAAAAGCGCAGGCATGCAAAGAGCGCGATCAAACCAAGAAAGCCGGAGCAGGGGCAGGCTGGCCAGAAGAGTACACCCTCAGAGAAGCCTCACGAGCACGGCTCGACCCACAGACGGAAAGCTCAATCCGCAGAGGCGCGAGCGGCGCCGCGTCACCACATCACATCGTCCAGCGGCGCGCCGCCCCTGTGCAGCGCGCCCTCGGCGTGCCCGCAGCCGCCGTCCGCCGCATACGCATGCGCGTGCGCCCCTGCGGCGCCCGGCGCCGGGTCGCAGGACAGCGTGCGCGCCGGCAGCGCGTGCGCAAACCCCGGCAGCGGCTGCGAGACGGTGCGCATGCCGGCCGCCAGGCCGTCCAGCGCCTCGCGCGCGACGCCGCCGCGCAGCGGCCGGCTCCCAGCGCCCGTGCCTGCCCGCGCGTGCGCTGCCCGTCACACGCCGGCACTTCGCAGCCTGCTAGTTCGCCCTCACCAGGCGCCGGCGCCGGCGCGGGCCGGAAGAGCATGCTGCCCGGCAGCGGCTGCGCGTGCAGGCCCTCGCACACATGTGCGCACGCTGCAGAGCAGCCACAGAGCCCGCAGCAGGGGCGCCGATGCCGCACAGCCGCACACCGCAACAACACGCTGCAGAGCGCTCGGCCCGGCGCCACCCGGCCCGCGACGCTGCAGGCAACACCGCGCCTGCGGCGGGGCCGCCGGGCGCACCGGGCGCGCCCGCCGGCAGCGCCAGCCCGGCCGCGCCGGCCCAGTCGCCGTCGGGCGCCCGCGCCTCGCACGCGCTCGACGCGTCGGCGCGGCCCGCGGGCGTCGAGAGCTTGGCAAGCTGGCGCCGCGGCCACCGCTGGATGCCGTGCCGCCTGCACGCGCGCTGCGCGCGCGCGACACCCGCCTCAGCGTGGCGGCGTGCGCGGACGGCCGCGTGCGCTGCGTGCGCGCGCAAGGCAGCGGGGCCGTGCAGGGCAGGGCGGGGCCGCGCGCGTGCCTTCAGCGTGGTGGGGCAGATGCCCAGCCGGTTGGCCGCCTCGCGCAGGCCCAGGCTGAAGTGCGCCTGCAGCTCCTGCAGCGACAGGCGTTTGCCGGCGCCGCCGCCCGCGCGGTTGTGCAGGCCGCTGGGCTGCCCGTCCAGCGAGCCCGCGTCCTGCGAGCCGAGCGTGCAGTCGTCGTCGTCCTCAAAGTCCAGGCCCAGGTCGCCGCCGGCGGCCGGCGGCCAGTCGGCGCCCAGCGGCTCGGGCGGCCGCTCGGCGCCCAGCGCCGGCCCGCCCAGCGCGCCCAGCGCCGCGCCGCCCAGTGGCCCGCCCAGCGGCCCGCCGCCCAGGCCGTCGCCGCCCAGCGGCCCGCCGCCCAGGGTGCCGCCGCGCAGCGCGCCCGGCAGCGGCGCCGCGCTCATGTGCGCGACGTGGCTGTCAACGTTGACCAGGAAAGCCGGCAGCTCCGGCGCGCCGGCCGGCGCGCCGAACGCCACGCCCTGCATCGCCTCAAAGCCGCACGGACGCTCCGGCGCCCACGGCGGCGGCCCGGGCGCGGCCAGCTCGCCGCCGCCCGCCCAGTTGAGCTCCAGGCGGTTGTCCACGCGCACCAGGCGCGCGCCGCCGCCCGGCGGCGGCGGCGGCGGCGGCGCGCGTGCGCCAGCGCCCGCGCCCGCGCCCGCGCCCGCGCCCGCGCCCGCGCGCGCCGCGGCCGGCTCGGGCGCGGGCCGGCGCGCGGCGTCCGGCCGCGCGCGCGCCGCGGGCGCGCCGGCGCCCTCCGCCGCCTCGGTGCCGCAGGAGGGCGCAGACGAGGAGGGCGAGGTGCGCTTGGCGCTGCCGCCGCGGCCGGCGCCCTCGCCGCTGTCCGCGCCGGCGCCGCTGCCGGCGGCGGGCCGCTTGGCGCCGCGCGGCCCGCCCGCCTGGTGCAGGCTGTCGGCGGAGCAGTGCGTGTCGGCCTCGCCGCGCGCGCCGGCGCCGCCGCCGGCGGAGCCGCGGCCCTGCGTGGCCGCGCTGGCGGACTCCAGGCCGGACGCGTCAAAGTCGCGCGGCCAGGAGCGCAGCCCGACGCCCATCGCGTGCTTGTCCACGTCCACGGTCCACAGGCCGACTGCGGCCAGGCACTCGCGCAGCATGTCGACGAGCGAGGGGAAGAGCACGTTCTTCTCGGCCTGGCAGACCTCGAACACGCCGAACGGGTGTTCGCGCTGCGCTGTCTCGTAGAGCGGCATCAGCATCGTGGCGGCCACCTTGCAGCGCCGCGCGTCCGCGACGCGCAGGTACACGCTCTTGTCGTACGTCTGCACGTTGTGGCTCATCTCCGGCTGCGCGGCGCACGCAGGCGATCGCGGTCAGGCGCCCGGTCCGCACACCCTGGCGCGGCGCCGCTGACAGGCACGCGGCAGGGAGCGGGCGCTCACCTCGCCCGACACGAACACGCGCCCGACCGCGCCCTGCGCGCGGCCGCCCGGGTCAGCCCGCGGCGGCCTGGGGGCAGCGCAGATGCCGCGTCTGCGCAACACTGCCGGCGCCGCGGCCGCGCCGCGCACCGTGTTCAGCTTGGTCATGTCCGTGGAGAACTTGTATCGGCAGCTGATGCAGCGGAACAGCGCCAGCAGGTCGCCGCAGCCGGACACCGAGAACGGCAGGCCCTGCGCGCGCGCGGCCACCCTGTGAGCCAGCGCCGCGCAGGCCGCGCAAGCCCGCGCCGGGCCCCGCGGCGCGCGGGCGCACGCGGCCGGGGCCCGCAGCGCGCGGGCGGGCGCAATGCATGCACCCGGTCGCCAGCGCGCCTGCGTGTTCAGGACCAGGGAGCCGTCGGGCGCGTGCTCGGGCAGCCACAGCTGCGCGCCCCAACCCAGGCAGGCGTCAGCGTGCCGGCAGGCCCCAGGCTGCCTCTGCAAAACTAAACCGTGCTGCCCAACGTAGGCAACCCGAGCTCGCCTGCGCCAGCGCCGAGGAGCCGGACAGCGTGTGCCGGTAGTTGAAGGACGCCAGCGCGTGCGCCAGCCGCTCCGTCAGCCGGGCCGGCGGGTGGGCCAGGGCCGAAAACATCCCAAGCTCGCCAAGCTACGAGGGCCCCGCAAGGCCCCTCACAGCCCCGACGCCCGGCCAGCATCCATGGAGGCCGCCGCGGGGGCCGTAGTATGCAGCCAACGCGGCATGGTTCTTCTGCCGCTGGCGTAGTATCCATCATTGCCAGGCTAGGGTTGCAGTTGCACAGTGGCGCTGCAGAGCAAGGCGTCGTCCTCGTCATGCCTGTCTGCTCCACACGGACGGGCCGCTGAGCGCGCCGCACCGCTGAGCGCGTTGCACCGCAACCTGGACGTTATGGGGCAGCTGCGTGGCACGCGGCGCAAGCGCAAGCTCGAGGAGCTGAGCCTGGACGAGTTCCTGGACGGCGGCTTTGCGCTGGCCGGCGGCGGGGGCGCGCAGCCAGAGGGCGCCGAGCGCGCCACGCGCGCGTCCCCGCCCGCCGGCTCGGAGGCCGTGCAGCATCGGGCGCAGCTGGACGCGCTGCGCGAGCGCGACCCGGACTTCTACGCCTACCTGCAGCAGACCGACGCGGAGCTGCTGCGCTTTGGCGAGGGCGGCGAGGGCAGCGGCGGCGGCAGCGATGGAGCCGCACCGGGCTCCGCCTCCGACGAGCAGCCGCCCGTGGCGGCGCCCGTAGCCGGCGATGGCAGCAAGCCGGCGCCGGCCGAGCCCGCCCGTGATGCGACTGAGGGTGCGCGAGGCGCCGCCTGCCTGCCCGCCGGCGCGGCGCGTGCTCCGCCGCCGCTGCCGCCGCTCAGGCGTCCGCCCGCGCGCGCAGGCAAGGGCGGCGGCGTCGTGACCGCCGCGCTGATCGATCGGTGGTGCCAGGACGCCCGGGCGACCTGCTCCTACCGCGCCATGCGCAACCTGCTCCGGGTGCGCCCGCCCGCCGCGCCGCGCCGCGCCGCGCCGCGCGAGGTGCGCGCGCCGCACGCGGGGCGGGCGGCGAGCCGCGCGCGCGCGCAGGCCTATCGCTTCGCATGCCACTACGGCGAGTCAGAGGAGGACGTGGACGCGGCGCTGCGCATCACGAGCGTGGCCGCGATGGACCGCCTCGTCAAGTTCATGCTGGACGAGGTGCGGCCGCGCCCGCTGCCGCGCTGGCCCGGCCGCGGGCGCCGCGCTCGCGCCGCCCCGGGCCGAAGGTGCAGCCGCGGCAGCGCAGGCCGACGGCATCCTGCGCGGCATGCTGGGCCTGGACCGGGATGCGCAGCTGCGCAGCAGCGACGTCACGGGGTCCGCCCGGTAAGCGCAACGCCGCCGCGCCGCCGCGCCCCTCCTGCCGCTGCCGCCGCCGCCGCCGCGGCTGAGCGGCGCGCGGCGCGCGCAGGTGGCCGCGCGTGGAGCTGCTTGCGCGCGCGTACCTGGGCAACACGCTGCACCTGCTCGGTGCGCGGCGCGGCCCCGGCGCCCGGCCCCGCCTGCTGGGGCGGGCGCGTGTCGAGCGCGTCGAGCGCGCGCGCCGCGGCGCGCAGGCGCGCTGACCGAGGGCGGCGCGCTGGCGCACGTGCTGCGGCGCCTGCGGCCGTCCGCGCCGCTGCTGGCCTGCTCCGAGCGCCTGCAGCGCAAGTTCCTGCGCCGCGCGCTGGCGGTGTTCCTGGACGGCGCCCCGGCCGCGCGCGTGCACGCGTTCCTGTTCGTGCGCGCGACCGCGCTGGCGCTGCCGCCGCCCGCGCTCGGCGCCGCGCTCAAGGCGCGCCGCCCGCCCGGCGCCCCCCGCGCATCCCCCGCGCGGCGGCCGCGCGGTGCCGCAGCGGCGGGCTGACGCGGCCGGGCGTGCAGGGCGTGACGCGCGCGTTCATGGCGGGCGCGCGCTTCGTGTCGGCCGGCAGCGCGCCGCACATAGCGTTCATGGGCGCGTGCGTGATCGAGCTGCACGGCCTGGACCCGGCCGCCGCGTACGAGCACGCGTTCCTCGCCGTGCGCGGCCTGGCGGGCGTGCTGCGCGGCGCGCTGTCGAACAAGACCAAGGACGCCTTCCGGTCCGTCTACTGCTGGCAGACCGTGGCCGCGCTGGAGCTGTGGGCGCGCCTGCTGGCCGCGCACGCGGGCGCCGGCCCGCTCGCGCCGCTCGCGTTCCCGGTCGCGCAGCTGCTCACCGGCGCCGCGCGGCTGGTGCCCAGCGCGCGCTACCTGCCGCTGCGCCTGCGCCTGCTGCGCGCGCTCGTGCGCCTGGGCGCGGCCATGCGCCTGGCCGTGCCGGCCGCGCCGGCGCTGCTGGACCTGCTCGCCTGGCCCGCGCTGCTCAAGAGCGCGCGGCCCGCGCCGGCCGCCGCTGGCGGCCCCGCCGCCGCCCGGCCGCCCGGCCTGCTGCTGCGCGCCAGCCGCGCCGCGCTGGCGGCGCCTGCTTTCCAGGCGGACGTGGTGGAGCAGGCGCTGGAGCTGCTGGCGGGCCACCTGGCGGCCTGGGCGTGCGCGCCGGGCTTCCCGGAGCTGGCGCACGTGCCGCTGCTGCGCCTGCGCCGCTTCGCGGCCGGCACGCCCGTCGAGCGCTTCCGCGCCGGCGCGCGTGGTTTAATAGCCGCGCTGGAGGCCAACGCGGCGTGGGCGGCCGCCGCGCGCGGCGCCGCCGGCTTTGCGCCGGGCGACGCGGCCGCGGTGGCCGGCTTCCTGGCGGCCGAGGACGCGGCGGGCGCGGTGCGCGCCGCCGCCCGCGGGCGCGGACTATGCGTCGGCGCTTGGCCGCAGATGCGCGTTGGCGGCGCAGCGCTCGCGCAGGGCGCCTGCTTGATGTGGCAAGCGGCCGTCGACGCGGGCGGCGCGCGCTGCACGCCCGCCCCGACCGGGCCGCCGGCCCGGCGACAGCCATGCGCGCCGGCGCTGACGGCAGCGCGCGCGGGGCCGCGCGCAGGCGCCGCTGCAGAAGTATGCGGCGCTGCTGGCGGAGCGCGCGCGCGCGCGGCGCGATCTGCTGGCCGCCGAGCGCATGGGAGACCTCGACGAGTCGGCTGCCGCGGCGCCGGCCAAACGCACGCGCGTGGGCCGCCTGGTGCGGCGCGGCGGCGCGCGCGCGGCTGCGCAACCGGCCCCGGCGCCGTCGGCTGTGGTGCGGCCCGCCGGGGCCCTTCACATAGCCGGCCTGCATGGCGCGCGGCGTGCTGTGGCATGCTTGTGGGGACCGCCCCGCGGCCGCCGCCATATGCACTGCGCATGTCAACGGTTCACGGCTGCCGCGCCAGGGCACAACACGGGCAGTCGCCTCCTTGCGGTGCTGTGCGGCTGCGCTGGGGGCGGGCTGAGCGGCGGGGGTGGCGCGGCGCAGGAGGAAGGCGATGCAAGCGCGGGCGAGGAGCGGGACGGGCTGCCCTACGAGCTGTCAGACGATGACTCTGACTGAGCCTGCCGGCCTTGCAGTGTGTGCTCTGGAGGCGCGCCGCGCCGCTGTAACAAAACACGCGTGCCGCAGCGCAGTAACAAAACCCTCACAGTCAGTAATAAAGCTCTCACACTCGATAACAAAACTCTCACAGTCAGGCAGGCTCCGCGCGCGCGCCGCGGTCGCGCTCGGCCGCGTCCGCCCCGCCGCCGGCGCCGCAGCCGTGCGCGCGCAGCAGCAGCGAGTTGCCCATGACCGCTAGCGAGCTCAGGCCCATCAGCGCGCCTGCGCGCATCATCCCCACGCCTCGGCGCGCGCCGTGGCCCGCTGCTGCAGCCAGGTCAGGAGGCCTGCTGCCGCAGCCAGGTCGGCGGCCGCAGGACAGGCGCGCCGCCGGCGCGGCGCCGCACCCGAGATGGACGGCGTCAGCGCCAGGCCGAAGCGCGGCAGCGCCGCGCCCGCGGCCAGCGGCAGCGCCACGCAGTTGTACGCAAACGCCCACGCCAGGTTCTGCTGGATCGTGCGGAACGTGGCGCGACTCAGCGCCAGCGCCTCGGGCACCTGCCGCCCGGCGCGGCGCTCAGGCGCGCGAGCGCCCTGCGGCACGTTCGAGAAGTGCCGCGGCGCGCGGCAGCCGCTGGGCGGGGCGCGGGCGCCGCGCCTGGGTGAGGCGGTCGCCAAGCAGGACGATGGACGCGACGGCGCAGGCCGCGTCCACGCCGCCGCCCATGGCGATGCCCACGTCGGCGGCCGCGAGCGCGGTCGCGTCGTTCACGCCGTCGCCGACCATGGCCACGCGCCGCCCGGCCGCCTGCAGCTCCGCCACGGCCGCCGCCTTGCCGGCCGGCGACACGCCGGCCGCCACGCAGTCCGGCGCCACGCCCACCGCCGCCGCGACCGCGCGCACCGCCGGCTCCTGGTCGCCTGCGCGGCAGCCGGCGCCGCACGGTCGGCGCGGGCGCGCGGCACACCACGGGTGGCGGCGATGCATGCGCATGAACCTGGGAGGCCTGACCCTCAGGGCGCATGGGCGGCCGCGCGACCCGCGCACCCGAGACGATGAGCACGCGCATGCCGGCGCCGCGCAGCGCGCCCACGGCAGCCGCCGCGTCGGGCCGCACGGCATCCGCGAGCTCCAGCACGCCGGCCAAGTGCCCGTCCGCTGCCACCCATACGCGCGTCGCCGCGCTGTTGCCGCTGCCGCCTCCGCGTTCGCCGTCGCTGCCGCCGCCGTTGTGCGCGTCGGCGCCGTGCGCGCACGCCCATGCGCGGCTGCCGACGGCGACCTCCGCGCCGTCCACACGCGCGCGCACGCCCGCGCCGGGCTCCTGCGCCACGCTGCCGTCCTCCGGCTGCAGCTCCGCCGCGCCTGCGCCGCGCGCGCGCTCTCACCCCGCAGCACCTCCCAAACCGGCAGGCCCCCGCCCACACGCGGCGCGCGCGGGCGGCCGGCACATCAAATGCGGCGCAGGCGCGGGCGCGCCTGCCGCGCCGGCCGCCGCAACCACGGCGCGCGCGAGCGGGTGCGTGGAGCTGCGCTCCACGGCCGCGGCGAGCGCGAGCAGGCGCGCCGCGTCCACGCCGCCGGCCGGCCGCACCGCGGTCACGCGCGGCCGGCCCGCCGTCAGTGTGCCCGTCTTGTCCAGCACGACCGTGTCCACGCGCGAGGCAGCCTCCAGCGCGTCGCCGCCGCGGATGAGCAGGCCCCTGCGCGCGCGCGGCCGCCACTGGCCTCAGCCGGCCGCCGCGCCCAGATTGCTGTGCGGGCCCGCGCGGCAGCGTCGAACGGGGGCCGGGCGTGGCGAGGCAGCCCGCGGGCGCAGGCGGCGGGAGGCGGCGCAAGACCAGGGAGGGCGGGTGCGCCGCGCCTGCGCGCGCCGACGGAGGTGCCGACCAGGACGGCGGTGGGCGTGGCCAGGCCGAGCGCGCAGGGGCAGGCGACGACCAGCACGCTGCACGCCAGGTGCGCGGCCAGCAGCAGGGCGCGCGCGCGCGGCGCCGCCGCCGCGCCCGCGCGCGCCGCCACCATCTGCCGCAGAGCAGCGCGACCGGTGTCGCCAGGCCCCGGGCGGCGCGACAAAGCCACGTCACGCAGCACGGCACGTGCGCGGGCCGAGCTGCGGCAGGCCGCGCGAGAAGGGCGCGCAGCGTAACGCCTGTGCACCGGCCGCGGCCGCGGGCGGCGGGGCGGGCGCGCGCCTGCGGCAGCAGCCGCGGCGCGGCGACCGCCCAGAAGGCGAACGTGGCCGCGGAGGCGGCCATGACGCCCAGCGCGAAGCGGCCGGCCACGCGGTCGGCCAGGCGCTGCACGGGCGCGGCGCGCGCCTGCGCCGCCTCCACCGAGCGCACGATCTCCGCGACAGCCGTCGCCGCGCCGGCCGCCTCCACGCGCACCGTCAGCCGCCCCTCGCAGTTGACCGTGCCCGCCGTGACCCGCGCGCCTGCGCGTGCATCCGCCGGCGCTCAGCGCGCACGCGCCCGCGTGCGGCTGGTGGAGCCGCGGCGGCGCCGGCGACGCGCACCCGGCGCCTTGGCGACCGGCAGCGGCTCGCCGGTGAAGGTGGCCTCGTCCACGGACGAGCGGCCGGCGGTGACCGTGCCGTCGGCCGGCACGCGGTCGCCCGGCAGCACGACCACCGCGTCGCCGGGCGCCAGCGCCGACGCGGGCACCTCGCGGAAGCCCGCCGCGTTGCGCACCGCCAGCCGCGCGCGCGCCGGCAGCAGCGCCTGCGCCGCCCGGCGCGGCGCGTCAGCGCCGGCCGGGCCCGGCCGCGCGCGCTGGGCGCCGCCCCCCACCCATAGTCCCGGGGCGCGCCTGCAGCGAGGCCATGTCGGCGGACGCCTGCAGCTTGGCGCGCTGCTCCAGCGTGCGGCCCAGCAGCACGACGCCCAGCAGCATGGCGGGCTCCTCGAAGCACGTGCGCCAGCCCAGGCCCGGCAGCGCGGCCGCCACGCAGCTGACCGCGAACGCGGCGCCCGCGCCCAGGCCGACCAGCGAGTCCATGTCGGGCGCGCCGCGCCGCGCGGCCGCCCAGCCGCCCGCCAGCAGGCCGCGCCCGGGGCCCGCCAGCGCCGCCGCGCTCAGCGCCGCGTGAACCGGCGGCGCGCCCAGCCAGCGCAGCCAGGCCGGCGCGCCGGGCCACAGGTGGCCCAGGTGGCCGACCAGGCAGGCGCCCGCCAGCAGCCCCGCGCCCACCAGGCGGCGCGTCGCGGCGGCCAGCTGCCGGCGCCGCTCCTCGGCGCGCGCGCCGGCGGCCGCCAGCGCCGCGCCGGCCGCGTCCTGCGCCGGGCGCACGCCTGCGCGGAAGCCGCCGCCCTCCAGCGCGGCCACCAGCGCGGCCGCCACGCGCGCCACGAACGCCTCGCCGCCTGCGCGCGCGCCGGCGCGTTGGCGTGGCGCAGGCCGGGCCAGGTCGGGCCGAGGCCGGGTCAGGCGGGGTGACAACGCACCGTCCCCGAGCGCGGGCGGCAGGCGCACGCGGACGAGCGCGACCTCGGTCGCCAGGCTCACGCTGGCGCCGGCCACGTGCGGCTGCGCCTCCAGCAGCCGGCCCACGCGGCTGGAGCAGCCGCCGCAGTGCATGCCGCGCACGTCCAGCAGCACCATGTCCTCGCCGTCCGCGCCGCCCGCGCGCCCCGTGCCCGGCTGCGCGGCGGCGGCGGCGCCGCCGCCCCCGCCCCCGCCGCCGCCGTCGGCCGCCGCGCCGCCGCCGTTGGCACCGCCACCGGCAGTCCACGCCTCGCGCTCGCTCGCGACGCTGGCTGGCGCGGCGCAGCCGGGGCGCCTCCCGTGGGCGCACGGCTGCGAGCGAGCCGGGCGCCGAACCCGTCCGGCGCGCGGCCAGGCGGCGTGCGGCGCCCGCGCGCCCGCGCCGGGCCGGCGCGCCTGTGCGCAGGTGCAGGAGGGTGGGACCGCGCTCAGCCGCAGCGCCCCCGCCATGGGCCGCCACGGCGCGGGCGTCATCTCTGCCCGGCTCGGCTTGGGGCCGGGCGCGGAAGGCTGCCGCCCGCTTCCCGGCGCGGCTCGCTGCCTGTGCTGTGCAAAAAGGCTGCCCGGGCTTCCAGCGCCCTGTGCAGCAGCCGGGCTGTGAGCACGCGCCCGCCGCTGTCCGGCCTAGCTGCTCTGCTGCGTCAGAGAGCACCTCCGCAGGCAGACCCGCTCAGAAACCTAAACGTACAAAAGAGCAAGGTGGCGCGCTGGGGGCGACGCAGAGCAGCCATGGCGCCCCTGCGGGTGCTGCTGATCGACAACCGCGACTCCTACACCTACAACCTGTTCCAGCAGGTTGCGGTCGTGAACGGAGGCGCGCCCGGGCGCAGCTTGTCTGCTTGTGCGGCGTGAGTCTTGTGCGGGGCGCGGCAAGCGCAGCACTGACCGCCCGGCTGCTCCGCGCAGCGGCCCCGGACGTCGTGCTCAACGACGACTTTGAGTGGCCGGCGCTGCGGGCGCTCATCGCGGCGCAGTATGACTGCGTGGTGGTGTCCCCGGGGCCGGGCACGCCCGCCCGCCCGTCGGACGTGGGTGCGCTGCCCGCCGAGGCCAGCGTGAGTCGCGCCCGAGTCACGCGCGGCGAGTCGGGCGGGCGCTGACCGGCGGCCGCGGCAGGCGCGGTCATGGACCTCTTCCGCGACGCGCCCGGCGTGCCGGTGCTCGGCGTGTGCCTGGGGATGCAGGCGCTGGCGCTCGCGCACGGCGGCGCCGTCGTGCGCGCGCCGGAGCCCGTGCACGGCCGCCTGAGCGCCGTGGCGCACGCCGGGCACGCGCTGTTCGCCGGCATACCCTCAGGTCGGCCCCGCGCCCCGACCGCGGGCGCCCCCGCCCGTCGAAAGGCCGCGCGCCCGGCGCTGATGCGGCTGCCGTGGCGCAGGGCGCGAGCTGACCGTGGTGCGCTACCACTCGCTGGCCGTGGCGGAGGCGGGCCTGCCGGCCTGCCTGCAGCCGCTGGCCTGGACGTGCGGCGGGCACCACGCGCTGCCGCCCGCCAACACGCCCGCGCCCGGCGCCGGCGGTTGCGCGGATTCCGGAGCGCCGCGCGTGCTCATGGCGCTCGCGCACCGCGGCCGGCCGCACTTTGGCGTGCAGTTCCACCCGGAGAGCGTGGGCACCGCGCACGGCGACGCGCTGGTCCGCAACTTCCTCGCGCTGGCCGCGGCCGCTTGCGCATCGCCCCGGCCGCCGCCGCCGCGCCCCGCCGCGCCGCCCGCGCCCGCCGCGCCGCCCGCGCCCGCCGCGCCGCCCGCGGCCGGCGCGCCGCCCGCGGCCGGCGCGCCGGGCCTGGCGCTGCACTGGCGGCGGCTGCGCGGCGCGCTGCGCGCGCTGCCGCGCGGCGGCGAGGCGCTGTTCGCCGCGCTGCATGGCTTCCGCGACGACACCTTCTGGCTGGACAGGCGCGCCCGCGGCCGTGCGTGCTTGGCTGGCCCGGCAGGCGTAAGGGCGCGGGGCGCCTTGTGGGCAGTGAGGCGCCTTGTGAGGTGGGGCCCCACGCGCAGCTCGGACACGTCGCGCGGGCGCTTCTCGTATATGGGCGGGCGCGGCGGGCCGCTCTGGCGGCGCGTGACGTACCGGCTGCCGGCGGCGGGCACGCCGGGCGAGCGCAACCCGGGCGCGCTGCAGCTGGAGGACGCTGGCGGCGCGCGCACGGAGGCGGCCGGCACCTTCCTGGGCTGGCTGGAGGCCGAGCTGCCGCGCTGGGCCGTGGCGGACGCGGCCGCGGCGGCCGCGCTGCCGTTCGACTTCTGGGGCGGCTGCGTCGGCTACCTGGGCTACGAGCTCAAGGCGGAGTGCGGCGGCGCCAATGCGCACGCCGCGCCCGCGCCCGACGCCGCCGTCTTCCTGGCCGACAGGCGCGCCGCGCGCCGGCGGTCCCCGGGCCACGTGTGTGGCGCAGGGGGCGGCCGCTGCTCTTGCTGCCGGCCGGCGGCGCGCCGACGGGCGCACCGCGCGCGCCGACGGGCGCACCGCGCGCGCCGTGCAGGCTGCTCGCGCTGGACCACGCCGAGGGCGACGTGTACGCGCTGGCGCTGGCCGAGCCGGCGGCCGCGGCGGACGCGCGCGCCTGGCTGCAGCGCACCTGCGGCGCCGTGGAGGCGCTGGCGGGCGCGGCCGCCGCGCCGGCGCCTGCGGCCAACGGCCACTGCGGGTCGCCGGGCGCGGCCGCCCCGCCGGACGGCTGGGACGCCAGCGGCGCGGAGCGGCCGGGCCACTCGGGGCCGGCCGCGCGCACGCCGCCGCCGTTTCGGCTGCGGCGGCCGCGGCGGCGCTACCTGGCGGACGTGCAGGCGTGCCTGGACGCGATGTGTGCCGGCGAGAGCTACGAGCTGTGCCTGACGACCGCGCTCGCGCGCCGGCCCGCGCCCGATGCGGCCGCGCTTTACTCAGCGCTGCGCCGCATCAACCCGGCGCCCTACGCCGCGTTCCTGGCGTTCGGGGCGGGCGGGCCGCAGGTGGGGGCCCGGCCAGCGCGCTGCGGCGGGCCGTGTGGCCGGCGCCTTGCTGCGCTGTGTGCGCATCAGGGAGGCGAGCGTTCCTGGTTGTGTCTGGTGGCAAACCGCGGGCGGCGACGTGACGTGCCGCACCACTGCGCTCACAGCGAGGGACCCGCTTTGCCAGCCTGTGCCTGCCGCAGTCCGGGCGGCCACGCGGGCGCCTGCCCGGCGCGCAGGCGCCTGCATGAGTGTGATGCGCCGCGTGCGCAGGTGTGCTGCTCGTCGCCGGAGCGCTTCCTGCGCGGCGAGCGCGGCGGCGGCCTGGAGGCGCGCCCCGTCAAGGGCACGGCGGCGCGGCAGGCAGACCCGGCCGCCGACGCGGCAGCCGCCGCCGCGCTGGCCGCGTCCGAGAAGGACCGCGCGGAGAACCTCATGATCGTGGACCTGCTCCGCAACGACCTGGGCCGCGTCTGCCAGGCGCGCGCGCGGCCCCCGCGCCCGCGCGCCCCGCGCCTGCCGTGCGCGGCGCGCACCCTGCGCCGCCCGTGCCGCGCCCGCCAGGCGCGCCGGCGGCTGCCGCTGTTTCGCCGGCGCACCCGCGCGTCCGGGGCCTTGCCAGCCCGCTGCGCGTGCGGGGACGGCGCCGTGCCGGCCAGCCTGTATCTTGCGGCGGCGTCTCTCAGCCGGGCGCGCGCGCTACGTGCAGGTCGGCAGCGTGCGCGTGCCGGGGCTGATCCAGCTGGAGAGCATTCCCGCGGTGCACCAGCTGGTGAGCACGGTGCGCGGCGCGCGGCGGCCGGACGCGTCGGTCGTGGCGTGCCTGCGCGCCACGTTCCCGGGCGGGTCCATGACCGGCGCGCCCAAGCTGCGCAGCATGCAGATCCTGGACGGGTGCGCCCGCGCCCGCGCGCCCGACCCCTGGCTGTCGCGCGCGCCCGCGCCCCCCCGCCCTGCCCGGCAGGGCAGCGTCGACCGGGGGCGCCCGTGCGCGCACGCAGGCTGGAGGAGGGCGCGCGCGGCGTCTACTCCGGCTCGGTCGGCTACTTCAGCGCCAACGGCACGTTCGACCTCAACATCGTCATCCGCACCGCCGTCATCCATGACGGCGAGGTGTCCATCGGCGCGGGCGGCGCGGTGGTCGTGCAGTCCAGCCCCGAGGCGGAGTACGAGGAGATGCGGCTCAAGGCGCGCGCGCTGCTGCGCGCGGTCGGCGCCTGCGACGGCGCAGCCGGCGCCGCGCCCGTCGACGCCGACGCGCCGTACACCGGCTGCTATGGGGCGGGGCGCTGCGGGGGCATGCGCAAGGGGTGAGCTTTCTGGCTGCGTTTTTTGGGCGCCTTATTACCAGGGTCTGCACAGCGGGGCTTCAAGAGAGTTTGGAACGCATGCCGCATATTCAAGGACTGCACGGCCAGCCATAATGCACACGGCCAGCCATGCGCATGCACGAGCATCAACACGCATGCCGTGGCAGCACGCTCTATGTATGGCAGCCCGCCCAGCGCCGCAGCGTCAACGAGGCCCAGCCCTGCCCTGGCTCAGGCTGTAAGACAACGCTAGGTGCATGCACGGCAGAGCTGCCCATGTCCAACTACCCTGTATATACCCAGCCGCGCACACCGCGCACGCCGCGCCGCGGTCAGGACTCCGCCTTCGCCGCGGGCTCGGCCTTGGCCGCTGGCTCGGCCTTGGCCGCGGGCTCGGCCTCGGCCTTGGCTGAGGCAGGGGCGGCGGGCGCGGCGTGCTGCGCAAACAGCGCCACCACGTCCTCCTGCTGGTTCAGCTCCGCAACCTCGCGCGCCGCCTTGCCGTCCTGGTTCTTCAGCTCCTGGTCGGCGCCCCTGCGCGCCGCGCGGCCCCCGCTTCGGCATTGGCGTGCGTCACGCGGGGCACGCGCAGGCCGAGCAGCGCCGGCTGCGCGGCGCGCGGCCAGCATTACAGCACACAGGCGGGGCCGGGGCGGCCGCGCGCACCGCTCGAGCAGCAGCCCCACGCAGGCCGCCTGGCCATAGCCGGCGCTGTAGTGCAGCGGCGTGTTGTGGTTGTCGTCCACCGCGTCCATGTTGGCGCCGCTGTCCAGCAGCAGCGTGGCGCACGCCACCTCGCCGTAGCCTGCCGCCCCGGCCGGCCGGCTTGTCAAGTGCCGTCGGCGCCTGTGCGCGCGCCTGCCCGGGCCGCGCGTGCGCGCGGGGCCGCACCGCAGGCAAAGTGCAGCGGCGTGCGGCCCTCCTCGTCGGCCACGTTGACGTCCGCGCCGCCGTCGACCAGCTCCTTCATCTTCGCCTCGTCGCCTGCGCGCGCGCGGCGCTCCGTTGGCGCGGAGGCCCACCGCACAGTCGCGCATGCAGGCCCGCGCGCGCGGCGCCCGGGCCGCACCGCTGCTGGCGGCGCCGTGCAGCGTGTCGTCCTGCTCGCCCTCCCCGCCCTCCTCGCCCTCCTCGCCCTCCTCCTCCTCCTCCTCCTCCTCCTCGGGGTGCCCGCGCAGCGCGCCCGCGGCGGCCATCTGGCCCGTCAGCGCCTCCATGTCGAACGCGTCGCCCATGGCCTTGCTCAGCTTCTCCAGCACGGCCGGGTCGTCCCAGTACCTGCTCGCGGCCCGGCTCAGCCGGCGCGCCGCGCCTTGGCATGCAGGCGCGCTCGGCACGGCCTGCCGCGGCGCGCGCGCCGCAGCGGGGCGCCTGGGCCGCGGCGGGGGCTGCGTACTTCATCATCGCCGCCGGCCCGCCCTGCTCGATCTCCTGCATGATGGGCGCCAGCTCCGGGTCCTGCTTCAGGTCCTTGAGCTTGTCCTCCAGGTTCTCCCGGTAGTTGGGGTCGTGCATGTTCTTCATCATGGCCGCCATGCCCGGGTCTTGCTGCGGGCGGCGCGCACACGCGCGTGAGCGGGTGCGTCCAGCCAGCGCGCGGCGCCCGCACCGGTAGCACAGCGGCAACAGGCGGGGGCGCGCACCGTCATTATCTGCTGCCCCAGCTGCTCGGCCATCTGCATGAACTGCGGGTTCTGCAGCACGCCGGTCATGGCCGCCGCGTACGCGTCCGGGTCCAGCGCGGCGCTGCCGAGCGGCCCGCCGGGCGGCGCGCCGCCCGGCATCTGCCCGCCGTTGGCCATGTTGGCCTGCAGCGCCTGCGCCGCGGGCGCAACGTCAGCGCCAGCCATGCAACGCGAGCGGCGCGGCGCCCAAGCGCGCACGCGGCAGCGCTCCGGCCGCGCACATGCGTCATCTGCGAAAACTCCGGCGCGGATGCAATCTGCTCGGCCATCTGCTTGATGTTGGGGTCGTTCAGCACGTTCTGCAGCGCAGCAAAGTTGAAGGGCAGCCCGTTCCCGCCGGGCAGCCCGTCGCCGCTGGGCTCGCTGCTGTCGGTGCCCACCATCGCCGCGTGTTGAGCACTCACAGCTGCTCCGCCTCGCAGTCACCGGGACACACACACAAAGCGGATTAATGTTGCAGCTGGACAGCCAAGCGGGCTGCCCAGGCTTTCCAGACCCCACACGGGAGGGCCGCCAGGCAATCGTCTCGGCATCGCTTCGAAGCATACTTTGAAGTACACTGAAGTAAAAGTGCGCTTGCTGCGCCAGGGAGGGGAGGCCGGGCCGGCATGGTCTCCGCCCAGCGGCTGCTGGGCCGCGCCACAGGCTGCGCAGCGCACCTGGCCCCGCTGCGCCCCCGCCGCGGCGACGCACGGGCGGCGCCGCGCGCGGCGCGTCCGGCGGTCGCCTGCGCGGCGCACAAGGTGACGCTGCTGCCCGGCGACGGCATTGGGCCGGAGATCGCGGACGTGGCCGTCAGGCTGCTGCGCGCGGCTGGCGAGCGCGAGGGCGAGACGTTCGAGGTGCGGGAGGCGCTGATCGGCGGCGCCGCCGTCGACGCCACGGGCCGCCCGCTGCCGGACGAGACGCTGCGGGCGTGCCGGGAGAGCGACGCTGTGCTGCTGGCGGCCATCGGCGGGTGCGCGCGCTGCGCTGGCGCTGCGACGGCTCGGTCGCATGCGGCGCCGCAGCGAGCAGGGACGCACGGGCGCGCAGGTACAAGTGGGACGCGCTGGCGCCGGAGCTGCGGCCGGAGCGCGGCCTGCTGCAGCTGCGCGCGGGCCTGCAGTGCTTCGCCAACCTGCGCCCGGCGACGGTGCTGCCGCAGCTGGTCGATGCGTCCAGCCTCAAGCGCGAGGTGGTGCAGGGCGTGGACATCATGATCGTGCGCGAGCTGGTCGGCGGCATCTACTTTGGTCAGCCGCGGGTGCGCCGGCCGCGCGCCGCCCGGCCGCCGCGCCTTTCTCACTATGCCGCCCCGCGGCGAGCGCCGGGCAGGCCGGCGCGCGGCGTGACTGGGGCCGAGCGCGCCACAGGGCTTCCGGAATGACGACGCGGGTGCGCGCGTGGGCTTCAACACCATGGTCTACTCGGAGCCCGAGGTGCGCGCCCCGCGCGCTCGCCCCAGGGGCACGGCGGCCGCCCCGCGCCGCCGCGCCGCGCCACCCACAGCCCACGCCGGCAGGTAGAACGGATCGCGCATGTCGCCTTCCAGCTGGCGCGCAAGCGCGGGCGGCGCCTGACGAGCGTGGACAAGGCCAACGTACTTGAGGTGTCCATGCTGTGGCGGGAGGTGGTGACGCGCGTCGGCGGCGCCTACCCGGACGTCGAGCTGAGCCACATGTGCGGCGCGCGCGTCGCCGGCCCAGGCTGCACGGCCCCGGCGTCGCCGCGCTCCGGCGCCACCGGGCCGGGCGCGAGCGGGGCAGCCGGCGCGGCGCGCGCAGGTACGTGGACAACGCGGCCATGCAGCTCGTGCGCAGCCCGCGCAGCTTCGACACGCTGGTCACCGGCAACATCTTCGGCGACATCCTGTCCGACGCGGCCGCCATGCTCACCGGCAGCCTGGGCATGCTGCCCTCCGCCAGCATCGCAGAGAGCGGCCCCGGCATCTACGAGCCGGTGCGCCTGGGCGGCGCCCCGCCGCGCCCGCGGGCGGCGCGCGCAGCGCGCCTTGAGCGGGCCCGCGAGCGCAGGTGCACGGCTCCGCGCCCGACATCGCCGGGCAGGACGTTGCCAACCCCATGGCCATGGTGCTCAGCGCGGCGATGATGTGCCGCTACGGGCTGGACCTGCCCCAGGCGCGCCTGCGCACACGCCCGCGCGCTGCGGCGGCGCCGCGCCGCGCCTGTTGCATCGCGCTGCCCACAACGCCCGCCCTGGCGGCTTGCCTCAGGTGGCGGAGCGGCTGGAGCGCGCGGTGGCCGCGGTGCTGGACGCGGGGTACCGGACGAGGGACCTGATGTCCGAGGGCAAGCGGGAGGTGGGCTGCAGCGAGCTGGGCGGCCTGCTCGAAGCGCACCTGTAGCCAACTTGGGGGCCTGCTCGAGGCGCACCTGGCGTGACCGCCGCGGCCGCCGGCCTGCAAGGGCGCCGGGGCAGGCGGGCGGCCGCGCCGCTCCGCTGTCGGTGGCCAAAGGCTCTGTAACCATGCTCTTGAGGATGGCACACTACAAGCCCTCTTACGCAGGCTTGAAACGCTTGCAAATGGCACCGGCCTTATGTAAGCACGGCTCTGAGCTTCCGCAAAGCGCGCAGCCTTAAACAAGGCAGTCTTGAGTGTCAAGTGTTCAAACAGGATGGGACCCTACCTGTCACACCTGTGTCGTACATCGATAACGCCCAAAGCATCCGCCGGGAAGAGCCGGGCGCACAACGGGATCGGGCGCAAGAGCCGCTGGCCTGAGCACCGATGGGCTGCACCGTGGCCGCCGCGCTGCTGCTTGCGCTCTTGGCTGGCGCCCATGCCTGGTGTGATCGCCGGGGAGCCGCAGTCAGGCTCTGCTCGCTGCGTGTGCGCCGCGGCCGGGCGCAACAGGCCCTCCTGTCCGCAGGCACACCGGGGACGAGGCGGGCTGGCAGCGCCCCGGGCGCACGTTGGCGCAGGCCGGCGCTGCGGCGCCGGCCTCCGGCGCCTCACCAGGGCACGCCCTCTTTGAGCCTGAGCAGGAGAGGCGCCCCCGGACGCGCTTGCAGGAGCACCGGCCCACGCGCGCGCGCGCAGGTTCCTGGTGGAGCTCGTCAGCAGCGCCACGCCCGCCGACCTGGACGCGCTCTGCGCGGAGCTGCAGTGCACGCACACGTACCGCCACGTCTTCCACGGCGCCGCCGCGGCGGTGCGCGCGCGCGCCTCGGCAGCCGGCCCCCGTCCAGTGTTGCAACTGGCTCTGGCCCGGGCGCACCTGAGGGGGCTGCGCGCGCAGCTGGACGCCGGCCAGCGCGCGGCGCTGGCGCGGGACGCGCGCGTGGCGGGCGTGCATGCGGACGCGCGGCTGCAGGTGCAGCAGCGCGCGCCCGTGGTCAGCGTGCAGACGAATGCGCCCTGGAACCTGGACCGCCTGGACCAGCCCGGCCTGCCGCTGGACGGCCTGTATCACTACACGCTGGACGGCAGCGGCGTCAATGTGTACGTGCTGGACACGGTGCGGCCGCGCGCCGCGCCACGGCCGCCGCTGCCTGCGCCGCGCAGTGCGCCACGGGTCGCCCGCGGCGCCGACGGGGCGGCGCGCGTCGCAGGGCATCCGCAAGGACCATGTGGAGTTCCAGTTCTCGGCCGGCAACCGGGCGGCCGGGCACACGGGCGCGCGCCCACCCAGGCGGCCGGCCCCGCCCCGCCTGCAGGGCGTCACCGGGCGCGGCAGATGCGGCCCCGCGCGCGCAGGCTCGCGCGCGCTCAGCGGCTTCTCCTCATTCGGCGACAACAACACGGACGACTGCTACGGGCACGGCACGCACGTGGCCGGCATCGTGGGCGGGCTCACGTTCGGCGTCGCCAAGAACGTCACGCTCTGGGCCGGTATGCGTCCCCCCTGCCCGCCAAGGGGCTCCCTGTTCGTCGGCACGCGGGCGGCGCGCTTGATTTCGACCCCGGCGGCGCTGCGGCAGTGCGCTGCATGGACTGCGACGGCACCGGCAGCACGTCCGCGCTGCTGGCGGTCATGGACTGGGTGGCCGCCAATGCGATGCGCCCGGCGGTGGCCAGCATGTCGCTGGGCGCGGGCGACCCGGAGCCGCTGCTGGACGCTGCCGCGCGCGCGCTCGTCGCGCTCGGCATCGTCGTCGTCACCGCCGCCGGCAACTACAACAATGGTGCGGCCGGCCCGCGCGCGCGCCGGCCCGGCGCCGCTGCAGCGCGCGCGCGCGCGCTTGAGCGCGTCTCGAGCGGGCGCGCAGACGCGTGCCAGATCAGCCCGGCGCGCGAGCCTCTGGTGCTGACGGTGGCTGCGAGCGACGCGGGCGACGCGCGCTGGCCGTACAGCAACTATGGCAAGTGCGTGGACCTGTACGCGCCGGGCGTGTCCGTACGCAGTTCGGTCTTCTACACGCCAACCGCCAACCTGACCGCCTCCGGCACGTCCATGGCCTGCCCGCACGTCTCGGGCGTCGCCGCGCTCTACCTGCAGGCCAGCCCGGCCGCACCGCCGGCCGAGGTGCGCGCCCGGCCCGGCCGGCGTGCGGTTGCATGCGCTGCGGCCGCTGGCGTGCCGGCGAACGCCGCGCGGCGGGTGCCGCAAGCACAGCGGTATTGAGTTGGTGGGAGGGCGGATAAGGACGCTCCATGCGAGAGGGCTCTGCCCGAGCGGGCGCGCGGGCACGGCAGGTGCACGCGTTCATGACGGGCGACGCGGTGGCGGGCGTGGTGACGGGCGCGCTGGGCAGCCTGGGCACGCCCGACCTGCTGCTGCAGACGGACCTGACGCAGGTGCCGACCATCGGCATCAGCCCCGCCGCGCTGCCGCCGGCGCTGCTGTACGAGGGCTCCTTCGGCGTGGCCGCCACGCAGACGCTGACGCTCAGCAACGGCGCCAACATGTCCGTCGCATTCAACGTGCGCGGCGCCCCTGCCGCCGAGGCTGGGCTGGCCGGCTGCGCCGACTGCCCAGGCAGCATGCGCTTGAGAGGCGCGAGGCGCACAGGTGAGCATCACGCCGAGGGGCGTATTTGGCGGCTGGCTGTCGGCCGCGCCGGCGTCGGGTGCCGTGGCGCCCGGCGCGGCGGTCGTGGTGCGGCTCAGCTACGACATCAGCCAGAACGAGTTCCAGGGCGTCAACACGGCGGACGTGCTGCTCACGACCACCGCGCGCCCGCTGGCCAAGGCGCGCCCTGGGCCTGCCGCCTAAGCCTAACCCTGATCCATGCCGCCGGAGGCAGGCTGCGGGCTGCGGGCGCGCTGAGCGGCGCGCCGGGCGCGCGGCGCCTCACGCGCGCGCGCCGCGCAGGTCATGACGGCCAGCGCGTACATCTTCTGCCAGGCGCTGAGTGGCGTGCCAGCCGGCGGCGCGCACAGCATCACCGCCCTGTCCTTCACGCTGGTGCAGGACACGCGGCCGACGACCGCCGACTGGCCGCCGGCGCCGGACGACGGGCCGCACGTCTACGCCGTGCTGGCCATCCGGCGCGCCTGCCGGCTGAGCAAGGGTAGATGCGGGCTTCCTGTAGGCCGGCGTATGCGCCCGGCCGCGCGCCGCAGCCGCCAGGAGCCGGCGCGGCCGGGGGCTGATCTGACGCTCGGGAGGGGTTTGCGCCGCGCCGCAGGTTCTCGCACCCGGTGGGCACGCTGACGGCGGCCTCGCTGGCGATCAACGAGGGCGCCGGGACGGTGGAGTCGGTGGTGCCGGGCGGCCCGCGCGGCGTCATGTGCAGCGACTTCATCGTGCGCGCCAAGGTGCCCTTCTCGCCCTGGGACTCGCTCGCCACGACCGTGTGCGTCACAGTGCCGGGCGCGAGCGTGGCCGACATGGGCGGCACCACCTTCCCGGACGCGAAGAACTGCACCACGCTCGACCACCGGCGCGCCCTGGTTTATTATCTGACCGCCTGGGCATGCTGGGGCAGATGCGCCATTGGGCTGTGCGGCATCTGACGAGTAAGTGAGCGCGCGGGCCAGGCCGGTCGCGAGCTTATACGCGGCTTACATGGCCACCAGTGGCGACCAGGGCCCCGTCACCACGGCGCAGAGCGCGGTCGCCCTGGCGGTATTCTCGGAGCCCGTCACCGGGCTCGGGCCCGCATCATTCAAAACAGCCGGCCCGCCGGACGCCGCGGTGTCAGCCATCACGCTGCTCCGCGGCACGACCAGCTACTACCACATCCTCCTCACGCTGCCGCCCAGCTACTACGGCCCCGTCACCCTCAGCCTCGTGGCGCGCACCCCCGCGGGCCAGCCGTTGAAATAACCGTGCAAACAAAATTGGGTGCGGCATGCTTTGTGCGCCTGCAAAATGGCTGACGCGCGCCGCGCACGCGCGCGCGCGCGCAGGGCCAGGTCCAGGACTCGGGGGGGCAGAGCAACTTGCCGGTGTCGCCCCTGACGTTCCAGCGCGTGCGGCAGCCGCTGATCGAGGCCACCGCATTCCGGATAGTAAAACCGCCCGGCCTGCTCGCGCTCGCAAAATAGGCGGCCAGGGGGCGGCCGGGACGCCGCACGCCTGCCCGCGCGCCTAGGTTCTAGGGTCGGTGCATTCACGCCACCAGACCGCGCTAGTGAGCTAGAAGTGCTGCCTGAAGCGCTGAGCAGTGCAAAACAGCCGAGTTACTCCCAAAACGGTCCGGCGCCCACATCCGGGCGCCGCTAGCCTGCAAAACTTGGGGGGCCCGCCCGAAGCTGCCCCCGCCAACAAGGAGCCGCAGCGCTCACTTCAGCTTGTCCGAGCAGGACGAGCCGAACACCTGCGCCAGCAGGCTGCTGGCCAGGATGATGCCCGCGCCGACCCAGCCGAGCGGGCCCCAGCGCTCGCCGAGCACCGCGTACGCCAGGCCAGCGCCCAGCACGGGCTCCATGGAGTAGATGATGGCCGCGTCGGTGCTGGGCACGTCGTTCAGCGCAAACACCTCGATCAGCAGCACCGCGTCCGTGGACAGCACGCCCGTGTAGAGCATCTGCCACCAGGGCACGCCCGCGTCGCGCAGCCGCAGCAGCTCGGCCGGGTAGGACAGGATGCGCTGGAACTCCTGCGGGTGCACGAAGGCGGAGCTGACGAGCATCATCGCGGCAACCGACGTCAGCGTCAGCGACATCAGCGGCAGCTGCTTGCCCGGCTTCAGGCGGCGCGCAATGGCCTCCGTGCGGAACACCTGCGCACGCGCGCGGCCGCCGTCGGCGCCGCGGCCGCCGGCCCGGAGCGCGTTCACGTGCACACGCGCCTGAACAGGCAGGGCGGAGCGCGCCTAAACAGGCCGGGCGGCACCTGGACGCCAAAGAAGACGGCGGAGGCGACGGAGAGCAGGTCGCCGACACCAAAGCCGGAGCCGGCGCCGCTGCCGCCGCCGAGCAGCGCGCAGCCGACCACGGCGCCGCACGCGCTGGCCCAGGTCAGCGCGCGCACGCCCTTGCCGGTCAGGCCCGCCAGCACGGGCACGACCACCACGGTGAGTGTGGAGATGAAGGCCGCGCGTGACGCGTCGGTCGTCAGCAGGCCCTGCGCCTGGGTCAGGTAGCCTGCAGGGCGGCCGCGGCGGCGTCAGCGGGCGCCGCGCCTGCGGGAACCAAACGCGTATGGGCGCGCCACAGCGGGGCGGGGCGCACCGAGGCCCATCCAGAGGCCCAGCTCCGCCGCTGGCGCCCACAGCGTCTCGTCAGCGAGGCCCTCCGACAGGAAGGGCGCAAAGGCCATCGCGGCGATGCAGAAGCGGCCCAGGCTGAAGGCAAAGGCGTCAAAGGTGCCCTCGCTGCCCTTGATGACGACCATATTGGTCGCGCAGAGCACGACCTGCACGCATGCGGCGCGGCGAGTCAGCGGCACTGCTCGGCGGGGCGAGCAGGCCCAACGCGGCCCGACGGGCGCGGCGCGCACCAGCAGGTTGAGCAGCAGCAGGCCGCGCCCGCGCGCCGGGATGTCGCGCAGCGCGTCCAGCGCCCGCCCGGGCAGCTGCCGGCCGCGCTGCACCAGGCTGCCCACGCGCGCACCCTTGGCCGCGTCGCCAGAGCTGCGCGCGCTCAGCACGAGCGCGCCGCGCTGGCCGGGCGCCGGGCGCGCGGCGCGCGCCGCGGCCGCGCTTTGCAAGCGGTGGCCCGCGGCGCGCTCTGCCGCCAGCGGCAGGCGCCGCACGCCGCGCAGGGCCGCAGGCGTGCGCGTGCCTGCCGCGCAGCGACAGCGCAGCAGGGCAGCTGGCATTGCGGGCTACCCGCGGGTGTCCCACGCCGCAGCAGACGCCGCGCTCTCAGACGCACGCAGTACCCCTCGCCGCAAGCAGCCGCTCAGCACCCCAGGTCCGCGTCGGTCTGTTGGTGACGAGCTGCAACGTGTGGGGGATCTTGTCAGAGCCCTGCCGGGCTTGAAACGCACGTGCGCAGCTGCTACTCCGCGATCGAGATAGGACTCGAGCGAGCGGCTGCAGGGGGCTTACCTCAGGCGATGGGCAAGTACGCTGACGCGCCGTGGCACTTCCGGGGCAGGTGCGCAGCAGCGGACTCCAGCGCGGTGCGAGCGTTCACTGCCTGGCAGCCATAATCGTACTTTCCAAGTGCGCAGGGCGCTGTACCAGCTGCAGCTCGTGCGCGCGTGCGACGCGCGCCGCTTCATCCCGGCCGACCTGCGCCTGGTCGAGCTGTTCGGGTGCGCGCCCACGCCGGCCAGCGCCGCGCCTGCGCCGCCCGCCGAACGCGCTGCCGCAGCCTCGCTCGGCCCGCGCAGGTACACGCTGGGCGGCGTGTTTTTGGCGCGCTACTCGGACAGCCCCGTCGGCGCGTTTGACGAGGTGCGCGCCCCGGGCCGGGCCGGCGCAGGCGGCCGGGGCCGCCGCAGCGACTGAGCCGGGGCCCCACCGCGCCCGCGCAGCTGGTGGCGCTGGCGGGCCTGGTGTGGCAGGCGCCGACGTCGTGCGCGTGGGCCGCGCGCGTGTACGTGAGCGACGCCGACGCACGCAGCCACGGCCGGCGCGCGTGCGGCCTGCCGTCCGCCCACGCCGCCTTTGCGCCGCACGGCGCCGAGCGCGGCCGGCCGGGCGGCTGGTGGCAGGCGGGCGAGCCAGGCGCGGCCCGCGCGGCCGGCGCCAGAGCGCGTGCCCCCGGGCGCCCGCCTGCGGGCGCTGACGCCGGCGCCGGCCCGCGCGCATCGCAGGCGGCGCGGCGGGCGTGGTCGTGAGGCCGCTGGCGCCGCGCGGCGGGCGGCGGCAGCGGCGGCAGGCCGGCGCGGCGGGCGCGGCCGTGTGCAGCCTAGCGCTGCCGGCCCCGCCGCGCGGCGGCTGGCGCGGGCCTCGGCTGCGCCTGGCGCTGCCCAGCTTCAGCGGCGCGACGCCCGAGCACCCGGGCCTGCTGCGCTATGCGTGCCAGCTGGCCGCGCGCATCCGCGTCTCGCCGGCCGTGCGCGTGCAGGTGCGCGCGCCGTTTGCCCCGCTTACTGCGCCCTCGCGCCACATTTATGGCATGTGCTGTATGGCCGGACCCACGTGCAGGCAGCACAACGGCGCTCCTGACTCTTGACAGGGCGCCCCGCGTGCAGGCCGAGCCGAGCGACGAGTCCGAGCCTGACGCGCTAGCCGCTGTGCTGAGGGGGCGCCCAGTGCTCACGCTCACGTTCTCGGACCTGGACATGCGGGTGGAGCGGCCGCAGGCCTACGAGCCTGCCGGCGCCCGGCGCTCCGCTGCGGTGCAGCAGCCCGTGTATGTGCAGGCGTGAGCGACGCGGCGTCCGGCGCGCTTGCCGGGGCCAGGCCAACAGAGAGAGTGCGAGCCTGAGAGGAGGGTAGGGAGCGAGGACGCGCACGTGTGTTGCTGGCATAGCCAGAAGTGTGGCGGTGAGCTCGCATGCATGCATGCTGCAGCTGTGCATGGGCCGTATAAAAATAGCGCTAGCTAGCCGCCTCCTGGGCGAACGCTCCATGTAACTCTCCAATGCCGAGCCATTGAAGGAGAAAAGCTTGCGGCAGCAAAACACAACGCGAGCAGTGTCAGTGGAGCTGTTCAGAAGCAGACGGCACGCGATGTCGCTCGCGTTCGACGAGTTTGGGAGGCCGTTCATCATCTTGAGGGTGCGCCCTGCATCCAGATCGCCCGCGCTGCGCACACGCCGGGCCCGGTGCTCACGCCGGCTGCTTGCCGTGGCTGCAGGAGCAGGAGAAGAAGTCGCGGATACGCGGCATCGAGGCGCAGAAGGCGAACATCAAGGCCGCGAAGGCCGTGGCGCGCATCCTGCAGTCATCCCTGGGGCCCAAGGGCATGGACAAGATGCTGCAGAGCCCCGACGGCGACGTGTGCATCAGTGCGGCCCCCCGCTCTTAATGCACCATCATGCGCCGGCGCATGCGGTGCTCCCATGGTGGTCACTGTGCCCGCCTGCCGGCCTGACGCGCGCCCGCCTGTCCGGGGCCAGCCAACGACGGCGCGACGATCCTGGAGCAGATGGAGGTGGAGAACCAGATCGGCAAGCTGCTCGTGGAGCTGTCCAAGAGCCAGGACCACGAGATCGGCGACGGCACGACCGGCGTGGTGGTGCTGGCGGGCGCGCTGCTGGAGCAGGCGGAGGGCCTGCTGGACCGCGGGATCCACCCGCTGCGCGTCGCCGAGGGCTACGAGCGCGCGTGCAAGGCGGCGCTCGCGCACCTGGACCGCATCGCGCACAGCTTCACCTTCTCGCCCGACGACATCGAGCCGCTCGTGCAGACGTGCGAGACGACGCTGTCGTCCAAGATGTGCGCGCCCGCCCGCCGCCGCGTGTATAAATGCACCGCTCGCGCGGCCCGCGGCGCTGAGCGGCCGCGCTGCGGCGCAGCGTGGGGCGGCACAAGCGGGACATGGCGGAGATGTGCGTCAAGGCGGTGCTCGCCGTCGCCGACCTGAAGCGCAAGGACGTCAACCTAGAGCTCATCAAGGCGCGGGCCCGCGCGGGCCCGCGCCGGCGGCCGCCCGCGCTGATAGCTACCGCAGCGTCAGCATCGCACGCGGCGCCGCTCGGCATGCGCGCGCGCCGCACCTGCCGGGCCGAGGGACGGCGGCCGCGCGCCGGGCGGGCCGGGGCGGGGCCGCGACGCGGCGCACGCACGCGCGCAGGTGGACGGCAAGGTCGGCGGGCGGCTGGAGGACGCGCAGCTGGTGTACGGCCTGGTGCTGGACAAGGATATGAGCCACCCGCAGATGCCCAAGCGGATCGCGGACGCGCGCATCGCCATCCTCACCTGCCCCTTCGAGCCGCCCAAGCCCAAGACGAAGCACAAGGCGCGCGCGCGCCCCGGCCGCATGCGCTGAGGCGCCGCGGGGCGTCGCCCGCCCCGCGGGCGCACGGCGCGCGGGGCGAGCGGGCGCGGCCGCGCGCGCAGGTGGACATCGACACGGTGGAGAAGTTTGAGGCGCTGCGCGCGACCGAGAAGCAGTACTTTATCGACATGGTGCAGCAGTGCAAAGCGTGCGGCGCGACGCTGGTCATCTGCCAGTGGGGCTTTGACGACGAGGCCAACCACCTCCTGCTCGCGCACGGCCTGCCGGCCGTGCGCTGGGTCGGCGGCGTGGAGCTGGAGCTGCTGGCCATGGCCACCGGCGCGCGCATCGTGCCGCGCTTCTCCGAGCTCTCGCCCGACAAGCTGGGCCGGCGCGCGCCCCGCTCGCTATTGATTGAATATGTGCGCGCAGGCGTCCACGGGCAGGGCACGTTGTCGGCAGCCCTGCCCGCAGTGCGGCCGCGTCTGCGGCGGCGCTGCTGCATGCCGGCGCGGGCGCGGCGGGCCCCCAGCAGGCTCGGAGCGCCAACGCCCGCGGCGCGCCGCGCAGGGCGGCGGTGGTGCGCGAGATGTCGTTCGGCACGACCAAGGACCGCATGCTCGTCATCGAGGGCTGCCCCAACTCGCGCGCGGTCACGCTGTTTGTGCGCGGCGGCAACAAGATGATCCTGGACGAGATCAAGCGCTCGCTGCACGACGCGCTGTGCGTTGCGCGCAACCTGGTCCGCGACAACGCCATCGTTTACGGCGGCGGCGCCGCCGAGATCGCCTGCTCGCTCGCCGTGGAGGTGCGCCCCCCGCCGCGGCCCGCCCGCCCGCCCGTGCGGGCCCCGTAATCCCTGCAGCTGCTGGCCAAGTGAGCGAGCGCACAGGGCACCGCACGTGCGCAGCGCACAGCGGTCGACCAAGACTGCCCAAAGTGATGCGGCGCGCGCGCGCGCAGGCGGCCGCGGAGGCGCAGGCGGGCGTGGAGCAGTATGCTATGCGCGCATTCGCGGACGCGCTGGACTGCATCCCGCTCGCGCTGGCCGAGAACGCGGGCCTGCCGCCGATCGAGAGCCTGACCGAGGTCAAGGCGCGGCAGCTGGCCGAGGGCGACCCGCACCTCGGCATCGACTGCAACGACGTCGGCACCAACGACATGAAGCGCCAGAACGTGTTTGAGACGCTGTCGGGCAAGAAGCAGCAGCTGCTGCTGGCGACCCAGGTCTGCAAGATGGTGCTCAAGGTGGACGACGTCATCCAGCCGGCCGTGTACGACTGATGCGCGCGCGCGCGCGTGCGGCGGCGGCTGCGGCGCGCGCGCGCTGGTCTCGGCGTCGGCGGCTGCGCCTGCTGTTTGTGGGGAGCCGACATGGGCCTGCCGCATGCCGCAGCATGGCTATCTGTGCTGTCGTGCTGAAGGAACGAGCGCGCTTGTTGAGCGGCCGAATCGTGTTCAGCTTTATGTTGCAGCACTTGCCTGGCTCCACAAACGAGACGCGGCCATCTGCCTGTCCCCTGTCACCCAGCGACCTGGCTGCCCAAACAAACCTGAAACCACCGAACTGGACCGCCGTGCATGCAGCGACCAAAACACCCCGCACTGGCCATAGCTGTGTACAAGCGCATCTATGACCCAGCACCGCCGCGCCGCGCGCCGCCGTGCGCGCCTCAGGCGACCGCGCCGCCCGCCATGAAGCTGACTGCCCAGTCGCCGGCTAGGGGCAGCCCAGGCTTGCGCACGACGAGCGCCGCCGCGGGCAGCCCCGCGCGCAGCCACAGCGGGCCCGCGGCGGCGTCCAGCGGCGCGCCGTCGCGCGCCGCGCGCCACGCCCGGTCCGCGCGCAAGCCCAGCACCACCAGGCGCTCAATCGTCACGTCGCTGGCCATGCGGCAGGCGCCGCCCGGCGCGGCGCGGCTGCTCAGCACGCCGTCCGCGAAGGCGAATGCGCGGTGCAGGCACACGCCGCGGCGGAACGCGAACGAGCGCCCGTCGTCGTCGTACAGCTCGCCGGCCGCGCGCCCGGCCGCGTCCAGCGCCACCACCAGCGTCAGCGGGTCGGGCGCCATCGCCGCCGTGCTCCGCCGCGCGCGCTCCTGCGCAGCGCGCGCGGGAGCCGCCTCAGCGCACCGCACCAAGCGCACCAACGGCGCGCTCTGGAGCGCGCGCACTGCGACCCCGCACACGGCGCGGCGGCGCTGGCGCGCGCCTTGAGCGGCAGGATGCAGCCGCCGCGCAGGAAAGCCGGCACGTCGTCCATGCCGACCGCCAGCGCGCGCTTGCCCGGCGGCGCGGCCTCGCCGCTCGCCGCGCTGTACCAGGGCCCCGGCGCCGGCAGGCGCAGCCGGCGCTCGGCCGCGCCGGGCTCCAGCACGGGCGCGACCAGCAGGGCCGGGCCCAGCAGGAATGCGTCGTCGACGCCCAGCGCCCAGCCCTCGCCCGGGAACTCGAACGCGAGCGGCCGCATGATGGGCAGGCCCTCCGCGTGCGCGGCGTGGAACAGCGTGTACAGGTACGGCAGCAGCGCGTAGCGCGTGCGGATGGCGGCGCGGATGCGCCGCGTGGCGTCCTGCGCGCTCAAGCGCGCGCACTCGGCCGCCGACTTTCTTACAGGCCGGGCGGGGCCGGGCGGGCGGGCGTCGCGCCTCGCCAAACAGCCAGGGCTCGCGGCGGCGCGTGTCTAGGTGCGCGTGACCGCGAAAGAAGGGGTAGAAGGCGCCCGCCTGGTACCAGCGCACCAGCAGCTCCTCGTCCGGGTTGCCGAAGAAGCCGCCCACGTCCGCGCCTGCGCCCGCGCGCGGCTCAGGCGGCGCGGCCGGCGACGCGCGCGGCGCGCGCCGCGCCGGGCCGGGCAATGGCCGCGCACCCGAGTTGGGCAGCCCGGCCAGGCCGATGGAGAGCAGCATGGGCAGCGAGACGCGCAGGTGCTCCCAGGTCGCGCTGTTGTCGCCCGTCCAGATGGGGCCCACGCGCTGCGTGCCCGCGAAGAACGCGCGGCTGAGCACAAAGGGCCGGTCGCCGTCCGCGCCGTGCACCGCCAGCCCGCGCTCGGCCAGGCCCTGTGCCGCGGCGCACGCGTGTCTATGCGGGCGCGCCAGAGCGCGGCGCGAGGCAGTGCGTGCGGGGCCCGGCAGCGGGGCACCGGCGGCGGGGCCGCGCCTGGGCGGTGGCGTTGTGGTAGAGCGTGCCGTACAGGTTGTGCAGGCAGCGGTGCTCCACGGCGCCATGGTGCAGGCTGTCCTTGTGCATGGTGATCTGCGCGCCCCCGACCGCCGTGAGCACGGCGGCCGCCGTGAGGACCGGCCGCAGGGCGCACGCCTGGCGCGGCGCCGGCCGGGCCGCGGGCGCGCCTCGGGGCCGTTGAACACGCTGGGCTCGTTCATGTCGTTCCAGACGTACAGGTGCGGCGTGGAGCCCTGGTACGCGCCCAGCTGGAACTGCTGCGCCCACCAGCCGCGCGCGGCCGGGTTGAGCATGTCCAGGTACGCGGACGCGCCCGGCCAGCACCACCTGCGCGCGCGGGCGGGGCCGGGGTCAGGGTCGCCGTCGCGCCAGGTTCCCGCGGGCCCGGCCCCGCGCACAAGCGCGGCGCGCGCCCGTCAAACTCGTTGCCGTCGCGGTCCTTGACGAAGAAGTCCTGGCGCGCGGCCTCGGCGTAGATGTAGTAGCCGGGGTCGCGCTTGATGTGCGGGTCGACAATTGTCACCATGCGCCGCCCGCGCGACGCGAGGTCCTCCTGCAGCGCCGCCGGCGCCGGGAACGCGGCGGCGTCCCAGGTCAGGTACCTGGCGCGCGCGCGCGCGCGCATCGGCGACGGCGCGCTGCCAGCATGACCCATACCCTGTGATTGGCGCGGCGCGGGCCGGGCGCGGGGGCGGGCGCGCGGGCGCGCGCCGCTTGCCGTCGGTGTGCTCGATGTCGAGCCAGAGGACGTCGTAGGGGATGTCATGCGCGTCAAAGCCGGCGTCCACCGCGCGCGCGTTGGCCTCGTCGCGGTAGTTCCAGCGGCACTGGTGGTAGCCAAGCGAGAAGGCCTGCGGCATGGCGCTCGTGCCGGCGAGCGCCGCAAACTGCCGCGACACGTCCGCCGGCGCGGGCCCCGGCAGCAGGAACAGGTCGAGCACGCCGGCCTCGGCCAGCCACTGCGTGCGCACGCCGCCGGGCGCGTGCTCCACGTCCACATACATCTCGGCCGCGTTCAGCCTGCCGGCCGCGCGCGCGCCGCGCTCACGCCATGGCCCCTACGCGCACGCCCGGCGCGACCGCAGCAGCCGCGCCGGCGCCGCTGGAGGGGCAGGGCAGCGCCGGGCGGCAGCACAGGGGGGGCGGCACGGTCGGCGCACCAGAAGGCGCCCACGGCGAGGCCCGGCCGCTGCGCCCACAGCAGCGGGATGGACCCGTAGAGGCCGAAGGGCGAGTCGGCGGTGTACTCGAAGACGTCCAGGTTGTACAGCCGGTACGGCTCGGAGGTCGCATTGTCGGCCAGCCCTGCGTGCGCCGGGCGAGTCAGCGGGCCTGGCCGGGGCCGCATGCGGGCACGCCGCGCGGCGCCCGCCGCAGCGGCCCAGCGGGGCGGCAGAGCGGCTCGCAGGGCGCGCCGACGGTGGCCGGCAGCGCTAGCGGCCCCGCGTGCTGCGGCAGGCCAAACACGTGCTGCACGCCCGGGAAGGCCAGGTCGAAGGCGACGGCCTCGGGGCCGTGGGGCTTGGAGTCGCGGTGGCCCTTGAACGTCTCCTCCCACCAGCCGGCCGGGTCGTCCTCCTGCAAGGGGGTCCGTTGCTTTAAGCGCCCTGCTCGCACGCGGCGCGCCTCCTGCCGGGCACGGCGGGCGCGGCGCGGGCGCACCCCCTTGGCGCGCCGCTGCTCGAACGCAAACATCCCGCCCGCGTTGAACGTGACCGCCGGGCCGCCGCCGACGCTCAGCACCAGCTTGAGCGGGCTGAAGGCGAGCTCAACGGCCGCGCCGCCCGCGCTCGCGCGCACGCTGCTGCGGCTCGCGGCCACCTTGGTCCACGCGCGCTCGCGCCCCGCCAGCTCCGGCGGCAGCACCTCCGGCACGCGGAAGCGGCCGGCCGCCGGGCCCGCCTCGTCGATCGTGAGGCGCACGGTGCCCTCATAAGCGGTGAGCGTGAGCGCGAGCAGCGCGCCGCCGGCCTCGCTGCGGAGCTGGGCGCTGATCCGGGCGCCGGCCGTCGACACGCTGCCCGGCAGCACCGCATAGCCGTCGCCGGGGCGGCCGCGCAGCCGCGTGCAGAAGGCGGAGTCGGCGCAGCGCTGCGCGGCGCGCGCGGGGCCCCGATCAGGCGCGCGCCCGTCGGCAATCGGGGCGATGCGGGGCGGTCGGCGGCGGTGGGCGGGCGCAGGCCCGGCGGGCCTCCGGCACCTTAAAGTCCTCCGCCTTGAAGCCGCACGCAGCGGGAATCAGGGCGAGGACGGCCAGCCATGCGCACGCCCTCATCGTCTGCCCGCCGCCCGGTCGCGCCGCACCATGGACCGCGCCTGCCGTCGCGTCACTGTGCGCAGGCCTGCATTTGCGCAGCAGATGCAGGTGCGCCAGAGTGCTGGGCCCTGGCTGGTCTTGGCCGAGGGCTTCAGACCACCTGAGGAGTCGTACTTTGCCCTCTGTGCAGCAGGCAAGTTCTTGTGGCAGGCCGCGTGCACTGAGCTGACCGCAGGAGCGGGAGGCGCGCGAGGCGGAGCCGCCGGGCCGAGCCAGCGCCTCGGGCGAGCGGGCAGCCATGGCCCAGCCGATAGCCATCATCGTGGAGAAGATGCAGTCCAAGGACAAGGCGCGCTCGCCTGCTTGGCCATTGTGCACTCCGGCGCACCGCCGCGCGGCGCGCCGGCCGATCATGCCCGCGTCCATGCCGCGCGGTGCGATCCGGCTCAGCCCGCGCGTGCAGGACTACCGGTACATGGCGACCAGCGACCTGCAGGGCGCGCTGGAGCAGGACGGCTTCAAGGCGGACGACCAGACGGAGCGCACGCTGGCGCGCCTCATCCTGCAGCAGCTGGAGGACCCGTCCGGCGACATCTCCTCCCTCGCCGTCAAGTGGTACGTTGCGCTGCTGCCGGCCAGCCGCGCGCCCGCCGGCGGCCCCCGCCCCGGCGCCCCCGCCCTGGGCGCCAACGCCGGCGCGGCGCGCGCAGCCTGGCGCTGCTGGTGCAGCGCGTGAGCACGGCGCACGCGGAGGACGTGGTGGACTCGCTCTGCGCCAAGCTGCTGGCGGGCAAGCGCGAGCAGGAGCGCGACGTGGCGGCGATCGGGCTCAAGACGATGGTCACCGACCTGCCGAGCGGGCCGCTGGCCGCGCTGGTCGTGCAGCGCCTGTGCCCCAAGCTGGTCGCCGGCGTGCAGAGCAAGGCGCGCGCCGCCCGGCCCCCCCTCCGGCTGGAGCGGCCGGCGCGGCCGCGGCGCCGATGCGGCGCGGCGCCGCAGGCCTCGTACGACGTCGTGAGCGCCAGCCTGGACCTGCTGTGCGAGGTGGTCGGCCGCTTCGGGGACCTGGTGTCGGCGGAGCACGCGCGCATCCGCGACTGCCTGCTGCCCGAGCTGGACGAGAGCCGCGCCGGCGTGCGCAAGCGCGCCATCCACTGCCTCAGTGCGCGCCCCGCGCGCACGCGCGCGCCGCCCGCGCTGGTCCCCCGGCCGCCGCCTGAGCCCGAGTGTGCACACGCGCAGGCGCGCTGGCGCCGCACCTGTCGGCCGAGCTGCTGGACGGCGTGGTCGTGCACCTGCTGCAGCGCCTGGAGGCGCCGGGCAACCGGCCGGAGGCCGCGCGCACATACATGCAGTCGCTGGCGGCCATCAGGCGCGCGCGCCGCGCCCGCGCCCGGCCCCTTCCCGGCCGCTCGGCCGAACCGCGTGCCGCTGCGAGGAGGCCCGTCCGCAGCGTGCGCTCGGCGGGGCAGGCGCGGCTGACAGCGGCGCGCGCGCGCGCGCAGCCGGGCGGCCGGGTGGCGCTTCGGCGCGCACCTGGGCCGCGCGGTGCCGCTGGTGCTGGACCAGTGCGGCGCGCCGAGCGCGGGCGACGAGGAGCTGCGCGAGCACGGCCTGCAGGCGCTGGACGCGTTTGTGGCGCGTGCGCCGCACGACGCGCGCGCCAAGCTGCCGGACATCCTGGCGGTCGTGCTGCGCTGCCTGGCGCACGACCCCAATGTCGCCGACGACATGGACGCCGAGGACGGCTCCGGCGCCGATGAGGACGAGGAGTGCGCGCCCGCCCGCCCGCCCGCGGCCCGCCCGCGCCAGGGGCCGCGTGTCCAGGCGCGCATGCGGCGGCGCCGGCGAGCGGCGGGCGCGCGCGCCAGGCTGACCGACGAGGAGTACAGCGACGACGAGGACGCGAGCTGGAAGGTGCGGCGCGCGGCGGCCAAGTGCCTGGCCACGATCGTGGCGGCCTACCCGGACGCGCTGGGCGAGGTGTACGGCCAGGCCTGCCCCGCGCTGCTGGCGCGCTTCCGCGAGCGCGAGGAGAGCGTGAAGATCGACGTGTTCCACGCGTTCATCGCGCTGCTGGCGCAGGCGCGCCCGCCGCGCGCGCGCGCCCTACCCTAGCCCTGCCCTAACAGTGGGCGCCCCCAGGTCGGCGCTCCGGCGCCTAGCATGGCACGGCGGCCGCGAGCGGCGCGCACGCGCGTGCAGGCGCGCCTGGCGGCGAGGCGAGACAGCGGCGGCGCGGAGGGCGCGCCCGCGGCGCGCCTGCGCGGCGACGTGCCGGCCATCGCGCGGGCGCTCGCGCGGCAGCTGCGCGAGAAGTCGGTCAAGGCGCGTGCGGCCGGCTTCGCGCTGGCGCGCGCGCTGGTGGCCGTGCAGCCCACGGCCGCCAACGCCGCGTGCGGCCTGCTGCTGCCGGGCACGCTCGCCGCGCTCAACGTGCGCCCCGGGCGCCTGCGGTCGCTTGACGCCCAGGCTGTCACCGTGTGTGGCGCAACATACGCCGCCCGGCGCGCAGGACCGCAGCAGCAGCGCCGCGCAGCTCAAGCTGCAGGCGCTGCAGTACGTGCGCGAGGCGCTGAGCGCGGATGGCGCGGCCGCCTGGCGCCCGCACCTGGCCGCGCTCGTGCCGCCGGTGACCGCCGCGGCTGGCGAGCGCTACTACAAGGTGGGCGCCGAGGCGCTGCGCGCGTGCGGCGCCATGTGCCGCGTCGTCCGCCCGGACCCGCCTGCGCCGGTGCCCGCGGACCTGCAGGCGCGCGCCCCGCCCCGACGGACGCGCCCCGGGCCGGTCTGTAGGGGCCGGGGCGAGCGCGGGGCGCGCTGCGCGCAGGGCCTGGTGCCGCCGGTGCACGCAGCGGTGGCCGCGCGGCTGGGCCGCCAGGACCAGGACCAGGAGGTGAAGGAGTGCGCGCTGGCGGCCGCGGCCACGCTGGCCGCCGACCTGGGCGACCTGCTGCCGCGCGAGCTGCCCGGCCTGCTCAAGGCGCGCGCGCCGCCTGCCGCCCGCAGCCTGCCCGGCCGGGCCTGGGTGGGGCGCGCCGCGCCGACGCGCAGGCGCGCGGCGCGCGCGCAGGTGCTGCTGGAGCGGCTGCGCAACGAGATGACGCGCCTGGCGGCGGTCCGGGCGGTGGCGCAGGTGGCCGCCTCGCGCCTGGACCCGGGCCCGGGCGCGGCGCTGGAGCCCGCGCTGCCCGAGCTCACGGGCTTTTTGCGCAAGGCCAACCGGCCGCTGCGCCAGGCCGCGCTGGCAGCCATCGAGGCGCGCGGCCCCTGCGCGCCCCGGCCCGCCCGCCGCCCGCGTGCGCCGCTTGCGCCGCTGGGCGCCGTTGCCGGCGCTGGCGCCGGCCGCGCGTGGGGCCCTTCTTGACGCCTGCCTGTGCGCGCGGCCCCATGGCTGCGCGTCTATGCAGGCAGACGTGCCTGCGCATGCCCTGGCCTGCGCGCTGACGCGCTGCGCATGCGGGCGGCGCGCAGGCGGTGGTGTCGGCGCGCGGCGCGCGCGTGGGCGAGGCCGCGACGGCGGGCATCGTGGACGCGGCCGCGCTGCTGGTGGCCGACGGCGACCTGGTCGTGGCCGCGCTGGCGCTGCGCGCGTGCGCCAGCCTGCTCGGTCGGCAGCCCGCCAGCGCGCCGGCGGTCGCCGCGCACGTGCTGCCGCAGGCGCTCGCGCTCGTGCAGAGCCCGCTGCTGCAGGCCCGCCCGCGTGGCTAGGGGATAGGCGCAGGCGCGTTGGGTCCGGCGGGCGCTGGCGGGGCCGCTGACGCGCGCCCGCGCGGCCGCGCGCGCAGGGCCAGGCGCTGCAGGCGCTGCTCGGCTTCTTCAGCGCGGTGCTGCGCTGCGGCGGCGCGCCGGGCGCGTCGTTCGACGCGCTGCTGGCCGCGCTGCTGGCGGCCGGCACCGCGCCCGCGGCCGGCCGCTCCGCGCAGCACAACGTCGCGCAGTGCATCGCGGTGCTGTGCCGCGACGCCGGCCCGGCCACGCTGGCCGCCACCGTGGAGGGGCTGCTGTCGCAGCTGCAGGCGCGCCCTGTGCTGTCCTGACACCCTGTTAGCGCACGGCTGCGGCAGCGCGCCCGCGCGCGCCCGCCCGGGCCACGCCTCAGCATCAGCGCCGGGGTCGCGCCCGCAGGCGCCGCGCGCGAGCGAGGCGGCCAAGCGGCTGGCGCTGCTGGCGGTCGGCGAGATCGGGCGCAGCGCAGACCTGAGCCGCTACGGCGCGCTGCGCGGCGCGCTAACCGACGCGCTGGCGGGCGGCAGCGAGGAGGTCAAGGCGGCCGCGGCCGTGGCGCTCGGCGGCGTCGCGCTCGGCAACCTGCCCGCCTACCTGCCCTTCATCATGGCGCAGATAAGCGCGCAGGCGCGCCCCGCGGCGCCCCCGCCGCCCCGCCCGCGGCGTGCGCCGCGCTCGCATTGCTGCGCGCTGCCATGCGCGCCTGCCGACGCGCAGCCGCCAAGCCGCCGGGGGCCGCTGTCGAGAGGCCCGATCCAGCGTGACGGGCGGGGCATGCGCGCAGGCGGGCAGCCCGAAGGACCAGTACCTGCTGCTCAAGGCGCTGAACGAGGTCATCGTCAGCCTCGCGCGCTCGGCCTCCGCGCAGCTCAGCCCCGAGCACCAGCGCGAGGCGCGCCCGCCCCGCCCGCGCATGCGCGGAGTCAGCGAGACCGCGTGGCCGAGATGCGCGCTGGCCTGAAGTGAGGCGGCGCGCGAGTGCGCTGCCCCGTGCGCCGTGCTGGGCGGCCGGCCGTGCGGGGGGCGCTGCCCGGGCCCGACGCGCGCCGGCGCGCGCGGCGCGGCAGGTGCTGGCGCTGCTGCTGGCGCACTGCGAGAGCGAGGAGGAGTGCCGCAATGTGGTCGCCGAGTGCCTGGGCCACCTGGCGCTGCTGCACCCGGGCGCGGTGCTGCCGCCGCTGCAGGCGCAGGCGGGCGCGGCCGCGCCGGCCGCGCGCGCGGCGGTCGTCACGGCCGTCAAGGCCATGCTGCTGCCGCAGCCGCACGCCATCGACCCGCTGCTGCGCGGCGCCATGCCGGGCTTCCTGGCGCTCATGTCTGACCCGGACCGGTGCGCGCGCGCGGCGCTCGGGGACGCGCGCCGGCCGGCGCGCCGCGGCGCCGCGGCCGCCGGAGGCCCGGGCCGCCGCGCAGGCCCGTGCGCAAGGCGGCGGTGCAGATGCTGTCCAGCGCGGCGCACAACAAGCCGTGGCTGGTGGCGGAGCCGCTGGCGGGCGTGCTGCCGCGGCTGTACGCGCAGACGGCCGTCGACGAGGCGCTCATCCGCACCGTCGACCTGGGGCCCTTCAGGCACCGGTGCGAATCGACCTGGCGCTCCTGCCCGAGGCGGCCGAGCACGACGCGGCGGGCGCGAGGCGCACGTGCACGCGCGCGCGGCCGGCAGGATCGACGACGGGCTGGAGCTGCGCAAGGCCGCGTTCGAGTGCATGGACATGCTCCTGGACGCCTGCCCGGACCGCCTGGCCTTCCCCGACTTCCTGGCGCACCTCGAGTCCGGCCTGAAGGTGCCCCCCGGCTCTGCGCGCCTGGCTGCATGCGGGCGCCGCCGCCGGGTTCGCCGTGTGCACGGCCTGTCGGCGGCGCGCGCTTGCCGCTGCTGGCTCACGCGCGGCGGCCGCGGCTGCGCCAGGACCACTACGACGTGAAGATGCCGTGCCACATGCTGCTGGCCAAGCTGGCGGTGGCGGCGGGCGAGGCAGTGCTGGCGCACCTGGAGCGCCTGGTGCCGCCGCTGGAGGCTACCCTGGCCGCCAAGATAAAGAGCGACGCGGTCAAGCAGGAGGCGCGCGCCCCGCCTGCAGGCTGCTGTGGTGCCGCACGGAGGTGAGCGCGCGGTGCTGAGCGGGCGCGCGCGCGCAGGTGGACCGCAATGAGGACATGCTGCGGAGCTGCCTGCGCGCGATCGACGCGCTCGGCCGCATCCCCAACGCCGGCACCTGCGCGCCCTTCCAGCGCTTCATGGCCGCGCTGGTGAGCGGGCCCATGGCCGCGCGGTACGCCGGGGTCAAGGCGGAGCGCGCTGAGGCGGAGGGCGCTGCGCCGGACGCTATGGACACCAGCGGGCTGTAGCGGCTGCGCAGCGTGTGAGCGGTAGGCTAGGGAGGGGTGCACGTTTGTAGGCTGTGAGCGGGGCTTCCCGACCTGTCCTGATGCTGGCGCTGCTTGGGGCCAGCGTGCCTGCAGTGAACAAGCCCTGCTGTCGGCAGCGGTGTACACTCATCAACTTGCAGGCTCCTTCTGTAACCTGCCTACCCTAGCATGAAGCTCAGCACGCATGTCACGCAGCACGCCAGATGTAGGACGTGCGATGCTGCTTGCCGTGCTCGTGTTGACAAGGCGCCTGCGCAATGCCTGAGGCATCCTGAGCTCATGCGGAGTGCACCTGATGCTTGCTTGGTGCGAGAGTCTGCCTTGACCGAGCTTGTGCGCTTTGAAGCCGAGCTGTGAGCTGTGTCAGACTTTTCTTCTGTAAGCAGGTACCGCGGCGGCCAACCTGGCGCACCACAGTGCTCGGTGCAACAGAAGGAGCCCTACGTTAGCTCAGCGCCAGGTACTTTGAGCTGCGCGTCGCTTCATTGCTACTTGAATAGGCCTTGCTCAGAGCAAGGTGCAGGCGTTCACTGCTGCGTGTTTTCAGTGCGCAGAGGAAAGCCAGAGGTGCGGCAAAGCAGCCAGTCTGAACGGAGGCATTTAGCTTCGGACTGTGTGGTGCCTGAGTTCTTCAGCCTATCCGGTCTCACTGCAGCAGGCAAGCTGCCACTCGTCACGCCCCTGGCACGTCCCGGCAATGACGCAACTGCTGGTGCACTTGCCTGTGCACTTGTGGTCACAGACAACCGCGCCATTGAGACAGTGGCTCGCTGCTTGACGATGCTGGCTGCCTGACAAGCTCTGACTGGAGCTCTGTATTTTGACAGCACTCTCCTGAAAGCCCTTGCCGGCGTGCAGCTAAGCAGGAACCACCAGACTCTTGCGGCTTAGACAGGAGCAGCTCTTTACACTACTCCTTGCTTGCTGCGCAGGAGCGGAAGCAACCATGGCGCAGCAGCAGCACACGCGCAAACGGACGCGGCAGGCTCCTCAACCCGCAGCGCGGCCTGCTGAGGTGGTGATCGACCTGACAGGCAACGACACGCCGCCAGCACCGGCGCTGGCACCAGCGCCAGCCCTCGATGGTGCTGTCCACCGCAGCAACAGTAAGGACGAGCGTACCCTGCCGCAGCACCGCCGCAGGCCACCCAGCCCTGCCGAGGACGCCGACCTGCAGGCGCATGCCAGACAGCAGGCGCTTGAGCTGGAACATTTTGCCCTGCGGCGCGAGCTGCAGGTGAGGGCGCCGGCATGCATGGCCGCACCAGATGCTCAGTGGCAGCGACTCTGCGGTGGCCCCGTACTGATGCGACTCGTGGGGCGCTGCAGGCGCAAAGGCAGAGGCTGCAAGCTGAGCAGGGGGGGCGCCGCCAGGATGGTGGTGCGCTGGCCCGTTTAGGCCTTGCCACGCTTCCAACCTCACACATGCTTGATAGACCCGGGTTTCACCAGGCAGCATGCCTGCTTGGCGTGTGCTGAAGAACGCTGCGCTGTGGATAGCCGCTTGACGGCGCATGCCAGCACCTTTTTTTTGGTACTGCATGTGCACAAGTGCTGCTTAGCTTCAAGGTTTACAAGCATGCTATACGCAGCCTGCGCCAGCTTTGCAACTTTTTTCAAACAGTGCAGCATGCACACAACCCCATGCTCTCATTGTGATGCTTGTTGGAGGCCGCAGGCGCCTGGGCAGACGCGCCGCCCGACATGTGGCAGCTCGTGGCGCGCGCCTTGGAGCCGCGCGCCTGGGCGCGCGCGTGCGGCGCGGCGCGCAGCCTGTATGCAGTGCGCGTGCGCATTGCGCGGGCGCGGCTCACTCGCGTGGAGGAATTCACCAGACGGGCCGCCGAGGAATGGCCGGCCGCAGGCTCCATCTTCCTAGACCTGCGCGCCTGGGCGGACCTGCCGAGCCTGGATCTCGCTTGGGACCCAGCGGCCTGCGCGCTGCGGCGCCTGGTCTACGTGCTGCCTGCTCTGGAGTGCCTGCATGTCGTGGAGTACGGCGAGCGCGCGCTGGACTGCGAGGCCCGCGACGCCATGGGCGCAGACCCTGGGGACAGGGAGTTTGCCTCCCACCTGGCCCGAAGCCGTCGGAACTTGGCGTATTACGCGGCGCGTGGGCGCTCCCTTCTACTAGAGCGCTTGACCCTGCCGGCGTTGCGCGTGCTGAGCCTGGACGCGGTGCTGCTGGAGGAGCCGCTACCGCCTACGCTTGCGGGGCTGCAGCACCTTGTGCTGCACATTGATGATGATGACGCTGACAGCCGGATGCGCGGGCATGACAGATACGCAATCCACAAGAATGCTGGTATACTGAGGAACATTGCTGAAGGCTCGCCTGAACTGCGGACGCTTTACATAGAGGCCGCGTCACTCTGCTACATCGGCGGGTATGGTCAACTCCTGGCCGACTGCGGCAATCTGATGCCATGCAATCACCTGATAGCGCTTGCACTGGTCAATGTGCATGTTGGGGTGGCCGTGGCGGTGCCGGAAGGGTGCCGCGTAGCGACGGTGCTGCCAGCAGACACCGTGGATGACCTGGACAAGTGGGTCGGCGGTGCCGCGGGCGCCGGGCTGCGCGCGCGCACGGATGCGCTCGTCGTACGCGGCTTCCGCGACGCGCGCCCGGCGCTGGCGCAGCACGGCCTGGCCAAGCTGACGCGCGACCTGCGCGCCGCGCGGCTGCTTACGCTTGCCGAGCTGCGTATTGTGCTGGACGCCGCCAGCCTGCCGGCCCGGGTCCAGGAGCAAATGCTCGAGCTGGGGCTGGAGTTCCTGTGGGAGCCCGCCGAGCCGCCCGGCGATCGGGACGTCCCCGACGGGCACCCTTGGGCGGCCATCTCTCTCCGCTTCGCGACGAGCCCGCCACACGACGTCCGGAGCAAGCTGCACGACCTCTTTAGCAAGTCATGTCAATGTGACGTGACGGGCGAGGCAACCTTCGGGTCATTCAACATTCAGTGTGAAGGCGGCGCCTGGCGGGGTGCAGCGCCGGCAGGGTTCATTCCGGGCGACCTGCGCGCCTGCGCCTGCCGCGCGTGCCTGGATTGCCTGAGCCGCGCCGGCCTGCCGGTTGCGGCTGCGCAGGGCTGGCGGCGCGAGGGCTTTGACCGCCTGCACGCGCCGCTCTGCACCTGAGTCGCCCGTGAAAGAGCTATGCGCTTGACATGTGCCGGCACAGTGCCTCAGGTACACGGTAGAGTGTTTCCGGCATGTGGTAGACGCATGAACCAGCTTTGCGGTAGTCAGAAAAGAGAGTACTGCTCGGTGGGGAACTTTGCCTAGGATAGCACGGGCTTGTCTGCATGGTACGCGATCCAATTTGAAACCTTCAAACATGTACATAGAAATTCAGGAACTTCATCTTGCAGGTAGAAAGGAAATCGGATCCTGTGTGCTGGGCAACTTTTGCTGTGAGCTCCATAGACGCATGCTTTGGCTGTGTGAAAGAACTTGTGCGTGAAGTGCAGGACCAGCGTGCAGTTAAATACAAAGTCTAGATATGCTCTGAGGACGTTTTGCGGGGCATGCTTTGGCTTGGCTGTACGCTCAGTATCACACGCACGCATGTGACACACAAAGAGCCAGCTTGCATGTAGCAGTGATCTTGCCTGTGGCCAGCTTGCATGTTTCTGACTTGGCCCTGACCTTTGTGCTGCCCCACCGAGCAGAGAGGTGTAACATGTTAGCGGCAACAAAAGTGACCTGCCGCCCCTGTCAGCAGTGCGAGCCGAATGCATGCCAAACAATACGACATGCAGTGCCCTCATATAAAATTGGCAGACACTCACCCACTTGCACATGTTAGTGCACAGACTGCGCACTAAGACCGGCGATCAGGCTGTGCTTGCCCTTCCCTGACATGCATCCCCTGTGATGCACAGGCCAGCGCCCGCTGTCAGCGGCGCACGGCGCCCCTGAGCGCGCCCGGACTCCGCAGCATGCCCTGGCCGCCGCTGCCCACGCCGTGCCCGCGTCGCGCAGCGCGCCGAGCGCCCGGCCCTTGCTGGCGCTGCCTGCGCTGCCCAGCGTCAGTGCTTCTGGGCATCCAGGCCCACTGAGAGCGCACACATGGTAGCTTGTTTCTCTCAACATGAGCTGTGCCTGGCCCGGTGGAAGGAAATGCAGCCTACCTGCTTTGTGCAAGTCAAGGCTTTGCATGTTGTACCCCTCTGCAGCAAGCTCGCAGCAGCCAGGCTTGCTGGAGAGCCACACCTGCGCTTCGGGGCGCCGGGCCTTGCTCCTGCATGCATGATCATGGTTCTCTGTTCATGGCCTGCAACCATAAAACACCTTGCTTTTGCTTGCTCTGACTGCCTCACCCTAAGCATGAGCCGCAGCACGGATGTCACGCAGCACGCCTGGATGCGAGAGACGTGCGATGCTTGGTTGCTTGCCGTGCTTGAGGTCAGCAGACTGGCAGTCCTGGTAGGCTTTCGCTGTCGCACACGTGCACGTGCACAAGGCATTGGAGTGCACTTTAAGAGAACGCTGGACTACTGACGCGACAGCAACAGTGGTCTGCTGCGCCGGGAGGTACCCACGCACCTCAGTGTCTTGCAATACAGGGAAGCCAGGCGCTTGCGTCGCGCAATGAGCTGAGCCACTTGAGTCTGAAGTGCTCAGGGCTGTGCACCAGCTCACTTTAAGTGGTGTGGCGTCGCAGGACATAGCGGTGTCAGTAGACACTTGCTATGGCAAACCAGCCAGCCTGGCTTCAGGCTTTTGGCTTGCAGCGTGTGCTGCCTGAGCTCAAGAGCCTGCACAACCTCATTGCGGCAGGCAAGCTCCCGCAGGTAACGTGCCTGGCATGCCCTGGCGACGACGCGCTCTGCTGGCGCTTCCGCCTGGGCAACTTTGACGACGCCAGCGACGCCGGTGACACACTGGCTTGGTGCCTGACAGGGCGGCCTGACAAGGCTTCATGCCAGCTCTGCAAAGTTGAGAGCTTGCTTGCAACACCTTGCAGGCGCGCAGCTCAACATGGATTTGCAGACTTACGCGGCTCAGACTGGTTTTTCCCTCCTGATGGAGGCGCGTTTTGACAACGATTACCCGAACAAGCCGGCGCGTCCCATAGCATGCGCCTGAGCAGCTGAAGTCCTCAGGAAGCCAGCACTGAATGCAGGCCTGCATGCCGCAGTTCTTCCTGCGCGTCGTGCGGCCGCGCTGCCAGTACTTGACCAGCCACGTCACCGTCGGAGGGCAAGCGTTGCAGCACTTGTGTGTGTAGCTGCTAGAGCCCCGCATCTGTGAGCTGATTGCAACTCAGCAACAATGGCGTGGTGCAGGTCCATCTGCATTGAGGCCCTGACGCTCAGCGGAGGGCCCAACGGGTGCGGGCTGCAGCTTGGCATGATGCTGTGAGCTCGCCTGCCACAGGCCTGGCTTATTGCCGCGTGTTGAAGCACAGGTGGCAGCCCACCATGACGGTGGAGGGCATACTACAAGTGGTGATGTACAACATGATCTTCTGCGAGTCTGTGTTTGTCACCACCGCAACAGGCCCCGGCGGCATGGCCGGGCCTCTGCGCATTGATCTGAGCAAGGGCCGCATGGTGTGGCCCCGGGTATGCAACAGCGCATGCTCAAGTCAAGCGCATGCGCTTCGCAAACGCCCTGTGGTGCAGGAGTACACTGAGGAGGGGGCGCGCATGGCATTCGAGCGCACGGCGGCCAGCCACCGGGCTGGTGCGCTGCATGCCGGATTCTGCCAGAGACGCAAGTGCGTGACAGCCGCACGCATGTGACTGTGCGCCGTGCAGATGGCTGGGGACGTGCCGCGCGCATGCCGGCACCGGCCAGCATGCCGCAGCCAGTTGCAGGACAAGCCGTCCGCGCTCCTCTGCCTCCCCACAAGCGCCCGGCAACGCTGCCCAGCTCGGCAGGTAGCCGCGCTGTTTAATCATGATCACTGTGGCAGCGCGGGGCTGACTGCTCAGCGGGGCACCTTTGGCAGGCAGCTGCCTCATGCGGCATACTAACAGTGCCTGGCAGCAGATGGCTACTGTCGACTGAAGAGTCAGCTTGCTGCGCAGGTGGGCAGGCCTGCCCTGCGCAGCAGCAGGCGCCTCTGCGCAAGCACAGCTCCGCTGAAATGCCTTCCGTTCGACCCAGGACTGGGCTGCGCCCGAGGCGCCCAAGTCGATCCTGCAGCTGGAGGCGGAGGTGCGCGCCTGTGCTGATGCCGCAGACGCATTGCGACTGAGCCTCCCACATTTCCTTTTTCTGAGTTTTGTGGGGCCACAGGAGGTGATCCGCCGCATTGCACGCCCAGACAGGCCCGGCGAGTCGTCAGCGTGGTGAGACATAACCGGCGTCATGACCTGTTGTGCGCACGACCCACACATGCAGACGGCCTGAGCACTGATGTTCATGACGCAGGCGCTACCGCATACTGGGCTTAGAGCGCCTGCAGAACCCAGACAATTGGACAGATTATGCGCTGCGGCTCAGTAAGGTGTGTGGGGCAGCGCGCATGCATGGTGATGGTTGCATGACATTGCTTCATGCAACGTTGCTACATGACATCTGGCGGCACAGATCAAGAGGACCGGGCCGGCGAATGAGCACATCATGTTTCACGGTGTGTCCATCGAGACACAGCCCCTTGGCAATGCACGGCGCGTGGAGACCGAGTTCACGTCTGCCTGCTGCTTGCTTCGCAGGGGCGCCTGCGGACACCCTGCGACTCATATGCAGCGAGGGGTTTGACGTTCGTGAAGCCAAGGAGACAGGCGTGCTGGGGCCGGTGAGGCTGCTGGACAACGCGTGATGTCGCAAATAATTTGGAAAGACCTGAGCTCGTGCGGCATGCAGGGCCTGTATTTTGACCAGGACGCCCGGAACGCCGCACTTTACTCAAAGCGCACTGCCTCTGCAAGTGCCAGCGCAGCTTCCGGCAGTCATGTGCCAGGCGAGCACGGCGCGCCATGCTGTGGACGGGTGCATGTCGGCCGAGCGCTGCGCTCTCTGCCTGGGCATGCTAAACTGGCAGCACTTACAAGCAATGCGCGCAACCCCGTTCAGAGAGAGCTGTGGCGCGCCAGGTGGGGGAGGGCGCGCGAGCCCTGCTGCACCTGCATCAATGGCACGGGAGGGCCCGCGCTTCAAGCCAGGCGCGCACGCTTTGCTGGCGTGCTGCGTAGTGCTGGGGCGCTGCGTGGCCGGCACCGGCCCAGTGCGCAAGCTGCCGCCTGGCGCCGATTCAACGCATGCAGGATCAGTCCACACGGTGTACGACAGTGCCCAGGTGGGTCCAGAGCTCTGCCGTCCTCCGCTGCGGTTGCTGCTGTTATGGAACATGCGCGCTTTTCTGGCCGCCGTGTCCAGCCTGGAGCTTGCGCGGTCTGCAGGTCTACCCCATGCACATCATCCACTTCACTTGAGAGTGCATACGAGGTAGCTTGGGAAGATGCGAGACGCGCATGCGTAATTAGCTTGGCTTTTGAGTTGTCTCGGGCAGTGCGTTCTCAGCGAGCGCATGCTAGAAAGGGCAGCTTCGAGCCCAGCACGGCCGCGTACCATCGTCTACCGCAGGGCCCATGGGCGCTCATAATGAAATTGTGGCATGCTCTGCCACAGTGCTCTGCCACATGCCCACCACCGTCGCCGCCTCCACACCTGTGCTGGGTCTCAGGTGTCTGGCGTCGGTTCCGAGCATGTGCCCGCCTTGCTCTCAGTGGCTTGTAGCGTCTGTGGACCGTGCGTGTAACATAGCGGCATGTCTGTGCAACGGTCAATGCAGACACTCCCTAACACACAGAGCAGGACGACGCATGGGCGGTGACACTTGCGGCGCTCATGCTTCCACAGTCAGATACATCAGACATAACAGCAGTACATGTCGATTGCCGCGGCACGCGTCAGGTGCGCAAACAGCCCACTCCTCGACGCGCGCCACACAGCTACATAGCGCCCGCAGCCCCTTTGGGCACACGCATGAGCCACGCCCGCGCTCAGCGGCGCGCGGCGCCCACGGGCGCGCCCGGCCGCCGCAGCGTGCCCAGGCCGCCGCTGCTGACGCCCGCGCCCGCGTCGCGCAGCGCGCCGAGCGCCCGGCCCTCGCCCGCGCTGCCGGCGCTGCCCAGCGCCACGCGCCGGCCCGCTGCGGGCGCGCTCGCCGCAGCGCCGTCCGCGCGCCTGCGCTTGGGCGCGCCGGCCTCGCTCCTGCGCGCGCGGGGCGAGCTCACAGCCCGCGGCGCGCGGCGGCGCCTTTGCGGCCTGCGCCGGGGCGCACCCGCTGAACAGGCCGTCCAGGTTGTCATAGTTGATCTTGGATGACAGCTTCTTGGCGTCCAGCATGCGCTTCAGCGCCTCCTCCGGCGTGCCGGCCGGCGCGGCGTCCTCGTCCTTGCGCGGCTGCGCGCGCGCGCGGCGCCCGCGTCAGGCGCGAGTGGGGCGGCGCGGCGCGGCGCTCGCCGGGAGCAGGGGCGCGCCTTGCTCTTGCTGCCCAGCGGCCGGCCGCGGCCGCGCTTGCGCGGCTGCCCGTCGGCGGTCGCCGCGGCGTCCCGGGCCAGCGCCTCGGCCACCTGCGCGCGCGCGTGCCGCGTTGGCCGCGCGCTCCACGAAAGCATGCGCGCAGGTGCGAGGCGGCCGGGCGGCGGGCGGCGCCTTGGCGGCGGCGGCGTCGGCCGCGCGCTGCTTGGCCTGCTGCTGCTCGGTGTAGTCGCGGTTGAGCTCCTCCCAGATCACGCGCCGCAGCGCGACCTCCTCCGGCCGGTGCAGGTACGCGCCCGCCTCCTCGTCCTCCAAATCGGACAGCTCCTCGTCCGCGCCCGCGCCCGGCTCGCCCGGCTCGCCCGCCGCCTCTGTCGCCGCCGCCGCCGGCGGCGCCGCTGCCGCCGGCGCGCCCTCCGGTGGGCTGCCCGCGCCGCCGTCGCGCGGCTCGCGCGCCGGCGCGCCGCCAGCGCACTCTTCGGCCGCGCCGGCCAGGGTGGCCGCGCCGCCGGAGGCGGCATCCGGCGGGGCTCGCCGCGCCGCATTCGTCTCGGGCACGGGCACGAGGGCCAGCGCGTCCGCGCCCGCGGCGCCGCCGCCGGGCGTGTCTGCGCGCGCGGCATCCGTGGCCGCCCGCGGCACAGCCTGCCTGGCGGCCTCTGCTGCGCCGGCCTTGCGGCGCGGCGCGCGGCGGCCGGCAGCCCGGGCGGCAGCGAGGCCCGGCTCCTCCGCGCCGTCCTGGCCGGCCGCGGGCGCGGCGTCTGCGCCGGCCCCGGCGGCTGGCCTGCGCCGGGGCCGCGCGACCACGGCCGGCACGAGCGCCTGCGGCACGCGGCCCTCAGCCCATGCGCGGCCGTCTCTGCAGGGATGGGCAGGGTAGGGCAGGGTCGCGCACCTGCGCATACACCTGCAGCTCGTTGCCGCACAGCGCAGCGTCCATCTGCACCTCCAGGTCCACGTCCTCGTCGCCCGCCAGCGTCAGCAGCCCGCCCGCCTCCTCCGCCTGTTGGGCGGGCCGACCGTGAGCGGGGCCGCTCGCTCGCCGGGTAGGCTCGCAGTCGAGCAAAGAGGGCCACGGGCGCGCACGTCGCGCTCGGCCGCGGCGAGCTCGCGCTGGATGCCGCGCGTGAAGGCGGGCGGGTTGGCGCCAGCGCGCTGGCCGCCCGACACCTTGAGGAAGTGCTCGTAGCACGCGCGGCACATGCCGCGCGCAAAGTGCGCCGCGCCCTGGCCTGCGCGGGCCCCGCGCGGCGCCTCGACCGAGCGCTCCTAGCCGCACTCAGGTGAGCGACGCCGGCGCGGGCGCGCACGGATGTGGGGGCAGCAGGCGGCGCCGTCGGCCGGCGCCTGCGCGTCGCCGGCGTGCGCCTCCAGCGCCTGCGCCTCCGTCGCGTCCAGCTGCGGCGGCCCGCGCCGCCCACGTCAGCGCGCGCTCTATGGGCCGCCCTGCGCAACGTCCAACAGCGGGGCGGCCGGCGCACCTGGCGCCCGCGCTCCTCAAAGTCCTGGCTGCACAGGTCGGCGCTGGGCGTGGCCGCAAACTCGCTGACGCGCCGCGACAGGGTGGCCTCCCCGATGTGCACCACGGCCATCACGTCGCGCTTGCTCTTCTCAAAGCCTGGCGCGGCGCGGCGCGCGTCAGCCCGCCGCGGCGCGCGCGCGGCGCAGCGCGGCGCAGGGTCGGGCCGCGCCGTGGATGTGCGCCGCGATGTACAGCGCGGCGCCGCAGATGCCGGACGGCCGCCGCCCGGTCTGCATCCAGTCGCGCTTCATGGAGGCGACCAGCTGCAGCGCGGTGCTGACGACTGCGTTCATCCTCTTGCCGACGCCCAGCCGGTCGGCGAAGCGGTTCATGTACAGGCTGGGGTCGACGGGCCTGCGGCCGCGGGCGAGCGCCCGCTCAGGGCTGGCCCAAGCTGGGGAGCGCCGGCGGGGCGGCGGCGGGGCGGCGGCGGGCACGCCCGGCCTCACCGCTGGAACATGGGCAGCTCCTCCATGTGCAGCGCCTTGCACAGCGCCATGAACACCGCGCCCAGCGTGAACACGTTGACCTGCAGCGCGTCGCTGAAGTCGATGAGCATGAAGGGCTTGGCGTCCTGGCGGCAGATGATGTACAGGCACGCCGCCGCCACCTGGCCGCGCGCGCGCGCGCCTCAGCGGCGTCTCAGCCGTGGCGGGGCGGCGGGGCGCGCCGGGGGGAAAGGGGGCGCGCCTGCGCAGTGCGCCGGCCGCGCGTGAAGTTCTTCTGCAGGGCGAGCGCGTACAGGCGCGCGGCGCTGTCCGCGCTGTCGTCTCGCGGGTGGATGCGCAGCCGGTCGACCAGGCCGAGCACCTCGCCGCGCCCACGGCTCAGCGCCTTTTCGTGCGAGTCCAGCTGCGCGCCGCGCCGCGCTCAGCGGCCGCGAGCGCTGCGCCGGGCGCCGCTGCACGCCCAGGGGCCCGAGCGCGCCTGGTAGCCGAACAGGCGGCCGCCGGAGACGCGGCCTAGCCCGCGCGAGGCGGCCGCTTCGGACACAAAGTGCCCGTTGACGGTGCTCTCGCCGCCGGCGCCCTTGCTGAAGGTGACCTCGGAGGAGAAGGCGGCCTCATCCAGCACGCGGCCGCAGCGCGTGCAGCAGCTGCGCGCGCGCGGGCCGGCCCGCGCTCGGTCCGGGGGGCTGGGCGGGCAGACGCGAAGCGCCGGGTGCGCCCGGCCGCAGGCCGCCTCTAGAGGAAATAGATTTCGTACAGCATTGGACTGGGCAGCCTCGGGCACGGTGCGCCCGTCTGCTACGCATGCAGCCCTTGACAGCCCGCAAATGTGCCGAGCACTGAGCAGTGCACGCGCTGCTTCTGCAGGGCGGCAGCACGGCCGTCTGCGGCTGTTTGCGTCAGCGGCGCGCCCAGCGGGCGCGGCAGGCTGTGACAGAGCTGCGCGCAGGGCAGGCATGCTTGCAGAATGCGCACGTGAAGCCGTTCGCGTCGTCGGTCTCAGTCTCCACGTCATCCTTGCACTGCGTGCAGTACACCATCCTGCTCGGCTACGCGGCGCGTGCGCGCGGGCGCACGCCTGGCTAGGTGCGAGGCGGCGCTCTGTGCTTACTACAATTTGCTGAAATTGCGCTCGGCCGGGCGCCAGGCGGCGCTGTGTGTCTGCTGCTAGCTGTTCACTCCTCTGCACTCTGCCTGCCACCCTTGCTGGTGCAGAGAGGAGTGGACAGAGTGTCACACCAGGTGTTCTTGGAGAAGTCTTGCCCATTAAGAGGGTCTGGCTGGAGGTCTCTCCTCCTGCAGCCTCAAGAGCCTCCTTACACGGCGGACAGGGCGGCCGCAGGCGCGGCGTCAGCTTGCGCCGGCAGCGCAAAGCCCATGCCGTGCATGACCGGCACGCAGCGCTCGCAGAGCAGCGGGTGGTCGGCCGCCGCGCCGACCTCCTCGCTGTAGTTCCAGCACCTGCGCGCCGCCGCGCCCGGGGCTTGCGCGGCGCCAGGCATACGAGAAGCCTTGCAGCGCGCCCGGCGCCGCGCGCACCGCTGGCACTTGGCGCCGCGCGCGCGCGACACGCCGACCGTCACCGCGCCCAGGCCCTCCACGTCGGCCGCCGCGCTGTGGTCCGCGGCGGCCGCGGCGGCCGCGCTGGGCGCCAGCTCCACCGCGCTCACGATGAACACGTAGCGCAGCGGGTCGGCGCCGTTGTCCGCCTGCGCGCGCGTCGCGCGCGTTCTGAGCCGTGCGCGGGCGGGGGCGGGTAGGGTTAGGAGCGGGGTTTGGGGCGCGGCCGCGCCTGCTGCAGGCGCGCCAGGCCGGCCGCCAGGCCGGGGTCGCCGACGTGCAGCAGCACGCGCGCCTCCAGGCCGGCGCCCAGGAAGCCGGCGCGCCTGGCCGCCTCCAGCGCCTGGTTCACCTCGCCCCTGCGCGCGCGCCGCGCGCTCGGCCGGCGCGGGCGGTGGGCTTGAGCCTGCCGGCAGCGCGGCGCGGCGGCGCGGGCGCGCACCGCAGCGCCAGCAGCGCGCCGTACGAGACGGGCGCGTCCGCGGCGGCGCCGCGCCAGGCGTCCGGCGGCGCAAACCAGCCGGCCTGGAACACCGAGGCCGCCGGCGCCGCCCAGGGCAGGCTCTGCCAGGCGTCCTCGGCCAGGTGCGGCGCCAGCGGCGCCAGCACCGGCAGCAGGCCCTGCGCGCCGAGCGCGCGTCGGCGGCGTGCCGCGCATTGCTCCGCCTCTGTGCGCCACGCAGCCCTCCCTGCGCTACCCCAGCCCCACGCCGGCGGTGCTCCGGCCCAGTGCCGACGGGCGCGCGGGCGCGCCTGGAGCAGCGCGTGCATGACGGTCTGGCAGGCGCGGCGGTCGGCCGAGGCCGGCGCGCGCACGTACAGGCGATCCTTTGCGATGTCCAGGTACCAGTTGGACAGGTCGGCCACCGCAAAGCGCTGCACCGCCTGCGCGCGCGTGCGCCGGGCGCTCGTCCGCATGCGCCCGCCGCCTTTTGAAGCGAGAAGAGCCGCGGGCGCCGCGCGAGGCGCGCCTGGTAGACGCGCGAGAACTGGAACGCGTCGTACGCGGCCGCCGCGTCGTCCAGCAGCGCGGCCAGCTGCGCCAGCATCAGCCGGTCCACCGCCGGCAGCGCGGCCAGCGGCACGCCGTGCGCGCCCGGCTCGAAGCCGGCCAGGTTGCCCAGCAGGAAGCGCAGCGTGAGGCGCAGCTTGCGGTACACGTCGGTCACCTGGCCCAGGATGGTCGGGCCCATGAGCACGTCGCCCGAGTAGTCCACCGACGCGACCCACAGCCGCAGCACGTCCGCGCCCAGCGCCGGCGCCGCCTTTTTATCGGGGCCGCCGTCCACGATGCTGCGCGGGTCCACCACGTTGCCCAGCGACTTGCTCATCTTGGCGCCCTGCGCGCTCGTAGGGTATGGTCAGACCCTACCCTACACCCGGCCCGTCTCGCGCCCCGGAGTGGCGCCGGCGGGGGGCAGCAGGCGGCACCGGGGCGCGCGCCTTCTCGTCCAGCGCAAAGCCGTGCGTGACGACGGCGCGGTAGGGCGCGGCGCCGCGCGCGGCCACGGCGGTCAGCAGCGACGACTGGAACCAGCCGCGGTGCTGGTCGCTGCCCTCCAGGTACACGTCGGCCGGGAAGCGCAAGCCCGGGCGGGCCTCCAGCACGGCCGCCCAGGACGCGCCCGAGTCGAACCAGACGTCCAGCGTCTCCAGCTGGCGCGCCAGGCGCGGCGCCTCGCCGCGCAGCCGCTCGGGCAGCAGCTCCTCGATCGGCGCGGTCCAGAACGCGTCGCTGCCCTTGGCGGCCACCACGTCCGCCATGTGCGCGATCGTCTCCTCCGTCATCAGCGGCGCGCCTGCGCGGCCGCGCTGTGTCGGCGCGCGTGGCGCGCACAGGACGCCGGGGCGGCGCCGCGAGTAGCCGGGCCCGGGCGGCGCGCCGGTGTCGGCATAGTAGAGCACCGGGATGGGCAGGCCCCAGGCGCGCTGGCGGCTGATGCACCAGTCGGAGCGCCCCTGCAGCATGGACGCCATGCGCTTGGCGCCCGACGCGGGCACCCACGCCACGCGCGCGGCCGCCGCCTCCGCCTCGGCCTTGAAGCCGTCGATGCTAATAAACCACTGCGCGCGCGGCGCGCGCCGGTCAGGCTCGGGCCGGCGCGGCGCGGGAGCCGTGCAGGAGGGCGGCGGCCGGGCGCGCCTGGTCGGTCGCGCGGAAGATGGTGGGCTGCTTGGTGCGCCAGTCGTAGGGGTACTTGTGCGCGTAGCGCTCCTCCAGCAGCAGCACGCGCGCGGCCGCGAGCGCCGCGATCACCGCCGCAGTGCCCTCCGTGAGCACGGCCAGCCCTGCGCGCCGCGGCGCGTGAGCGGCCGGAGGCCTGCTGCTGCGGGAGAGCGCACGCCGGCCGGGCGCGCACCGGCAAACGGCCCGGCCTCGGCCGTGAAGACACCCGCGTCGTCCACGGGCGACAGCAGGCCCAGCCCGCAGCGCAGGCCGACCAGGTAGTCCTCCTGGCCGTGCCCGGGCGCGGTGTGCACGAGCCCGGTGCCCGACTCGGTCGTGATGTAGTCACCGCCGACCACGACCGGGCCCTCGCGGCCCATGAGCGGGTGCGCGTAGCGGCTCCCCGCCAGCTGCCCGCCCGTCAGCGCGCCCAGCGGCCGCAGCGCCGCGCCCAGCTTGGCCTCCAGCGCGGGGATGAGCGCCTCGGCGACGACCAGCAGCCGCGCCGCCCAGCCCGCCGCCGCGTCGCCCTGCGCGCCGAAAGCCCCTCGTTCTGTTTGCGCGCGGGGGCAGACGCAACGCATGCCGAGGGCGCCGGACGCCGCACCTCGGCCTCCACGAGCGCGTAGCGCAGGCGCTCGTTGACGGCCACCGCCGCGTTGGCCGGCAGCGTCCACGCGGTGGTCGTCCACACCGCGAGCGCCGCGCCGCGCAGCGGCCCGCGCAGCTCGGCCGGCACGCCCTCGCCGGCGGCCACCAGCGGCAGCGCGACGTACACGGAGCGCGAGGTGTGGCCGTCGGGGTACTCCAGCTCGGCCTCTGCGAGCGCGGTGGCGGAGGACGGGGACCAGTGCACGGGCTTGCGCCCGCGGTACACGTGCCCGCCGGCCACCAGGCGGCCAAACACGCGCAGCTGCGCCGCCTCGTACGCCGGGTCCTGCGTCAGGTAGGGCGCGTCCCAGTCGCCCCAGACGCCGTACCTGCGCACAGGGCGCGCGCGCTCGGCCGGCCGGGCAGACGGAAGCGCAGCGCGAGCGGGCGCGCATGGCGCGGGGGCCGGGCGGGCGCGCACCGCTGGAACTGCGCGCGCTGCGCCTTGACGGTGCGCAGCGCAAAGTCGTGCGCCTTGCGGCGCAGCTGCAGCGGCGACAGCGCGCGCCGCTGCTCGGCGCTCAGCGCCTGCAGCACCTTGAGCTCGATGGGCAGCCCGTGGCAGTCCCAGCCGGGCACGTAGCGCGCGCGGCGCCCGCGCAGCAGCTGGTACTGCACGATGAACGACTTGAGGATCTTGTTCAGCGCGTGGCCCAGGTGCGTGTCCCTGCGCGGGTTTTCGAAGCGCGTCGGCGCGCGGCCGGCCGGCCGGTGGGCGGGGGCGGGGCAGGGCCCGCGGGGCGCACCCGTTGGCGTACGGTGGCCCGTCGTGCAGCGTGTAGGGCTCCTGGGCGCCCCGGCGCGCGCGCGTCAGGCGGCCGGGGCGGGCGCGGCGTGGCGACCGCGGCGCGGCGGGCGCGGGCGGTGGGCGCGCACCCCCGGGTTGCTCTCCAGCAGGCCCTGGTACACGCGGTTGGCCTCCCAGAAGCGCTGCAGCTCGGGCTCGCGCTGCGCGGAGTTGGCGCGCATGCTGAAGCCGGTCTTGGGCAGGTTGACGGTGTCCTTGTACGGCGAGTCGCCTGCGGCGCGGCGCGCAGCGCGTTGCGGCGCGCCCGGCGCGCCGCGGCCCGCCCCAGCACGCACGGCGCCGGCGCACCGGCGTCCTTGCCCTTCTGCTTGCCCTTGGGCTTGCCGGCGCCGCGCTCCGCCGCCGCGGCGGCATGGGCATGCCGGCACGGCCGCACCGGGCACTGCCGCGGCAGCGCCGGCTTCCTCAGCGCCAGGCCGCTCGGCGCGCGCAGGCACGCCTGCGGGCGCCCTTCGCGCTCAGCGTTCGGCTCGTACTCCTCTGAGCCGGTGCTTGCATGGTGCGCTGGATGAAGGGGCCGCGCGCCCGCCGCAGGCGCTGCGGCAGCCTGTGGCAGCAGCCCATGGGCAGCAGGCCGGCCGTGTGCGACCACATTGCGCCGCCGCCGCCGCTCACATCTTTCTCGCAGGCATGAAGTCGGGTTGCAGGCAACCGGCGCGGCAGCGTCCTATGAGGTGGAACTTTATTGACTCTCTGATGGCCCTGCAAACGCAACTGGAGGTCGCCGAGGTGCCACTGAGCTGGCCATATGGAACCCTCGGGCTGAGGTTCCACAGGAGTGCTGGTCCCTGGCTAATGTGCGAGTTGTCTGAGTGGATAAGCGAGAGGATGGATGGATGCAGGCATGCGCACTTCAGCCTTATCGCCGCACGCCTGCGCACGCGCCGTGCGGGGCCAGGCGGCCTGCCCGGCAGGGCGCGCCAGCGCTGCACAGCTCCCCCGCCTGCAAAAGCCAGAGCGCGGCCCAGGACACGCCGCAGGGCCGCACAACCTCAAGCGCCGGACCGCGCAAGCTAGGCGACGGGCGCGGCCGCCGGCAGGAAGCGCTGGTACTGCGCGAGCACGGTCGCATAGTCCGGCAGCGGCGGCCGCACGGACTCGTGGCAGAAGCGGTAGGTGGCGAAGAAGACGCCCAGGTCGCCTGCGCACGCGGCGCCGCGTCAGCAGGTCGCCTGCGCGCAGCGGCGGCGGCGGCGGGCACGGGCGGGCGGCCGCGCGCACCCGACTCGGCGGCCGCGTGCAGGAAGGCCGCCGGCGGCAGCGACTCCACGCGGTGCGCGCGCGCCAGGCGCAGCGCGCGCACGACGCGGCCGCGGCGCAGCGCCGCGCGCACGCGCAGCGCGTGCAGGCCCAGGCGCGCGCGCAGCGCGTCCGCCGCGGCGCCGCCGCCGGGCGCGCCGCCCGCCTCGGCGGCCGCCTCCAGCGCGTCGGCCGCGCCGGGCGAGGCGCGGTCGGGCTGCGCCAGCAGCGCCGCGGCCGCCTGCAGCCCGTGGCCCTGCTGCAGCGCAACGTCCAGGGCAAGGCGCGCGAGGCAGGCCGGCGCGCCGACGCCGGCCGCCTCGGCCGCAGCGCCGTACGCGTCCAGGCAGGCCTGCAGGTAGGGCGCCGGCACGGCCTCCTCCTCGTGCAGCCACTGCAACGCCTCGGCCACGATGTCGGCGCCGCCGTCGCCTGCCGGCGCGCCCGGCGCGCCGCCGTCAACAGGCGGCAGCGGCGCCGCGCGCACGGCCTCCGCGGCCGCGGCGGCTGCCGCATCAAACACGGCGCGCACGGCGGCCAGCGGCGGCCGCTCCACGAGCACGCCGCGCACGACCGACAGCGTCAGCGCGCGCAGGTCGGCGCCCGGGTGCGCCTCGGGCCGGCGGCGCTGCAGCAGCGCGACGAGCGCGGCCGGGTCGCGCGCGCCGGCCGCCAGCGCGCGCAGGTCCAGCGCGGCGGCCCAGCCGACGCCGGCCGCCGCGTCCAGCACCAGGTTGGGCAGGCAAAAGCGCCAGGCGCCCGCGTCCGGCCGCGGCCCGCCCGCCGGCGCGGCCAGGCCCAGCGGCAGCGCCGGGCCGGGCGGGCCGCCCGGCGCGGCCACGTCCAGCAGCAGCACGCGGCGCGCGGCCGGCTGGTGCAGCAGCAGCAGGTTGTCGGCGACGCCCAGCTCAAAGTCGGGCGCGCCCGCGTCGACGCTGCGCGCCAGCACGACCGCGTCGCGGAACAGGCGGTAGAGCAGCAGGCGGCGGCCGGGCCGGTCGGCGAACGCGCAGTACGGCCGCCCGTACAGCGTCAGCAGGCGCACGCAGGCCGGGTCGAGCCGCGAGGCGGCCGGCGGCGCGGGCGTGGCGCCCGGCGAGGCCGCCGCGATCTGGAACGGCGGCAGCCTGGCCACGCCGTCGGCCGCAAACTGGTAGCCCTGCAGCCAGAGCCCCTGCTCGCCCGTGCCCAGCAGCGCGACGCGGCTGCCGTGGTCGTAGCGGACCCAGCGCGTGGGGTGCGCCAGCTGCGACCGCAGCGCCAGCCCGCGCCCGCCGGCGCCCAGCGCGTGCGCCTCCAGGCCGGCCGGCGTGGCCATGACCAGGTCCGCGCCCGGCGCGGCCGTCCAGAAGAAGCCGACCAGGTGCGCGCCGCGGCGCGCCGGCGCGGCGAGCAGCAGGCGGCCGCTGTCGCGCTCGACCAGCTCCAGGTAGGCCGGCGCGCGCTGCAGCGCCAGCCAGCGCCCGTCGGGCGAGCAGCGCACGGCGGCCACGCGCGGGCCGGGCTCCAGGGCCGTGAGCCGCGGCGGCGCGCCCGGCTGCGCCAGGCTGTACGCGGCGACCGCGCCGCCGGCGACCGCCAGCAGCAGGCCGGCCGCGTCGTCGACGTGCAGCAGGCTGGCCGCGGCCGCGTCAAAGCGCAGCCCGGTCGGCACCAGGCGCACGGCCTCCATGTCAGGCGATCGCGGCGCGCAGCGCGGCCAGCAGCTCGGCCTTGACCGCGTCGGGCACGGCGGCGCGGCCGCGCGGCTTGAGCGCGCGCACCAGCTCGTCGACGGTCAGGCCGCCCTCTGGGCGGCCGCGCATCAGCTCTGCGGCGCCGGCGGGCGGTGCTGTGTGCGGCGGGCGCGGCCGTGCAAGGACCAACGGGCGCGCGGACGGATGGGGCGCACCGCGCGCCAGCGCGCGGACCTCGTCCTTCCAGCCGCACTCCTCCAGCCGGTTGCACAGCAGGCCCTTCAGGCGCTCGCGCTCGCCCGAGTCGGTCAGCTGCGCGCGTATCAGCTCCGCGGGCGTCGGCTCCTTTGGCTTCTCCGGCTCGGGCGTCGGCGGGCGCAGCACGCTCATGGCATGCTCGCCGGCGAGGATGCCGCGTTCAGGTCTTTACCCGCCCGCTGCTCCAGCACCCAGCAAGGAGGCCTGTGCTGTCAGGTTGGCTGCAGCTAGCTGGAGTCTGGGAAATGGGACTGGAGCTGCTGCAGTGTCGAGCAGCATGCCCTCGGGTCGCTGATGAGGCGGGCAAAGGTGGTTTGAACGCGAGAGATGCAGCTGCAGTCCCATCGCAGCCATGGGCTGGTGCGGGCTGCCCAGCGGCGCGCCTGCGCAAGTGGGCGCCGCCCTGGGCGCCGCCGCGGCAGGGTACCTCCTGTGGCAGCTCTGCAAGGCGCGATGCCTTGGCTCGGCCTGCGCTGGGCACGGCTGCGGGATTTACCTGGGTGTCTGGGTGTATCCTGCGTGTAACCCCTGCGGACACGCGTGCCCCCCGCGCAGGTCGTGCGCTTCGTGGCGCTCGTCGTCAGGGCGCACCGCCTGCTGGCCGCGCAGCGCAACCTGCCCGTCGTCTTTGACCAGTTCAACCCGCTCGACCGCAAGGCGCGCAGCTTCACCGCCGCGCAGCCGCAGCGCCTGGGCGTCGCCGACAGCCGGGCCCTGGGCGGCGTGCAGCGCATCCAAATTGGGCCCTGCTTCAACGTGCGCCCCGCCCCCGGGCGCCTCCCACGTTGGCCCCAGCCGTCAGGCTCGCGCGGCGCTGAGGCGGGGCGCCGCCGCCAGGTGCTGCAAATCAGCGACCCGTGGCTGGTCGCCGAGGTGCTGGACAGGCGCAACTACCCGCACGCGCTGGACAAGCCCACCAGCTTCCCGTACAACTTCTACCAGGGCTTCAACCAGGCGCGCGCCCGGCCCGCGCACCGCCCGCCCGCCCGAGGGCGCCGGCGCTGGTGCAGAGCGTGGCCGGCCGCGCCGCGCAGGTGACCAGCAGCCTGCCCACGCACAGCCAGCTCACGTGCAAGACCAGCGACCCGCTGTGGCGCCTGGTGCGCCGCGGCTCGGCGCCCGCGCTCTCGCCCGCCAACCTGCGGTGCGCGCCCCAGCGCCGGTGCCTGTCAGCGGCGGCCCGCCTGCGTCATCAACAAAAACAACCACCAAGGTGGGGGGCGCGCGCTAACATGGGCGCGGCGCGCCCGCCCCCAGGAAAAGCCTGCCGGTGATCCTGATGACCGCGCACCGGCTGGTGGAGACGCTGGAGGCGGCGGGCGCCGAGCGCGCGGTCGACGTGGACGCCGCGCTCATGTGCCAGACCTTTGACGCGCTGGGCCTGGTCGGCTTTGGCAAGGACTTTCACGCGGCGGAGGACCTGCGCGGCCGCGGCGCGCGCGCGTGCCATGCCATGAAGGACGGTGCGGCGCGCTGGCTTAGGCGGCCGCGCGGCCGGGCCACATTCTGGGACACGCCGCGCTCGCGGCGCTGCGTGAGGGGTGTGCTGCACTCGACATGGCGGCGCTCAGACCTGCCGTAAGGGCATGATGTCGTCGCTACCCGCTTGCGGTCCCTGTTCAGGCTGGCGCACGCGTGCGCTTGCCGGGCGCGCGTGGCGCGGTGGCAGCCCGCGGCCGCGGCTGACCCGGCGCCCTGTGCGCGCGCAGCCACCGAGGTGCTGGTGGGCGACTTCCTGAACCCCTTCCGGAGGTTTGCGTTCTGGACGGAGGTGCGCCCGCGCGGACGTGGCACGAGTGCGCTGTCCCCTGGGTCTGGGGCCTGCGGCAGCGCGCGCCGACGCGCGGGGTGCCGCCGGCAGGGGTGGTGGGCGCGGCGGCGGACAGTGCAGGCGGTGCTGGACGCGATGCTGGCGCTGCTGGAGGAGGTGGAGTCGCGGTGCGCGCCGCTGCGAGCGCGCTTCGAGCGCCGTGCCGTGGCGCCTTGCACGCGGCCCGGCCGCCTCGGCCTGCCATGCGTTCACGGCGCGGTTGTCTCTGCAGGGGGCCGCCGGGCGAGGCGGACGAGAGCGTGGCGGCGCTGCTGCTGCGCCTGCGGGACCCGCGCTCCGGGCGGCCGCTGCCGCGCGCGCGCCTGTGGAGCGAGCTGTCGGTGCGCGCGCCCCGCGGCAGAGCTGCGGCGGCTTTACCGCATTTTTCAAGGAAGTGAGCTTCAGGGCTGCATGCAGCGCTGGCGCGCGCCCGGCGGGGCGCCCGACGCGCGGCCCGCGCGCGCAGATCTTCTTCCTGGCGGGCATGGAGACGACCGCGCACGCGGCCACCTGGGTGCTGTTCCAGCTGTCGCAGCACCCCGCCGCGGAGGCCGCCGTTGAGCGCGAGCTGGACGCGGCCGGGCTGCTGGTGACGGCCGACCGGCCGCACCCGCGCGCCCTGCAGCACGCCGACCTGGCCGGCCTGGCGTACCTGCAGGCGGTCATCAAGGCGCGCGCGCGCCCGGCGGCCCGCCCGGCCTGCGTGCGCGCGACTGTAAGGGCAATGAGCTCTGGTCGGCACCTCGGCTGCGTGCGTATACGGGCGTGTTGACTGCCCGGCCCTGCGCGCTGTCAGCCTGCGGCCAGCGTGTTTGCGGGGGTGTCACTTGCAAGAGCTCCGCCCTTTTCTCGCTCTGCGCTGCGCAGTTGCGGCCGCAGCGCGCCAACCCTGCATATCCAGCTCAGCGCGGGCCTGGCGGTCGTGCCTGACGCACCGCACGACGCGCCAGCCAGCCCCGCCCCGCAGCGCCTGCCGTGCGCTGTCCGCGCAGCGCGCGCGGCCGTGCCGAGGCGCCCTCAACTTGCGCGCGCGCGCGCAGGAGAGCCAGCGCCTGCTGTCGGTGCTGCCCATCCTGTTCCGGCAGGCGCGGGCGGACGTGCGCATCGGCGGCCTGCTCGTGCCGCGCGGCACCTTCTGCATCGTGCACCTGGTCCGCCGCGCCCCGCCCGCCGTGCTGGGAGCTCAGATCACGCATGGGTGCTGAGCGGCGCCGCCGCCGCGCAGACGGCGATGCACCTGTCGCCGCACAACTTTGAGCATGCAGAGGTGCGGGACGCGCCCGCCGTTGCCGCGTTGCCCCGAGCCCGCAGCGTGACAACCCGCCCCAAGCACGCCCTGAGTCGCTGTGTGCTCGCTGCCTGCGCAGGCCTTCCGTCCGGTGCGGCCCGCGCGCAAGCCATACTACAGAGTGCCCTGCATGGGCACTCTACCCTGCCGCCGCGCCGACCAGCAGCCTCACGCCCGGCGCGGCCGGCCGCGCAGGAGCGCTGGTTCGAGAAGGACGCCGACATGGCCCGCAACATCCGCTTCGTGCCCGACGGCTCCAACCCCACGCGCGCCGTCCGGCGCGGCTTCTACGAGCGCCCGCCGGCCGCCGGCGGCGCGCTGGCGGCCGGCGAGGCCGACCCGCAGGCGCGCAGCGGCCCGCGTCCGGCCCGGCGGTGAATCATGCATATGGGTCCATGCCATGGCGCAGCTGTCCGCGCCGGAGGCGCCAGCGCGCCCTCCACGCCGGGCTGCCGAGCGCGCGCCCGCGCGTCCGGGCAGCGGCGGCGGCGTATTGCATGCGGCGGCGGCGGCCGACGCCGCGCCACGGGCGCGCAGGTGAGGCGCTTCCTGCCCTTTGCCGCGGGGCCGCGCAGCTGCCCGGGGCGGCCGCTGGCGGAGGTCAGCGCCGCGGCAGGTGCACGCGCCCGCCAGCATGCCTGTCTGCCCGACGCGCCTGCTGTGGGGTTGAGCCTGCTGCTTTGCGTGCGGCGCGGCAGCGCCGTGTCAGGATGCCTTGCGCGGGCCTCCCTGCTGGCTGCGGGCAGCACCCAGGGGGACGTGCTGCGGCCTGCATGCGCGGCGCCCCGAGCCGGCGCCGCGGCGGCAGGCCTGGCGGCGCTGCTCTCGCGCTTCCGCTTCCGCCTGGCCAAGGAGGTGCGCCGGCGGCGCCCACGGGCCAGCCGACACCCAGCATGCTCCGCTGGTCCTGTCGCACGCTCGCCAAGCGCGGCCCGCATCCCGCGTGTGTGATGTCATAGTGAAGAGCTCGTGCTACAGGCGCATGTGAGTTGCTGGCGTATGTGCTTGCCAGTGAGGGAGGCCGGGCGGGGGCGCAGATGGGCGGCGCGGCGGGCGTGCGCGCGCAGGAGGAAGTGCGCATCACGCTGCAGCCCGTCAGGGGCATGCTCATGCACTGCATCCCCCGCGGCGCGTGACTGCGGCCTTCCCCATGCCCGGCCGCTCCAGGCGGGCTCGCCGACGCGCGCGCGCAGGGGTCCCTGTGGTTTCGGGTCGCAGCGGGCCTGTGGCACGAGGCCTTTGCCTTCTCGGGCATGCTTGCTCATGTGTGTGTGCAGGGCCGGTGCACATGGCATCTGCTCCTGCACACCGCGTCTTGCGGTTCTTGTGGATTCGGGTCGTGCTTGTGCAGCTCGCCCTGCTCAAACTGATTGGGCGCTTTTGCGGCTTGCCAATAGCTAACTCTCATTTGGGTCGTGTATTGTGCAGGTTTCATGGGTGTACAATTCCCAAGCGCATGGCATATATAGGGTAGGGTACAGGGTAGGTAGGGGGAGGCAGGTCAGGCATAGGGTATAGGGTAGGTTAGGGTATAGGGTAGGGTATGAAGGAGAGCGACGGGTAGAGAGACAAGAAACTTCTGCAGGCACTAGAGCGCGGGCCTGTGCTCCTGAAGCAAGAGCTAGGCCCTGAGGGCATGCCTGAGTAGGCTTCACAGCGTGACTTGGTTTGACCTACCATCGTAAGTGTAAGCCAGCTTCGCTGCGATTGCCCGTGACGCTGGTGATCAGCTCGTGTTTCATAAGCCAGGCACTCTGCCGCCGTTGAGCGCTCGACCAGCGGCGCAGATGTCTAAAGCTAGGCGCTCGGCCGGCGCGGCGGGGGCTGCTTGCAGCTTGTGACGGAGCGCGCCCCTGACCGCAGCGCGCGAGCAGGGTCCCCGCCGGGCCTGCTCGGTCGCGGCAGCGCGGCGTACTGATGGAGGAGCCCAGGCCCAAGCCGGCGATGAAGCATCCCAGCAAGAGCTTCACAAAGGCGCCGACTAAGAATGTGCGGAACTTGCGGATGGCGAAGAGCAGCAGCGAGCTGCTCATGCTGCAGAAGATCTGGTGAGCGCCTGCGCGCTTCCCGGCGCTGCACAGGCCGTCCGGCTGGGCCGCCCTGCGCAACGGCCGGGAATGCAGCCACGCGCAGTAGCCTTCGCGGGGCTGTGCAGCCTGGGTGGGTGGGGGGTGGGTGGGTATGCAATACTGCGCAGACATCCGCGTGCCGAAAGGGGTAGGCGTGCAGCGCGCCTGCTTTGGATGCCGGCCGCGGGCGTGTCGGGAGTGGCCGAAAGGCGGCCTGGCAACATTGGGTCGCATGGGTTGTGCGCTGCAGCCAGACATCCTGCGGACACATACAGGGGGATGTCACCATATAGAGACCTGTGTTTTCACAGTCGTGCGTGCACTGACGTCTGTGTCTGTAGGCTAACTTTGTTCTACCGTCGTGCAGACAAGCGCCGCGAGGCTGCAGGGGACTTTCCGCCGTCATGGGGTCAGCGCGCGTGACGGTCCTGCGCGCCGCGGCAGGGGCGCCAAGGAGTACCCGCGGGAGGCCGCGGCGTATGAGCTGGTGCGGCAGGTCGGCAAGGGCGCGGGCGGCCTGGCACGGGCCCCCTCACGCCTGAGCTTATAGCCTTCTAACCCTAACCCTGTATATGTGCCAGGAGCTGGCACACGCTCCTTGAAGCAGTTCGCCTTGCTCTGCAAGCCGCGCTGTGCTCGGCCTGCGCCCATGTCCTCCGTAATGCAGCTCTTAAGGCAGCGCCGTGATCATGATGATCAAGGCGCCTTTGACGAGCAGGGGCGGGGATGTGCTTTCAAGGCGCGTCAGCTGTCTCAAGTAAGCAATCCTTCCGTGGCGGCGCTGTGTGGGGAACTCGGCTCCGTGGGACCGTGTAGGGTTTGGAAGTGCGCAGATAGTGCGTTACATAGGTTTCGTCTGGCACACTCCCTTCCCAACACTTGTGCGGGACTTGGTTGGGAAGGGGGTGCGCCGCGCAGGTCTTCTTGGCCAGGTACGAGGGCGACGACGTGGCCATCAAGGTGCTGGAGCTGGATGAGTTAACGCTCAGCCTGGTGCGTGGGCGCCTCAGCTTAGCAGCTGAGAAGTCGTAGAGACAGCTGTGCTCCTTCACCTGCCGCAAATTCCTTCCAAACTAGTGCATGACCCACCGTCTGCTTCCCTGCATACCCTCTGGTTCAGGTGCGCTTGTGCAGGCTCGTGTGCGCTCAGCTCAGCTGCGGCACAGCATTAGAAGCTGGGGCTGTGCTGACGCAGGCCGCATGCATAGTGCCCCTCCTTTGGCATGTGCGTGTGACAGGATGGCGCATTGCAGGGCAGGCAGGAAGCCGTTTGCCAAGAGGCCCCGGGGCTTGCTGGTTGGGTGTGGCCTGATCGCGGAGCCCGGCGCCCGGGCAGGACACCGTGATCCACGAGACGCAGACGATGGTGGAGCAGCGGCACCCCAACCTGCTGCCGCTGCTGTGCTGCTTCGTGCACGGCAAGCAGCTGTGGATGGTCATGCCCTACATGGCCGGCGGCTCGCTGCTCAGCATCATGCAGTCCAACTTCCCGGAGGCGCGGGCCCGCCCACAGCCTTGCCATTCCCTACACCCTAAACCTGTGTATGTCACAGAGCCAGTGGCAGCCTTGTCCGGCCAGCCAGCGCGGGCCTGCTGCGGTACCGGGGGACGGCTGCGGTCATGCATGGTGGGCCATTGCTGGGACTCAATTCTGCCCTGGGTGTCCCAAGAGGCCGCGGGTTGCGGTCACGCACGACGGGCCGGTGTTAGCACCTCACCCTACCCTGGCTTTTGGGGCCTGCGGCAGGGCCTGGAGGAGGAGCTGGTGGCGACGGTCGGGCTGGGCGTGCTGAAAGCGCTGGAATACATGCACTCGCGTGGCCGCATCCACCGCGACGTCAAGGCGCGCCCCGGCCCGGCCCGGCCCGCGCCAGGGCGGCGCCGCGGGCTGCGCAGGCGCAGCGCTGGCAGCGGCGCGAGGGGTGGCACCGCCCGCATGAGGGGCGCCAGGGGCAGCATTGCAATCTTGACTGCACTTGGTGGCGCACTGTCAGGGTGGTGTGTTCCCAAGCAGGGGCCTGTGGGCTGCGCGCGGCAGCCGGGTGGGCAGGTTGCCTCGCATGCGGGTCTGCGAGTGTGCTCGTGATGCGATCATGCATGCGCCTGGCCACCATCTTGCTGGCCCCGCGCACATTCCCTGAGCAGCGGCGGCGCTGCCGACGCAGCCTCATAAACGTGCTCGCTGATGCCGGCCTCCCTGCGCGCGAGCGCTCTCTTGTGGCGCTTGCCCGAAGGCGCGGCGCGGCCGCGCAGGCCGCCAACGTGCTGGTGCACACGGACGGGCGCGTCGTGCTGAGCGACTTTGGCGTCACCGCGACGCTGGAGCGACATGAGGACGCTGCGGGTGCGCCGCAGGCCTGCGTGCCGGACAGGCTGTCATGCAGGGAGCAGGGTCTAGCATTGTGGTGTGCTATGCACCGTAGCACCTATCAGCACCCAGGACTGAGAGGTGCAGGCCTGCGGATAGGCTCACATGCAGGGAGGAAGCTCTTGGACTGGGTGCAGTGTCTAGGACTGGGGTGTGCTATGCACGGTGCATCTGCCAGCGCCCAGGGCTGATTGCGGCCTGCGCTCGAGCAGAGCGCATGCGTGCGTTGCGAGGCGCGGGGTCGCTACAGCAATACCAGGTCTATGACAAGCGGCGAAGGTATGTCAAAACGCGCCCGGTGCAGAGCGCGGGCGCGAGGCGCCGCGCGCAGCGGCCGCTGCATTACAGGGAGTACAGGAGGAGGTGAATCATCGACATGTTAAATATATCGTGTGCGCCTCGCGCAGAGCGCGAGCGCGAGGCGCAGCGCGCGGCCGCCAGTGCATCGCTGGGTTTACGGAAGCAGGCGGAATCGCAACAGGCAAAAGACGCCACATGCGCCCCGCGCAGAGCGCGAGCGCGAGGCGCAGCGCGCGGCGGCCAAGGCCGCCGCGGAGCTGGAGGCCGAGGCCGCGGCCGCGCACATGGAGCGCGGCGGCGGCGCCAGCACCAGCCCGGCCGACAGCGCGACGGACAGCTACTGGACCTACGGCTCCAGCCTGCCCAGCAACCCATCGGTCAGGTGGGCGGCCCTCTCAACCCAAACGTCCACACTCACCATTCCGCTAGACTGTGATGTGACCTGACGCGCCAGGCGTGAAACGCACTCGTTACCACGCACCTGGCCTTTGTCGGGCAGGCGCGCCGCTGCGCTGCTGGCGACATCCGCGGCGCTGCCTTTGGCTTTGAAAGCACTTTTTAAATGTTTGCATGGGATGGGCTTAGTCATGAGCGGAAGTGTTGTGCGCCAAAGGTCTGCGGGCTCCCGGGTAGACTGGGGTGGACTGTACGCAGGGCGGGGACGGCGGCGTTGGACGCGCAGAACGCGGCGGCGCCGGGCAGCTCGCCGGGCAAGGCGCCCTGGGCGCCGCCGGCGCTGCTGGCGGCGCGCGCGTCGATGAGCGCGATGGGCCTCGGCGGCGACGCGCCGCCGCCGGGCAGCTCGCCGGGCAAGCCCTGGGCGCCGCCGGCGGTGCTGGCGGCGCGCGCGTCCATGAGCGCGATGGGCCTGGGCGCGCCGGAGCCGGGGCCGGGCTCGCCGGCGGGCTCGGGCTCAGGCTCGGGCTCCATCCCGGGCGGCCCGCAGCGCAGCGAGGGCTCCTGGGGTCACCGCATGTACCTCGCGCGCAACACGTTCTGCGGCACGCCCTGCTTCATGGCGCCCGAGGTCATGGAGCAGGTGCAGGGGTGCGTTGCCCCTACCCTAACCCCGCTCCACTTTCCACCAACTTGATTTGAGCCTCCTCAGAGGGTGATTGCGCTCTGGAGCGTGCGCACACGCGGTGGCGCCGCCAGCGCTGCCTGGCAGGTGCAGGAAGTCACGCCACCCCGTTCACCTGTTTGGAGCCACATGCGCGGCAGCTGCGCACTGCGCTCGGCGCCTTACTTGATTAGGACAAGCTTATTGGCTTTCCATGGCAGTGCAAAGCATCACGCACGACAAGTGTAATGAAGGCCGTGCGCCATGCTGCCTGCTAGTATGGGGCTCATCAGGCAGTTTGCAAGACAGGATACTTGGGCAGCGCAAGCAGGAAAGTGAGGCAGCGCATTTATGCGGCATGGGCATTGCGGCGTTGGCTTCACAGAGCGCCTGGCCTGGCCCCCGCAGGTGCAGCCTGGAGGGTTGCCGGCATAACCCTACCCTACCCTGACCGTACCCTACCATGCGCCACAGGTACAGCCTGGAGGCGGACGTGTGGTCGTTCGGCATCCTGCTGGAGGAGCTGGCGCTGGGCCGCGCGCCGATGGCCAACCTGTCGCTGACGTCGGTCATCATGTCCACGCTGGCGCGCCGCCCGCCCGCGCCCCCGGCCCGCCCGCGCCTGGCTGGCCCGCGCCTGGCCGGCCCGCGCCTCGCACGTCGCGCGTCGCCGATGCGGAGCTCGTTGCGGTGTGGGAGCGCCGTGCCCGGGGGCGCGGACGCCAAACGCGCGCAGTCCGGCGGCGCATATGCAGGCCTTGTTGCACGAGGAACAGGGCACTTTTTCTTGTAATGAAGGAAGGGACGGGCTGAGCCTCCCAGTTCACTGCGTCATGGCGCGACGCCGTGTGTGAGCGCAGAGTGAAGCGCATTTCAAGTTGTCTCTTTTACACAGTTGTCGAGGTCTCCAATCACCGTTGTCTCTAAGACAGTCATCGAGGTCTGCAATTGACCGCAAGTGCGCGGTGCGCAGCACGAGGATGCGCCCATCTTGGAGAACCAGCTGACCACGCGCGCGTTCACCGAGGTGCGCCCCGCAGCGGCCCTCGCTGCAGCGGGATTCCAAAGTGCAATGCTACGTCCGAGCGCCTGCTTGTCTGCCTGTTGCTGTGGCACAGGCGAGCGCAGGGCTCGGGAGAGGGCCAACTCGGTCACTGCACTGCCGGAGTTGTACGGCACATGAGGAGGGCGAGCGTGCGCGGCACAGGCGCAGCAGACTCGTGCCGGTTCCGCCAGGCACTATAGTCCGCGTGCATGGCAGCGGGGGTGCACCACAGTCGTCAAAAACCTGCATAAACCTGTGAGGATCCGCGCGCAGGAGCTCAAGGACATCGTGCGGCTCTGCCTGCGCAAGGACCCGGCCGAGCGGCCGTCCTGCGCGCTGCTGCTGCGCCACAAGTTTTGGAAGGCGCGCCCGCAGCGCCCGCGCCGGCCGCCTTGGGCGCAGTTCGGCGCCTGCACATTCCCTGACGTCAGCAGGGGCAGTGTCTGGCCGCCTGCGGGGCCTGCGCGAGCACCGCGCTGATGCCCTTCCCGTTTCTGCTGCGCCACTGCACGCGTGCTGGGAAGCCAGAGCAACGCTCTTCTCTGTTCCAGAGAAGCATCCAAGGGTTAATACAGGAAAGAAAGAGTGGGGGGGACAGTGTCAGAGGGTTGTGCGCTTCCCAACGTCGCGTGCAGAAGGCGGAGAATGCTTCCACCTGAGATAAAAAAACGCAAGTAAAGTACGTGGGGGAAAGTATTTAAGAGTTGTGTGCCCCTCGGGCCGCCGTCTGCGGAGAATTGCTTCTGGTAGGGGAAAGAGGGAAAGGAAGCATACGGGGGAAAGCATCAAAGGCTCACGTGCTCCCCTCTGCCGCGCGCAGAAGGCGGAGAACGCCGCGTACGTCGCGGCGGAGCTGTTCAGCGGCGGCGCGACGCCGTCGCTGCGCTCCGTGTTTCGACAGGTCTCGCGCACGCTGCGCGCGCCGTCCACGCCGCACCACAAGACCCCGCAGGCGCGGCGCTTGTCAGGGCTTTTGGGGTCGTGAACGCAACCCATGTCCGTTCAGAGCAGAGGGCTGTTGCGCACGCCATTCGCGTGCAGCAAACCACGCTGGACTTGCTGCAAAGGCTTTGGGGTGAGAGAATGGAGCTATGTCTTAATATGCGTCTCCTGTTGAGGGCTCCCGTGGCGGCGATGCAGTCCCAAGCGCGGCACACACGCGCGCGCGCAGGACATGATGACTGGCTATGCGACGACGACGCTGTCCGGCGACGTGGCGGCCGCAATGCAGCTGCTGCGCCGTGTGACCAAGCCGACGACCAAGGCGCAGAAGCGCGGCCTGATCCTGCCGCTGCACGAGCTGGCCGCCTGCGAGGCGCGGCCCATCAGCGTCTCCTGCAAGTGGCTGCGCACGCACGTTTTGGATCGAAGCCTAGCGATGTGTAGGGCTAGGGTTAGGTTTGAGGTAGAGCCAACGCGCGTGCGGGTACTGGGCGCAGCCCTTTGCGTGTCACTGCGGTAGCTCAAGCCAGGCATAAGGGCAGCACTGCTGGCGGAGAGCAGCTGCGGTGCATGCAGAGCAGCGCGCGAGCAGGCCTGGCTGACGGGCTGCCAAGGAGCGGAGCGCGGCGTTTCACGCCCCTCGGTTGCAGGGCGCCGCGCGCACTCGCCGCGCCGACGGGCGTGCGCGCCGCGCAGGCCGTCGCGTTCGCCATGGTGCGCCGCACGCGCCTGGGCAGCTGCGCGTTCGGCCGCGGCAACGGCTTCATCGTGGCGCGGCACCGGCTGCCGGCCGGCGTGGACCCGGACGACATGCTGTGGGCCGACGACACGTTCCGCCCGGGCGCCGCGCTCGGCCGCGGCGGCAACACCGGGTGCGCGCGGCGCGCCGTCGCTGCGCGCCGCTGTAGGCCGCTGCAGGCCAGCACGGTGTGATGATGTGACGCACATTGCGTTGCTCCTGCAATATGAGCAGGCGGGCCAGCCTGGCTGCCATGTCTGACAGAGGTGCAGCACCAAAGGGCCCCGGCCTTGTTGTCGTCCGCCCAGACAAGCTGCTGGGTCTGATCAGCGCTGAGCGCGTGACTGCACACACAGCCGCGCTGCGGCCACGGCGCCGCGCCCACGCCCGGCGCGCCCGCGCGCAGGCGGCGGAAGAAGGCCGGGTCGCCCACCGCGGAGGGCGCCGAGTGCTGGACCGCGCCCGCCTACTTTGATATCTCGCTCGGCAATGTGGCCAACCAGTTTGAGTACGAGGACGTGCACATGATGATCCTGCTGCCCGACGCGGCCTCCCTGGCCGCTTTCAAGGCAGAGGACGCCGAACTGTTCTCAGCCGCGGCGGCCGCCGCAAGCGCGTCGCATGACTCGGCGTCGTCCGTCGGCGGCGGCGGCGGCGGCGGCGGCGGCGGCGGCGGCGGCGGCGGCGGCGGCGGCGGCGGCGGCGAGGGTGCCGGCGCTGAGGCGAACGGGGGGGCCTCGGCCCCGGCGCCAGCGCCGATCGACCCGCTGGCGGTCGGCGTGACGGACGACGTGGTCGTCGAGATGAACCTGGCCGGCGCGCACGTGCGCTGCAACCCGGAGGCCAACGCGCGCGTGCACGGCCCGCACGCGACGCCGGACGAGATCCTGACCGGCGGCTCGACCGCCGCGCGCCCGCCGCCCGAGTTCCAACCGCTGCACCAGCTGCTGCAGGCGCGCCCTGCCCAAGCAGCCCTAGCTGATTGAAACAGGCTATAGGGTATAGGTTAGGGTAGGGTATAGCTGGTTGAAATAGGCTCATAACCCGAGACGCCTGGGTGCGCCGGGAAAGGCGAGCGCACTCAAGAGCCTTCCTTCCTCCCGTTGCATCACTACTGCCTGCCGATCTGGTTCTAGGCTGTGGGGTGGCAGGTTGGAGAAGAACGCGCGCCGGGCATGACAGCCTGTGAGTGCAGCTTGCCGGATCTTGGGGCGCGCGCGGCTGCGCAGCCGCGCACGGGCAGCCCCAGCCAGCCTGCATGGCAGCCGGCTTCTGATCATAGCCGCGAGCACGCTGCGCCAGCAGGACGCAAATGCATATGGGCACTCCTGGCGTGCGCATGACGCGCGGCGCGCTGTGCGCAGGCGCTGACTTCTGAGGCGAAGGCGCGGCCCGGGGAGGACCGCAGCCCGGCGCCGGGGGGCCCGGTCAAGCCCTGCGCGGGCGCGCTCAACCACCTGGACGACCAGGGCTGTGCGCTCATTTACCGCATGCCTATGTGGCTCTACGACGACTGAGGCGATCCGATGCAGGTTCCGTCTGTGCGTTTGCTTCTGGGCGCTGCTTTCAGGCCTGGGCCATGCTCCAGAGCATGTACTGTGCTGGGTGTGTACGGGTCATCAACGGGGCTCGCACCCACGGTTTTACCTTTTTCTCCAGTGCTGTGAGCGGAGCGGCCGCGGCGGTTGGCCGCGCCGCGCGCAAGACTGGATGCGCGCCGGAACTGCTATGATTTTCTTTCTTGAACGATTGATTTTTCCTCCGTTGAAAGGGAGCTGGGATGGTCCGCTGACATGGCCGGCTCTTGAGGCGGGCGGGGGTGCATGCTCGCAGCGGCTAGTGGCCGCGCAGGGCAGGCAGGCGCCCTTGCTGCGTGCGGCAGAGCGGCGCCGCGCGCAGTGCTTTTCCGTGCGGCGTGGGCGGCACCAGGGCCCCACGCGCGGGGGCAGTGGGTGTGCCTGGCTGAGCGGCGTTGCGCGAGTTGCGTGCCGGGTGAGAGCGGGGCGCCGCAGCTGCGGCGCCGCATGCCCCAGAGCAGTGCGTGTCGGCGCCGGGCTTGCGCGCGCGCGCCCCGATACCGTCAGCCACCCTCTGCACTTGGGTTGTAGTTTCGTGTTCAGCGCGGGCATTGACATAGGTTGGGGTGTGCGGTGGAGGGTGTTGCAGGGCTCTGGTGCGGTCTGTGGTGTGCGTGCAGCACGCGTGTCTTAGCGGCCTGGTAGGCTCAGCCTGCTAGGCTGTATGTGGTGGTTCCAGCATGAGGCGCTTGTTTGGCCTGGTCGCAGCGCTGCGGCGTTTTGCATACCCGGGGTTGCGTCCAGGCACCTGGGTCCCCCGTCATGTCCCTTACGACGTTATTTAGCTTGACTTGGCTTGCATCGGCGTGTACACTGTAGCTGTTTGCAGGTGCGGCGCGGGCATGGCCCTGAGCCAAGGATAAAGGATCACTGCATTGCGGTGGTCATTGTGCATGTTTGCTCCTGCAATGTTTGCTCTTGCGGTTGTAGGGCGCAAGCATGCACAGAGCCATGCATGGTGATTTAAAGAGACGGAGCTGTGCAAGGTCTTCTGCGCTCGCGCATCCTGAGTTGCTGACGCGCTTGAAGATTGCTGACTGCCTACTTCTTAGTACATGACATAGAGCTTTACACAGCTACTAGATGGCATGGTGGAGAGCCCAGCCTGCTTGCAGCGCTGCGGACCTTTTATCCTTCAACTTCATCCTTCAAGACATCCTGCACCAAAACGAGCTGTGTGCAAGGTCATGGGAACACGTCGTGGCATGCTTCGACTGCGCATCATTACAGAGGCGGCACATGTACTGTGCTGAGCCCACTCTCTGACATCTCATCCGAGCTGAACGGGCCGCACAACAGGCCGGAGGTTGTGCTAACCCTCTGCGGTAAACTCAATATGACCATGGCTTGTAGCCCTCTCAGCAGTGGCCCGTATGGCGCCACAAATCAACCAGACGCCAGAGCGCCCCATGCTGAAAATAGCGGGACAAACAGGCTGGTACAAGCAAACAAACCATTCCAAAAATACTTCCCCGACCCGGCAGCAGGGTGCGGCAGCCCCGCCCGCTCACAGGGAGGGGATCGGCTTCCGGCCGATTGGGTCCGGCAGGGAGACCCTGCCCTATTCCGCTCACAGGAAGGGGATGGGCCGGAAGCCGTCCTTGCCGCCCTTGGTCTCGCCGCCCAGCGAGCGGCGCGCCTCGTAGATGATGGGCGTCAGCGTGATGGCGACCACGGCCAGGGTCACCTCCGTGCCCACCTGCGCGCCACCGGCAGCAGTCACTTCTTTAACGCTCCGTCATGTCCCGACGTGCGCTGCGGAGCGGCCGATCACGCCGTACAGGCAGGCAACTTCTGCCCCCTGGCCAGATGCTGGTAACCTGAAGCAGCATGCTGAGGCGATTGGCTGCGCGCTGCTCGAGGACATCCTGTGGATACGCAGGACCATGCAGGGTGCAGAGCTGGCGTCACTCCAAGCTCAGGGGGCCAGGCCGGCGGCCATATCAACCCTAAGCCTAACCGTACCCTACCTACCCTACCCGCACGGTGAGGCGGACGCGCCTTGCTGGTGCAGATGTTGTTGCGCACGGGGTCCGCCAGGTGGTCCGCCAGGTTCTGGAGCGGCGCCTTGCCCGTGACGGCCGCCTGGCTCATGAAGCCCAGGAAGGCCAGCATGGCGAGGCGGCCGTTGCGGACCTCGCTCTGGCGCCGGTAGTCGTCGCGCAGGCCCAGCGGGTCGAACGGCGCCATGTTCAGCAGCCCGGTCTGGCCGTGCTTCTGGAAGTTGGCGACGCGCTTGCCCTGCGCGCAGGGCCGGGGAGGTGAGGGTCGGTTGCTAAAGTGCCCAGGCCGCGGCGGCGCCATGCGCGCCGGCCCGACTTTGGTCGCAGCTGCGAGAGCTGGCGGCGCGCTTGGCCGGCGCATGGCAAGACAAGGGTCCCAGAAAGAGTATCCGAAACATGGTTGCCGTGCTTCCCATTTGATTCACAGCTTGTCCGCACATGCGTTGGTCCTGCCATCTATGCATCGATGGCGACTATGATGGTCATAGCTGGCAGCCGTAGCAATGAGAGCTCCTGGAAGGCTTGCTGCAATGTGCTGCGGTGCAAAAGCATGGCTTGTCCAGAAGCGACATGCAAGCGCGTCACAACGGGTCAGCCAGCACACCTCGAACACAGCCATGGCCGCGTGCGAGACGATGACGCCCGGCCAGTAGGGGAGCGGGTAGTCGGCCTGCGCGTCAGCAGACGCTTGAAGCCAGCACGCGCGCGCTTGGCACAGCCCCCCTCGCAGGCCCACGGGCGGACAGAAGCATGGCAGTGCACCGTGTATCGCATGCAATGCAGGGCTGACCGAAGCACCGCGCGGGCCTGGCAAGCCCACGGGCATGCAGGGCAGTGCAGGACGCCCCGCCTTGCCCTCGCATACAGCGCAGCCAGCCCCAGCGCTGCAGCGCCCCTCCCGGCAACCCGAGCGGTGCAGGGCGCTACAGTGCGCCATGCACTACGATTGATTGGTGCAGGACACAGCCGGGAGGTGGCCGCGGCGCGCACCCGGAAGGGGGCAGTCCACCACGGGCCCAGGCCTGCGCGACAGCAACGCGTCTCAGCAACCTCTGGAGCAGTCACAGGCGGGTGCGGCAGGACAGGGCGCCGGCAGTGCTGCGGCAGCGCGGACGGATCGCGCACCGACAAACTCGGTGAAGAGGATGCCCACCACGGCCATCATCGCCACGCGCCTGCAGGTGCAAGACCGCACTCAGGATCGGCAAGATCGGCAGGCAGCACGTCCGGGGTGTCAGCCCCGCTACACAAGGCCTCCGCTGCACTTTGCTGCAGTACGACAGCGACATGCAGCAAGCCGCTCACTCTCTTGCTTGTCCCCGACGGCCTCTGCACGCCTTTCGCTCCACAGCGACACCCAACAGGCACTTGTTTAAATTGCACTGCTGTCTGTCTGTTCCTGTCATTGAGACAGCGGTGCAATTTAGTCAAGTGAGACAGCTAACCATGTGCTGATGCAAATCAGTATGCTTGAACCCAAACGGCTGGGAGGCCAAGGCAACCAGCACCCAAAAAATTGAAAGAAAAGGCTCTGAGTGCGCGTTGGCGACACACAGTCCACGTCCGCCCTTACTCGGCCTCCCGGCTGGGCAGCACAAGGACGGCGCGCGCAGCGGCGCAGCGCAGCTCGCAAGGGGCTGCCGGCAAGCGCGGAGGTTGTCGGCAGTCCCTGCCGGCAACCCCAGAGCTGTACAGCGTGTCTCAGGGCGCACCCGTTGTACAGCTCCGCCTCCACCAGCCATGGCAGCGTGTCCGGGTTGGCGCCCAGGCCCAGCGGGTCGAAGCCGCGGTCGCCCGCTGCACGCGCCGCGCCCCGCGCTCAGCACCCAGAGCGCTGCCAGCCGCGCTGCGGGAGCCTGGGAGCGCCGGCCTGAGCAGCGTGCGCAGCCGCTGCCAAGCTCGACGATAGCAGTGCCGCCCGGACGGGGCATGCAGCGGCGCCCGCAATAGAGCGCGGCGTGCTCGCACAGGTGCATGATGACAGGCGCACAGCTGTGCTGAACGGGCGTGTGGGCACGGGACAGTCGCGGGTCTGCGCACCAAGGGTCGCGTCCAGGTGCGGCGCAGGCTCTGCGCCGGGGTACCAGGTGGTGTCCAGCTCCTGCGTGGCAGCAGGCCGACAGCCAGACATTAGCCTAGGCCAGCATTGGTATCCAGTGCGGCAGCACACGTTCCAGCATTGGTCAGTCCCGCACCCACAGACGGTTGGGCTTGTCCAGCTTTGACGCTGCCCGGGCCGCCACGCTCCGCCGAACCGGCACGGCGCCGACCGGCGTCGCCACGCGAGGAGCGGGGCCGCTGGCCAGGGCCGTGCACGCGCCCGCTGCTGCTCGCATCATCGTCGCGGCAGCCATTGTGACGACGTAGTCAGAGACGTAACAAGGATGGCCTGCTCTGCTCTACTTCCTCTGCCTGCTGCGACTCCACTGTGATTGCTCCCGCGGCTTCATGCCGAGATAAGCCTAGGCTGGGGTTGTAGATCTGCTTTTTTGAATCCTCGCTGTCAAACCAGGCGCGGTGGGTGGCTCCAGCAAAAGCTCATGCATAGGTGCAACTCATTTAAATAGGCAGCGGACAATAGCTAGCAGCGTCGCACCTGTCTGTTCCAGGCCTGCTGAAAGCTGGCTCAGTGACAGACACTACAGCATGCACCGGCTTCAACTGCCGCCCACACCGCCTGGGCTACCGCAGGTGCTGCTGTGCAATGGCTCACACCGCGCATGCACCAGCAGAGCAGCCCCGCACCTTTCATGCACCAGGAGAGGTGCGATCGTATTCTGAAACTTACCTAAGCTTTGCTTCGCTAACTGCTGAGTCCTTTGACGGCTCCTGCACGGGGCTGCAGGCGGCGCAGCACAACCTGCAGGACTCCCAGTGTCTGCAGAGGCTGTGTTCTCCATGGCCACGCTCGCAGTCATGCCCGCATACGCACTCATGCTCGCCCGGCCGCAGCACAGGCTGGCGCGCCCCCTGGATCTCAGGCGGAGCCGCACGTAGCGGCACACAGGAGGCAGGCAGGACAGGTGTTGGTCTTCAGAGGTGCAGGGCTGCCATATTTTCGCAGACCCACACTTGTTACCCCGAGCGGGCTCAAGAGCAGATGAGCTGCGGGGCTGCGGCACACTTCAACTGTGTGTCGCGGTGTGCCACCCAGGCGGCCCGCCCCAGCGCGTGTGTGACGCCGGCGCCGCGCGGGCGCAGGCGCGGCGGTGGCTGGAGTCGCCGGCGCTCCTCGCGCTGGGCGCGGCCGCGTACGTGGCGCTGCTGCTGGCCTGGGCGCGCTGCGGCGCGCTGGACGCGGTCGGCGCGGCGCTGCGCGCCTGCTCCCCGCTCCCGAGCGTGCGCGCCCCTCTCACCAGTCCTCCACCTGTGCACCCGTGCATGTACATTACGCCACCTATCGTCAACAGCAAGGCAGCCATGGAGGCTACAATGGGCTAGGGGCTAGGGCCGACGCTGCGGGCTCCCTCACGAGCGCCTCAGATCTGCGCGCAAGCGCGCCCGGCACGCCAGGCAGAGCCCGGCCTGCCCTTGCACATTTACACCAGTATGTAGTGTCGAAGGGAGGTCAGCGCCCCTGCCAGGCGCGACCCTCCAGGCCGACAGCGCGGTGGCTTGTGAGACCGTGGTCGGCCATCGTGTGTTGCGACGCGCCCGAGCACGTGCCCGCGGCACCCGCCAGCCTGGGGCCGGCAAGGCGCTGTTTGCACGTGTGGACCCCAGCCGTGCCGCGGGGCGAGCAGTTTCGGAAGCGGCAGGTTGTGCGGAGGCCGCCCGCAGTGTCTATGGCCGACATGGCCGGGGCGGCTGACGTGCGCGCCTCCGCCGCGCGGGCAGGCGGCGGCGGTCGCGGCCGCGTTCGGGCGCGCGGAGGTGACCGCGCTGGCGTGGCTCCACCTGGTCCTGCTCGACCTGGCGCAGGCCCGGTGCGCCTACCACCCCTAGACCTATTCCCGCCAGTGACGAAGCAGCCTGCCGTGCGCCTCCGACGTGGTGCAGCTGCATGCACTGGTCACACTCACGACCAGGCCCAGGCCACGAGGCGCGGCACCCTGTTAGGCACAGACGCCCGACATTTGTCGGGCGTCATTTTGTGCCCTACCTGCAAGGGCGCCAGGCGGTGCCGAGGCGGCGCGCAGCTGCGGCCGCGCTCGGCAGCCTCTTGACAGCCCGGCTGCGGGCGCGGCGCAGGGCTGTCTTCCTCAGCGGCCTCAGGGAGCGCGTGCCCACGCGGCACTCGGTCGCGCTGTGCTTCATGTTCGGGCCGCTCGGTCTGCTGAGCCACGGGCTGACACGCGCGGGCGCGCGCGCCTTGCAGCGGCGCGCGCTGCGGCGCCGCGCAGAGCTGCTGCTCAGCAGCCTGGACTGGGACTGACGGGGGCGGGCGGGGGCGTGGGCGGGCGTGCTGGGGCGCAACCGCCGCGCGCGGGGTGGCGCGCACTCCGCTTTAGGTCCGTGCGGCCCGCTATGGGCAGCCGGCGCTCGCCCAGCTTAGAGGAGCAGGAGGGGCTGTGCACGTCCCTTGTATTAGCCTCTGTACTGCTGTGTACTACTGCTGTCATGCACCGCCTGCTGGCAGTGTGCTGCACACGATGTGCCACTGGCAAGTCAGACTGCTTACCTTCCGTGTAATGCCTTGCAGAATGCAGAGCCCGCCATATACGTTGCATTTCATGCATAGCAGATGTGTTTTCAACGTAGCAGGCAGGCAGGCAGAAGCACGCGTGTACCTGAGGGACAAACCTAGCACGGCATGGCAGAAACCAGCCTGTGGCGACCAGGCAGACGGGCTTTGCGTGTCAAGGTCTGAGCTGGCTGCAGGAACCCCCACTCCGTCGACGAAAGCTGCAGCCACCAGGCTCCTGACAAACCGTGCACAGCACCCTGGGCAACGCCTGGCCCGGGTGTACACCATCGGCCAGGCCGCGGGCGGGCCTCGCCGCGGCTGCAGGCGCGCTGCTCAGCCGGACAGCAGCGCGTCCAGCTCATCTGCCTCCTCCTGCACACAAATGCGCAGGTTCAGCCTCGCCCACCCTTAAACAAGCTCCGGCGGGGCATGCAGCAGATAAGCTACCGGACGGGCAAACTTTTCCTACTATGGCGCTTTCCTGAGGTGTCGGAGCTGGAGCGGTCCAAATGGTCATAGGCAGATGATGCTGTCACGATTGACAGCTGGCGATTGTCATCAGCTTGCAGCCATGAGGCCTCACGCACGCGCTGAGGAGTGCTCGGGGCCGCGCCTCGACGGCGGCCGGCGCGGCGGCGGGCGCGGCCTCGGGCGCGGCGTCGGCGTCCTCCTCAGACTTCCGGCCGTACACGTCGATGCTCAGGTCCTGCTTGATGTTGTCCTCATCGTTGACCACGTTCTCAAAGTTGAGCACACGCTTCTCGTCCAGGTTGTAGTTCCACTTGCCCTTGGTCTGCCCCAGCGGCACGATGTCCCTGCGCCGCGCCGGCCGGCCAGGGCGGTCAGCCTTGGCCTCGTTGCGAGCGCGCCGGTGGCGCCCGGCCCGAGCAACCCGCCTGACGCCAGCGCCCTGGTCTTGACCTGGCCGCACTGCGCACCGCTCTGAGGGGGCCTGCAGTGACGACTGACATCCACGCCCGCGCCCCACAGTCCAGCGCGCGCCCGCAGGCTGACACAGCAAGTCCGCGCCGCCGGGCGGCGGCCGCAAATGAGGTTGTCCTGCACGTGCGACCGCAGCCACGTGCGCTCACCAACACACCAAGGCCCACACCGGCGCACATGAGGTTGTCCTGCGCGTGCGGGCGCAGCCACGCGCGCGCGCAGGCTGCACCAGAAAGATCCCAAGGCATCAAGGGTATAGGGATACCCTACCCTATGAGGTTATCCATCCCTATAACCGCCGGGCGGGCGGCCCGCACATGAGGTTGTCCTGCATGTACGGGCGCAGCCACGCACGCGCAGGCTGACACAGCATTGGGCCGAGGTCCATCTTGTATGGCGGGCGGCCGCACATGAGGTTGTCCTGCGCGTGCGGGCGCAGCCAGGTGCGCGCGCAGGCGCCCGCGCGAAAGTCGTAGTCGTCGCACCAGACTGCGCCCTTCTCGGCCCACAGGCCCGGCAGGCTGCCCAGGTCGCGCTGCAGCGCCTTGCCCAGCCGCACGCTGGTGACCTCCAGGAAGCAGGTCTTGCCGCCGGCCGTCATGCACTGCGCGCGCGCCCCGCGCGCCGCTCGGAACAACCTTTTACAGCAGCCCGCTGCTCTGGCGTGCCGAGGCCGCGCTCCTGCGCCCTGCCCAGCCGCCCGGTATGCCTCTGGTGTAGGACTTGCCACTGCTGACGCACAGTGTCAGCTGGACACTGCACGGACACGACGTGGGGTGGCGTCTGCGTCAAGCGTGGTGTAGCTGCTGTATCTCATGCTCCAAGGTCTTGTGCAGACGTGAAATAAAATGCCAACCACCGAGCTCCACAAGCCCAAAACAGCTCTACAAACGCAGCCGCTTGGCTCCGCGTGCGTGCGCGAGGCGCACGGCGCACCTCGAGCGCGTTGGCAGAGATGGGCTCGACGACGAAGCAGTCAGTGAGCTTGCCTTCCTCCGTCTTTTGGAAGCAGTGGGCCAGGCCCTGCGCTCGCAGCACTCAAAGTCTTCAGCCGCGGACGCTACCTACTGAGCGCTGCTGGCGCCGGGCACTTGCAGTGCCGGCCGCCAGCCCGCACCAGCACCAGGTACGAGTCGTCCGGGACGCCCCAGTGCGACTCATCTCCATAGTCTGCTCGTATGCGCCCCGCGCCCCGCCGCCGCCCTGCCTGCTGCGCGGCCCCTCTCCTGCACCCCAGGACGGCGCAGCCGAGGGACGGTGCGGGTACGCTGCTGCGCTGCACGGCGCTCGCTGGCCGCAGTGGCGGAGGAGGGGGCAGGCACGATGGCCTGCTGCTGCACTGCGCAGCTATGTGACTTGCGGTGCGCTGCATTGGAGTCACAAGTGCCCTTGACTTTGCCGACGCCCAACCAAGTGTACAAGGAGTGTGTATTTCACAGCGTCTGCGCAAGTCTCACAGAGTTGGCGCACCGGTCTATCTTGTGTGCGGGGTGCGATATAGGTTACTGAAGGTGCGAGTGGGAAAGACGAGTGGGAAAGCTGATGTCAGGCAACGAGCGCGTCTGACACCAGATTGTGGCAATGCAGTGTCAACGTACGGCGCAAGGAACGTTGCGTGCCAGGCTGCCATGCACCTCAGTGCGGGGCGCCTTGCCTGGCGCGGACCGGTGTCTACAGCGCGCGGGTTGCATACTGCTGAGGGGCGGCCAGCACATGCGCGGCGCACGTCTGCCGCCTGCGCTCGGGCGGCGGACGTGCAGGCGCGGGCAGGCGCGGGCAGCGCGGGCGGCCGCAGGCGACGACGAGGAGATGCCGCTGCGGATACGGCAGCCGGCGGCGGCGGCGGAGCCCGTAAGCGCAGCGGCAGAGGAGGCGCCGGCAGAGGCGGAGGGCGCGGCGTCGCGAGCGGCGGACGGCGCTGAGTCGCCCGCCTCTACCAGCGGTGCGCCGCTGTGTTCAAGTGTGCGTGTCTGTCGCAAAGGGACTTTCCGGCTGAGGCAGCGGTGATGTGCCTGGGACTGGCAAGACCACATGCGCGCGCCTGCCTGTCTGAGCTGCGCTGCATGGTGACCAAGCCGCTGTGCCTGGGCGTCTGTGTTGCTGGCGTGCTGCAGTGTCGCTGCAGCCAGCAGGGCGTCGCAGAGCGCGGCGGAAAGCAGGGGCCTGCAACGCAGGCCTGCGGAGCAGGGCCGCGCCGCGGCCGCGCCGTCGTGAACCACGTCCCTGCTCGCTCTACCTGGCGCACGCACGCGCCCCCTGCCTCAAATGGTAGAGCTGGTCACCTGCCGGCCCGGCGCAGGTGCGGAGCGCGGGGCAGAGGCCGAGGCCGCGGCGGCGGCGGCGGCGCCGCGCGCGCGGAGGAAAAAGCGGCGCGCCGCGGCCGCGGCGGTGCAGGAGGTGCCCGCCGAGCGGCCGGGCGCGCTGCGGACGCCGCACCTGCCCATGGAGGGCTTGCGGATGGGGTTGCTGGGCGTGGCCGCGTTTGCGGCGCTGGGCGGCGCCTTCGTGCTGGGCCGGCGGCTGCTCGACAAGCAGCTGCCGAAGGTCCAGAAGGCGCGCGCACGGCAATGGCATGCGCCAGGTCCCCAGCGACTGAGTTGCTATCGCCAGTTTTTTTCTCTGTCTCTGTTAGACGACGCATCAGCGTGATCATCTGCAGCAAAGTCTCCGCATGGGCCAGCCGCTTGCATGCACTCTATTTGTTGACAAGCGTGCACTTACATAACATATCCAGGTTGCACATGTCCCTTTGCAGTCATGCAAGACATGAACTAGCACTCTTGCGTGACGGAGAACGCCGTTCTTATAGGGGTAGGGGTAGGGTAGACATCCTCGGTCTTTGTGCGCCTGGCGCCCGTGTGAGGCGCGACGCGCGGCGCGCAGGCGGTGGAGACAGAGCAGCTGGCGGCCATGGGCCGGTTAGGCCAAGCTTAGGGCAGGGTGCCCGCGTGACGCGGGACGTGCGATGCGCGCAGGTGTTGGAGACAAACGAGCCGCAGAAGGCCATGGGCTGGTCAGGGTAGGGCCAGGGTAGGGTTTAGGGTAAGGCGCTCGTGTGAGGCGCGACGCGCGGCGCGCGCAGGCGATGGAGACGAAGCAGCTGCAGAAGGAGGCCATGGGCCGGCTGGGCGTGATGATGGACGAGCTGCGCAACAGCCCCAGCGCCGACCTGAGCGCCAAGAACCTGGGCGAGGAGGGCACCGCATACGTCGCCGAGGCGCTCGCGTTCAACGACCGGTGCGGGGGGTCGGGCGTGCATATAGGGTTAGGGTAAGGTTAGCATAGGCCTCGCCGGCCGGTCTGGGAGTGTGGCTGGTGTGCTGAGTGAGGGCACCGCGTACGTCGCTGAGGCGCTCGCCCACTACCGATGCGGGGCCGCGCGCGCTCGCATGCCGGACTCGGAATGCAGCAGGTGCGCTGAGTGAGCGCGCGTGCGCTGCCGTGCGCCTCAGCCGCCGCGCCACAGCCTGTGGTGTGTCCTGAGTCGCCTGAAGTTGCAGTGCTGCTGTCGAGCTCTGGGACGCTTGTCAGGCGCAGCCTGCGTTGCCGGAGGGCCACGTTGTGGAGCTATTTGCAGGCGTGGGGGAGTGCATGCTGTGTGTGTTGCGCTGGACTTGTCTGTCAATATGCCTTGCATGCTGTATACCAGGTCGAGGACAGGCACAGCAGCCAGGCGGGGTGGTATCACAAGATGGGCTGTGCAGTGCAAAACACGAGACCATGAAGGTGTCATAGATGCCAGCTGCGCGCCGCTGGCTGAGGGGCGGCAGGCGCGCCGCGCAGGTGCCAGGCGGCGGACTTCAGCAAGAACGGCATCGGGCTGAAGGGCGTCACGGCGCTGTGCGAGGCGCTGGCGCACAACCAGGCGCTTGGCACTCTTGCGCTGGACACGAACTCGGTGGGCGACGAGGGCGCGGAGGTGCTGGCGCGCTTCATGGCCAGTGCGCGCCCCGGGAGGGCCCTGTCAAGGTTTGCTGGGGCCTGCGGCGCTCGGCGCGGGGCGCCGGCGCGAGGCGGGCGGAGCCCGGCGCCGCAGTCTCGGCAGTGTGTGGGTCGTGCTGCCGGCCTTCGCGGAGGGACGAACGCGGCATTCAGAGTGGCTCATGCTGAAGCTCGGGATGCTGGGTTCCTCTTCTGCGCATGAGCCATCTCAGCCGTGCGCTCGAGTCACCGGGCAAGCACGGGCCCGAGGACGCAGTCATGTCACGCGGACAAGGGCTGCATTTTGACAGTGGCATAGCGCTGCCTCCTGCATGCGTCCCGCGCTGGGCCCAGCGGCGCGCGCGCGCGTGGCAGGCAACTCGCGCATACGCACGCTGAACCTGTCCAGCAACAACATCGGCGACAAGGGCGCGACGCTGCTCGCGGAGATGCTGAAGGTCCCGGCCGCCGCTCGGCCCAGACAGGCTCCCGCTTGCTACCTGCCAGGTTGTGCACAGCCTGCCGTGTACACAGCCAGCCTGTGGAGCGTGCGCGACTCTTGAGCGCTGCTCTCATGCAGAATGGTGCAGCCGGGTGCGCAGTGGCGCCTGGGAAGCAGCCGGTTCATTTCATGCTTGCAGGGCTGCAAGCGCGCCTGGAGTCGTAAGGGGTGCAAGCGTGCCTGCAGTCATGCAGGGTGCGAGCGGGCCTGGAGCCGCTGCTGAGCAGATCCCGCGCGGCGGCAGATCAACACGACGCTGCAGACGTTGGAGCTGAACGGCAACGTGATCGACTACGACGGCGTGTCCGCGCTGGCCGAGGCGCTCACAGAGAACACCTCCCTGACCACGCTGCACATCAGGTGCGGGCGCGCAGGGCTCGCGGTGTCACCTGTGTCGTGTGGCCCGCATGTGGGGCTCATCTGCTTGTCACATCTCGTATCGTGAGCAGCGCAGGCATCCTATGCGCATCCGCAGGCCCGCTCATGCGCCCAAGAATAGGTTGAACGACAAAGGATACGATGGATACAAAGAGGGAATAAGTCTAGTGCCTATGCCTATGCCTAATGCCTAGGTTTATTGCCAATGAAAGCTGCCCAGCCGCGCGCAGCGACAACTACATCGGCGCGCTGGGCGCCGCGGTGCTCGCCAACGCGCTGGCCAAGAACGGCGCGCTGACCGGGCTGCACATCAAGGGCAACGAGCTGGGCAACGAGGGCGTCAAGGCGCTCTGCGAGGCCTTCCGCGCGCGCGAGGCGCGCGTCGTCGCCCTGGACTTTGGCAACAACAGGCGCGCGGCTAAGGCGCCCCCTTTGTTCGCTGCCCGCTTGCTCGCGCAGTGTGACAGCGAGCGCGCACTGCAGCACCTCAGAACCTGAGAACCATTGTAACCCTTAAAAACCCTAAAAACCCCCGCACCTGTCCGCGGCTGCGGGCACGGCTCATGTCTCTGGGTCCGGCACGGCTCATGTCTCTGGGTCGTTGGTTGCGTGCCTGCTTTGCAGCAGCCGCGCCGCGGCTCACCGGGCGCTCGCCCCGCGCGCAGCATCACCGAGGAGGGCGCCGCGGCCATGGCGGAGGTGGTCAAGCGCGCGCACCTCAAGGAGCTCAACATGTACATGAACGACATCGGCGACGGCGGCGCCCTGAAGGCGCGGGCCCTGCTGCCCAAACGACAACGGCGGCGCGCCGAAGGCGCGGCCCTTGCTGTCATGGTATCTCGCTTAATTGATCACACGCCGCAACCCGCCCGGCGGCTTGGTACCCACGCCCCGGATAGCGGTCAGGGCACGAGCGCGCGGGCGGCACGGCAGCGCCATGCCCCGCCCCAGGCACGCCGGCGGGCTGGCGGCGCCGAGCGTGCTTGCGCGCCCGCCGAGGGGCGCGCGCCGCGGCGCGCAGATTGCGGCGGCGCTCAAGGGCGACGCCAGCCTGCAGGCGCTGGACATTGGTGGCAACAACATCGGCCCAGAGGGCATTGGCGCGGTCGCCGAGGCGCTGCGCGGCAACGAGAACCTGGCCACGCTGGAGCTGGGCTACAACCCCATCGGCGAGGCGGGCGCCAAGGCGCTGGCGGCCGTCATCAAGTACGACCTCAGGGTGCGGGCAGCGGGCGCTGCCGCCCCGACATAGGTTTAGGTTCAGATATATGCGTGCTGGTCCTGATCGGGGTGCAGACTGCCACGAGGAAGGAATGGCGGGGCAAGGGTTCAGCCTGGGTACTTTGGCGGGGCAGGCTGTGGCGCGCGCATGTTTCAAACACCAGGCTGTTGAGGCAACTCATACACGCTACAATGAGAGGCGTCTCAGCAAGTGCCGCTGCTGCTCGGCTGGTCAGCCACCATGTCGCGTGGGTGCCTGCGCCGGTGCGGGTGCCTGTGGTAGGTCTTCGCTTGCCGCAAGAAGAAGGCGCCTGCTGGTGACGCTTGGCGGCCTGCCCCTACGCGGTGGCCGCTCAGTGTGCGCAAGCGCGCCCTGGCGAGCTGGATTGCTGCCAAGGGTGACACTGGCGGCTGTGCAGAGCAGGGCCGCACCGCGCTCGGATCGCCCTGAGGCGGTGTGCAGCGCCGGGCCTAAGCACGCTGAAGATGGGGTGGTGCAAACTGGGCGCAAACGAGGGCGCCCTGATTCTGTGTGCGGCGCAGGGCCTGACCACGCTGAAGATGGGCTGGTGCAAGCTGGGCGTGGACGAGGGCGCCCTGAGGCTGTGTGTGGCGCAGGGCCTGACCACGCTCAAGGTGGGCTGGTGCAAGCTGGGCGCGGACGAGGGCGCCCTGAGGCTGTGTGTGGCGCAGGGCCTGACCACGCTCAAGATGGGCTGGTGCAAGCTGGGCGCGGACGAGGGCGCGAAGGCCGTCGCCGACCTGCTCATGTTCAACACCACGCTCGCGGCGCTCGACCTGCGCGGCAACGGCCTGGGCGACGCGGGTGCGGCCACGCAAGCTCGGCCACGCAAGCCCTCCTGTACGGCCATGCAAGCGCGGCGCGGCCCGGCCGCCTGGCTGCCTGGCCTGCGCGTGAGCGTGGCGGGGGCGTGGGTAGGGGCTGCACCCTGCTGCCGCGCGCTCTGCTTCGAGGTCCGGCAGCGGCGCCGCCAGCTCCCTGCCGCCAACGGCCTGCGCATTCAGGCGCGGCGGGGCTGGGCGCGCGCGCCGCGGGGGACGCACATCGCCGACGTGCCGGACTTGCGTGCGCCACCAGTGTGCCAGCGCGTGCCACACGCGGGGGGCGCGGGGCCCGCGCAGGCGCGGGCCAGCTGGCGCGCGCGCTGCGGGAGCACACCAACGACGCGCTCGCGGAGCTGGACCTGGGCTACAACGAGATCAAGGACCAGGGCGCATGCGCAATCGCGCAGGTGGGCCTGCACCCTATACCCTATACCCTAAGCGCCGACGGCGCGCACACCGCGTTCAGGCCCGCCGCGCGCCGCCGGGTGCCGCGGCGCTGGAAGAGCGACGCCGGGGCCGACGACAGCGGGTGCAGGGGGTGTCAGATGGCTGTTGCACCGCGACCTGCCTGCTGCGAGCGGGCATGCAGTCCCGTGTGCGACCAGGCGCCTGCGGGAAGGTTGGGCAGCGGGCCGCAGCGCTGAAAGGTTATGCCGCCGCACGCGTGAGCCGGGGCAAAGCTGCGCCGCAGGCGCTCAAGGCCAACCCAGAGCGCGCGCCCATCGACCTCAAGGTCAACGCCAACTACATCACGCGCTTTGGGCAGGCGCGCGGCCCGCGCCGCGCGGGGTGCGGCCGAGCGGGCGTCCACCCCCTGCATGCTGAGCCGGGCGCCAGGGCTTGTGCGACGGCCGCCTGCCTCCTGTGGCGGCCAGGCAGCCAGGTTTGGCTCGGATGCATGGCGCGGCCCGCGCTCTGTCCACGCTCGCAGCAGCGCCCGGGGCGTGCTGCCGCTGGCAGCCTTGCCGCTCGGTGCAGCCCTCATGGACTTCCTCCAGGGCATCTGCGAAGGCATGGGCTGTTGCGGGCCGCGCCCTTGCCCGTCGCCCACCGCCGCCAGCGGGCGCCGCGGCGCTGGAGGCGTGCGCGCCGCCAGGCGGCGCCGCACGGCCGCCCGCTTGCGGGCTCCATCCCTTTGTCTGGGAAGCTTAATCAGACCCTGCCGGCGGCAGGTGGCGCTCACGGAGGCCCTGGACCTCGTGTACGAGATGGCGGACGGGCGGGAAATCGTCATCACGTACTGAGCGCGTGACGATTGGCGCATGGGGCTGCTGTCGGGACGGGCGGGCTGGCGGAGCGGCAGCGGCAAGGGAGGCGCTGCCTGCTCTCGGCGCCTGGCTCAATAGGGTTGCTTTGCGAGCGGGAGGCGGGTGTGTCCTGGAGGCGGCGTGCGCGGTGCCAGGCCTGCGGATACTGTCATCAGATGCCCAGCCCTCGAGCTGTGTCCAGGCCTGGGCGTGCGAGTTGCCCATAACTGCCGTCTGCGTACAGTGCTTGCCGAGTCTGGGTGTAGTCTGAGGTGTAGGGGGTTAGGAGTCTGTGCTTTCCCGGCACTGATGTACCGCCAGTTGGTACGGTGTGAGCTTTTGTGTCCCCGCCCCGATGGCTTTGGAGGCATTCATTGTAGGTGAGAGAGACTCTGTGATTATTTTGAACTTATACGACAGGGTTCAGCAGGGTGCAAGGGCTCCAACGTCGAGAGCTTCCGGAGATCCGAGCAAACCACAAACTGAGAGCGAGCACAGCGCAGCCGACAACAACACTTTGTGGCGTGTGCAAGGTCGTAGGAGCAACACTTGGCGAGCTTGAGTCGTGTACCACAACACCTGAGGCTTTGCACGCCTGACTGCGCTTGGAGACGTCGGCAGCATGGCGCGCACCGCTGTGGCGGTGCGCCTGCGGCGTCCTGGCCCGGGCTTGACTGAGCAGGCGATGCCTCTTGGGCTTGCCTTTGCATGCATTTCTCGACACGGGCGTGCACCTTCAACTATGCACGGCTGCTCGCATGGCCTGCCTGCCTCGGCACCTGCGTCAACGAGGCTGACCTCCATGACAGTGCCGCTGGACGCTGCTGCCTGTAGGCCTGCTTGGGCCGGGCGTCAGCGCACAGTGGGCCTGCGTCGGAGGTTGCTGAGGCTCTGCTGTGCTCGGGGGCCGGCAGGTGACGCTGCTCCTGGCGGCCAGCACGCTGCTGCTGGCCTTCACCGCAGTCCACGCCCAGGAGGAGGTGTGCTGCCCGTGCATCGCTCGCGCTCCGTTCACATGTATAAAGTCTTGCATGGCCAGCCGCGGCAGGGCTCGTGCGCGGCCTCTTACGCGAGCTCCCAGGAACACGCCTGCAAGGACTCTGCCTGTCAGGCACCGCTGCTCCTCAGCAGCCTGCGCCGCCGCGCCGCGCGCGGGGGTCGACAGCGCGGCGTGCGAGTGGTAGGAGTCGGGGACGCCTGAACGAGCGCGATGAGCGCTGCGCAGCGGCGGGCAGCAGCAGCGACCGCGCTTGTGCTGACCTGCGGCGCGCACGCGCGCAGGCGCTGGGCCGGCGCGCCCTGCTCGAGCACGAGCACAAGGGCCACTACGGCAAGCCGGCGCCGGCCAAGCACGAGAAGGCGCCGCCGCCGCCGCACGAGAAGCACCCCAAGGGCCACTACGGCCCGCCGCCGCTGCCCAAGCACAAGAAGCACAAGCACAAGAAGCCGGTGCCGCCGCCCAAGGCGCCCAAGACCTGGTACCCCAAGGTGGAGAAGACCAAGCCGCCCAAAAAGGAGCACGAGCACAAGGAGCCCAAGGGCCACTACGGCAAGCCGAAGCATGCCAAGGGCGGCTACGGCCTGCCCAAGCACGAGCACAAGGCGCCCAAGGGCCACTACGGCAAGCCGGCGCCGCCCAAGCACGACAAGCCCGCGCCGCCCAAGCATGAGCACAAGGGCCACTACGGCAAGCCCAAGCACGATCCCAAGGGCCACTACGGCAAGCCCAAGCATGACAAGCCGGCGCCGCCCAAGCACGAGCACAAGGCGCCCAAGGGCCACTACGGCAAGCCCAAGGCGCCCAAGATGCACGAGCACAAGGGCCACTACGGC